>Ga0206896_1005_pt1 | contig 58256 bp, 48 predicted proteins | sample Alteio_BWOrgHeat_52_FD_152969 | JGI IMG/M metagenome (GOLD analysis project Ga0206896, IMG submission 152969) | Enriched cells from forest soil in Barre Woods Harvard Forest LTER site, Petersham, Massachusetts, United States -... | ecosystem: Environmental > Terrestrial > Soil > Temperate forest >... | reverse complement strand
TACAAAAATGAAAGACTTTCTATTCATCTTCAGGACAAGCCCCAACCCCGATTTTAGGCCCAGCGCCGCCCAGATGCAGGAAATGATGACCAGTTGGCAAAACTGGATGGGGGGCATCGCCGCCAGGGGCCTTTTGGTCGACAATGGGAACCGGCTGGGTGTAAAGGAAGCCAAGACCGTATCCGGGGGTGGCGTCATTACCGACGGCCCGTACACCGAGGTCAAGGAATTTATCAATGGGTATACGATGGTCCGTGCAAATTCGCTGGACGAGGCGGTCGAGATGGCCAAGAGCTGTCCCATCCTTTTCGGAGGCGGAAGGGTGGAGGTTAGGGGGATTGTAAAACCCGATGACTTTAACGGATGATCGAGGAGTTGTACAGAAAAGAGTACGGTAAAATGGTGACCGTGCTTTGCAGCCGGTTTGGGATGGCCTTTATGGAGACCGCCGAAGACATCGTCAGCGAGGCTTTTTTGTCCGCGGCCGAAACCTGGGGTCAAAAGGGAGTGCCGCCCAACCCGGCTGCCTGGCTATACACCGTAGCGCGAAACAGTGCCCTCAACCGGCTCAAACACGAGCGGATATTTAAGCGCAAAATTAAGGGAGACCTTTCCCGGGACAGCATGGAGGTCTTCGCCGCGGATATAGACCTATCGCCCCGGAACATCACGGATAGTCAGCTTCGGATGATCTTCGCCATTTGTCATCCATCGATACCGGCAGAGGCCCAGATCAGCCTGGCGCTCCGTGTCCTTTGCGGGTTTAGCGTGGATGAGATCGCGGCGGCTCTCCTGACAACCCGCGCGAACGTCAACAAACGGCTTTTCCGGGCAAAGGACCGGATTCGGACGGGCAAAATCGCCCTGGCCGTACCGGACGCGGTCGATTTGGGCTCGAGGCTGGACACGGTCCTGGTGACCCTCTACCTCCTTTTTAACGAAGGCTATTATTCGGCCGGCCCGGATAAAGTATTGCGGAAAGACCTTTGTCTGGAAGCCATGCGCCTGGTCAACCTCTTAATCGATTACCCACCGACCAGTCTCCCTAGGGTCTATGCCCTGATTGCCCTGATGTGCTTCCAGGCTTCCCGGTTTGAGGCCAGGGTCGGCCCCGACGGGGAGCTCGTTCTTTATGAGGACCAGGACAGCAGCCTTTGGGATGCCGCGCTGATCGAGCAGGGGAACTATTGCTGGATGCAGGCATTTAGTACGGAGGTGGTCAGCCGGTATCACCTGGAGGCTTCTATCGCCTGGTGGCATACACATCAGGCCGATACCGGCGAAAAGTGGGCGAACATCCTGCGCCTGTACAACCAGCTTCTGATGCTGGCGTACTCTCCTATGGCGGCACTCAACCGGGCCTATGCCTTCTACAAGGTATATGGGAAAGAAAAGGCCATCGTCGAGGCCGAAAGCCTGGAACTGGAGGGAAATCTCTTTTACCACAGCCTGCTCGCCGAACTCTTCACCGGAGTCGATCGCAGCAAAGCCATAGCGCACCTGGACCGGGCCCTGGAACTGACGACCGTTAAAGCGGAACGCGAGGTCCTCCGGCGAAAACGCCAAATGCTTACTTCTTGACCGGGACGACGAGGTCGACGGTCACTGTACTTCCCACAGACCCCCCCGGCTTGCCTACGTTAAAGTCCTCCCGTTTTATCGTAAAATGTCCCTTGAACACGCCGCTGTTTCCGTTACCGGAGAAGGTAAAGGGGATTTCCGCAGGCTTTGTCACACCCTTTATGGTAAGGTCACCCAGGGCCGTATAGCCCTTGTCGGTCTTTTCGATCTTTTTGGAATGAAAGGACATCTGGGGATACTTATCCGAATTGAACCATTCTTCCTTATGGGTGAGGTCATGGTTGCGCAAGCCAACGCCGGTGCTTACGGTCTTTGTTTCCACGCTGGCGGAGATCGAACCCGCGCCAGGGTTCTTCTCGTCAAACTGTATGTCCGCCTTCAGGCTCGAGAAATTTCCGTTCACGGTGCCAAAGGGCCCCTTGATGCTGAAGGTGATCTTGGCCGCCGCCGTATCTGCGTTCCAATTGCCCGTCAGGCCAACCATCAAGCTCATTGCAATAAAGAAAACCAATTTCATATACGCTATTTTTTTGTAAGGAAGAAGCGCAAACCCGCGTAAACATCCGCGCTTTGCAGGTCATTTAGTTTAAGAAGGGCGCCGGGGGCATCCCCGCCAAAGAAGAAGTACCCTACCCGTACGGCCAGCCCGATTCGGGGCTGCCAGTAATTGTAGTATAGAAGAGACAAAGGAAGGCTAACTTCCAGCCATTTTGTCTCGTACCGGGGCGTGATCGAATAGACGTCGGGTCTTACCACCCCCGGTCTGTCCCCATGATGGAAACCCTGGACGATGGTGGCATTGGCGTAGAAATCTTTAGCGACGTGGTAGTCCGCCTGGAGGCTGAGGGCGGCGGGCATCGCCATCCGGAAGCGGCTACTGGTATAGGAAGCGCTCGAATCGCCTCCATAAAAGACGGCGCTAAGCGTTTGGTCCACCTGGTCGTTGCCGGAGAATTTAGCCTGGTGCCAGTTCTCAAAGTTGCCGTTCACCGTTGCCAGGTGATAGGTGGCCGTATTCCGGTTGAAATTGATCGATCCGATGTCCAGCAGGGAAAGTCCGATCCGGTAGACATACCCGTCGGCCTCCTTGGCTGCTTTTACATAGGTGAACCCGATGTCGGCCCCAAATCCATGTCCATGATTGAGGCTGCTATACCCCCGGATCTTCCTGAAGTCATCGAAATTGGTCCGTCCATAGTCTAGGGAGCTATTGGAGAAGTTGATGTTTGCGGTATCGTTGACAGCGTAGGTCACATGGGTGTTTGTCGCGTAAGCCGCGGCGATACCCTGTAAATAATTGAGACTGAGTCCTCCCTTGAGCTGGTCCCGGCCCTTTTGGTAGAGGACGGTGGCGTAGTGAATACCATATTGCAGCCAGGCCATGGCATTGACATTTGCGGTGTTGTCTGTCAAGGTCGTATTGAACAGGTCGGTTTGGTCAAAATACGCATAGGCGTTTTGAGCCAGGCCTCCGGTAATGTTTCGGACGTTCCCATAGGCCCGACCCTCGATGGTCAACCCGATATAGTGTTTCTTCCGCACCTTCATATAAAAGGAAGGCCCCAGCACTTCTGTGGACGACACCACACTATAGAGTTTGTTTGGGTTATTGACGTCAAAACGGGTGCCCCAGATGGTCTCCTTGATGCTGCCCTGGACGATGTGGCCAATGCCCAGGAACTTCAGGTTGCTCTTTGGCGTGTACAGGAAATTGTTTGCAAAGAGTTCGTTTATGCTCAGGATATTTACATCCCAATCCAATTTGGAACCCGCGATGGAGCTGGGATTGAGCAAGGCGCCCTGTATACCGGCATAGTTGCTGTTCCGCACGCCGAGGTCTTGTTGGGCCATCGCATACCGACTGCCCCCCGCAAATGCTAGTAAGAGTACGAGTTTTTTCATATTGATTAAAAACGTGTATTGCTTTTGCGGGGTTGCTTGATTACGACGAAAATACTCGTGGAATCTTTTACCCATTTTAAAAGTGGACACCGGCTGTATTGTAAGCGGACGGTCCGGGGGGGTGCTCAGGTCGTAAATAGCTGACAGACAACATGATAGAGTTTTGGCACTCCTTTCGCACCCAGCCTACCATCCAACACACTGTTATGATCAGAAGCCACTTCCGCACCGCCTGGCGGTCCCTTACCAAGAACAAGGCGCATTCCACGATCAACATTTTGGGTCTGGCAGTGGGCATGGCCGTTACCATGCTCATCGGTTTCTGGATATACGACGAGGTGTCTTTTGATAAATCCTTCCCCCGGCATGGGCGGATCGGGCAGGTTTGGCAATATGTAAAATTTGACTCGGAAAAGGCCGCCTATAATGTAATGCCCCAGCCCCTGTCGGACGTGTTGCGGACCAAATATCCCCAGTTCAAATATGTAAGCCTCGCCGCCCAGGATCAAAACGTGGTGCTGACCATTGGGGATAAAAAACTGTCGGAGAACGGGGACTACGTACAGCCAGACTTTACGGAGATGTTATCCCTGCCAATGCTGGCCGGTACGCGGAACAGCATAATAGACAGGCATTCCATCCTTTTGTCCCAGTCACTCGCGAAGGCCCTTTTTGGCCCGGACGATCCACTGGGTAAAACCCTCGCCATCAACAACAAACTAAGCGTTACAATAACCGGTGTATACCAGGATTTCCCCGATAACAGCACGTTCAAGGCTGTCCGCTTCCTGGCACCCTGGGACTTGTACGTATCTGACCAAGAATGGGTAAGTAATTCGAAGACCAGTTGGGATAACAACTCCTGGCAGATCTTCGTGGAGTTAAAACCGGGTCCGGATTTTGAGAAGGTCTCTGCCTTGATCAAAGACATCCGGGTCAATATGCCCGATCCCCCACCCTACAAACCCGAGTTCTTCGTACACCCGATGGACCGCTGGCACCTATACTCCGATTTTAAAAACGGCGCCAATACCGGAGGGCTTATTGAGTTTGTTTGGCTGTTTGGAATCATCGGCGTTTTCGTGCTCCTGCTGGCCTGTATCAATTTTATGAACCTAAGCACCGCCCGGAGCGAGCGGCGCGCCAAAGAAGTAGGCATCCGCAAAACCGTCGGTTCCGTCCGGGGGCAATTGATCCTGCAATTCCTCAGTGAATCCTTGCTGGTCGTGGCGGCCGCGTTTACCCTGTCCCTGTTTCTTGTACAGCTTTCTTTTCCCATGTTTAATGACATTTCCGGGAAAAAGATGACCATTTTGTGGACAAACCCCTGGTTCTGGGTCTTTGGTTTCAGTTTTAGCCTGATTACCGGGCTTGTCGCGGGGAGTTATCCCGCCATATACCTGTCTTCATTTAAACCCATAAAGGTGCTAAAGGGGACCTTTAAGGCCGGACGGCTCGCTTCCCTCCCCAGAAAAGTGCTCGTCGTGCTGCAATTTACCGTGTCCGTAACCCTTATCATCGGAACGATCGTCGTTTTCCGCCAGATCCAATACGCCAAGGACCGGCCCATCGGGTACAGTCGCAGCGGTCTGATCGAGGTCAATATGAATACGCCTGAACTCTACAACCACCTGGAGGCGATCCGGACCGATCTGCTCAGGACGGGCGCCGTCGAGGCCTTTGCGGCTTCCTCCTGTTCCTTGTCCGGCCAGAATGGGGGAACGACCAACAGCACCTGGGAGGGGAAGGACCCCAATGCTCACCCGTTGTTGATGCACAATGCCGTCAGTGTGGATTTTGGCAAGGCAGTGGGTTGGCAAGTGGTCAACGGTCGGGATTTTTCCAGGGAATTTTTGACGGATTCCGCTGCCATGATCATCAATGAAGCATACACAAAACTGGCGGGTTTCAAGAACCCGGTTGGACAAACGATTACCTGGGGCGGCACTCCCTTTAAAGTAATCGGAGTAGTAAAGGATATGATCCGTGAAACCCCATTTATACCCGTCAAACCTACCTTTTTTGTGATGTCCCGCGACAACCTCACCACGATCCACCTAAAACTGTCAGGACAGTTGGGTACCGGTAAAGCCCTTGACAAGGTCGGACCGGTCTTTAAAAAATACAACCCCGCCAGCCCTTTTAGCTTCACTTTTGTAAACGAACAATACGCCCAGAAGTTTGGGAACGAAGAGCGCATCGGGAAACTGGCCACTTTTTTCGCGGTCTTTGCCATATTCATCAGCTGTCTGGGGTTGTTTGGTCTGGCATCCTTTGTCGCCGAGCAACGAACCAAGGAGATCGGTGTGCGGAAAGTGCTGGGCGCCTCCGTCCTTCATGTCTGGCAACTGCTCTCCCGGGAGTTTATCCTCCTGGTGGTCATTTCGTTGTTTATCGCTATGCCCGTTTCGTATTACTTTATGCAGCGCTGGCTGCAGAACTATGACTATCATACCGACGCTTCCTGGTGGATCTTTGCCGCCACCGGTGCGGGTGCTGTATCGATCACGATCCTGACGGTCAGCTTCCAGGCCATCAAGGCGGCACTGATGAACCCGGTGCGGAGCTTGAGGACGGAATAGCGCGCGTTCAACGCAGCCTCCTTGACCTCACACAGGTCGATACCGCGGGCGTGCATTTGTTATAACCGTTTCCAATATATCGCGGTGCCGGTCAGCCCCCCATAGGGCTTTAGGGCATAGTCAGGGATCACCCCGGCCTTTTGAAAACCCATACGCTCGTACAGACCCGAGGCTCCTTCTTCCACCGCTGTGTCCAGGTTGAGCAGGGTTCGACCCCGCCCGACCGCGATGCGTTCCGCTTCCTGTAACAGCGCGCTGGCGACGCCCCGGCCCCGGTGGCTAACCCTGGTCATCATCTTGGCGATCTCGGCGCGGTGAGGCTGGTTGGGGGGACAATTGAGCAGAAGGGTAACGGTCCCGATCAGCAGGTCTCCCTCCCAGGCCCCCAAGACAACCCTTTCACCCCTGTCCGCGGCCATTAGCGAGGACTCCCAAAAGGCGGCGGCCATCTCGGGTTCCAAAGGGTGCATAAACCCGACCGAGCCGGCATGCGCCACGGTTTCGACGATCAGCTCCGCCAGGGCGGAGATCACCGGTGGATGGTGGTGGAGGGGCGCGATGATCATAGTCCTAAAGATAGGGAGAGCTAGCGGGCCGTACCCGGGTGAAACTGCTTCCAGGAGTGCCAGAATTCCTGATAGGCGGGCAGGGCTTGGAGCCGGCGCCCGGCCATGGGCCCGCTGATGCAGGTTCCTTGCATGTTCCAGACCGAGAGCGTATTGGTATCCAGCAATTGGGGACCCTGTTGCCTGAAGTATAGATTGCCCCGGCCCCAGGCGTGGAAGGTGCTGGAATCGGGCTCCAGCGTCAGGAGGATGGGAAAACCGCCGACGCCGTCGTTGATCGTCCCTTCTTGCACAAGGCGATTCCAGTCATAGGCCTTTTCCCCCTTTTCCGTTTTTACACCGACCACCCAGGATTTAAATGCCCAGGAGCTGCTGTCCCGTTTTTCAAGACTGCCCGGGGTCAGTCCTTTATCGTAGGTCCCCAGTTCGTCGTATTGTTTGGAGAATAGCGGGTCGGGTTGCATCACTCGGGAGGAAGGATGGTCCCGGAGCCAATCCCGGAGGGTGCTTTGGCTGGAGGGGATTTCCTGGAGGGCCTCCCCTTTTAGGGGTCCGGCTACGGCCACCCCGGTCGCCTGCTGCCACCAACTTTTTGTCCGGCTGTCTTCAAACATGGCGTTGAAGTGGTCCATGCCCACCAGCCGGAACGACTCGGGTTTTCCACCTACTTCGGGACTATAGACCCGGCCGGTGCGGCAGACCGTGCAGTACGTCACCATCACGGGGACGCCTCCGATGCTGTCGCGTATCTGGTGGTGATAGCCGATCAATTGTATGGGATAGGCCCCGGACTCCCCGTTGAGGGCGACGCCGATCACCAGGCTGTTGCTGTCGATCTTGTTCATCATAGCGTCCACCACACGAAAGGTCTGAGGCTGACGGAACATTTTATCCGCCTCGAAGCGGAAGTTGAAGTAGAAGAAAACAACGGCGTACAGCACCGCCAGGACGCTCACCAGTATGGCTTTCCCTCTGGTCATCTTTTGACAACTATATAATACCAGGAGAAGGGCGACGATCCGGATGGCCCAGATGTGCCGACCAATAAAATAGGCCAGGGCGATGGTGTCGCGGTGCTGACTGCCGGGGAAGGGCATGATAAAATAGATGCGGAGGAACTCCGAGGCAAAAAGGACGAGCAGGCCAAGCGTCAGTAGTAGTGGTCTCATATAGGCAATTGTCTTATAAAATAAGCAATTCCGGGGATTTAGCCTGTATATAATAAAAGCCATGGGATGTCCCATGGCTTTCGACCTTCGATAAGGTCACAGTTATTTTTTGAAAAATCCTGGTTAGGCGAAACTAACGGGACGTTTCCATGAATATACTGTTGATTTCATGAATACCTCCTTTTGTTTAGTGAATAATAAAGATACGAATTTTTATACTTTGAAAAATACCTTCTTGCGGTAAAGAAAGGATAACATACCCACCTCCAGCGCGAAGACTGTCAGACAGCCGATGACCTCAGCCAGTACGCCACTGACATGCACAAATCCCAGCAAACCTCCGGTAATGAAAAAAATATACCCATTGAACCAGCGGGAGGCCACGATCTCGGTAAACAGGTAGATAAAGATGGAATTCATCCCGAAAATGAGGAAAATGAACAGGTGTTTTCGATGATCCCGCAGGTCCACCCACCAGTAGGACAGGGCGAGGAAAAGGAAACACCAACCGCCGGAAGCCAGGACAAAGGTGCTTGTGGCAATGCGCTTTACGATCGGGGTAACTCCGGCTCCGTCGAGGCCGAAGCCAAGGAATAAAAGGGCGGCCGCCGCAAGGAGCAGTATGCGTAGTTTCTCCCGGGCAGGCCTTGCACTTAGGAGTAACTGTCCCGCCAGGCTCCCCCAAATGGTATGAGCGGAGGTGGATAGGCAGTTGATGGCCACCCAGCCCCCGTCGTTGGTCTTGTGCATCAGGACGAGGTCCATATAGTTCCCGAAATTGTGCTGGTCCGTAAAGGGTTGATCAAAACCGGGGACCTGGATACACCGATACAGGAATTCCGGGAGCAGCAGGCACAGTATACTCACTCCTATCTGTGCTTTGACCGGCCAGGACAGGATAAGGAAGGCGACAAGTGTCGTAAAGGACAATTGGGTCAGGACATCCCAGAGTTCAAACGAAAGCCCCTGCTTGCGGACGGCGTAGTCCAACACCCCCCAGGCGAACAACCAGCCGGACCTTTTCAGGGTTTTTATAAGGGTTTGGTTCCAGGTGAGGTATTGCCTGCTTTTTTTAACCGAAAAGGCCAGGGCCGTCCCCGCTACAAACATAAAAACGGGCTGCACCAGGTCCCATAGGTGCAGGCCATGCCAGGGATGGTGGTAGAATTGATTCAGGATGGGGAAGGCCGCCGTCCCCTTCAAAGGGGAGCCCAGCACGCTGAAAAGTTCGGTCGACTCCAGGGTCAAAAGGACCATGGTGAGGCCTCGGAGGAAGTCCAGGGATTGCAAGCGTTGATGGGTCATAAAGGGTGGCTCAGTGCCCTAAAATAAGCGAATAATGGTTAAATTTCGGGGGGATGCCTGTTCAATCCACCAATACGCTCATTATTGGCGCCAGCGTAGCCGGCCTGGCCGCCGCCGCTTGTTTGCAAAAGCGGGGGATCGACTACCTCATGATCGAAAAGCAGGCCCGTGTGGCTACTCCCTGGCGCCACCACTACGAACGGCTGCACCTGCATACCAACAAGCGGCTGTCCAACCTCCCGTATCAAAAGTTTGGCCGGACAATACCCCGGTATCCCACGAGACAACAAATGGTCGACTACCTGGAGGACTATCGGCAAACATTTGACATCCGCCCCCGATTCAACGCCGAGGCGCTGTCCGTAAAGCGGGGTGATGACCGCTGGATCACGGAAACAGCCGGCGGTTCTTTTTATTCCAGGCACCTGATCCTGGCGACCGGCGCCTATGGCAAGCCTAAACCCATACGCTTTTCCGGGATCGACACCTTCCCGGGAAGGGTCCTGCATAGTTGCGACTATTCATCAGGTAAAGACTATCAGGGGCAGAAAGTGCTGGTCGTAGGCTTCGGCAACTCAGCCTGTGAGATAGCGATCGACCTCTACGAACAAGGGGCGATCCCCGCAATGGCGGTCCGGTCTCCAGTGAACGTGATCCCACGGGATGTGCTGGGGGTGCCGGTCCTGGAGATCAGCTTACTACTCCGCCGGCTCCCGCCCCGGGTCGCCGATACGATCAGCGCCCCCCTGGTGCGCGCCCTGCTGGGCGATCTTACCAAACTGGGGCTCAAAAAAAAGCCTTACGGCCCGTTGGAACAGATCAGCCTTGAGGGGAAAGCCCCCGTACTGGATATAGGCACTATCCGGCTTATCCGGGAGGGGCATGTGAAGGTATTTGCCGGTATTGACCATGTAGAGGGAAACAGTGTCCATTTTTCAGACGGACAGCGGGCCTCCTTCGACGCCCTTGTGGCGGGGATCGGATATGGCCGGGACTATGCGGACTTTGTCGGTGTCGACCCGAGGCGGTTGGAGGACTTGCGATGGAGCACGGATCGGCAAAAGTATTTCGGGGAGGATGGCCTATACTTCTGCGGGTATTGGGTAAGCCCTACCGGTCAGATCCGGGAGATCGCGCGGGATGCGCTTAAGATAGCGGAACAAATAAAAAGGGCCAGGTAAGTCGTTGGTCGATTTATTTAACGGCTTCCGCCTTTTTTTCCATAGGAAAAGATTCCTGTGTGTAGGTTTGTTTCATGAAAAAATACGCTACTATTCTTCTCTCGATCGTTGCTTTCAGCACCGCTTACGCTCAGCGCACACTTACCATCAGCCCCCGGGGGGACTCCTTAAAGGCGTTTTACCTGTCCCTGAACGTGGAAAACCTGTGGATCGCCGGCAACCATGTAAAATGGCAGACCGGTGAAGCCGACCACCCCGATGCCACCAGCGGCAACCATACGCACTGTAGTGCCTTTGTCGCAGCGGCCTGCAAACGCTTGAACATGTATGTGCTGAGGCCCCCGGAACACAAACAGGAGTTGCTGGCCAGTGCGCAATACGAGTGGTTGTCCGGATCGGACGCCCAGGCGGATGGATGGAAACCGGTGTCGGGCTATGAGGCCGCGCAGAGCCTGGCGAATACAGGAATGGTCGTGATTGCCATTTGTAAGAACCCTGACGAAAAGAAACCAGGGCACGCCGCCCTGGTGATGCCGGACCAACTCACCAGGCGCCAGCTTGCTGAAGACGGCCCTTCTGTGATCATGGCCGGTACACACAACCACAATAAGATTGCGCTGAAGGTAGGGTTCAAATCTCACCTGACCGAGTGGCCGGAACACGTCGTGGCCTTCTTCTATAATACGCAGACCCCGCCCCTTTGATCATTTAACGCTATATTGGCGTATGCTTACTCCAAAGACGGCTGGGGGCCCGGCAACCGGCAAGCTCAAAAAGGTGCTGGGTCTGGCATTTGGCCTGGCGATCGTGGTGGGTGGTACGATCGGCGTTGGTATACTCCGGGCTCCGGCCAGTATAGCCGCCGTGCTCCCCTCCCCCGGGCTTATCCTCTTGTGCTGGGTGCTGATCGGGCTGTATATCCTGCTTACCGCGAGCTCCTACGCCGAGCTGACGACCATGATGCCAAAGGCCGGCGGTGCGTACAATTATATCCAACGGGCGTTCGGCCCTTATGCTGGTTTTATCAACGGCTGGTTCGACTTTGTTTCCAACGCCATCGCCCCCGCCTATTTCTGTATCGTGATCGGCGAATACTGTTCCTTATTGTTTCCAGTCCTCAAACCCTTTTCGTCGGCGGTGTCGATCGGCTTTTTGACCTTATTTACGGCCATCAATTTGCCAGGAGTCAAAAGTGGCAGCCTGACCCAGCAACTGACCAGCGCCATTAAAATTCTGTTGTTCCTGGTACTGATCGCCGGATGCTTCCTCAGCCCACACACGCATGCGGAGGGGCTTGTCCGTCCTTTAGCCAAGGGTAGCCTGCTCCTCGGCGCCGTCAGGGCACTCCAACTGATCAACGGCGCTTATGACGGCTGGATGTCGGTGTCCTTTTTTGCCGAAGAAGACAAAGACCCCGGCAAGAATATCCCTAAGTCATACCTTATCGGGGCGTTGACGGTGATGGTTTTGTACCTGCTCATCAATGCGGCGATATTGTGGGTCCTCCCCATCGATTTTATCGCAGGGGCGCCTCTTGTCGCCTCCGACGCGGCCTCCGTGGCCTTTGGGAAATGGAGCTCGGACTTTGTGGTGATCATTGCCGTGTTCTCGTTGATCAGTATCCTAAACGCCTATATCATGATCCCTCCCCGAATTTTGTTCGGCATGGGCCGGGATGGGTTTTTCCTGAGGAGCGGCGCAAAGGTGAACAAAGGAGGTACGCCTTATGTCTCCTTGCTGCTGTGCTATGCCCTTTCTTTTATCCTGATTCTCGTCAGTTCGTTTGAGCAACTGTTCGGGCTGGGCGTTTTTTTTATGGACATGGTGTTCATATTCGCCTTCTTGTCCCTCATCCGGCTTCGAAAAAAAGAGCCCGATCTTCCCCGGCCTTATAAAGCCTGGGGGTATCCGTATACTACCTACTTCGCGCTCGTAGCCAGTATCGTTCTGTTCGTGGTGTTTGCAATCGGAGATCGGGTGAGCCTGGTTATTTTCCTGGGGGCGAACGCGGTGTTGTGGGGGATGTATCACGGGGTTGTCAAAAAGGGACTTTCCCGAGTAGGGGCCTAGTGCGTCTGCCGAACCATTTTTATCGTCCCATCCTCATTAAAGAATAGCTTGTCTACGCACACCGACCGCAGCCAGTCATTGTGCGAGAGGTTGCTGTTGTGGTAGAACGCATACCACTGACCCTTGTATTCGACGATAGAACCATGGTCGGTGTAGCTGTCTGTGGGCGTGATATAGATACCGCGATAGGTCCAGGGGCCCAGCGGGCTGTTGCCGGTGGCATAACGCATTTGGTTGTGCGTGCCGGCGGAGTCGTGGTTGTCGGAATAGGAGAGATAATACAGGCCTTTGTACTTGTGCACCCAGCTTGCTTCGTGGAAGTCTACCAAGCCTTCCATGGGTTTCATCTCTCCATCGACTTCCATCATATTGTCCTTGAGCTTACCGCCTTCGCAGCGACCGCCGCCACCATAGTACAGGTAGGCCTGCCCGTCTTCGTCGACAAAGACACAAGGGTCGATCATAGGTTTCAGTTGGGGGATGTACCCTTGTACGGTAAAGCCGCTAGCCGGGGATTTACTGGTGGCCACCCCGATCTTCCAGGTATGGTTCCAGTCGGTACCGCTGGGATGCGGGAAATAGAAATAATAGGTGCCGTTTTTGTAGGCACAATCCGGCGCCCACATAAAGCCGCCCTCCTTGCGTCCCCAGGGGACCTGGCTGGAGTTGAGGATTTCGCCGTGGTCCTTCCAATGGACCATGTCGTCGGTAGAAAAAACGTGGTAGCGGTCCATCAGATCGCAGCCCCGGGGTGGAGCGACATCGTGTGAGCAGTAGATATACAACCGACCGTCCGCCCAAACGTGGGCGGAGGGGTCGGCGGTATACATGCTCGTAATGATGGGGTTGTTCTGGGCGATGCTCCCCAGGGGGGCCAGCAACAGCACGGCGATTACCGATCGGATCATATAGGTCATTTTGAGGGAACGTCTACTTCTATAACGGGTGAAAAGTTAAACTTTTTATAGCTATCGTTCACCCTCACCCCTACCCGAGCATAAAAGGTACGGCCGGGAAGCAACCCGGGGACCATCATGGTATAGGTTTTTGTCAGCAGGGAGTCGTCCCAGTTGCTGTTAATATCGATGGTGTTCTTGCTGGGATTGCCTTCCGATGAATTGGTATAATTGGAGATCATGGCCCCGCTGCCCACAAACGGGGTGTTGTTGACAAAAGGCCAGGCATCGATGATCTGGGGCAATCCCTGTTTATAGGGCGCGCTGATCTGGAAACTCATATAGAGCGTATCCCCGGAGAGGACGTGGGTAAAATTGAGGACCTCCAGGTAGGGAACCACGGTAAAATTCTGGGTAGCGTTCCCTTTGATATCCCGGAGGATGCTGTCGGCAGGCGGCCAGAAAGCACCCTGGGTAGGGAATACACCGTAATGGCCGCTAAAAATACGGGTGTCCTCGTAAGAACCGTCTGGTTTTGATGGAATATAATAGGGGTCCGGGTTGGCGCTCCAGCTGTATTCGAGCATTTCGATCTGGAAACCGCCCGTTTCGGTAAGGAGGTTCTGACCGGTAACGCTGTCGATGACGTTCCCGGAGAAGGCCGAGTCGGGGCCGGGATAGTTGTCTGGTTTCGTGCAGCCATAGAGGAGTCCCAGGACGGCGACAATGGCGAGTATTTTTTTCATAACGTATCTCGTTTAATAGCCGGGGTTATTGGGGAATAAATTGGGGTCCTTTTGGAGCTCTCCTCCGGGGAGGGGCTCGTAGTACCAATTCTTCTGGAAGGTATAGACCCGCTGATAGGGCTCTATCTGCTTCAAGAAGATGTATTTCTGCTCGCTCCATACGTAATACGGGATGCAGGCGTAAAACTTGGTATTGTCCAGGATCTGATCCGCAATCCGCCAACGCCGGATATCCCACCAGTATTGGTGTTCGAAGGCGAGTTCCTTACAGCGTTCATTCCGGATGGTGTCGATGGTGCAATTGGAGGTCACCTCCGGTGCGCCGGCCCGATCGCGGAGCTGATTGATATCGCCGATGGCATCGGCAGAATTCCCCAGCTCCATGGCGGCTTCGGCCCGGTTGAGGAGGACCTCGGCGTACCGCATGTCGATATAGCTTTCGGTGCTCTGGTAGAGTCCGCAGGAGGCCTGGGGCGCGTTGTAGTTGATGTACTTGCGGCAATAGAACCCGGTACGTGTCAGGTCGTCCCCGCTATTGTACATCCCGCACTCCCCGATGATCCGCATCCCGTTGTAGGTGGTCTGGGTACTCCCGGCAAACATCAGGTTGGAAGCCACGTCGTTGGGGGTATTGTTGTTGTTGCTTTCTTCCTGGATGGCGCTGCCGTTAAAAGTCAGGTAAATGCCCCTTTGCACGTCGAAGGTTAGCCCCCTCAGCGTGGCGCCGGGGAAGTAGACGCTGGCAAGCAGGCGGGGCTCTAGTCCCTGCATGAGGTCGGCCCGGTCGGCAAACCGTTTTGGGGTTCCGTCGGGGTTGACGATGTTCAGGGGACCGGCAAAGCGTTCCACGAGGTCCAGGGTTGGGTAACACCTGGACAGACCATCCGCCGTCATATACCGGCAGGTCATCGTGGCATCCCAACTATGTGCCGTCCCCGAGGCGATCGAATAGTCCCTCACGAAGATGGTTTCGGAGCTGGACTGATCCAGGAAGAGGTCTACGTAGTTCTGTACCTTGTCGGGATAGTCCTTGGTATACAAAGCATAGTGCCCCTCTACCGCGGAAGCCGCGTCGTACGCAGCCTGAAAGAACTTGGAGGCATCCGCGGAGGGGATGCCCACAAAACCCTTGTCAAGGGCGTCGCCGGCGACATAGTTCAACGCACCATACTTGGCAATCGAGCCCGCGAAGAGCATGGCGAGTGACTTGTACGAATACGCCACATACTTATTCGCCCGGCCACGGTCATTGGTTTCCGGCAGCAGCAGCGCCGCGCTGTCGAGGTCGGAGCCGATAAAGTTGTAGCAGTCTTCTTCCTTGTTGCGCGGTACCTGAAGGTCGGCGATGGATTGCTCGGGGTAATTCGTCACGGCCTTGACGATCGGCACTCCACCGTACCGTTTGACAAGGGCAAAGTAGTAATAGGCCCTCAAGAAGTAAGCCTCGCCCAGCCACTGGTTCACCTGGTCCTGGGAAAAATTGGAGGCGTACTGGGGCAACGTTTGCATGAAGTAGTTGATCGCGCGAATGTCTGTATAGTCCCAAAACCCGAAACCGGTGGCGGCGTCACCGGTGCCTCCGAATGGGCCAACCAGTTCGCCGTCGAGGGCGCCCGGTTGAAAGAAACACTGCCAGCGGCCACCGTTGCCCGTTTGAAACAGAAAACCTGCGCCGGACTGGGGCTCGTAAAAGAAATCCTCCATGGGCATGTCTCCATACAGGTTGGCCAGGTAGGACGTTATGCCGTTGGCGCTGGTAAACACATCCTTGTCCCCGATGATGTTGAGCGGGGCCACATCCAGTTTATGACAGGAGGACAAAAGCGCTAAAGCAAGCAAAGCAATGATATATGGTATCTTCTTCATAACTGACAAGGGTTTAAAAGGAGACAGAAGCACCCAGGCTAAAAGTCCTGTTCTCCGGATAGAGATAACCGCCCTGGGAAATGTTCCAGTCCTGGGTGGCGCTCACCACGCCGGGATGTTCCGGGTCGGCGTTTTTCAATCCCGTGATCGTAGCCAGGTTATAGCTGTTGACGTACACACGGAAATTTTGTATACCCACTTTTGTGAGCAATCGCCTGGGCAGGGAATACCCGATTTCCAAGGTCTTGATCCGCATGTAGGAAGCGTTTTGTACGGCCCGGCTATCGTTTTGAGCCAGGGGCGCCTGGGAGCCGGTGACCGGGAAAGTGCCCGGAACCCAAACGGTGTTCGGATCGAACTCGTTGGCGTTCGGATCCGCCGGATGCCAGCGATCCGTGAACTGGGTCAGGGCGCTACGCCCATACATCAGCGGTGTGGCCAACTGTTCGGCGTACTGAACGTGGAAGTTGAAGGCGCCCTGGAGCAGCACGGAAAGGTCGAAGCCCTTCCAGTTTGCGCTCAAGGTCAGCCCGTAGTTGATGATGGGGATATCCCGGGTAGCAAGGGGCACCTGATCCTTGGCGTCGATGACGCCATCGTGGTTCAGGTCCTGCTCATAGGTGTCCCCCGGAAGCAGGGATTGGTTGCCGCCCCCGGTATTGACTCCGTAGTTATAAATCTGGCCGTAGGAATTGAACACCCCTCCATACTGATAGCCCCACCAGATATTGGTATACCGGTCGGCTTGGGAGTTTACATAGTTCTCATAGGAGTTCCCCGCCCGGGTCTGTTCAAAAGCGGTGTTTTTGGTCCGCGTGACCGACACGTTCCCGCTGACGCTGTAGTTGACCCTCCGAATGGTTTTGTGGTGGGTGAGCAAGACTTCGAAGCCGCGGGTCTGGGTGCCATTGAGGTTTTGCTGGGGGAGCGCCTCCCCGGCCGAGCCGGGCAACTGGGCTGCGATGGTGGCCAGCAGGCCATTTTCGTTCCGTATGAAGTAGTCGAATGAACCTCCGATCAACCCATTCCACAGATCCCAATCCAGCCCGGCATTAAAGGCGTCGGATTTGAGCCAGGTAAGGTCGGGGTTGGTGACGCCGCGGGAAACGAGCCCGTTGACATAACTACCCCCCAGGATGGCCCCGGCGGCTGGATAAGAATAGCCCGGCACCCACTGGTACTGGACCGGCGCGTCATCCCCGGTTTTGCCATAGGAGCCGCGGATTTTTAAGTTGGTAAGGATAGAGGGAGCAATCAGTTGCCGCATAAAGGGTTCTTCGCTCACACGCCATCCCGCCAGAAAGGCCGGGAAAAAGCCCCAACGGGCGGTCGGACTAAACCGGCTGGAGGCATCCTCTCGGAAGGTAAACTCCGCCAGGTAACGGCCCTTGAAGTCATAATTATACCGGCCAACAATGCTTTTGGTAACGATGTCGTAAAAATCGGTGGCCCCATTGGCGTCCTGGGATGCGATCTGCTGGCTGTTGTTGTCCCCGGCGAACAAATAGGGTATCCCCAAAGAAAAGTTACGCTGGGCCGAGAAATTATCGGCCGTCTGGTGACCCTCTTCGTAGAGGATCAGCCCCGACACGTTATGGACCCCGGAAAAGGTGTGCTTATAGTTCAGCGATAGCTGCATCAGCGTATTGATATTGCTGTAGTATTGTCGCTGGACGGTGGAAGGTGAGTGGACAAGGGTCGCGTCGTAGACATTGTTCTGGGGGTCGTAGTTATAGAGGTTGAAGGCCTTGTTGACGACGGTGTTGTCGGCGATCGACAGCCCGTAGTTGAACATGCCCCTTGCCATCAGGCCGCGGATACCGGGGATATCGTATTCCAAAGCCCCTTGCCCCTGGAAGTTCTTGTTGGTATAGATATTTTGCCCGGTGAGGCTCGAATTGGTCATCGCCACCGGGTTGGAGTTGTCCGGTTCTACGTGGAGGTAGTTTGGGTTGTCATTGGCGTATATCTGGTCGGTAGGCAACAGGTTCTCCGCGTATTTGAAGATCTCCCAGACCGGCCAATTGGGCGCGTTCTTTGTATCCGTATAGGCCGATAGCAACGTCGTAGCCCTTAGCCGGCTGGTGATGTTCACGTTCACGTTGGAGCGTACGTTCCAGCGGTCGTAGTTGATGCTATTGGTCTTAAATAACGACCCCTGTGAGAAGTACCCCAGGTCGAAAAAATAATTCACCTTATCGTTCCCGCCGGTGACGTTCAGGTTGTGCTGAGTTTCCGGCGCAAACGGACGCGTGATGGCTTTGACCCAATTGGTCGACTGAAGCTTGCCGCTGGTATAGAGCGCAATATCGGAGTCGGAATAGGTTGGGGGCACGTTGTTGATAAAGTTGGTGGCGAAATTTGTCCGCTGCTCTTCGTTATAGAGTTTCATGTAGGTCACTGCGTCCACCCCCTGAGGTACGTCCAGAAACTGTTGCCAGCTTTGGTTAAAGGAGTAATTGATCGTAAACTTTCCCGCTGCGTTCCTGGCCCCGTGACGGGTGGTTACCAGGATGGCTCCGTTGGCTGCCTTTACGCCGTAAATAGCGGCTGATGCGTCCTTTAATACGGATATGTTGTCGATTTCGCTCGGGTCCATCCGGGACAGGTCGGCCGCCGTCCTTGGGACCCCGTCAATGATGATCAGGGGCGTCCCCAGCCCCCGAATGTCATAGGTATTGTTATACGACCCGGGCTCGGCGCTCATTTGTTGTACCCTGAGGCCGGGGATCTTGCCCGTCATCACATTGACGATGTTCTCGTTTTTGGTGGTTACCAGCTCCTTATTGTCGATGGCGGACACCGCTCCGGTGAGTGTTGCTTTCCGCTGGACTCCGTAGCCGACCACGACCACGTCATTCATGGATGCATCCCGGGCCTTGAGGACAATGTTGAGCTCGTGGGCATTGCCCAGTCTACGCTCAAACGTCTGGAATCCGATATAGGAGAAGACAATGATGTCGTCCTCCGAACCCACCGTCAATGAAAAACGCCCGGCCCCATCGGTGGTTGTCCCTTTGAGGCCACCCCGTACGACGACGCTGACGCCCTCTATGGGAGCCCCTTTTTCATCCTGGACTACACCATGGACCTCTATCGCGGGGTGTTGGCCGGCCGTTGCGTCCGGAACGGCCGATTTTGTTTCCGGCGCCATGACCAGAATCGTCTTGTCATCGATTTTGTAGCGGAGGTGGGCGCTCCGGAAACAGGTTTCGAGTATCTCAGAGACGAGTGCATTCTTTAGGTGGACGCTGACCAGGGGCGCCCCGGCCAGGACATCGTCATTATAGAGAAACTGATAGTCAGTCTTTTGCCGGATGACCTCGAAGACCTTGGCAAGCGGTACATCCTTTAGAGAGACCGTCAGTCTGGGCTCCTGGGCATACCCCCGGGCCGAGAGATCCATGGCCTGGAAACAAACAAGGAGCAGCAGCAAAGACAAGGACTGTCTCATTTTTTTCATAATGCAAGCAATTTTAGTTCTAGTGATAAATGGTATCCACCTATGGAAACAACCAAACTCCCCGGACGGGTGAAAGCAGGGAAAAAAAATTATCGCTATCGGGACCCTACCGACAGCGTCAGCCCCGACTGTTCGAACCGAACATGGTATGCAGCTTCCAACATATGCAGGAGCCCTGTGATATGATCGCCCCTTCTGAGCCTTCCCGTGAAGCGGAGGGTTTTGTAGGCGGGGTCCCTAAACCGAAAGTCTACGTTGTACCAACGGGAGAGTTTCCGGCAGATGCTTTCCAGGGATTCGTGCTCGAACACAAATAGTCCGTTTTTCCAGGCCAACGCCTCTTCCAGGTTGGCGTCCCTGCGTTCGATGCGTTCCCCGGTGGTGACCGTAGACTGCATACCAGGCTCCAGGATCACCGCTCCCCCCTGGCCGGTACTAACCCTGACCGAACCGGCCACGAGTGAAGTCCGGTCGTAGGGTTCGTCTGTGTAAGACTTAACATTGAAGCAGGTGCCCAGCACCGTGATATCGGTCTTTGGGGTGCGGACGACAAAGGGATGGGAGGGATCCCCGGCGACCTCAAGAAAGGCCTCCCCTTCCAGCCAAACTTCGCGACGGGCGCCGGTAAACCGGGTCGGATAGCGAATGGATGAGGCTGCATTGAGCCACACCTTGGTCCCGTCCGATAGGACCAGCTTGTATTCCCCTCCCCGGGGGGTGATCATCGAATTGAACTGGGCCGGCTCGCTGAGGTTCGAGGTGGCCGCCGCGTACCGGAGCACATCCATCGCGGCCTCCGCCCGTGAGCCGTCGTCTTCGCGGATCGTGTCTTTCGCGCTTGCCCCCAGGGCCAGCACACGCCCGTTCCCCAGTACAAGCCGGGCCTTTGCGGTACCGGGCTGGATGTCGTCAAAAGTCTTGGCGACCACCGGGATGCCGGGGGAGGCCACGGGGCGGTTTGTTTCCCAGCGATACCCGATATAGGCGATAAAGCCCAGCAGGGCTGCGGCCGCGGCATAACGAAAAATGGGGTGGAACCGGCGGCGGGCGGAGCCGGCGAGGACGACCTCCTCCTCGTCGGGTGCGGAACGAATGGCGGACAAAAGTTTCTGCCAGGCGGCTCCGGGATCCTTCCCCTTAAAGCTATCCAATTGCTGTTGTAAATACGGCTCCCGGGTTAGGTTCTCCCATAAGATCCGGTTTTGATAGTCCTGTGCGATCCAGGCATTCAAGAATACCCTTTCCTCATCGGTGACTACTCCCTGTAGAAATTTGCCCGCCAGTTCCGCAATATCGAAGTATGGATTGAGTTCGTCCATCACACCTTTATAAACAACTGAGTAAGCAAAACGGGTGACAACAACCGGTCAAAAAGAGAAAGAAAAAGGGAAAGTGCTTGAGTCCCATACGCAACATCCGCAGCCCGCGGAGCTTCTGGGTCTTTACGGTATTGATGGAAACCTCGAGGCGGCTTGCTGCTTCCTGGTTGCGGAGACCTTCAAAGTAGCAAAGGTGGATAACCTCCCGACAGCCCTCCGGAAGTTGGTCGAGCGCCTTACGCACCTCTGCCAGGACCTCGGCCTCGATCATTTTGTGGAGGACGGCCCGTTCCACGGGCGGTTCCGTTTGGGCGCGTACATGTTTCAGCACCACCTTCTGATGTTTGAGCTGGTTACGGCCCCCGTTTTTGACCGCCAGGTAGAGGAATGCTTTTGCGGAGCGGAAACTGTCAAATCCGTTCCGGTGCTTCCATAATTGTATAAAGGCTTCCTGGACAAGGTCCTCTGCCTGGAGGTCGGTTTGGGTGATCTCCCGGGCAAAGAAGCAAAGCCTCTCATAAAAGAGACTGAAAATGTGTTGCAATGCCTTCTCATCCCCGGCATTCAATAGGGCCATACAGCGCAGTTCCTCCATAACAAACGAGTCGGTGAAGCGTTAGCAAACGTATGGCCGCTAAATAAATAGGACTCCCCTAATAAGGCCCTTAATTAATAGCTAATTCATATTGCGTTGCTAAAATGACATACGGTTGTCGGAATGACATCCGCGGGTCTGTGCTGACGGAGTCCTACGGAAAAGGCTGACGTCGAGGCTGTCTTTCCTGCGTGTGAAAAAAAATATTATTGATACTGAGTTTCAATAAGTTTTAGAAACACCTTGCCGGTCAATGATTCGCGATTACGTATGTGATAATCTGCCATGTGACCTTCGACCACTGCTCCTTAGGTCTTTGGAAATTTGACATTTAGGTAATATTTTGCAGCGGTGATGCAAAAACTGAACGTACGCATCGTTTCATTCTTTCTGATCCTGGCTTTCTCACAGAAGCTGGGACTGGAACTGTGGCTGCACACCTGGCTGCATGAAACAACCGTCACTGCTTCGGTCGGCTCCATGCAAAAGGGAAAGGCGCTTCTGCAGCAGCAACCCGTCAAATGTAACTGTATAGACGACGCTCTGGCGCCCTTGATGGAGTCGGACCCGCTCGACTACAGCCCTAACCAACGACCCTCCATCCGCTTTTTTGCGACGACCTACGCGTCCTGGCTCTCCGTCGACAAGGAATTTTCACCCCTGCGCGGACCGCCCGCCGCCGGCTCTTCCCTCTAATTTTTCCTGTTGTTTTCTTAACAAAGATCACTTTTCCGCGTACGCGACATAGTTGCCTGTAGCCAGGTACATATCATGCATTCCGGAGAAGTCCAGTGCCATTCGTCATGGCTCTATCGTTCTATTCATAACCATAATTTTCAAAGATGCAAAAAGTACTTTCCTCGTGGAATAATCTTTTCATGGGCACCATTGTTGTATTCTCCCTCTCTCTTTCCGGATGCAGCAAGTCTGCCAGTACCGTCACCCCCGCCCTTCCGGGCAATGAATTCCTGACGACGGTACAGTTACAGCTCACCAACACCGCAGACCCGGCGGACTTGCAATTGTGCTCCTCCACGCAAATGAGCCCGACCACGCACACCTACCAGGTGGATTCCATCTACAACAGCAAGGCCTTTCTCCGGCTGAAAGCCAACAGCACCTATACGGGCCGCGTCATTATCCTCGACGAGACCAAAACACCGGTCGATACCGTCAGCGATGAGATCCTCGCCCGTGAGAACTATCACCTTTTCTTTTTCCAGCCCTCGCCCATCCTGACCGCAAATTTCGTCATCAGCAATACGACGACCAACATCCCGCAAAACGACTGGCTGACCGGCCAGCCCGCTTCGGATACCACTGCCTTCGGCATCTCCGTCAACGAGGCTCTGGCAATTTCGGCAGCCGACGCCCTCAACCTCACTGTGACGCGCACCGACGAGGACACCAATAACCCTCCCCTGCAAATAGGTCTGCAGGGCAAGTACGTCACCGGCGTCGCCAGCGCTGGGATCCTTCGGGTGGTATTGCGGCACCAGCCCAATGCCAAGAACGGCACTTATGATCCGGGATCGACAGACTTCGATGTAACCTATGCCGTCACGATTTATTAACTACAAAAGAAACATTTCAATCCAAAAAATTAGTCATGAACCGAATAAAAATATTGATTTCCCTGGCTGCTGCGATCAGTCTCTCACCCGCTGTCCTTGCCCAACAAAAACCTGCCACGTTCATTGGCGTGGAGGGAGGCATCTCCCTTCCACTGGGTAATTTTGGCAAGGCATCTACTGCTACCGCCCTGACCAGCATACAGGGCACCGTCGACGATCCCAGCGGCTATGCCAAGTTGGGCGGCTTTGGCGCTCTCAATGGCGCCTGGTTCTTTTCAAAATACTTTGGGATCGGCGGCATGTTCAAATATGGTACCTACAATTTGAAACACGTCGATTCTCTTTCACAGGGGTATCAGGAATCCTTCGACGTTGACAAGACCTCGACCAGTGTGACGAACTATAAAATGTGGAGCCTTATGCCCGGCCTCTATTTTGACCTGCCGCTGGCGAAAAAACTCTCGCTTACCGCCCGTGGGCTCGTGGGCATCTCGCACACATCGACCCCGCAGATCACCGTGGCCATCGAGGACGGCGGGGTGGAAGATCCTCCCGTAGTGCAATCGTCCGCGTCCAAGACGGCCTTTGCGCTCGACCTCGGCGCGGGGTTCCGGTACAGCATCATCCGCTGCGTGGCCGTCGACCTGCGCGCGGGCTATTTTTATACCAAACCCGATTTTACCATCCCCAACTCCGGAAGGAACAACAACGCCGGAAGGGAAGTAACCAACTACGATCAGGCCCTCGGATCCATCAATTTTTCCCTGGCCATCACCTATCAGTTCAGCAGACACAAGTAACCTTTACCCCGTCCGCCGGTGGCTTGCCGCCGGCGGACCTATTTCATTCTTATGCGCATAGTCTTCCGGTTGGCGATACTTACGGTATGGTGTTCGTTCCTGGCCTCCATGACCTTCGGGCAGCAGCCCGGGTGTACTATTACGGTCACGGGCCATGTCTTTATCAGTGACACGGCGCGGCTGGATGCCGCCGGCGCCTCAGTAAAATTTTCCCCACGCAACACCGGAGCAGTGACTGACAGCGCCGGTAATTTCCGAATGACCGGGGTGTGCGCCGGCAAATACCGGGTCGTCATTTCCTACGAGGGATTCCGGACCGTCGATACCGTTTTCTATATCCGGCACGACGTTACATTGAATTTCCTGTTGTTTAGTACTTCCCAGGAGCTGAAGAGTATCACCATCACGGGGGAAGTGATCAAAAGGGACCAGATCACCACGGCCATCAAAACCATCCTGTCCGGGGCCGAACTCGAAGCAACGCGGGGCCTGTCCCTGGGGGAGTCGCTAAAGAGCATTGCCGGGGTAAATAGCCTGCAAACGGGTCCCAGCATCTCCAAACCCGTGATCCATGGCGTGTACAGCAACCGGGTACTGATCATGAACAACGGGGTACGCCAGGAAGGCCAGAACTGGGGCAATGACCACGCCCCCGAAATCGATCCATTTATTGCGACCAAGGTAACCGTCATCAAGGGCGCCGCCAGTATCCGCTACGGTTCGGACGCCATCGGCGGAGCGATCCTGCTGGACCCCAAGGATCTGCCCACCCAGCCGGGCCTCGGCGGGGAAGTGAACCTGGTGGGGATGACCAATGGCCACGCGGGCGTCGCCTCCGGTTACCTGGAAGGGGCGTCGGGGGGGAAACTGGAAGGCCTGAGTTGGAGGGTGCAGGGAACGGTAAAGAAAGCAGGCAATTCCAGGACAGCGGATTACTACCTGAACAATACAGGGTACGACGAGAATGATTACTCGGCCACGCTGCAATACAATAAGCCCCACTATGGGGGATCGCTGTATTTCAGCCAGTTCAATACAAAAATTGCGATCGCCCAGGCTTCCGTAGCAGACAATGAAACCGACCTGCAACAGGCGATCGCAAGGGGAAGACCATTGGACGATGGCTTCTTCCGATACGCTTTCGGACGACCCGACCAGACCGTGAATCACCAACTGGCAAAAGTCAGCGGATACCTCGACCTCCCCGATCGATTGGGCAAGTTGGAGGCAACGTATGCCTACCAACGCGACACCAGGAAAGAGTACGACGCCAACCCTTCGGACAACACCGATACCTCCCTGAACACAAATGGCATCCCGGACCTCAATTTCCAATTGAATACCTCCACCGTGGACCTCATCTGGGAACACCGCCCCATAGCGAACAAGATCGTGGGGAGTGTCGGGGCAAATTTTATTACCCATGAAAACGTGCAACAGGGTACCGCTTACCAGGAGCTTATCCCGAATTTTGTCGATTATGGAGAAGGGATGTTTGCCATCGAAAAATATGCCGCCGGGAAGTGGGTGCTGGAAGCCGGCGCCCGCTATGACTTCCGACGCCTGCAAGTGTATAAATATGATCCTACACTGGTCGTGGAAGAAAGACCGGTCTATAACTGGCAACAGCCGACGGTGAATATCGGCGCGACGTATAAGTTCAGCAACCATTTATCGGCCGACTATAATTTCGGAACCGCTTGGCGCGCCCCGCAAGTGATCGAGCTTTTCGCCAATGGCGTCCACCAAAGCGCCGCTGCCTGGGAATTCGGGGATTCTTCCCTTACCCTGGAGCAGGCCTATAACAATAACCTGTCTTTCGTCTTTAACAGCGAGAAGCTGGTCGTAGAGGCCGGCGTCTACGTAAACTATTTTCATCATTATATCTATGCGCAGCCCGACTTAAACTATATCACGACCATAGAAGGCACTTTCCCTGCCTTCAGCTATAAGCAGGTGAATGCGCTGTTCGAGGGCCTGGACCTGAGCATCAACTATACCATTTTAAAGAACCTCAGCCTTATTTCCAAGACCAGCATCGTGCGCGCCCGAAACCTGATTATCCATGACTGGTTGATCGGTGTGCCCGCGGACCGTTTTGACAACCGCCTTCGCTATGAATGGCCCACCGTGGGGAAATGGAAGCATATTTTTATCGAAGCTACGAACCTGGTCGTTGCCAAACAAAGCCGCGTACCCGCTAACAGCGATTTCGCGCCGCCACCGCCTGGCTATATGCTTTGGGGCGCTTCGGTAGGGTTTTCCGCGCCCTTTGACAGACATGAACTCAAGGTAAGCCTTTCCGTTACGAATTTGACCGACGCCGACTACCGGGATTATCTCGATCGTTTCCGTTATTATTTTGCCGACCCAGGGCGGGATATTGTCCTGCGGGTCATTGTCCCGTTCGACATAAAACGACAATAATGGATGTTGCGAAAAGAATTTTGAAGGAACATGGGTTAAGCATTACCACACCCAGACTTGTCATCCTGGAGATCTTCCTGCATACCCCTCATATCCTCGATCATGCCGAATTAATGGTCCTGTGCAAAGAGCACGTCAACCGGATCACCCTCTACAGGACCCTGCACCTCTTTTACGAGCACCATTTATTGCTAAAAGTGCCGTCGAATACCGGCATCTCCAAGTATTTGTACCGCGGTCTCCGGGAAGACAAGCGTGGCGGCAAGATCCACCTCATCTGCCAGGACTGCGGGAGGATCATCAGCCTGGAGGATGTCCGCCTGCCACCGATCCATTTGCCCAAGAATTTCGAGCCCAATTTTATGGATTTGATCGTCAATGGGAAATGCAGGGGTTGTTCGAAATAGAAAATTGGTGTACATTTCCCATACTATGTTGTTAGCAGATAAACGGGCCGTAATATACGGCGCCGGCGGGTCCCTCGGAGGGGCCGTCGCCAAGGCCTTTGCAGAAGCAGGCGCGCGCGTCTTCCTGACCGGTCGTCACAAGACCTCACTCCAGAAAGTCGCCGATTCCATCGGCGGTGAGGTCTCGGTGGACGTGGTCGATGGGTTTGACGAGCACGGAATAGCGGAACACCTGAAAAAAGTAGGGAACCTCGATATTTCCTTTAACGCCGTGGGTGTCGACCTTCGGCAGGGCGTTCCCCTGATCGACCTATCCATGGAAGAGGTGGTAGAGCCGGTTACCCGCACACTCCAGACGCGTTTTTTGACTGCCCGGGCCGCGGCCCAGGTCATGATCCCCCGACGATCCGGCGTTATCCTGTCCCTCACCGCGACGCCCGGAGGGATTGGTTATCCCCTAACGGCAGGGTTCGCAATGGCTTGCGCCGCCGTGGAGCGGTTTTCCTCCAACCTTGCCGCCGAAATCGGACCCCACGGCATCCGGGTGGTCAATATTCGCTCCGGCGGCTCTCCCGATTCAAAGGTCTTTGCCGATGCGATTGCCAACCAACCGGAGGTCATGGCTGGTGTGCTGCGACAAATGGAAGCCGATACCATGCTCAAAAGGCAGCCGCCGATGGCCGATATCGCCCATACGGCAGTGTTTCTGGCCTCTTCGCTTGCGGCTGGAATCACGGGTGTCACCGTCGATGTAACTTGTGGGACGACCGCCGGGCTGAACTATCGTGCACACAGCCCGGAATATGCGGTCCTTCCAAACAAGAAAAAATAGTATGAAAAAACTGCTGGCCTTTTACCTGTTTGTTTCTCTTCCTTTATGCCATCTCAGGGCGCAACAGCCAACGCCCGCATCGCAAATGGCCCATTTTATGGACCAACGCTTTGGTATGTTTATTCACTTTGGGCCGGTCACCCTAAGGGGTACGGAGATCGGATGGAGCCGCAACCAGGAAGTAGCCCAGGCGGACTATGACAGCCTCTACAAAGAATTCAACCCCGCTTTATTCAACGCGGACACCTGGGCGGCTACCGCCAAGGCGGCCGGGATGCGATACCTGACCATTACGGCCAAGCACCACGACGGCTTTTGTGAATGGCCGACGGCCTATTCCGATTACAACGTCATGCATTCCCCCTTTAAACGCGACATCGTCGGCGAACTGGCCGCCGCCTGTAGGAGGCAAGGCATTATCTTTTGTGTCTATTTCACCGTGCTGGACTGGCACGACGCGGATTATCCCATCCACAACCCCTACGACAGCACTAAAAATGTCCCAGGTAATATGGTCCGGTTCAAGGAGCGGATGAAAGGCGAATTAAAAGAGATCGTCAACCGGTATCATCCTTTTATGCTTTGGTTTGACGGCTATTGGGAAAAACCCTGGACGGCACAGGATGGCCGGGAAATATATGCCTATCTGAAAAAGCTCGATCCCCAATTGGTCGTGAACAATCGACTGGGAAAAAATGTGGCCACCTTGTCGGACAAGGATGCGGTCGGCGACTATCTTACGCCGGAACAGCATATCGGCAGGCTCAATATGACCGAGCCCTGGGAAAGTTGCATCACCATCTGCAACCAATGGGCCTGGAAGCCCGACGACCAGATGAAGTCGCTCTCCGATTGTATACGGACCCTTGTAAAAACCGCGGGCGGTAATGGGAACCTGCTGTTCAACGTCGGCCCGATGATGGACGGGCGGATGGAGGCCCGGCAGGTAAAAAGGCTCCGGGAAATGGGCGCCTGGCTGAAACAATACGGAGCAAGCATCTACGGGACCAAGGGAGGTCCGTATTCGCCAAACGATACCTTTGCGACGACCCGGAAAGGGAATACCATATACTTGCATGTCTTCAATCGCAAGGCGGCTACGCTTACGCTGGCTCCCCTACCCGGCGTTACCATAGAAAAAGCGTATTGGATGCACGGCGAAGCGGTGAAATTCACCCAGGATGCGAATACCGGCTATTCTATTGCGCTTCCGGACACCCTGCCCGACCCCAATAGTGCGGTGATGGTATTGACGATCAACAAGAATGCGGAAGGTTTAGCCATAGGAGGCAATTAGTATGCTATGCGGTTTTTAGTCCTTTTAACTTCTGCGGGTCCAGTACATTATTGATCTCTGCGATCTTCCCGTCGGAGGAGAAGCCAAAGACCTGGCAAAGGAAGAGTTTATCCTTGCGATAATAGAGGAATGCCGGTTGATGATTTATGATGGTAGGCACACAGGTGGCGGTGGCCAGGAACCGGGTCTGCACCAGGAGCATATGGTCGATGACCTCTTTGATGCCGCTGCGATGTTTGGCGATTACCTTGATGACGCCGCCGCCGTCGGCAGCATACTGTATGTCCTCCGTCAGGAGGTGTTCAAGGGTAGGAATATCCTTGTCGCGGACAGCCTTTAAGAATTGTTGCAAAAGGAGTTGTTGAGGCTTCTCCAACCGGCTGATGTGTTTATCGGCGTCGAGCTTGCGTTTGGCCCGGGTCAGCAGCTGGCGGGAACTCTCCACTGTTGCCGACAACACTTCTGCAATCTCTTCATGTGCATAGCCGAATCCTTCTTTCAGGATAAAGACCGCCCTTTCTTTCGGGTTGAGCTTTTCCAGCAGGATCAGCAACGAGTAGGCAGCGATGTCATCCAGTTGAATGGATTTGTCGGATTCTTCCGTGGCGATGGGTTCGGGCAACCACTCGTCACCATAACGGACATTCCTGTTTTTTTCCCTAATGTTGATGGACTGGTTAATGACGGCCTTGATGAGGTAGGCTTTCTCATTCTCCACCTCTTTATGTTCCCCGGAAAGGTACTTGTACAGGACATCCTGTACGGCGTCCCTGGCATCCTCGGCAGAGCCGAGGATGTTATAGGCATAAGGGAAAAGTATAGACTGATAGTCTTTCATCGCTTGTTTCATCCAAACTGTCCTACCCGGTAGGTACCGGGTGCGGTACGGAACGCCTTGTTGAGGCGGTTCCAGGTACTGGTCAGCGCAATGGCAAAGGTAAGGTCGACAATCTCCTTATTGCTAAAAAAAGAGGTCATCGCGGTGAAAATATCGTCGTCTACGTTGGCCTTGATCGTAAGGGAATCCGTATAGGCCAGGGCCGCCCTTTCCGCGTCGCTGTACCAGGGGCATTCCCGCCAGGCCGGTAGCGAGTGCAGGCGTTGTTCCGTTTCCCCAAGGTGGACGGCGTCTTTGTGGTGCATGTCCAGGCAAAAGACACAGCCATTGAGCTGGGAAACGCGATATTCGATCAGTGCCAGCAGTTTTTCATCTAATTCGCTACTTTTCAGGAACTTGCCCAGGGATAGCAGGGCGGTCACGGCTTCCTGCGGCACATCTTTAAAGGAAATCCTTTCTTTCATATTTTTACATTTAGGGTGAAAAATGGGGTTCTGTATATAGGACAGGTGAGCGTAGGAAAACGTGACAGGACATATGAAACAATTAATAAAAACCACCATCATGAAAAAATCTATTGCTATCGTTACGGGAGGGAGCCAGGGCATTGGCCGAGCCACGGCGATTCGGCTGGCGAAAGACTTCTCGGGGCTGATGCTCGTCGCCCGGGACAAAGAGGGGCTAACCAAGACCGCGGAAGCGGTGACGGCTGCCGGGGCAAAAGCGGAGATCCTGAACCTCGATCTTAAGGATCGGGAAGCACCCGGAAAAATCGTCGAAAAGACACTGGAGGTCTTCGGACAAATTGATGCAGTAGTGAATATTGCCGGAGCGGTGCCACAGATCAATCTGCTTGAAATGACCGATGATCAGTGGGACGACGGTGCGGAGTTGAAATTACACGGCGCCCGTCGCCTCACGATCAAGGCCTGGGACGCACTGAAAGCCACAAAAGGATCCGTTATTTTTACGTCGGGGAACTCCGCATTGGATCCAAAACCGGGGTTCGCGGCTGTAGCGACCATCAACGCTGCAGTCGTTGCACTGGCGAAAGCATTTGCGGAACAGGGCATCATAGATGGGGTCCAGGTCAACAGTGTCCTGCCGGGGCCTGTTATGAGCAGCCGCCGGGTTGGCTTCCTGGAACATTGGTCCAAGTTGAACAATATCACAGCCGAACAGGCCGCCTCCAAATTCCTGGAGGAGTCTCATATCAGCCGTTACGGGCAGCCGGAGGAAATCGCTGAATTGATGGCCTTTCTGGTATCTCCTGCCGCAAAATGGATGACAGGAACGGCAGTCAGGATGGATGGCGGGGAAGTAAAGGGGATCTAATACGGTATCGCAATCAGCATCTTACAACCTGCGCCGGGAGCACTTTCTATAGACATTGTGCCGTTAAAGGATTCGACCCTGTTCAGCATGTTTGAAATGCCGATCCCCTGCCGTTTCTTACCCATGTCAAACCCTTTGCCGTCGTCGGCTATCTCAATATGGATGATTTTCCCATCCGCTCGTATGGAAACGGCAACCTTAGCCGGCGCAGCATATTTTGCAATATTATTTAGTTGCTCCTGGATGATCCGGTATATATTCAATTTTAAGTAGTCGTCAACACTTCTGGCCTTAACCTTATAAATAAATTCCGTCTTAATCGTGCTGTTCTCTTCCAGTTTGTGTAATAGGATCTGAATCAATTCTTTTAAATAAACGTTCTTTAGTGGCGTTACATGCGTGCTGCTCAATGACCGAATCTCCAGAATTGAACTGTCCAGCAGCTCCATTGGATACTTGACCAATTTTTTTACGGCGGCATTAGCATTGCCGGCAATGCCCAGGTACAATTTTGTACTGACCAATATCTGGTTGATATTATCGTGCAACTCCTGACCGAGATGGTTCCGCTCCTTTTCCTGCGCGTTGATAACCGCCCTCGTTATTTTCTTCTGCTCCTCTACCTTCTGATCCAGTATTTCCTGCTCCATGGCACGAAGGGATAACTCATTCTTTTTCCGCTCGGTGATATCGCGGGAAAAACAAGCGTTTCCGATGACGGCTTCCCCTTCCCGCATCGGGCAAAATGATATCTCCGACCAGCCTTCGTTGGGATATTCCAAACGGTCCGTTATGGTAAAAGTCTCTCCCGCCAGGGCCCGTGAATAGAATGCTCTATACCGATCCACTTGACCGTCCGTGAATTTGGAGGAAAGGATGTCATCGCCTTTGGCTGGCGGATAGCCGGAAGCAATTTTGAAGATGTCATTAAACGAGTCATTGAAAGTAAGCAGTTTCAGATCCCGATCAACACTCCACATCAAATCCTTGGTGTTGTTTATCAAAGCTGCGAGGTTATTACGATCGAACTCCTTTCCCCGTTCTGCATCCTTTCTTCCGCTTACGTCCCGGGCGATTTTTGAGGCGCCGATGATGTTTCCACTTATGTCCATGATCGGCGACACGGTAAGGGAAATGTATACAATGCCTCCATTTTTTTTCAGTCGCTTGGTTTCAAAATGCTCAACATGCCGGCCCCTTTTTATCCTTTCTAGAATTTCGGCTTCCTCGCTCTTGCGATCACTGGGAACGATCATGGAGATATTTTGGCCGATTGCCTCTCCGGCAGTATACCCATAAAGCCTTTCCGCGCCCGGGTTCCAGCTCGTGATAATACCCTCCAAATCTTTGCTGATAATAGCGTCTTCCGAGGAGGTGACCATAGAGACAATCAAGGCCTGTCTCTCTTCAGACTTTTTATGCTCCGTGACATCCCTGATAAAGACAGACAGCCCATCAGGGGAAGGATAAAGATGGTTCTCCAGCCATCGGCCCAAGGAAACGGAATAATTCGTGAAGCAGATATATCGTTGGTCTTTTATGGCCTCGTTATAAGCATCATAGGATGCAGACCCGACGACTTCAGGGAATTCTTTCCAGATATTTTTCCCTATCAACGAATCAGGTGATCGGAGCATCAGTTGAGCCGCCTGCTTATTGACATATGTATAGCACCAGTTTTTATCAAAGGCACTAAATGCATCGGTTATCCTTTCCATAAAGACGCTGTACCGTATCTCGCTCTCCAATTGATTTTTTCGCGCGTGCAGCCTTTCCCCAATATCCCTGGCGTTTATAGAGGCTCCGACAATCTTCCCTTTGGAGTCTCTTATGGGATATACGTTAAGGGTTATCTGTACGATACTCCCGTCTTTCCTTATCCTTTCTGTTTCATAGTGCTTGATATTTTCTCCCCGGGTTATCCTACGGATAATCCGAAGCTCTTCTGCCAGACGGCCCGGCGCAATAAGCATGGATATTTCGTTACCCAACGCTTCTGTGGCAGAGTAGCCGAACAGGGTTTCAGAACTACGGTTCCAACTGGTAATGATGCTATCGATGTCCACGCTGATAATCGCCTCGTCAGAGGAATTGACGATGGCTGCCAACAGGCTTTGCTGCTCCCGGAGGTCTTTTTGCCCCTCTCCAATCTCCATTTCCAGTTCCTTTCGCGATTTCGATGAAAAAGCTACGGGAAGAAACTTTACCAGATAAAATACGGTGACCCAGCTAAAAATTGCTGTTAACATGCGAACCAACGCGTTCAGACGGTACACGGGAAGCCAGAAGGAAATGGCGTCTAAGAAATGGGTGGAACCACAGGCAAGTATGAACGCGGCGAATAGGAAGTAGAGTCGTATAAAGCGCGTCTCATGCTTCCTGGTAATGTATTTAATGATAACGATCGGAATAGTAAAGTAAGCCGACCATATTAAAAGATCACTGACGATATACAGCCAGCCGTGGAAGCCGCTCCAGCGTCCACAATGCCATTTGGGTGGCCAATCAGAGCTGTCAAAAAGCTTGACAAAGAATTCCCATACCTGACTCATGCGGCTTAATATGTGCTGATCGGAGCTGCAAAATAATAGGCAGTGCGAGGGAGGAACAATTGTGCTGTATATTAGGGCGCAGCCCGGAAGAGTAAAACCCGTAATCCGGAAAGGTAAGGAATATATACGAGATACAGGAGGGTGAAAACACCCTTTTTTAGTTGATTATTTTTCTACCACAATCTTTTTGACGATGTTTCGTGTATACAGATGGATCTGCGCGAAATAGACTCCCGAAGGAGCGTTTGATAAGTCCAGCGTCGATTGAAAGCCCCTGGATTCGTATACTTTTGCGCCCTCCGCGTTAAATACTTCTGTGGAATATACCTGGCTCTTGTCTCCCGTAAACATCAACATGAATTTTCCCGACGACGGATTTGGGTAGAGAATGATATTCTCCTCCGCGTCGCTGCTACATTGTTGAACGGTAATGACTGACCCGTAAGTGTTTAGACCTCCAATATGGGTTTGTTTCAGTCTATAGTAGGAAGTTCCGAGGCTGACGGAGCTGTCCATAAAGGAATAGGTCGGCTGCGGGTAGGAACTGTCTGCCTCAACCCTCCCAACCTCCAGCCACTTCACTCCATCGAGGCTGCGGTCGACGGTGAAACAGTCGATATTTGTTCCGGAGGCCATACTCCATTGAAGCACCACCTTTTGGCATTCACAGGCACCGGTAAAGGATATCAGGTCAACCGGCAAGGTGATAAAGGGGGCACAACCGTTTGTGGCCACAATGCCGCTTACGGCAATGGCGCCGGTGGTGGAAAGCGCCCTGCCCTCCAACGTGTCCCCCGGCGTCATTGAAATAGCGCCGTTGTTTACAACGACGGTCCCCCTCATGGTGCTGCCGACCGCCATACTAAAGGCTCCTTCTACTTTCCAAAATACGTTACACGCCGAGGCGCCGTTGACCAAGGTGACGGAAGAGCCCGCGGTTGTGGAGAATGCCCCGGTTATTTGAATAATGAACACCGCGTTGGGATTCCCCTGCGCGTCCAGGGTAAGACCCAGGTTAAGGGTTGTTGCGGCTCCTATGAGGTAAACGCCCGGGTGAAGCACCTGACCGTTCCCCAGCAGAACGGCGGGAAAGAAAGTCGGAATGGCGAGACTCAGTTGTGTGTAGGCAATCAATAGATCCACCGCGGCTTGCGCACTTACCGCATTAACGCTGTCGGTCACGCCGACCAGGCTGCCAAAACCCGTAAGGGCGCCGGCGTTTGTGCCCACATTCCCTGTAATCTGTGAAGCGACTGCGTTGCTCACGGCCCCCGTGGTGGTGAAAAACACGAAGTTACCGGCAGTGCGTAGGTTGGGCGCCTGTCCAAGCACTGTATGCAAACAAAATAGCAAGGGGAGAATAGGTAAGAAGGTGCGTAAAGTCTCAGTTTTCATGCGGATTGGATTTAACATGGAGGGACATACAAAGATGAAACTAAAGGAGATTCGTGGGAATAGTCTTCCTAACAAGCCGGCTATAGCTGGAATGATAAAAAATTGTAGCGTATCCTCTACGAAGCCGGATATTAACAGGTTGAAGCAGAAAACTATGTGTAAATTTCAGGATGCGTATTTTAATTGCAGATGATCATTCGATCATAAGGAAGGGGCTGATGCACATCCTTCAGGAAGCGTATCCTTCGGCCTTCATCAAAGAAACCGAGGATGCGGAGGAAATTATTAAAGCGTCCCTTACCGGGGATTGGGACGTGGTTATATGCGATATGTCCATGCCGGGGCAGAGTGGCTTGGAGGTGGTCCGACATATGAAGCAGTATTTCCCAAAAGTACCGGTCCTAATGCTTAGCATGTACCCCGAGGAGCAGTATGCCATCAGGGCATTGAGGGCTGGGGCGGCCGGTTATCTGAGCAAAGATTCAGCATCGGAAGAGCTGGTGAAGGCTGTGGGCACCGTTTTGCTTGGGCGAAGGCACATCTCTCCGGATACCGCCGCTCATCTCCTGAATGAACTGGAGCATGGGGATGACAAGGCGCCCCATGAGTCCCTTACGTCCCGTGAATTCGTTATTTTTCAACTCGTTTCCTCCGGAAAATCGGTCTCTGCCATCGCCAAACAACTCTCTGTGGCGGTTTCCACCATCAGTACCTATAAGACAAAGATATTTGCTAAGATGAAGATGAAATGCAACGCGGACCTGACGCGCTACGCCCTGGAGAACAAGCTCATGTAGCGGCTAATATGGACTCCTAAGACCAAATCTTGTTGATAGTGTGGGAATTATATAACTAATTCTCAACTTGTAGTAATAGATCCTACCGATGGGTGTCTATCTTTGCATAGGCGGTATTAACTCCTCATGTACAGAACTCCTAGCAATATTCAGAAGAGAGGGGACGGCTATCCTGGTTCGCCCATTGCGGAAATTATCACGAATGGCTTCTTCACGGTAGATCGTCAATGGACCGTCAAGCACTGGAACAAAGAAGCGGAGACCTTATTGGGTGTAAAGGAAACGGATATTGTCGGAAAAAACCTATGGGAAGAATTTGTAAGCATCATTCCATTAAAATTTTACGCGGTCTACCACAAGGCATTTCTGCAGGACATGCCTGTTCATTTTGAGGAATATTGGGATGAAATGGGGGCCTGGTTCGACGTGATAGCATACCATTTAGGCGATACCCTATCCATCTCTTTCAAGAACAACAATCAGACGTTTCGGAAGGAATGCCCTCCCGAACAACAGTTGAGGAAGCTCAACGAGCTATACCGGTATGTCACGGAGGTTACCAACGATTGTCTCTGGGAATGGGATTTTGTCACCAAGAAAATCTTCTGGATAGACGGGGGTCACAAAAGGGTTTTTGGCTACCCGATCGTAAATGCCCTCATACCGCAGGTTTTTTGGGAGAACCGGGTGCACCCGGATGACAAAGCACGGCTATTGACAAGACTACAGGAAGTCATTACTTCGGAAGTTGGGGTTGACTGGGAAGTCGAGTACAGATTTAAAAGGGCTGACGGACAGTATGCCTATGTGCATGACCGGGCACACATCATATATGACGGGGGCGGGAGGGCTTCCCGGATGATCGGGGCTACCCAGGATATTACAGCCCGAAAGCTTTCAGAAATGCAGTTACTGGAAGGAGAAAGAGCATTGGCGCATGAAAAGCTAACGAGGCAAAAAGAAATTAATGATGCGGTGCTGGCGGCGCAGGAGAAGGAACGGGTCGCTCTCGGAAAGGAACTGCACGAAAACCTCAACCAAATCCTGGGCGCCGCCAAGTTGTATGTCGAGTTGGCGAAGGCGGCCGAGGAGCATAAGGAAATGTACCTGGAAACCTCCTCTGCTTACCTCGTGATGGTGATGGAGGCGATCAGGGGGATATACAAAACACTGACCACGCCCAGGGGGTGATGGTTTGAGGCTAAACGCCTATAGCTTACCAATAAGCCCCTCCGGGGCTTATGTCGATATTGACGCTCTTACGGCCCGTTACGCTTTGAAAAGCAAGCTCATATCGCCGTCCGTAGCGCTTATACTACTGGGATCCGGCGGCCGTTTCATTCGGACTTCAAAAGAAATGTTATACTTTAGGGGTGTTGTCTGACGTATGTTTGTACCGTCAACGAATCCAATATCCCTAAACAATCCTATTGAGACTCCTTTGTGAGCCCGTTTTGTCCCATCCTGTGAAGACCTTGAAATAATGAAGAGAAATCGATGGCCGCATCGGTTTCTCTTATTTTTTTCCCCTGACGATCCTCCGCCGTTTCCGCTGACCGAGACACCGGCACTGGCTTGCCCTTAAGCTCTACGACAGCGCGGAGGGGCGCGAGAAAACAATCATCTGCTTTTCATCGTGCCAAAAGCGGACGGCACTTGTTCGTTTTTGGTACGGTGTGAAACGATAGATTTTTATTAATATATTAATAATCAGCAGCTTATTAGTCAGGCATCATATTTAAGCCTGTTTCGCGATACATGTAGTTCATAATTAATGCAGCACCAATCATGATAAAAAACTATTTGAGGAGTGCTTTTCGGAATATCAAAAGGCGCCCCTTTATTTCATTCATCAACATATTTGGTCTAACCGTTGGGTTGACCTGCTGCCTGCTTATTTTAAGCTATATTATTAATGAACGCAGCTATGATAAATTTAATGCCCATGCGAAGGATATCCGAAGGGTGACGCGCATTTTTTATGCCGGTAAAAATGTGGAGAGCATGCATTTAAGCGCGATTGCGCCGCCGTTTGGGCCTTTGCTGCAAAACGCATTTCCCGATATTAAAAAAATAACACGGGTTTTGCCAATCCGCACTACAGCCTTTCACTATAAGGATAAGCTGTTTAACGAACAGAATAGCGTCTTTGCCGAGGAAAATTTCTTCGACTTTTTCACTGTACCTGTGGTTACAGGCGATCATAATAATGCACTGAAAGAGCCTTACAGTATTATGCTGGCCGAGGCCACGGCCAAAAAATATTTCGGCGATGCCGATCCGATGGGCAAAGGCCTATTGCTGGATAACGTTTACCTGGGTAAGATTAAACACGAGTTTAAAGTTACCGGTGTATTTAAAGCTTTTCCCGCCAACTCGCACATACACCCAGACATACTGATGTCGTTTAGTACCTTAAAAGATCCGGCAATTTATGGTGAGAGCGGCTTAGAGAACGACTTTGGTGGTAATGCCTTTTTCACCTACCTGCTTTTCCCGAAGGACTATAATACCGACAGAATTGAAAGCCAATTGCCTGATTTCCTGGATAAATACGTACACCTTGACGGTGCGGCCGGAAACGCTAAAACGCACGATGGTACCAAACTTACGTTTGAAAAGCTCACCGACATACACCTGCGCTCACATTTGGATGATGAGTTTGAAGAAAACGGCGATATCAAAAGGGTATATATATTTTCGGCAATAGCCCTGTTTATTTTGCTGATTGCCTGCATCAACTACATGAACCTATCCACCGCGCGTTCGGTATTGAGGGCAAAAGAAATTGGTATCCGCAAGGTCATCGGGGCTCAGCGAAAGGAGATCATAGGTCAATTTTTAAGCGAGTCGGTACTGATCACCTGGTTTGCGCTTGCACTGGCCATGGTGGCAACGGCATACCTGCTGCCAATTGTCAATCATTTGGCAAACACCAATCTTGAGTTTGATAGCCTGCTGCAATGGCAAATTCTAGTGCCCGTCTTGGTGCTGCCGTTTATAATAGGCCTCGTTAGTGGCATTTACCCGGCCATATTTATGTCGTCGTTTTTACCGGTGAAGGTTTTGAAAGGTGTTATAAAAACCGGCTCAGGCGGAGTGTCATTTCGCAGGGTGCTGGTTGTTTTGCAGTTTTCTATTTCGATTATCCTGATAGTAGCCACTACCGTGGTGTACCGCCAGCTGCAATACATTCAAAAAACCGATTTGGGTTTCAGTAAGGACGCGGTTTTAACAATGGCGTATGTTGGAGAGCTAAATCCTCAATACGATGCGTTTAAAGCGGATTTACTGAAAAATACAGCGATAGAAGATGTTGGCCGCTCATCGCGTATTCCATCGGGACGCTTGCTCGACTTCCAAAACGGGTCGGTTTTGGTAGATGGGGTTATGAAACCCATTAAAGGCGACCAGAAATACATCAGCACCGATTATGGCTTTATCCCGGCTTATGGCATGAAAATGGCCGCCGGACGCAATTTCTCTCAAGCGTTTTCAACCGACACCAACAACTATATTGTAAACGAGGCGGCAGTACGGTCGCTGGGCTGGAAAATCCCGCAAAATGCTATCGGTAAGGATATTGTGTATGGAGGTATCAGCGGCAAAGTTGTCGGCATCGTTAAGGATTTTCACTTCGAGTCGTTGCACCAGGCCATTACCCCACTGTTGTTTCGATTGCCGTCGGTTAGCAACAGCGATTATCATGTGATGTCGGTAAAGGTAAATAGTCGCAACGTCCAAGCGGCGGTGAATTCGCTGCAAGCCGTCTGGCATAAATATTTGCCCGACACTCCTTTTGATTTTACCTTTCTTGATGATAAATTTCGTCAATTATACAATAGCGAACAACAGCAGGGCAGCCTTTTTACTATATTCTCGTGTATCGCTATTTTTATAGCATGTTTGGGGCTGTTTGGATTGTCGGCGTTTACCATTACTCAGCGGGTTAAGGAAATTGGCGTACGGAAGGTGCTGGGAGCGAGCGTGCGGCAAATTGTAGTGGAGTTATCAAAGGATTTCCTGCTGTTGGTTTTGATATCAGCTGTGATAGCCATCCCGGTAGCCGGATGGTCGATGCATAAATGGTTGGCTGATTTTGCTTTCCATACCGAAATGAGCTGGTGGATATTTGTGGCGGCAGGCATTATGGCGCTGATTATAGCGTTTGTAACTATCAGTTTTCAATCCATTAAAGCAGCCCTGGCTAATCCGGTGAACAGCCTTCGAGGCGAATAACATATCTGACTGAAGCGCAGGGCAATGTGGATATTGCGGGTCCGCGAACCTTCGGTGATCCAGGAAAGGGGGGGCTGGGATCTCACCTATTTGTCAACTGACAAAGTATAGAACTTATCTATAATTGGCAATCTTAATCAGTTTCTTTACATCAAGCACAATAATTTTCCTGCCTCTCGTCGCTACTGTACCTTCCTCCTTAAATTCTGAAAGCATCCGTACGACATTTTCCCGCGCGGTGCCAACCAGGCTGGCTAGATCGCCACGGCTCATATTTATCTCAACAGGCATCCCAGGCTCAAAATCGACTTTGTATTTTTCCCGGATCACTATTAATTGAAGGGCCAATCTTTCCCTGACGGATTTCTGCGCAAATAAGGTGAGACTATTTGCCAATACCGCAAACTCATGGCTTAACGTCCTGAGCAGCCTGCGGCTTAATACGTTGGACTGATTGATGGCATCCAAAAAATCCTCTTTCGGTATAAACGTAATGACACTCTCTTCAAGTACGGCGGCGGAATCGGGATAGTTGTCCAGCGAAAGAATAGCATGATAACCCAACAGCTCACCCGTATTGGCAACATAAATAATTTGTTCCTTGCCTTCCACGTCCACTTTATATTTCTTTACCCTTCCATTTACAATATAAAAGATCCCAGCTGGATATGCCCCTTCCCGGAAAATAATTTCCCCCTTCTTATATACCTGCTCGGATTTTCGCGCCATAAGCAATTCCAAATCAGCCGATGGCAAATCCGCAAGTATAGACTCACTTTCAAAATCCCACTTGTCGATGGGGAAAAGGCCTCTTATACTCATTTACTACAAATTTATCAGATTAAAATTGATATAACTCACTTTTTTTCGTGATAAGTATTACCGTGCAACGATGGTCATTTAAGTGAATTTGCACTCGCATTTCTATGGAGCAGAGGTGAACTGTTTATTTATCTTACAACTGTGTCCCTGTAAAAGACCTACCCACCGACCCCAATAAAAAGGAGATCTATGAGCCCATCGATAGTCCGATGTTAATGGAGTGGGCCAATTCCCCGGATGATGCGTTTAAAGTAATCATTGAAGTAGGGCCACCTGCTATTCAGTGCGGATTTGCTCTTCGCGTGTTCAAAAAATTGACAATTCTCACATTTTACAGTGATAAGGTTCACCGCATACCAAGGTAACTCCGTCTAATTTTGTATTCCGAATGCAGGACAACATGTTTTATACAAAAGACCATGAGTGGATCGATTTCCAGGGTCTGATTTCGCTCGAATTTCAGAACAACTGGAAAAAAGCGGTTGGATCATTTCAATTGCTCCCGTTGATACCTTCGGGCAAAAACAGTTGATTCCTTACGAGCAATATCATGCGTCAGTAATTCATGCTTCGAACTAAATTCCTAAATAATTGCCTTCCCATGCCCGTAATTAATAAGCTACCAGTAGAAAAATGGTTTTATTCAGATAGGGAATTTAATTCTCTGTATCCATTATCCATTCAAGCGCTTGCGAAGTATCACTGGACGCCTCTTGACATTGCTATGAAAGCTGCCCATTTCCTCGCCGGTCACGACAAAGTGAGAATCCTCGATATCGGTAGCGGTGTTGGTAAATTCTGTTTGGCAGCCGCTTATCACACCCCCAACGCATTGTACTACGGAGTGGAACAAAGGAAAAGCCTTATCAACCACGCGGAGGTTGCAAAAAATGCCCTGCACCTTGAAAATGTTTCCTTTATACACGGAAATTTTACTCAATTGGATCTAAAAAAATTCGATCATTTCTATTTCTACAATGCCTTTTATGAAAATTTAGACGGGACCGACAAAATTGATGACAGCATCGATTACTCCGGAGAACTCTACAATTATTACAACCGTTATTTATTCAACCAATTACAGCAAAAACCCGAAGGTACCAGGCTTTGCACACTTTGCAGCCTGGAAAGCGAAGTGCCTCCCGATTTCCAGGTTATCCATTCAGAAATGGACGAACTCTTAAAATTCTGGGTGAAGGAATGATTCGCGTATTTGAGTGATCGCCATCGCCAGGAAAATAAAATCAATATGAACAATCAGAAAAAGAGAGAAAGATCTAACTATTTAGGCGCAATCCTGCATCAAAAGTGCCCCCGTTGTAGGGAGGGGAATATGTTCAAAGATAAAAACCCCTATCATCTGAAAACCCTATTTAATATGTATGAAAATTGCCCGGTTTGCGGGCAGCAAATGGAAATAGAGCCAGGCTTCTACTACGGAACAGCATACGTAAGTTATTCACTAACAGTTGCTTTTTCCGCTTCCACGTTTGTCGCCTGGTGGGTATTGATCGGCTTGTCAACCGAAGATAACAGGATCTTTTGGTGGCTCAGTATAAATGCCATTTTAATGCTCCTGTTGCAGCCTTATTTTATGCGGCTGTCAAGGGCAATATGGTTATCGTTTTTTGCAAAATATAATCAGCATTGGCAACGCGACAGTGACGCGGCGGATCAAAGAGCAATTGAGTAGCTCCTTTTATTAAACCAGCTTCGATGTTTACTCCCAAAATAGTCGATACCTTAAAAAACTACAATCGTCAGCAGTTCGGAAAAGACCTGATGGCTGGCCTGATCGTGGGCCTTGTGGCCCTGCCACTGGCAATTGCTTTTGCTATTGCATCGGGGGTCTCTCCGGAAAAGGGATTATATACGGCTATCATTGCAGGGTTCATCATTTCAGCACTCGGCGGGAGCCGCGTCCAGGTCGGCGGCCCGACAGGTGCATTTATCGTGATCGTCTACGGCATTGTGCAGGTGCATGGCGTGAACGGGTTGATCATTGCGACATTCATGGCCGGGATCATGCTTATTGCCATGGGCTTTGCCCGGCTTGGCTCAGTCATTAAATTTATTCCCTACCCTTTAATTATTGGATTTACGAGCGGCATCGCACTCATTATCTTTTCCTCCGAGGTAAAGGATTTTCTGGGGCTGAGGATGGGCACGGTACCCGCGGATTTCATAGATAAGTGGCGGAGCTTTATTGAATATTCCCGAACACTAAATATATATACCGTTATTCTTGGCGTGACGACCGTTGTCATTATTGCACTTTGGCCGAAAGTGACCCACAAAGTACCCGGTTCGCTGATTGCCATCCTCGTGACGACCGCTGCTATGAAAATATTGCATTTGCCCATTGAGACCATTGGAAGCAAATTTGGCGGCATTCCGTCTTCTCTACCCAGGCCTGCCATTCCGCATCTGGATTTTGCAACCATGAAGCAATTGATCCAGCCGGCCTTTACGATTGCACTGCTCGGGGGTATTGAATCGTTATTGTCGGCGGTCGTATCCGACGGCATGATCGGGGCCAATCACCGGTCCAACATGGAGCTGGTCGCCCAGGGCGCGGCCAATATATTTTCCGCGATCTTTGGAGGTATTCCCGCCACGGGAGCCATCGCCCGCACGGCGACAAATGTAAAGAATGGGGGCCGTACCCCGGTGGCTGGAATGGTACACGCCCTCACCTTGTTGTTGATCCTGCTTTTCTTCGGCCGGTGGGCCTCCCTGATCCCGATGGGGACACTGGCGGGCATCCTGGTCGTGGTAGCATACAATATGAGCGAGTGGCGACATTTCCTTTCAGTCCTAAAGGGTCCGCGGAGCGATATGGCTATCCTGTTGACCACCTTTCTACTGACCGTCCTGGTCGATCTGACGGTGGCGATAGAAGTTGGCATGGTGCTCTCGGCTTTTTTGTTTATGCGAACGATGATCAAGTTCAGCGGGGTGAGCGTAATGACGAAAGACGTTGAGGAACGCCGGAACGGAGACGATCAGGAATCGTTGGAAAATTACGATCTCCCAAAGCATGTTGAAGTCTATGAGATAGCGGGGCCTCTATTTTTTGGGGCAGCGTACAAATTTAAGGACGCGATGCGGTTAATAGAAAAGCCGCCCCGGGTGCTCATTATCCGTATGAGAAAAGTGCCGATCATTGATGCCACCGGCATCAAGACGATCACCGAGGTCTACAAAGATTCAAAGAAAAGTGGAACCCGATTGATATTGTCCGAGGTCCATAGTGAACAAATACTGACCGAATTGAAGGCGGCAAGACTGCTCTTTGCTATCGGCAAAGCCAACGTTACGGTAACTTTTCAAGATGCAATTGACCGGAGTAAGGTCGTCCTGAGTGATCTTTGAATTCACTCTTCATTCATTTTGTCAGGTCGCAGGTTCGAATCCTTTTCGATCCACTCAAAAGAGGTCAAAAAAAACAAGCTAAATTGTTGTGATTCAATGAATTGAATGCTTCTCTGTGGGTTCAAACGCGGTGCCGGAAACAACTCATCAAATAGCTCACCGGAAGTCTGGTATTCTTTGATATTAAGCGACAGGCTGGAAATGAAAAAAGCCTGTAAATACTGATTATTTACAGGCTTCGATCCGATAAGAAAGACCTTTTGTCGGGACGACTGGATTACCTCCGCCTCGCTTCGCGAGTCTTCGGTGATCCAGGAATGGGGGGCTAAAACCCTACCGCTTACAGATATTGCCCCCCGAGGGGGCATTTTTATGCCTGCGCGCCGTCGTCGGAGCAAGCTCCGCCTCCGTCGCTCCGGCATAAAAAAACCAACCGCTTTGCGGTTGGTTTATCTGTGAGCTATATTCTTTTGTCGGGACGACTGGATTCGAACCAGCGACCACTTGCACCCCATGCAAGTACGCTACCGGACTGCGCTACGTCCCGATCCCTGAGAATAGGGGCTGCAAAGGTAAGTTTTTATATGAATTGGCAAAATTCGGAAAACAAAATCTATCTTAGCGCGACCAAATATTCGTTTGACTAGCATGAGGGTGTTCATTAGGGAAGCGAAAGTTGTAGATCCAAGGTCTCCTTTTAACGGCCAGGTGGTCGACCTTCTCCTTGAAAATGGAGAAATTATAAAGATCGGTGCCGGGCTCAAGGCGCCAAAGGATACTCCCCAAATCATTGAAGAAAAAGGTTTATGTGTCTCCCCGGGGTGGGTAGATATGTTTGTGCAGTTCCATGACCCGGGTCAGGAGCGGAAGGAGACGTTGGTCAGCGGGACGGCGGCTGCTGCTGCCGGGGGTTTTACGGAAGTGCTGGCGGTACCGAATACAAACCCGGTGGTACAGGGGAAGGCGCAGGTGGAATACCTGGTGCGTGGTTCCGCGGGACTGGGGGCGAGGGTGCACCCGATCGGGGCGGTCAGCCGGAACCTGGAAGGGAAGGAACTGACGGAAATGTACGATATGCATGCGAGCGGGGCGAAGGCGTTTGGGGATGGATGGAAGTCGCTGCAATCGGCTGGGCTGCTGCTCAAAGCGCTGCAATATGTGAAAACAATCGAGGGGACGGTGATACAGGTGCCGGAGGATACGTCTATCGGTACGCACGGACTGATGCATGAGGGAATCGTCTCCACACGGATGGGGCTCGCGGGGAAATCCATCCTGGCGGAGGAAATCATGGTGGAAAGGGATTTGAAGATATTGGAATACACGGGGTCTTCGCTGCACTTTACGGGGGTTACCTCCCCAGTGGCGATCGAAGCCATAACGGCGGCCAAGCGGAAGGGGTTGAAGGTGACGTGTTCTGTATCGCCTCACCACCTTTTCTTTTGTGACGAAGACCTTGAAGGGTATGACACGGGGTTGAAGGTGAACCCGCCGCTAAGGGACCGGAAACAAATGATGGCGTTGAGACAGGCGGTGATCGATGGTAAAATAGACGTGGTGACGTCTCAGCACCTGCCCCAGGATTGGGACGCCAAAACATGTGAATTCGAATATGCGCAGGCGGGTGCGATCGGTCTTGAGAGCAGTTTTGGGGTGGTTTGGTCATTGCTGGAGGGAAATTTGACGCTGGAACGTTGGGTGGAAATGGCTTCGCTGGCTCCGAGGCGGATCTTCCACCTGGAGGCCGCGGAGGTCCGCGAAGGACATAAGGCAAACCTGACCTTGTTTATACCGGCGGACGCGTATGTGTTCACCGCGGACCATATCCGCTCGGCAGCGCGGAATAACCCCTTTCTGGGGAAAACGTTGAAGGGACGCGTAAAGGGAACGATACTGCATACTCAAATCAATCTTTCTTAACACCATGCGGGTTTCATTAAATGCCCTGGGCGCTTACCTGGGGCTCGCATTTGCGCTGGCATACGGGGCGTTTTCGATCGGAACTTTCCGGGCGGGGGTATCGGTTTATGTAGACTTTTTACCCTATGCCACCTTCCTGTGGATACCGCTCATGGCGGTACTCTTGGGGGTAAGCGGCTGGATTTGGCGGAAACGGAGCGGCCTGGAGGTATTCCCTTTTCAAAGGGCGCTCCAATACGCTTTCCTGGCCTATATCGTCTATGAACTAGGCTATATGCTTGTCAACGTGGTCATATATAACATCATGGACAAGGGGTTTAACCATGCGATGCAACTGACATCGCTGGAGAAGCGCCTGGGTCAGGAACTGCAGTACGGGGGAAAAGCGGATGGGATGACCACCGATCAATTGGCCCAGGAAAAGGCCCACCCCAGCGGGCCATTCACCTTTCTCCAACTATCGCTGGGGCTGGGGTACGGACTGGTAAAGGATTTTGTCCTGTCGATGCTGATCGCGCTGGCGATACGGCGAAAATCCTATCTTCGCGTCCGATGAATATTACGGTTGTAATACCCTTACTGAACGAGGCTGAATCGCTGCCCGAACTATGCGCCTGGATCGAACGGGTCATGCAGGAAAACGGGTACACGTACGAGGTGATCCTGGTGGATGACGGGAGTACGGACGAGTCCTGGGAGGTCATCGAAGGGCTGCACCGGGCCAACGGACACATCAAGGGGATCCGGTTCCAACGGAACTATGGGAAGTCGGCGGCGTTGAATGAGGGCTTTAAGGCGGCTCAGGGAGAGGTGGTGATCACCATGGATGCGGACCTGCAGGACAGCCCTGACGAGGTGCCGGGTTTGTACAAGATGATCGTGGACGAGGGCTATGACATGGTCAGCGGCTGGAAGAAAAAGCGCTACGACAATACGTTCACCAAGAATTTGCCGTCGAAGATCTACAACGCGGCCACGCGCCGGATGACGGGGATATACCTCCACGACTTTAATTGCGGACTGAAGTCCTACCGTAAACGGGTGGTCAAAAGCATAGAGGTCTATGGGGAGATGCACCGGCAGATCCCGGTGCTGGCTAAATGGGCGGGGTTCCGGAAGATCGGGGAGAAGGTGGTGGCCCATCAACCGCGGAAATATGGGGCCTCAAAGTTTGGCTGGGAGCGGTTTGTAAACGGATTCCTGGACCTGGGGTCGATCATGTTCGTAGGCCGGTTTGGGAAACGGCCAATGCATTTCTTTGGTTTCTGGGGCAGCGTGATCTCCTTTATCGGTCTTTGCATCTGGATATACCTGGGCGTCTCCAAGATCGCCTTTGCAAAATACAATATGACGGACCGGCCCCTTTTCTATGTGGGGCTCATCTCGATCGTCGTCGGGGTGCAGCTTTTCCTGGCGGGCTTCCTGGGGGAGCTGATCACGCGAAACGCGGTGGATCGAAACTTCTACCTGATAGAAAAGAAAGAGGGCTTCTGAAGCTCCTAATAGATCGCGGATAGATGGGGACTCGTAGCCGTAGCCCATGGGGCGTTGATACGGACGGTGTCAAATGCGGTCCCTGTAGCACCTTTGCTGTCGGTGGCAAAGAGTTCGAACACATAGGTCCCCGCCCTCAGACCGGATGCCGTGGTGGTGGAGTGACCGGGCGCCGCGATCGCGGCCGTATGGGGACCGGCTACCTGACTCCAGATATAGCCGGCAATAAGCGCATTGCCAGTGGATGTTGCCTTACCGGTCAGCACGACGCTTTCCGCGGGCAGCGTAACGGTCTGCGCGGGGGCGGTGGTGACGACGGGGGCGAGGGTGGTAACGGTAGTTGTCTTTTGACAATTTGCGAGCAACAGCGAGGCGCTCAGGAGGCCGGCGAGGTACAGCATCTTCATAAAATACGGACTTTAAGTAGACGCCTAAAATAGGTGTTTTTTTTTGATTTACCTTCGCGGTCCTGAAGGTTTTTTTGCCTATGTCCCGAAAGATTTGCATGATTGGAACAGCATACCCGCTAAGGGGGGGGCTGGCTGCCTACAATGAAAGGCTGGCCAGGGAATTCCAGGCTTTGGGAGACCAGGTAAGGATCTACACGTTCTCCTTGCAATACCCGCAATTCCTTTTCCCGGGCAAGACCCAGTATTCAAGCTCTCCTCCCCCACCCGACCTGGACATCCGGGTCCTTATCAATTCGATCAATCCGTTGAACTGGATCAGGGTGGGTCTGGCGCTGAGAAAAGAACGGCCGGACCTGATCGTGGTGAAATTCTGGCTGCCGTTTATGGGGGCTTGCTTTGGGACGATCCTGCGGATCGCAAAGCGGGGACGGGGGACGAAGGTAGTTTGCATCGCGGACAACATCATTCCGCATGAAAAGCGTAAGGGAGACCGGCTGTTGACGCGCTACTTCATCGGGGCCTGCGACGCGTTTATCACCATGAGCGATAAAGTGCAGGACGACCTGCGGCTGTTTGACAAAAAGATTCCGGCAGAGCGGGTGGAACATCCGCTCTACGATCACTTCGGGGAACCGATTGCCCAAGAGGCAGCCAGGCGGGAACTGGGGCTGCCGGCCGAGGGGCGTGTGGTGCTGTTTTTTGGTTTTATACGGAAGTACAAAGGGCTCGACCTGCTTTTAGAGGCGATAAAAATCTTAAAGGATCGATCGGGTAACCTGCCGTTGTTCCTGATAGCGGGAGAATACTATGAAGAGGAGGCGCCTTATCAGGCGTTGATAGACCGGCTGGGGATCAGGGAGCAACTCGTGTTGAAGACGGACTTTATCCCCGACGAAGCGGTCAAGTATTACCTCTGTGCCGCGGACGTATTGGTGCAGCCCTACCGGCATGCGACCCAAAGCGGGGTAACCCCCCTGGCCTATCATTTTGAGTGTCCGATGGTTGTGACAGATGTCGGGGGGCTGGCGGCGCTGGTGCCTGATGGAAAGGTGGGGGTTGTCTGCGCGCCAAACCCGGAAGCGATAGCCGATGCCATAGACCGTTTTTATGCGATAGGACGGGCACATTTTCTGCCGTTTTTGAAAGAGGAGAAAAAGAAATACTCCTGGACAAAGCTCGCCAACGCTATCAAAACTTATATTGCCGAATGATCTATCGTAGCAGAGCGCCTTTACGGATAGGCCTGGCTGGAGGAGGAACGGACGTGAGTCCATACAGCGATTTATACGGGGGGGCGATCCTGAATGCATCGGTTTCTTTATATGCCCATGCGAACATAGAGCCGCTGAAAGAGAACGCGATTATCCTGGAAGCCTACGACCGGGGGGAAACGCTGACCTACGAGTTGGCGGAGCAGCTTCCGCTGGACGGACACCTGGACCTGCTCAAGGGTGTCTACAATAAGGTCAGGCAGGACTACGACATGCCGCTGCAGGGGTTTCGGCTCTCGACCTTGGTGGAGGCGCCCCCGGGTTCGGGACTGGGTACATCTTCCACGCTGGTGGTGGCCATCCTGGGGGCCTTTTCCGAAATGCTCAAGCTGCCCCTGGGGGAATATGACGTCGCCCACTACGCTTACCAGATAGAAAGGGAGTACTTACAACTGGCCGGAGGGCGCCAGGACCAATATGCGGCCACCTTCGGGGGGGTCAACTATATGGAATTTTTTGCCGACGACAAAGTGATCGTCAACCCCCTTCGCATCCGGCAGGAATACCTGGATGAACTGGAACACAACCTGGTCCTGTACTTCACCGCCACGAGCCGGGAGTCCGCGACCATCATCAAGGAGCAACAGAAGAACGTGCACAGCAAGAACAATGCGTCCATCGAGGCGATGCACCAGCTCAAGGAACAGGCGCGAATGATGAAAGAGGCGCTCCTGAGGGGGAACTTGCATACCATAGGCGAGATCCTGGACTTTGGGTTCCAGCAAAAGCGGCGGATGGCCCATAATATCAGCAACCCGCAGATCGAGGATATCTACGACCGGGCCAAAGCGGCCGGGGCGGTTGGGGGAAAGATATCGGGGGCAGGCGGGGGCGGGTTTATGATTTTTTATTGCCCGGGCAATGCCAAATATAAGGTCAAGGAAGCCCTGGGAACCCTGGGGGGAACCTGCTCCGATTACCGGTTTGTAAAATCCGGGCTGACCACCTGGACCTCCCGTTGATATGAGGGAGGCCATTATACTCGCCGGAGGACTGGGCACCCGCTTACGGAGTGCGGTTCCGGACCTCCCGAAGTGCATGGCGCCGGTCGGGGGACGGCCTTTTCTCGCGCACGTGATCGAGCACTGGAAGAAGGGAGGTATCACACGGTTTATTTTTTCGTTGGGGTATATGCATGAGGTCATTGAAGCCTATTTGCAAACGCTGGATGTGACCTATACCTGCGTCGTAGAGGACCAGCCGCTGGGAACCGGGGGGGCCATCCAGGCGGCAACCAGGGCCGCCACAACCGATAACCTATTGGTAACCAACGGCGATACCTTGTTCATGGTGGACGCACAGGCCCTGGGGCGGTATCACCGGGAGAAAGCGGCCCTGGTAACCCTGGCGCTCAAGCCCATGCAGGATTTCGACCGGTATGGCCTGGTAAAATTGGACGGAGAAGGCCGCGTAAAAACCTTTGAGGAAAAAAAAGCGGTACGGGACGGATTGATCAACGGCGGGGTCTACGTGCTAACGAAGCAGGCATTGACAGGGACCGCCCCCTTTTCCTTTGAGAAGGACTATCTTGAACCTCAGGTGGCCGGAGGAAGGTTTTTTGGTTACGTGAGCAACGCCTACTTTATCGATATTGGCATCCCGGAAGATTACAACCGGGCGCAAAAGGAACTGTTATGACGGAGCGACGAGCACTGCCCCGGGTAGACCGGAGCTGGACCCTTTTCCTGGACCGGGACGGGGTGATCAACGTGGAAAAGCCCATGGACTATGTCCGGGCCTGGGAGGAATTCCAGTTCAATCCGGGGGTGTTAAAGGCCCTCAAGCTGTTGAACGGGCTGTTCGGCAGGATCGTGGTAGTGACCAACCAGCGGGGAGTCGGAAAAGGCCTGATGACCGAACAGGACCTCCTCGACATCCACGACCGGATGACGGAAGAGATCGTCCGCTCGGGTGGACGGATAGACCGCGTGTACTATGCCCCCGAGGAAAACGACGACAGCCCCCGGCGCAAACCTTCCCCCCTCATGGGACAGGAGGCGATGCAGGATTTTTCGGAGATCGACCCGGAGCGGAGTTTTATGGTCGGCAATACGTTCAGCGACATGGAATTTGGGCGGAATATAGGGGCGCGGACCATTTTTTTGCCCACTACGCGCTCGGAACCCCCTATGCCCCACCCGCTGGTGGACTACCTGTTTGGCGACCTGCTGGCCGTGGCCAAGGCTTTTGACAAAGCGCAATAAATTGACCCATTTTACTGTTATAGTACCGGTTATGAAAGCAATGATCCGATATTTATTGATGGCCCTGCCGATGGGCGTGTTCGCGCAAAATGCCCCGAAACCGCACTATCAAGTGATTACGGCAGCCGACCGGGCAGCGCTTCGCGCAAGAGAGGACTCCATGTCGGAAACGGGCTATAACATCGTGAACGGCAAGAATGCGTCGGAACGGTTTGAGGCGGACAGTCAGTTCACCAGAACCCTCGTCAGGGCCCTAAAAATTACTTCCAGCTTTGACTATCCCTTTGACAGCCTTCAAAACCTTTCCCACCTGTACGCCCCGGACAGCAGTTTCCGCGTATTCACCTGGGAGGTCATGGTCGACGAGGACGACTACCGCAGACATGGGGCCATCCAGATGCGTACGCCCGACGGTTCGCTCAAACTCTTTGCGCTGATCGACCGAACGGCAATGATCGATAACCCGATGGATACCGTTACGGGCAATGCCTATTGGATCGGCAATATCTACTATAAGATCGTCGAAAAGAAATTCCAGGGAAAGTCCTTTTATACCTTGCTGGGGTATGACGAGCACAATATGACCTCCACGCGCAAGTGGATAGAAGTCCTTACGTTCAACGAAGACGGGAAGCCGGTCTTTGGGGGACGCTATTTCTCCTTCCCCGCAGGGGACCCGGTACAGCCGGGGTCTTCGCTGGACCGCTATATGATCGAATTCAAAAAGGACGCCCAGGCGCGTATCCAGTATGACCCGGACCTGGACCTGATCATTTTTGACCACCTCATCTCGGAAAGCAACGAGCCGGAAAAAAAGTACACCCTTATCCCCGACGGGGACTATGAGGGCTTCCGCTGGGTAAACGGGAAATGGGTGCACATCAACAAGGTCTTCAACCAAAAACTCCAGGACGGACAGGCGCCGGCGCCAAAACCGCTGACAAAGCCGCCTTCCATCGGAAAGGGCTAGACCTTTACCGGGAGCAGTTCGCTCAATATCTCGCGGAATACCCCTTCGGAGGCATTAAACGACTTCAGGAGGCAGATTTGGTTGCGGGCCCTTGCGAGGTTGTGGCCGGGGTAACGCGTCCCGTAGTAGACGTCTCCCGAAAGGAAGTCGGTCAGGAAGCGCAGGGCTTGCATATAGATCATAAACCGCCCCGCAAAAAGGAACTGCTGCAGTTCCAGGGAGGTCAGGCCCCCCTCCATACCAGCCAGATAACCGGCCACGATGGCCCGGAAATATTCCGGCCGGACGCAGACGGCGTCGAGGTCTTGTTCCTCTTCCGATACGGGGGGCAGGTAGGTCCGCATCATATCTCCGACGTCGCTGATAAAATAGCCCGGCATGACCGTGTCCAGGTCGATGACGCAGAGGGCTTTGTCCTGGCGGTCAAAAAGGATGTTGCTGATCTTGGTGTCGTGGTGGATGATGCGCAAGGGAAAGTCCTTGGATAGTTTCAACCGCTCCAGTTCGGTCACATAGCCCGCGTGGTCTTGTAAAAAAGCAATTTCGGGGCTGGTTTGCCCCTTTAGGGATGCGTCAAAATCTTTATACCGGCGGCTGAGGTCGTGGAAATGGGGCAGCGTCTCCCTCAAACGTGAGGGATCGAGGTCCGACAGGAGGTGAGAAAACCGGGCAAAGCTTTGGGCAGCCTCGTAGGCCTGCTCGGGACGGCTGACCACATCCAGGGTCCTGGAACCGGGAACAAAAGGGAATAGCCGGTAGTAATCCCCATCGGGGGTTTGGTGCTGGCCGAGGGGATGGACAAAAAGGTAGTCGGGGTGAAGTTGGGAAAGGTGTTTACCGATCAGGTCCAGGTTATGGGTGATGTCCTGGGGTCGTTTGAAGACTTGGTGGTTGACCTTTTGGAGGATATATTTGATGGAGCCGTCCCTGTCCTTCAACACCCAGGTGGAATTGATAAGACCGGTACCAAATGCGACACAGTGCCACCGGAGGGGATCTAGGCCAAAACGGGACAATAACGCTTGTAGAACAGTTGGATCAAACATACATATGAATATTCGCCAGGCCTTACTGGAGGAGCATTCCAAGCAGCAAACCTTAGCCATTGCGAGCTATATCGGGGCTAGTCCGGAGCGTTTTAAGGTGCTCATGTCCATTTTTATGGGGAATGAACCCCGGCTTACCCAGCGATCGGCCTGGGCGCTAAGTTATGTGATCAGAAAACATCCTTCGCTGATGGGGCCATATTTAGCGCAAACGATTGACTTACTTTCGGACCGGTCTCAGCCCTCGGCCGTTCCCCGCAATATCCTGCGGGTGCTGCAGGACATGGACGTCCCGGAGGCGCTTCAAGGGAAGCTGATGGATGTGTGTTTCGGGTTTATTTCGGATCCGGCGGCGATGATCGCGTTAAAGGCATTTTCACTGACCATCCTGCACAACCTCTCCCGCCAATACCCGGAAATACTCCCGGAACTGGAGCTGATCATCCGCGACCGCCGGGACCTGGAAACGCCGGCATTTCGGAGCAGGGCCAGGAAAATTCTGAATAGACGCTAGTACAGCACCCGGACCTTGATCGTGTTCCGTACGTCCTTTAGCAATTCGACGGCCATGCCGGAGAGGTCCTGCGATACGTCCAGGACGACATACCCGATGTCTTCGTTGGTCTTCAGGTACTGGGCCAGGATGTTGACCTGGTGGGCGGATAGGGCGGAGTTGATTTCGGAGAGGACGCCCGGCACGTTGCGGTGGATGTGCAGGATGCGGTGGGTTCCCTCCTGAGGGGGTAAATTGAGTTCCGGAACGGTATGGGAACCGATGGTGGTCCCGTTTTCCAGGTAGTGAAAGAGTTTATCGGAGACGTCCTCCCCGATATTGGCCTGGGCCTCTTCGGTGGAACCGCCTATGTGGGGGGTCAAAATGACGTTTGACATACCCTGGAGTGGCGTTTCAAAGCGGTCTCCGTTTTTTTCGGGTTCCCAGGGATATACGTCCAGCGCGGCCCCGCTGATGGTGCCGGCTTTCATGGCCTCGTGCAGTGCAGGCAGGTCCACGACCTCGCCCCGGGCATAGTTGATCAGGATGGCGCCGTGCTTGGCCTGGGCCAGGCCCGCGGCGTTGATCATATTTTTGGTCCGGGTCGTTTCGGGAACATGGAGGGTGATGACATCGGCCTGGGACATCAGCTCTTCCAGGGTTTGGGCCCGGCGGGCGTTGCCCAGGGGGAGTTTGGTGAGGACGTCGTAAAAAATGACCTTCATCCCCAGCCCTTCGGCCAGTACGCTGACCTGGGACCCGATATTGCCATAACCAATGATTCCCAGGGTCTTGCCCCTGAGCTCATAGCTCCCCTTCGATTCTTTTAGCCAGACACCCTCGTGGGCGGCCTTGTTTTTGTCCGGGATGCGCCGGATCAGGAAAATAGAGGCGGCGATGACCAGTTCGGCGACCGACCGGGTATTGGAATAAGGGGCGTTAAAAACGGTAACGCCCATATTGGTGGCGGATTTTAGGTCAACCTGGTTGACCCCGATACAGAAACACCCGATGGCCTGTAATTTCGGGGCGGCTTCCAGCACGGCCCTGGTCACCTTGGTCTTGGACCGGATGCCCAAAAGGTGGACGTCTTTTATCTCTTTGATAAGGTCCGCTTCACTGAGGGCTCCGCTGAGACGCTTGACACTGGCGTAGCCGGCGTCTTTGAAGGTGCCCGCGGCGGTCTCACTGATGTTCTCTAAAAGGAGGATGTTTATCTTTTCTTTCGGATAGCTCGTTAATTTTTTTTCTGACATTGCGGGAGAGTCTATTATTTTGTGCAATATTAAGCAATAGAGTACTTGCATGAAACATATCGCCCTGTGTATTTGTATCGTAGGCATTTTGATTAGTTGCGGAGCCGGACAACCGAACGATAGTAAGCCTCCAACGAGCGTTCCTAAGGATTCTGTAAGGGTGACGCGGCTCTCGTCTGCGGAAGTCAACCGGATCGCGGCCCTGTCGGACAACTTCTACACCTCCCTCCAGCGCTCGGGTTTCAACGGGGCGTTTTTAGTCGCAAAGAATGACAGCGTCATTTTCGAGCGCTACAGGGGCTTTGAAAACCTCCGGACCCACCAGCCTCCCATGGGGGAACACAGCGCCTTCCACCTCGCTTCGGTGTCAAAGACCTTTACGGCGATGGTGGTGCTCAAGCTCATGGAAGGGGGAAAGATCGTCCTTGACAGCAGCGTACAATATTACCTGCCCACCTTCCCTTACCCCGGTGTGACGGTAAAGATGCTCCTCAACCACCGGAGCGGTTTGCCCAATTACCTCTATTTCATGCCCACCTTGCCCTGGAATAAGAAGCAGTTTCTCACCAATGACAGTCTCCTGGCCGTGATGGCGCGCTTCAAGCCCCGGATCCAAACCCGCCCGGGAACACACTTCCACTACTGCAATACCAACTATGCGATGCTGGCGCTGATCGTGGAAAGGGTGACAAAGGTGCCCTTCCCACAGTTTATGAAGCAGGTCATCTTCGATCCGCTGGGGATGAAGGACACCTACATTTTTACCTCCGACATGGTGGGTAAAGCTATGCCCTCCTACCTGGGCAACGGGAGGCTGGAACCCTGGACCTTCCTGGACGGGGTCTACGGAGACAAGAATGTCTACTCCACCGCCCGGGACCTCCTGAAATGGGACCAGGCGCTGAGGACGGATTTTCTGACAAAGGCTTCCCTGGACATGGCCTATACGCCCTACAGCTTTGAAAAGCCGGGTATCCGCAATTACGGGTTGGGTTGGCATATGTTCCTCTACCCCTCCGAAAAGGTGATCTTCCACAACGGCTATTGGCACGGGAACAACACGGTGTTTTTCCGTCTGCTCAAAGAGGGCTATACCATCATCGTGTTAGGGAACCGCTACGACCGGTACATCTATCATGTGCAACCGCTGGCCGAGGCGCTGACCGGACGGAAGTTTAACGTCAAGGGACCGCCCGAACCCGACCAGGAAGACCAGGGGGACGCAGACGGGGGCGGACACTAAGGTTAATTTACCTTAAATGTTCCGACTATCTGATCGAACGTCGCCTCGTTGTCGGCAAAATGCCCTTTTGCCGTGGAGCATGTGATGTCATAAGCGATTCCGGCCCCCGGTAATCCTTTGAGGTAGGCATGCATGCTGGCAATGTTTTTCTCCGGATAGTCATCCAGTTTCATACCCCCCATTGACTCCGTTACGACATGGACGTTCGGATGAAAGTTCGCGGCAACGGCAGGGTTTAGGATAAGGGCGTTTCGTTTACTGGGCCTGGCTGTAACCGGTAGCCGATAGGGCAAAGGCGGTTCCGATAAGCCGTGTCATTCGCTTCATTGCTTTGGTCGATTTGGAGTCTAATTCACTATTTTGCATTCATGGAACAGGTCCTCGTACGCATCTATCGGTATTTTGACGCCCACAGACCGGTTTTTTTGTGCTGTTTCATCGGAAGCTTTATCCTGCTTGGCTGGTTTGCCTCCCGGGTGCGTTTCGAAGAGGATATTTCCAAGGTTCTTCCAAAGGACCCCAACGTCGAGAAGCTTAACGAGGTTTTCCGCAATTCGCGTTTTACGGAGCGGTTGGTGCTGATGGTGTCGCTGAAGGATACGACAAAAGCGGAGCCCGACAGCCTCGTCGCCTATGCAGACGACCTGGGGGCTTCCATCAGGAACCGGCTGGGTGGCTATATCTCCCGGATAACCGACAAGGTCGACGACAGCCTGACCACCTCGCTGTTCTATACGATCTCAGACCATCTCCCCGTTTTTCTGGACTCCACGGACTACGCGCGGATAGACAGCCTGATCACTCCCGAAGGCCTCCGCCAAACACTCCAGAGCGACGTCAGGACCCTGTCCTCTCCCGCAGGATTGGCTCTAAAGGGGATGATCGTCCACGACCCTGTAGGGGTCAGCTTTCTGGCGCTTAAGAAACTCCGGCAGCTTCAATACGACGACAACTTCGAACTCTACGACCAATACGTCCTGACAAAGGATAGGCGTTTCCTCCTCCTTTTTCTTACACCCAGATATCCGGTCAACAACACAGGTCAAAATGCCCGGTTACTCAAAGGAATAGACGCCATCCGGGACAGCCTGACGGTCCTCCATCCGGGGACCGGTACGGCCTATTTCGGGGCGGTGGCGGTGTCCGTGGGGAACGCCCTGCAACTCAGAAAGGACACGATCGTCACCCAGGGGGTGACGGTGGTTTTTCTCATTGTGTTTATCGCGATGTATTTCAAAAAGAAACGGGCGCCCTTTGTGATCCTGGTGCCTGTCCTTTTTGGCTCGCTCTTCGCCCTTGCCGCGGTCCATTTTATCCGCGGAAGCATCTCCGTCATCGCCCTGGGGAGCGGCTCGGTGGTACTGGGGGTAGCGGTGAACTATTCACTCCACGTCTTTAACCACTACCGGCACCGGCGCAACCGGGAAGAGGTTATCCGGGATCTGGCTTTCCCCTTGACGATCGGGAGTTTTACGACGATCGGGGGGTTCTTCTGCCTGGAGTTCGTCCAGTCGGACATGCTCCGGGACCTGGGGCTGTTTGCCGCCTTTAGCCTGATCGGAGCCTCGTTTTGTTCTTTGATCTTCCTGCCGCATTTTCTGCCGAAACTGGACAAGGGGAAAGCGCCCGAACACTCCTGGATCGACAGGCTGGCGACGCTAAAGCCGGAATACAACCGCTACATGGTGATCGGCATTCTGGTCCTGACGGTCCTGTTTACCTGGGAGGCCCCCAAGGTTGGCTTTGAAGCCGACCTCAACAAGATGAACTATATGAGTCCGTCCTTGAAGCAGGCGGACGCGACCCTGAGGCATATCAGCGTTTTCTCCTACCAATCGGTGTACCTCGTCACCGAGGGCAAGACCCTGGAACAGGCCCTGGAATCCACCGAAAAAATGCAAGGTCAGGTGGAAGGGCTGGCCGCGAAGGGTGTCATTAAAAAATTCTCGGGAGTCTCCTCCCTGCTCCTGTCAGACTCGCTCCAACAAATCCGGATCGCGCGTTGGAACAAGTATTGG
>Ga0206896_1004_pt1 | contig 58288 bp, 43 predicted proteins | sample Alteio_BWOrgHeat_52_FD_152969 | JGI IMG/M metagenome (GOLD analysis project Ga0206896, IMG submission 152969) | Enriched cells from forest soil in Barre Woods Harvard Forest LTER site, Petersham, Massachusetts, United States -... | ecosystem: Environmental > Terrestrial > Soil > Temperate forest >... | reverse complement strand
CTTGCCTTTGCAGGAGTGCTTGTCTTTGTCGCCCATGCTCGCGAGGCGGAAGCCTGCGGCAGTGGCCTTGACAGAGGTCGTCTTGGCGGAGCCATTGGAAACGGGCTGAGCCGCGGCCATCGTGCCGCCAACCATGCCGGTGAGAGCTGCTGTGAGCAGGAGTGCGTTCAGATTCTTCATGGGTGTTTTTCCTCAATTACTGTGTTCGGCGGAGACAATCCGCTGGTGACGTTTTAGCAGAGGCACCTGTTGCTTTCGTGTGCTTCCGCAGGAACTGTCTTTCGCCCCGTAGGAGTGAAGCTACGGCGCAAAGGTTACAGCGCGCAAGAAGAAAATGCGCAGATGTTTCAAATGTGACAGATGACAATTCGAGTAGGATTTATTCCCGGTTAAACCGGCGTCTGTTGGAAGAGGGATGGATGATGCGTTACCCTTTAGGCCTGTGGCCGATACCGTGACGCAAACTCCCACTATTACTCCTCCTTCACGAGGTGTACGCTTCGCAGGCCTTACCGGATTGGTTTTCGCGATACTTCAAAGTGCTTGCACTGCGGTGCTGGCCGTCAGCGGGATTCGTGTCGCTATCGGACTTACAGCTCTGGCGGCGGCCAGTGGGGTGTACGGGCCGGCTAGAGGCTTCCATCAGGACGCGATTCGCATTCCCATGCTTATCCTGGGTACGCTCGGCGCGGTAATCAATTTAGCAGTATTGACACAGATCTGGCGACTGCGAAAGCGTGAGTCGGGAAATTGGCGGCGGCGGACCGTGAGCCGGAAAGAGATTCGTTCGGAGCGGTGGCAGTTTGCACTGGCGGTAGTGACGCTGTTGCTGGTTGCGACAGAAACGGTCACGCATTCGAGGATGCACAAGGCTCACCCGCCGGCGCAGATTCATTCGCAGCCTTGATCTTCGCGGTCAGTGCCTGTTGTCGATGGGTTGTGTTTATGAACCGCGCTTACGGACCGGAAGATTCGGCGGCGAGGACGGCTTCGAGCCGGGTATGAAGGCGCTCGCTGTAGCCTGCTGGAATCTCGAAAACCCTTTCATCTGCAATGAGAATTACGACGTTGCGGGTTGAGTCCATGACGGCGGAACAGATTTCGCAATGATCAAGATGGCGGTCGATTTCGGCGCGCAGCGCGGCATCCACATCGCCGTCGATGTAGGCGGAGATGTGATCCCAGACGTGTTTGCAATCAATCTTCATACGCGCCTCCCAAAGAACCCTCGACCCCAGCGTGATGACGCGGGGGCAAACTCCTTTAACAACGGAACGAGCTCTTTTTGCAACATCGTTCGTGCCCGATGCAGCCTCACTTTCACTGATCCGGCGGTAATTCCGAGTACATTGGCTGTCTCCTGCACGTCGAGTTCGTCGATGTCCCTGAGTTGGACCACGTCGCGATAGATGGGCGGGAGGTTCAGAATGGCCCGACACAAATGCTGGCCTAGTTCCTTTCGCTCCAGCGCTTCCAGCGGAACCTCACGCCAGTCTGTGAGCAACGCGGGAGTGTAGTCGCCGCTGGTGTCGCCGAGCACCGGCTCCAGCGGCTCCTCAGGTCGCGATGTATGTTTGCGCAGCCAGGCCAGGCCCTCGTTGCGCGTGATCGAGAGCACCCAGGTGCTGAATTTTGATTCTCCTCGAAAGTTATGCAGGTTGCGGAAGACTTTGATGAAGGTTTCCTGCGCTACGTCTTCGGCATCCGACTCATTACGCAACAGCATGAAGAGCATGACGAAGACAGCTCGCTCCACGGGCTTGATCAGCGCATGAAAGAGGTGCGTTTCGCCGGCCAGGATGCGCGCGATTGTCTCTGCGGACGATTCGCCGACTGGAGTTCCGGACTTGATTGCGCTCGTCACTTGCTCATTGCCCGCCTGCCAGCTCCTTCGTTTGCAAATCCGGCGCCTGAACCTCTCATTTGAAAACATTGAAAACTGCGTTGCTACATACGGTAGATGCCTTTGAGAGGAACAGGTTACAAACCAATAGTTAATCCACAAGGGCTGCGCATCCAGAGGAGGTTCGCCGCTACTTATTCTTTAGGGCCTGAAGCAGCTTCTCACCGTTGGGGGATCCCCAGCCTGTTTGAGGATTCCAGGAGGGTTTACCGGGGTTGCTTCCATTCTTTGAGGTGACGGTACGCAGGACTGAAGCCGGGCCTAGCTTTTCGTACAGCACTGGATTGAAAAATCCGATGTTCTGCCCTGCTCCCTCATTGAGGAGAGCGATCAGCCCTGCCCATAAGGGGGTTGCGGCCGCAGTGCCACCCAGAATCATGCTTGTTCCGTCGATCTGCACATGGTAGCCGGTGTTTGGGCTGGCGTCGGCGGCCACATCGGGTACGCCTCTGCCAGCGAAGCCGCCAGTTCCCTTAGGTACGCCGGCTGTGGCCTGCCAGTCGGGAATGGGAAAGACGCTGCTCACGCCGCCTCCCGTGGCGCCGCCCGAAGATCCGTCGTCCCAGACGAGTTCCGATTGGAGTTCGGCTGCGGAGGCATGGATGTGCGTGCCTCCAACAGAGGTGACCCAAGGGCTCGATGCCGGGAAGTCGACGGCGAGTTTGCCGTTAGGCAATCCGTCGGTCGGGCCGTTGTCTCCGGCGGCGGCGAGGACGGTGATGCCGTGCTGCGCTGCTGATTGAAACGCCGCATTCATCTGCTGAATGAATTGCGAGGTCCAATTTGGTTCGGGGCCGCCCCAGGAGATCGAGATTACGGTCGTGGGGCTTTCGCGATTGTTGATTGCGGCATTGATTGCGGCCAGAAAACCGCTATTCGTATTCGGGCAGAAGTAGACGACGATATGCGCGCCTGGTGCGACTGCTCCTGCCACTTCGATATCAAGTTGTACTTGTCCGTCTGAGCTGGTGGAGACGGTTGGTGAATTTTGCGCCCCGCTAACGCTGACTGAAGTCAGCTTCGGCATTGGAATTCCGATGCTTTGGAAGTACTTTGCGATCTCGCCTGGGCGATATCCACCTCCCAGTTCGATGAGCCCTATGGTCTGGCCTGTTCCTTTGAACTGGGTTGGAAACTTGTACAGGGCTGCGAGCTCGGGCACGGTAAACCCTTTGTCGGGGGTTGGAGGGGCTCCGGTTTCAGGTGTGAGGCCGGGGTGTGTGTCTTCGGCGCTCGTTTCGTGGCCTGGCAATTGCTCCTTGATGTGGGCGACGGCTGTGTCTGCCTCCTGTTTTGCCGCTTCTATCTTTGCGGCGAGATCCTGGGCCGTAACCACGAGTTGGCCCAGGTTTTTCTGGACGTCGGTCATCTGTTTTTGGGCCAGTTCGATGTTTTTTTCTGCAGCCTGAGCTTTGATTGCGGCCTTGCTGGTTTCATCCTGCTTCGCCTGAACATCGACAACCTGCTCTTGCAACGCGCCAACAGAGGCCTGTGTCTGGTCGAGGGCACTCTTTGCAGTGGCCTCGGCGGCTTTCAGGTCATCCTGGGCTTTTTGCGAGTCGGCTTTGACTTTGTCGGCGGAGTCTTTTACGGCCTGGGCTGAGTCACGAGCGGCCTTTGAGGAGGATTCGACATCTTTCAAGGCTTCTTTGATGTCGACGCCGTACAGGTAAATTCCGACTGCAATAAATATGGCGAGTATACCTGCTGCGAATTTGCCAAAGCGGACGAGGCCTTCGTCGAGGATGTAGACGGTATTCTTAGCTGCGCCTCTCGGTTCGGAAGCGGCCTCAGGCTGTGGTTGCGGAGGCAACAGGGATGACATGCAGTAACGGCACTTGATTGCTTCTTCGCGAATCTCTTCTTTGCAGAAGGGGCAGACTTTCATGGCGTCGCTCAAGGCCACTTTCTCACCTCTTCCTGCGTCGTAGTCGCCAGCCACGGAACTTCCACGCAAGGTAACACAGAATCAGCCTGATTTTCTATGGAATCGGTGGAGAAGGCTGAAGTAACTGAATTACTTCCCGAATGAATTACCGTCGATGAAAGCAGTGGAGCGGCATGTGGCTCTAGTAGGATTGAGCGACTTGCGATTGTTTTCACGCCAGTCATGTTATGGCGCAGAGGCTGGTCGCTTTCGACGGGTTCTGCTGCTTGAGATTATGCTTCCAATCAGGTCACGGAAAGAGACGTCATGTCAGACAATGTTGTGATTCCCGGAGAAGAGCCTCAAGAAGAGATGCTGCGAGCGATGCGCTTTCAGGCAGCAATGGCGGCGGGGCCGAAGCCTGTCGTAACGTATGCCCTGATTGTCATCAATAGTCTCATTTTTCTGGCCATGACGTTTACAGTCTCTTCCTTTCTGAGTTTGAACAATCAGGAGATGCTGAAGTGGGGTGCGGACTATGGGCCTCTTACGCTGGGCGGGGAGTGGTGGAGGCTGATCACTTCGTGCTTTCTGCACTTCAACTTCATTCATATTGCGATGAACATGTTCATCTTGTTTCAAGTTGGCGTGTTCACCGAGAAGCTTTTTGGCAATATACGATTCCTGCTGCTGTACCTGCTGGCGGGCGTAGGTGGCAATATCGTCAGTCTTTATGGGCACTCGTCACATGCTGTAGTCAGTGCAGGGGCTTCGGGAGCGGTGTTTGGAGTGTATGGCGGTCTGCTGGCATTCCTGTTGATTCAGCGCGGCGTGGTACCAACGAGTATGGCGATGGGGATTGCCAAGTCGGCTGGAATTTTTATTGTTTATAACATCGTCTACGGTCTCTCCAGTCCGACTACGGATTTGCTGGCGCATGGCGGCGGGATTGTTTCGGGCTTTCTGGTTGGGTGCGCGCTGGCGAGGCCGTTGTCACACGAGGGGCAGAAACTCCATCCACTCCGCACGCTGATTGTGGCGGTGTGCGGAACAGCGATTTGTTATGCGGCGTTGCTGCAGTTGCCTCATCCAGATAAGAACGAAGCCGGAATGTATCGAAAACTGCTGCTGGGCAACCGCGTGAAGGTGGCGAACGATGACTTCGTCTACTACAGCGGGTCGGCTACCAAGGCCGATGCCGAGAAGCTTGGAAAAGATCTGGCGACTGTGGGATTTTTCGTTAACCCCAATGGCATCGTGCTGCTTTCGAAAGGCAACGGCGGCACGGAGATTTCTTTCATGGTGAGGGATGGGTCATGGGACGATCCAAACATAGTTCCAGCGTTCGAAGATATAGGTCGCAACGTCGCGGGTTCGGTCGGTGGAACTCCGATAACTCTCCATCTGATGGACAGTAAGATGGACAACAAGAAGGACATTGTTGTGAAGTAAGTGGTCCTATGACTATTTTGGTGGTGACCATAATCAATCGATGTTCAACATGAGAAAAGACTTGATAGACATTCAGAAGCGCGCATCAGATGATGAGAAACCGGAAACGCGCTCTTTGAACTCCAGTATCACTGCCAGCGGTGAATCCGCTCGATGGACTGAGTGCAGCCGTCTCGAATATATGCAGAGATTGATTTTGACTGCGGCCGATATCAAACTATCGGATGGCCTCGTCCGAAAGAGCCTCGTTCACCGCGGGTGCCTGTAACTATCGGAAAACAAATAACTAAATCGAAGCAAAGCTCCAGTAATAATTGGGCAAGCTATGCCCCACGCCGATAGAATCGGTAGATTGCGGAGATAACACTTGTTGCTCTGGGCAGCAATAGGACTAAAGTTCTGTATGAAATAGATTCATTTTGCTGGCCTACTTTGGGTGTATAGTGTATTCGTAACTAAGGCATGCTCGTGCATCGCCACTGTTGTTTCTTGCCTGAGACGCAGGTTGTGTCGAATTTGTTGCTGGTCTAACCCCAACTGGAGAGATCTATGCACAGGAAAAATATCCGCACACTAATCTTTGTATCAGTTTCCATGTTTTTCCTTGCCACTAAATCAGCTTTTGCTTTTCTCAGTGGCTGCGTTGATTCACCAGAAGATCCCACTGTGGTTCTGGCGCTTCTCGGTTGCGGCGCGGTAGCTATTCCCGCCATCAGGGCAAAATTTCGGAGCCGTAAACTGGGCAAGTGAGCGCGCCGGTTACCATTCCAAATCAGTCGATCGAAGCGACAAGCGTTCGCGATAAGAATTCGTCTGCTAAGAGAATCCCTGCCCTTTCAAGGTGGCCGCTTTTCTGTGCCGTGTTTCTCATTGCCTCTCTGGGGCTCTGGTGGGCTATCGCGCCTCAGTTACCCGAGTTATGGGAACTCTGGATGGGCAATGGGCTGGCATCGATGGGGATCCTTGTGCCTCCGGCAGTTACGATCCTCATTGTGCTTGCCTGGCGTGGTGAGAGATGGAAGACTGGCGGGACTTGGTGGGGGCTGGCACTGTGCGCCTTTACCTTACTGTTGATTGCATTCATGAAACGTTACGGCACGCCGGTTATCCTCTCCGAAACAGGCACCCTTCATTTAGTTCCTGTTGGACTTGTTGTGTTTTTTTACGTAAGTGGAGTGGTCCTGTTGTTTGCAGGCTTCAAGGCATATCGCCTCGCCTTTTTCCCCATAACTCTCTTACTGCTAGTGAACCCCGCTCCTAAGTTTTTCATTTCAGCTATAGATATTCCATTGCAATATGTGGGAGCTCACACAGCGCGTTCCTTTGCGCAATTGATCGGCGTGCCTCTAGCCTCGGACAATCTGCGACTCATGTTTTCACCTGCTCTGGGGATGTTCATTGCGCCTGGATGCAACGGGCTTCGGGGTGCGTTGGCGATGGGATTTCTGACCCTGGTATTGGGCTATTTCTATCGTTTGCCTTTATGGTTTCGTTCGGTCTACTTTTTGTCTGGTGTGTTACTTGCGTATCTTCTTAACCTGGTAAGACTCTGCGGGCTTGTTCTGTGCTATCGCGTGGCGCTGGGATTCGAACCGCTTGCCCGTCACATGGAGGCTGCAGACTACGTGCTGGGCAGTCTTATCTTTTTCACTGGCGCAATCTTTGTTGTTGCGGTGCCGCGAAAATGGAACAAGCTCAAAAAGATACCCGCAAACTCGTAGCATTTGGCGCTGTGGTTCTGCTTTGCGCAGGAGCCCCTCATTTTCTGTTGGATCGGGGCTTCTCATGGCCACAGTATGGAACTTCCACTGCGCATCCTGCGCCGGGGAATTTATATCCTTCCAGCATCGGAGAGTTTCAGCTCGTTAATCGGTGGCAGAGGGATTTAGTTAGAAATGTCGTTGAAGTCGGGGCGACTTACCGTGATGCGACCAGCACGCGGACCGCTCAATTCGACACGCAACTCAACGCCGGATTTCATAATGGGGCAGAGTGCTATATTGCACGCGGCATGCAGCTGGAATGGCGGCGTGCTGAGCTAATGACCACCGCCGACTCGACCGTGACTTTCGAAATTATATCGATCGTGGATGAGTCGATAAGCGGGGCGGGGCGTTCGTCTGTGCTCATCGCATCAGCTGAGTGCATGCGCGATGGCTGCAAGGCCCGACCGCTCAAGATCAGAACAGGGCCCGAGTTGGCTTTGCTTAACTCTCATCCTGTGAAAGCCAATGCCTCGGATCAACCGGGACACGTTTCGTTTTCAATCATCTTTCAGACATCAGGCAATAGTGGAAACAACAAGCAAGACGAAGAAGAAGCCCTCATGGAGCTGCGCAAACTAGTAGCGGGTTTTAGTCTCGGTCCGCTACGCCAACTCGCGGCTGACAATTAGCGGATTGCCAAGTACAAGATCGGCGATTTAGCGGCTTTCATTTTCTTTTAGTGTTATCAAGCTCACTAACCTGTCAACTTTGACAGATAGCAATTACTTGCAGTGTGCCCTAACGTTATGCCGATGGCTCATATGTCCGCATTGCGTACTTACTCATGCACGAGAGAGATGCTTTGTGCTATTGAGAGAATCCGTGCCTGTAAATCTCAGTGGATTACGACAGCCGATGCGATTCTGATTGCTTCGCTCGTGTTTAGTGTTGCAGGGCTTGCGGCAGTCTCTCAGACACCTTCGCAAATGCCAGTGAAAGCCCAGGATGGCGTATCGAGAACCGATTGGAGTGTCTCTTTTACCGATTGGTCGGAAGTTCGAATCAAGGCCTACAAGCAGGCAATGGAGAAGCCACTTCCTTCTGCATTGGCAGTATTGACGGTGCCTCGGCTAGGTCTACATGCGCCACTCTTTGAAGGAACGGATGACGCAACGCTGGATCTAGGGCTTGGCCACATTGCTGGGACCGCGCATCCCAATGAGATTGGCAATCTTGGCATTGCTGGGCATCGCGATGGATTCTTCCGGCCATTGAAAGATATTCGCGCGGGAGACACGGTTGAGCTGACAACATCGGGGCAAATCTCAACTTATAGCGTGGATCGCGTTGAGATCGTCGGCCCCAAGGATGTTCGGGTATTGAAATCCAGCCGGAAGTCTACGCTGACTTTGGTTACGTGCTATCCATTCTATTTTTATGGCCACGCTCCTCAACGCTATATAGTCGAGGCATCGCTCATTCGAACTTCCCCTCAGCCATGATTGACGGAGCGGAATCGCACGGTGAGCGCTGGCGGACGAGGCAAGAATTCTGATTGTTCTTTAGTCAATGTCCAGAGGATAAGAAGAGACGAAGACGTGCCCGGCGAGGGCGTGCCTGATGGCGTGGATCAGATCGGACTGCATGCAAGACTTAAGAACGTATCCAGATGCACCAGTTTCCAGAGCGGCGTGGACATAATCCTTATCGGCATGGACTGTAAGGAAGATGATTCTTGTATTGCACCACATCTGCTTTACTTCGCGGGCAGCTCCTAGACCGTCGAGTTCGGGCATAGCAATATCGAGTACTGCGATATCAGGACTGAACTGAGCGACTGCCTCTACTGCTTTTCGACCGTTAGTGACAGTCGCCACGATGTCGTAATCCGCCATAAGCAGACCTGAAATACGTTCGAGAATTCCTACGTGATCATCAGCGATGACAACTGTAGGCCGAGCTTTCTCTGTTTTCATGAAGCATCCGTGATGTGACTTCTATAAGTCCGAATACATTGCGACAATTTAGACGTCGATCGTAGTATCCGACAGGACAATACCGACCTATCATTTAGGGATAGGAATCTTCGATGCATCGAGGATTCCAGCCCTGGTTGAAACTCAATTTCGAAGTAACCTTTCTGCAGAATCACGGTCACTTGCAACGTTCTGCTAAATGGACCGCTCTGGTCCGGAACTATGGCTGTGAATCGGCAATCGACTCGGGCTGAATTGTCACCGCCTTGGAAAGCTGGAAACTTGCGGGAGTTTCGGGAGGCATCGAGATATCTCGATTTCCGGTTGCTGCTCCCGCTGTACCGGCGGCGCCACCAACCAGGGCTCCGATCGCGGCGCCTTTGCCACCACCGGCTATGGCGCCGATTGCCGCACCTCCACCTGCTCCGCCGGCAATCATGGCGGTGGTGCGCTTTCCCTTTCCTTTGGAGGTTTGGTTCATTGTCATGGTAGAGATGTGATACACCGTGCCCTTCAAAGTTATCGACCGCAACGCCAGATCAAGCGTCGCGCCGCCTTTGAATCGTCCAGCCTTTTGGGCATCGGTTACGGTTCCTGAGACGCGAGTACCGTCTGGGGCAATCGTTTTGCCGTCGACAACGAGAGGCGCTGCCAGCGTGGCATCGAACGGGTCACCCGGAGAATTGTTCTTTGAACTTACTCCGTTGCCTAATCGAACATCCAGTGTGGTGCCGACCGGGATGACGACCGGCTGAGGAGGCGGTGGTGGAGGGGGAACTTCAGGCGCAGGCGCTGCCGCGGTTGTCGAGCCGGGCTGCGGCGATGGACTAGGTTGGGTTGAGGGATTGGGCTGCGTAGCATCAGCCGTCTGAGACTTCGCGTTATCTGGCGCCTTCTTGCACGCTACCAGAGAACATCCGACAAGAGTTAATGCGAGAACTACGTTCTTGATTTGCATACGCTGCTCCCACTTTTAGAGAAAGGTACAAGACAAATTCCGCTCTGAATACTGTCAACAGTGACATATCTCATGCAATATCCTGTAGTAGCTGTCGACGAAGATATCGCCGGCTCTTCTTTTGATAGCCATCTAACAACTAAAGGCTATCTTTATAGCCCGGGTCTGTTAATCTTGACAGTCCCCAGGGTTGATTGACCTGGACAGGAACCGAAGTATCACGATCAGGCAGTGGCCTTGCGAATTATCAACACAGGAGGAGAGCATGGGGAAGCCCCGGGCGGTTCTTGCAGACGATCACACCCTGGTTCTTGAGGCTTTCAAGAGGCTGCTCGAGCCGGAAGTTGAGATCGTAGCGACGGTTGCCGATGGCTTGGCTCTTATCGCAACAGCGACTCAATTGAAGCCGGATTTGATCATCCTCGATCTCGGGATGCCAAGGCTAAATGGAATGAATGCAGGCCCTGAACTCAAACGGTGTCTGCCGAAGTGCAAACTGATCGTACTTACAATGAGCGAGGACTACGATCTCGCAGCCGAGGCGATGCGGCGTTGGGCATCGGCCTATCTGCTCAAAAAGTCAGCGAGCTCCGAATTGTTAGGGGCTATTCGGAAAGTTCTCGCGGGAGAGTCATATGTCACGCCCTGCGTTGCACAACATCTCCTTGACGACTTTATACGTGATCCGCGAAGCGAGCGAGTAAAGCATTTGACGCCGCGGCAGCGCGAGGTTCTGCAACTGTTGGCTGAGGGTAGGACGATGAAGGAAGCAGCAGCTCTTCTCCAAGTGACAGCGCGGACGGTGGCCTTTCACAAATATAAGATCATGGAGGAGTTTGGGATCCAGACAAACTCCGAGCTGGTTCGATTTGCTATTCGAGAACACCTCGTTGCCCAGCTTTGATGCGCACGGCAAGTCACACTTAGCGCCTCGATCTGTCAGTGTTTACAGTTAGGCAGAGCGGCGGGATTGTGTAACGTGAGAACAGCGGCGTGCGCGAGGCCGGCATGGCCTGATTGAGGTGACGACCATGGAGAGGCTGAACCGATATGCCTCGTGGGTATTGCTCTCGATCGTGTTCTTGAGCGTTTCGGGATTGGCTCAATCGGCGGCTTCAGTAGCTCACAAGCTGTCTGCTCCGGTACACGGTGACTCTCCTGCACCTGCACCGGCACCTCCCCCTCCTAAAGACCCGCGTGGACGTGGTACTCCTCAAGGGGCTGTGCTGAATTTTGTGAAATATGCACAGCTAGGCGACTATGAAACAGCGGCTAAGTATCTTCAACTTCCTGCAAGCAACCAGAACCAACAAAACGAGGAGTATGCGCGACAACTTCTGGTGCTCATCAACAGCAGTTTTCGCGGGTCAATCGCCACGCTTAACAGCACGCCGGAGGGAGACCTTGCCGACGTCGATAACCCGAATGTCGAAGTTGTCGGCAGATTTGTGGTGGGCGACCAGGATGTTCAATTCCTGCTGGTGAGAGTACCGCATGCAGGCACCGAACCGATATGGCTGATCTCTCAGGAGACCCTGCGACAGGTGCCTGGTCTCTATCAGGATGTGGGTTCGCCGCGCCTGGCGCCATATTTTCCTGACTCGCTCATGAAACACACGCTGGCTGGAGTTCCGCTCGCTCAGTGGCTCGCGTGGCTACTCACGATTCCGCTGGCGTGGGGCATTGCCTGGGCCGCGGTGTGGCTTTGCGGTTGGCTTTGGAGCTATCACAAAAATTATCGCACTAGTCGCTTTGGCCCTTTCGCCAGGAAGCCTATCATTCTATTGATCGCCAGCCTGTTGAATGGCGTCTTTGTTTTTTATATTGGTCTTCCGCTTTTCTACAGAGTGTACTACTTTCGCCTGCTGGCGGTGGCGCAGACAATCACTTTTGCGTGGCTGAGTGCACTCGTCGCGGATCGAATTTATGCACATGCTGTCTTTGGTTCCCTGCAGAGAGACTCCCGTTCACTGTTGCAGTTGTTGCATCGTCTATATCACGCTGCGATCATCATTGCAGCAATATTGATTATTGTTTCTCTGCTTGGCTTTCATACTCAGACAATGCTTGCCGGGCTTGGCATTGGAGGCATCGCACTGGCGCTCGCTGCACAGAAATCACTGGAGGGTATTCTTGGTGGAATTACCCTCGTTATGGACAAGACCGCATCTGTGGGTGATGAATGCGTAATTTCGGGACGAAATGTCACCGTGAAGGAGATCGGGTTGCGATCTCTCCGCGTGACGACACGCGAAGGAACCGAGATGTCCTTTCCCAATGGTTTGCTGGCGCAAAGCATCATTGAGAATGTTTCCCGTCGCAGCAAGTTTTTGATCTCCGCTCCACTACATCTTAGCTACGAGTGTTCTCTGCCCCAGTTGCAATGCGTAATCGCCGGCATTCGGGAGATTCTGTATTCGCATGCAAAGGTTGAACAGAAATCTGCGAGCATCCGCTTGTCAGGCGTTAGCGCGACCGGCTATCAGATCGATCTTTCCGCCTATATCAATGCTGCGAACAGTGCCGACTTTGCCGCGATCCAGGAAGACATACTCTTTCGATGTATCGAGGTCGTTGAGTCCTCGGGAGCGGTATGGGCGATTCCGTCGCAGGTCACTTACATCGCAAAAGAAAAAGGGATCGAGGAAAATAAGGTTGCAGCGTCCGAGGAAACTGTGCGTAAGTGGCAAGATACAAATCAGGTTCCCTTCCCTGATTTTTCGCCGGACCACATTGCCGAAGTCCAGGGAACGCTCGCATATCCGCCTGAGAAATCGGTGTTGCGACAGAAGTGAATTACATAACAGCTCGTTTAGTTTGAAAGCACGTCCGATTCCTACTGTCATTAAGAGGTGAGCATCAAGAGGAAGAGAACCAATCCTAATAAGAATGTGAGCAGAGATGTCACAAATACTGGCGGGATCAGGGCCGATGGAGTGCCTTTGAGGCCCGCCAATCGACGTGTGTCACTCCAATATCGCAAAGTGACGAAGACGAAAATTGTTGACGTTACGCCACAGAGCAGCATGGCCAGGGTATGACTGCTGCGAACCCAGGCCTTGCCCGATTCAAGACGGGCCTCGTGCAGGAGTTGCAGGCCTTTATCGAGGGCGATACTCGCGCCGTAGATCCCAATCATCGTTCGGATCCAGGCGAGTTGCGTGCGATCGAGCGCCAACTCGGTACGCTGCAGTGCTAAGTCAATGCGCGGATCAAACTCTTCTTCGATCTTCTCTGGCTGTATGGTGCCCATGATCTCACTGTTCGACGGCGTGCTGTTTGGATTCAGCATAAGGCGGAAGAATGTATGGATTAGTGAGGCCACACGTATTGCCAAGCCACACTGACCGTCCTGAAGTTAGTTCCGACCCGTTCCGAGACTCCGGAGCTGTAACTGGCCTTTACCGATTGCCACTTGCCTATCGGCGCGGACATCGTGGCTCCAATCCTGCTGTTATCCAGCCGGCCAGTTGCCGGTCCCCCGTTAATGTGAACCGCGCCGCCGCCAAACCATGTGGAATCAAAAGCCATCCACATCCCACGGCGAACTGTGTAGCTGACGTGGCCTTGAACCGATGCGAGGATATCTTGTTTGCGGATGGACTGGCCGGGGTAGAATTGCGTGTTCTCAGTGAATGACGCAGCTGCGAGATAAACATCAAAGTAAAATTTCTTTGCGGGGTAGGAGAAGCCGATCTCGGGTTTGATTGCCCACCTGTTCGTGCCCAAATTGATCAGCTTAGTGCCGTCATATTGACCACTTGGTGCACTGATGCTCAAGCTGGAAGCGAGGATAAACGACTTATGTGGGGTTCTTGCGAATTCTGCAAATGACTGCGCCGGACTCCCGTGAAGGTTGATTGCGAATTTCAACGATGTGTCGGCGAGGCCAGATCTTGTAACCTCTCCCTCTTCCTCTCCCACCTTACCTGTCACTTTTCCCCACGCATACGGCAGTGCCGCAGTGACCAGAGTTTGACGCCCAAACAACCCGAAGGTGTGACCGACTCCGGTAAACGGCGTGTAAACCGTAGCGTGCACGTCTGTAATTGGAATGGTAGGGTCAGTGACCACGCCGCCGCTGGATCTCCCAAAGCCCACAACCAAAAAACTTGTTCCTACAGGCGAGGGTGAGTAGGCGCGCGGTTCCAAATCCTGCGCATGGATATTGAAAGGCAGAATGAATATTGCGATCAACATGATTGTTGCAAACGAAGCACTCTTCATTTCGTGACGGAATCCACTGTTGGCCCTTCCTTCGAGCTACTCGGTCTCTCTGCAATGGAAGCGAACTCTCGCATCAGGATACGCAGCTTTAGGTAGTCCGGATACCTGTCAGAATGTATAGTCTGTCGCTCTCCCGGGATTCTTGGCCCACGCGTCAGAACGACCATCCGAGGCTGGTACTTACGCCGAGCTCATTTCTCTTTGCGGTGGAAGGTGGCTCACTGTCGAAGTTGTCCCAGAAGGATAGGTCGGTGTGGAAGTTGTTAGCGAGCTTGACGCTGAAAATAGTCTTCGTGGTGGTACGAATTCGGCCTGCATCGGAGAGACCTGGATATACGAGCAGCTGCGATTGCAGGCTATAGCGGTCAAAGTGAAATCGCTGATACGCCAAGCCAAGCAGCGCTTCGATGTTTTGATCTGCCGGCTGATTTGCGGTCGCTGTGAAGTTTTCATGGGCATATACCACGCCGCTAAACCAGTTCAATACGGCTGTGTTCGTGCGCTTGAAGTAACCGCCATAGCCACCGCCCAAGGTCGTGCGCAGATCGAGATCCTGTTGAGAACTGTGCAGAAGGTCGCCTATTCCGAAGATTACGGAGTTGCGGTTCAGGAATGCACCATCAAACGTTTGGAATTCCAAGAGATTGGTCTTTGGTGCTCCGGGCTGACCATTGAAAGAGGCCGTCCAGTTGTTGGTTGTTTGCCATCTCGTGGAGAGATAGTTGACCGACGCATCTGAATCGGTCTGCGTTTGACTGTTGCCGCTTGTAAAGCTGTAGCCAACGTCGATCGACCCCGTAAGTTGGCGCCAGAAATTCTTCTTCTTCGACTCGATTTCAACCACGTCGGGAGCGTGCGTACTTAATGTGCCAGTTGGTCCATTCACTTCAAAGTCCTTGCCCGGAGCATCCTTCTCCGGCAACTTGGCAATTGTGCCAGCCTGACGTTGGCCATTCTTCATCGCTACCTGAAAGGTGCCGGTAGAATTAACTTTCTCCACTTGCAGCCAATCGAGGCCGACTGAACCTGAGACATAGTCCAGATCGACGTATAAGACTCCGTTCTCCAGCTTTTTCACTTCGCCGGTTAGATGATCGCCGTTCTTCATGATCACCAAGTCCTTGCGTTTGGCCTGAGCGGTCAGGCAAAGGGACAGCATCAGGAAGAGAAAGAAAGAGCGTGGCCCACTCGCAGGCCGGAAGATATGACATGTCATTTTCATGCTCCCTGGCGCGAGGTTCGCGCTAGAAATCGTGGGGGCATGTCTCCAGACCGATAGATTCGCGCGTTGGCGGACGTCCGGAACGAGCCAACGGTCTGGGACTCACGAGGCCCCGCTGGGTTAGAAGGTAGGGTTTTGAAAAACGCTCCGCTAACTGTCATTTTCAGAAGGAATGCTATCGGCTACTTCTCTAGTCGCTCTTGCAGACCGCCCATTAGAAGGTTCGCCCAATTCGGAAAAAGAACCGTCCATGACCATCACTACCTATGGCTCCTGCAACTTCGACGGGGCCGAATATCGTATTGACAACAATACCTACCGAGCCATCTATCGGCAGATTGGGCGGACTTGGAGCGTTTGTGAGTTTGTATGTCTTACCAAGCTCAAATAGTGCGAGAAGGTCTACTGCGCTACCCAAGAATGGCGGCAGCTTCGCCAACTGCCGGATATAGCCGACTTGTCCCAGGAAGTATTGATTTGTGAGTAACTCATTCGTACTCCAGGCTACCAAGCGCTGCGAACCTCCAAGGGAGAATGCGGGTATACCCGTCTTGAAGCCATAGCTGCTGCCTCCCGATACGCCCACCAATACAGACGATGGTTCGCTAAATCGGAAGAATTGCTCAGCCTGGATCTCTGAGAGCGGAAAAGCTCCGGGCGCTGCGGGGTTCGTGTGGTACCCCTTTGTGTATATCGTGAGGTTGGAACCTGAGCGAGGAATTACGGGATTGTCGAGCGTATTCAATTGAAATTGAAGCCTGACATCCCCTGTTTCACCAGAAGTTGTAGGTACTTCTGGGATATTACCAACCTCAGGCGATAGGCGCTCATATCCGCCTTCATATCCGAGGCGAAATTCCGCTATTCGTCCGACTGCATATCCAGTATCCAGGCCTCCAAGAGCCTGCCGCAAGCGATAACTGGCAAGCAGAGTGTTACTGGAATAGACATTATATTGCGAGCTGTTTATTCCCGCCCGCGGTGCGATGAACCAATTGCTGATAGGTTTGTATGGGTGGTAGTACTCAGCATCCAAAAGATATACTGAGCCAACCATCGCGTCGGCGCGTAACTCCGAGCGGTAGCCCCCCAAATCCAGAAATGTAAATCTCGCTCCAATGCTGAAGAGCACGTTGTTGTAGTCTGAGCCGTCGATCAGAATGAGTGGGCGCACTATCGGTGGAGCGTACGGTTTCGGAACAGTCTGAATCTCAAGGCCGGGTTGGCCGTTTCTCTCCGTCATCGAATAGTTTGCGGTTGAAAAGCGCCCCTGGCCCACAATGCCCATCATCTCGTTATCGATTTTTTCCGTATTTACGGGAACGCCCACCAAGGGGGCCAGACTCTTCTCCATCTGATTCGCGATCGCGGGCGTGACGCCTGTAACCTGAACGAAAGTTGGTGTCTCGGCTACTTTTTTCCGGGCATTCCGTGCTGCAATATACTCTTCCCATTCGGCATCGCTCACTGAAAAAGTGGATAGAACAGCGGCTTTGGAAGCAGCAGCATCATATCCAGCCTTGATGATTGCATCCGCTTTATTGTAGTCAACAGTGCTGTATTTTTGCAGCGGAACTGTCACGAGGACATCGGCCTGCTCCATAGAGCGCAGTTCGTTCGCGGCAATCATGACGGAGATGGATTGACCGAGTACGCCGAAGCTAGCCAAGGTCACATTTGGGTCAAGGGGGGCCACTTCCAAGTGAATTCCGAGTGTGACTTCAGCTCCCATGTCCTTTGCGACGTCGATTGGAATATTGTTGAGTAAGCCGCCATCCGCGAAAAGATGATTGCCTGATTTAACCGGTGAGAAGATACCAGGCAAAGACATGGTTGATCGCATGGCCAGTGACAGACTGCCGTCGCGAAAGACATGGGGCTTGCCGGAGACCAGGTCGGTAGCCACGCAAGCAAACGGTATTGGGAGATCATTGAAGTTTGTAACGTCTGAGTACGGAAGGGCCACGCGATTGAGGATTAGATCAACCTGCTGTCCCGTGTTGAAGCCTGATGGGAACTGCAGTCCTTTGCGCAGGCCAAATTCGAGCGAACTCGGAACCTCGTGAGCGTCTTCTTTGCGTCGATATGACAGATCTCGAAATGGTGTGGTGCCAGCCAACACCTGGTCCCAGTCAATTTCGTTAATTAGTTCTTTTACTTCCGCAGGAGAACGGCCTGTCGAGTAAAGCCCTCCGACCAAACCTCCCATGCTGGTTCCGGCGACATAGTGGACTGGGACATGGTGCTCCTCCAACCAAGTTATGACCCCAATATGTGCTAGTCCGAGGGCGCCACCGCCTTCAAGAACGAGTCCAAGCTTTGGGCGTCCACTCTTGTCATGCTTTGGTGGCTCTTGAGTTTGCCCGTAACCACCGAAGGCCACGATGATAAGCATGAGCAATGATTGTGCGACTCGAATCCTTACAGTTGCCTTCTGAATCTGCATGTACGGCCCACCTTCATTCCGACGAGTCGGGCGCGGTAGAGACAATGTGAGTGGTGCTGTTGATGCGAAGAAGCGCCAACGCCGGCTCGGGATTTCTATCTGCTGACAGTTTCGGATTGATATACAGCTCTTTGCTACTGTCATTAGTCCTAGTGGACCGTGTGGACGCGATGTTGCGGGTCGACGGGCACACGTGGATTTATGAATAGATTCCGTGTCGATTATTTTGTAGCGATCGGAACAGTAGTTAATGGTATGGCACTCAATGATTCTGTGGCCTCAAGTCCCCAGGGAGACCACAGGTTGGGAATGCGGTGTTGAATCCGGGATACGCGTTTATACGCCCATGCAGACGCTACTCGAGTAGCCTGTAAATGAAAAGCACACGCGTGGAAACACCTGCGCGTCGTGTCCTAATTATTGATTTTCCAAAACCGGCGGACGGTCCACGGCCACCGTCCGCTGGTATATGGGAGAGTCGTGTGAATTGCCGTTGATTGTCTCAGGACCGGCGCAAACGCCGGGCACCTAGTGCGAAAACGACGCAGAGCATACCAAGCAGGCCAATTAACGGTAGCTCGCTTCCCGTCTTGGGCAACTCCGGAGCGGGCGCAGCTTCAGCGACCTGCGGCGCGGGCGCGGGCGTTGGGTGGCCTGATGCGACCAGGATCGGCTGATCCGCGGGAGGAGCAGGAGGCATTTCGCCCGTTATGTGGCGTGATTGGGATACTAAAGTGACAGGAGTCTCAACGACCTTAGTCGCTGAGATCTTCATGCCCTTTTTCAAGGCAAACGCATCCAGCATCTTGCCGTCGACGTTGAACTTCTGGTCTTTAGGGATGTTGAACGACTGGTTCGTCCCGTCTTCCAGAGTCAAAATGACGTGCGACGGCGGGTTGACGTGCCATACCTTGCCCGTGACAGTCTGCACCGTTGTCACTGTCTGAGGAGTGGTGGTTGTAGTTATGGTTCGCTGCAGTTTCATGCCCGGCTTCAGATCATGAATTCCCAGCTGCTTACCGTCTACCGTGACGCGAGTGCTTTCCGGCACGTTTGGAAAGTGACGCATCGATCCGTCCTCGGCTTTTACGTACAGATCATTCCCACTCACGAGAACGACTGTTCCTCGTTCTACAGACGTCGACTTACTTGCCTGTCCGCTTGTGGTGCTGCTTTCTGTTTGAACTTGTGTGTGCCCCACGATGGCAAGGGTCAAACCTACCCCGCTCACAACAAGCAATCTGCAAATGGTCGCTGATATAGCGTTTTTCATTCTTTCCTCTCCTGGTGACTGTCGCTGTTGGGTGTAAAAGAAGGTTGATTGCCGGATCTGGCACCTGAGGGTTCAGAGCCGACAAGAGACGCGTGGACGATATACCTCTTTGGCGCGCTGCCGACGAAATAGAAGGGGTAACAAGTAACAAGAGTTAATGAAGAGATCGGGCTGGATTGCAACACACTTACATTGTCTGGATCGACTATCTGAATCTTGTCGACGGTGAACGTTTCCGTTTTGTCTGACATGACCAGATCCACTGTGTCTCCATTCTGGACGTCCTTCAATCCTCTGAAAAAGCCATCCCTGTGGCCTGCGATGCCGACGTTTCCCTTGGTGCCGACGTGAGCGGTACCGCTGATCCATCCCGCGCCGCGGTTCAATGTCAGGTTGTCCGTGCCCTCAAAAACTGGCGTTTCAATATGCGCCCTTGAAATGCGGAGAAGCGCCTTGGGCGGATCGAAGTACTGAGTCAGGCTATGTCTGAATGCCGCAATTCTCTTCTCCGACCAGGGGCTGAGGTCTATACCCGAAACAGCCTGCCGATTCGCACTCCCATCCGGTGCAACGGTTGAACTATGCGCTGCCTTAAAAGCAATAACGGCAAGACGGGACGAGAACTCGCCGTGGATTCGGACACCGAGGTAAATGCTCAGAAGAGCTATGCCCAGTAGCCAAAAGAACTGCTCGATCATTCGCATAAGTTTCACTCTTACGTTGTCCCTAGTGCTTATATGCCCATCAACATCCAACTCATCTTCTCCCTCTGTACGAACTCAAGCGACAGTCGCTGGGGCCTCATGATATTGAACCGCTCCCTGCTTTCCCTGTTCCAGGAACGACGTGGCAGTCATATGGCCAAACATTTGAATCATGCGAGCAACGAGCCCCGTCCATCCCGTCTGATGACTGGCGCCCAAGCCAGCACCGTTGTCGCCGTGAAAGTACTCGTAGAACAAGATGGAGTCCTTCCAGTACGGATCGGTCTGGAACTTCTGTGTACCGCCGTAAACCGGACGCCGGTCGTCTTTGTTCCGCAAGAAAATTCGACTTAGTCGATTGGATAACTCGTGGCTCACTTCGAAAAGGTTCATCATCTTTTCTGAACCAGTCGGGCACTCAACCTTGAAATTGTCTCCGTAATAGAGGTAGTAGGACAGGAGGGCACGGATGATGAGCACGTTGACCGGCATCCAGATCGGACCGCGCCAGTTCGAATTGCCTCCGAACATGCCTGTATTTGATTCCGCCGGCAAATAATCTACGCGATATTCGGCCCCATGTACGTTGAACACAAACGGGTGATCGGCGTGACAGCGCGAGAGCGCGCGAATGCCGTAATCGCTGAAGAACTCCTTCTCATCGAGCATGCGGTGCAATATGCGACGCAGTCTATCGGGGTTGGCCAAGCCGAGAATGCCGCGTTGATTCACACCAAGATGTTTCTCACCCGTAGGGTGAATTGCGGTGGCCAAGCCTGGCATTTTAGATAATCGCTTGCGGAGCTGGTCGATCGCTTCCGGAACGCAGTCGCGCTGATACTGCTCAATTACGGAAACCGCACACAAGGGTAAGAGGCCAACCATCGAACGGACCTTTAAGTAAGTCGATGTGCCATCAGGCAGGCGGAGCAAATCGTAATAAAATCCGTCTTCCTCATCCCACAGGCCATCCTGTCCATTTATCGCCTCTGCGATCGAAACAAAATGTTCGACGAACTTCACCACGAATTCTTCGTAAACTGGATCGTGAGCCGCCAGCTCCGCTGCGATTTCCGTCATGTTCTGTGAGAACAGAGCCATCCATGCGGTGCCGTCGGCTTGTTCCAGGTGTCCGCCCGTTGGCAGGGGGGCACTGCGATCAAACACGCCGATATTGTCCAGACCGAGAAAGCCGCCCTCGAAGATATTTCTGCCGAATCGATCCTTGCGATTAACCCACCATGTGAAGTTAAGAAGTAGCTTGTTGAAGGCCCTCTTGAGAAACTGGATATCACCTTTTCCGGTTAGCGCTTTCTCGGTGTTGTACAGGAAGAGAGTGGCCCATGCATGAACAGGCGGATTTACATCGCTGAAATTCCATTCATACGCAGGAATTTGGCCGGTGGGGTGCAGGTACAGCGCCTCGAGCATAAGATTAAGCTGCTGTTTCGCGAAGTCCACATCCACGATGGACAGCGACGCAGTATGAAACGCAAGATCCCATGCCGCATACCAGGGATACTCCCACTTGTCCGGCATAGAGATGATGTCGTCATTAACCATGTGATCCCATTCATGGTTTCGAATACTCGTATTTCGCGACCGTTGGTCTGCGCCGTGCTCTTCGAGCCATCGCTCGACTTCGAAGGAGTAATACTGCTTGCTCCAAAGCATCCCAGCCAATGCCTGACGCATGACGCGTGCGGCATCCTCGGTCAGACCGGCTGGCGTGATCGATTTGTAAAATTCATCCGATTCGCTCAAACGAAGATCCATCACGCTATCAAAGTGCTTGCCTAAGGGGTCTCCTTCTGCCTTCGGATAGGCTTGCTGCAGCGAGCCTGGCGAGATATCTACAAGTCGCAGCCGTATCGACTTGCTTTCGCCCGGGCCCACGACTATCTGGTAGTCTGCGCACGCCTTGGTTCCGTTTTTGTCAGGGTTTACAGCTCCCTGTGCGCCATGCACGATGTACCGGTCGAAAGCGTCCTTCACGAACGGTGTGTGGTTGGGAGTGCCATGGATACGTTGGTTATTGGTTTCATTTTCGGTGAAGAGAAGTAGTGGTTCACCTTCGCAATAGAGGAATCGTTCGCCCAATTCAGGATGTGATGCGGCCATGCAGCTTGTGCCTTTCGCAGCATCAGTGGAATGAATGAATGGTCTTGCCGCAGAGTCTGAGCACGACCATTGGTTTCTGAACCAGAGCGTCGGCAGGAGGTGAAGCGATGCCGCTTCGGGCCCTCGGTTGAAAACGGTAATTTTGATTAGCACGTCTTCGACTGATTCTTTCGCGTACTCGACAAAGACGTCGAAGTAGCGATCGTCATTAAAGATGCCGGTATCCAACAACTCGTATTCCATCTCTTCCCGCGAACGCGACCGATTAGCCTTAACCAGATCTTCATATGGATAGGCCCGCTGCGGGTATTTGTAGAGATACTTCATGTAAGAATGGGTCGGCGTGCTGTCAAGATAGAAGTAGTATTCCTTCACATCTTCGCCATGATTGCCCTCGCTATTGGTTAATCCGAATAGACGCTCTTTGAGGATCGGGTCTTTTCCATTCCAGAGAGCCAGCGCAAAACAGAGTGTCTGCTTGTCGTCGCTGAACCCGGCCAGTCCATCTTCACCCCAGCGGTAGGCTCGCGAACGAGACTGGTCATGACTGAAGTAATCCCAGGCATTTCCATTCTCGCTATAGTCCTCCCGAACGGTTCCCCACTGCCTCTCACTTAGATAAGGGCCCCATTTTCTCCAGTGCGTACCCTCGTTCCAGGCAGCCAGAAGTCGCGTTATCTCTGCTTGTTCAGTCATACAGTGCTATGCTCCGAGACGTAACGGCAAGGTGGCAGGGCGTGCGCACGTCGAATTCATTCTGCTTGCGAATTCTGCAGACAGCAACTAGCACTTCTACCAGTGGAGAATTGACACGTTGCAGGATAGAGATAAAATCTGCTGTAACTTCGCTACAGCTGTTTTAGCCGAAACACATCTTCCGGCAAGCTGTTTGTTTTGCCAGTATCGCTACCTGCGAGGTGTGGTTAAGGATTGGATGAAGTCGCAATTGACGTGCGGCATTCAGCGCTGTGCTTCACAAACTCTCCAGGAGGGGTCGTACCGATGAAGAAACTAACACTCGCTCTGGCGTGCATTGCCATCGCACTACCGGCTGCAGCACAAAACAAAATCGACAATCGCCTCGGCGACTCCGCCGAGGTACTTAGACAGTTCCTCGCCAAAGAGGGCCAGATTCCTCAATCCGTGCTCGATAAATCCGTCTGTGTTCTCGTCTTTCCTGCCGTGAAAAAGGTCGGAGTTGGCATTGGCGTGACTTACGGCCGCGGCGTCATCGTATGCCGCTCAGGCACTGCGATGACAGGCAAATGGTCCGCCCCTGCTATGTACACGCTTGACGTCGGCAGTCTGGGCGCCCAGTTAGGCAGTTCAAGCACCGACTACGTACTGCTCGTCGAAACCAAGACCGGCGCTCAGAAAGTGCTCTCGGGCAAGCTCAAGCTTGGCGCGGGCGCGAGTGCAGTCGCCGGGCCGTCGGGGGCGCACGCAGTGGGCGCCAACGATCCAAACGTTGATATCCTGACGTACTCCCGGTCTAAAGGTGGGCTGTTCGCAGGAGCATCTCTTGGCAGCGCATCGATGGATACTGACGATTCAGCCAACAAGACCGTCTACGGGAAAGACATCACAGCGGTTGAGATCGTCCGTGAAGGCGCTGTTAAGGCAACCCCTTCGGGATCGGCGCTAATCGAGGTTCTTACCAAAGCATCACCCACTCACAAGTAACGGTCCGCACCATGGACCGCGCAGCCCTCCCATGGAGTACGGTGCGAGTTCTTCGATCCCGTACTCCAGCCGTTTGGTCGTGCCCTGTACTCCCTGTCGCAGTTGTTTTTCACGCAGCGGGTTACCGAGGTCGCGACGGATTGCCTTTCGTCGCCCAGGAGATACAGATCAACTCCGCACGGGGCGCATGATCCATATGTTCCCGTGAAGTTACTACAAGTTTCCTTTGAAAATGTTGGAGTCATCAGACAAGAGAAGGCAACCGTGATTTCTCGGAGAAAACTTATGGCGAATTTGATCAGGCCAGGACTTAGCGCACTCGTTTGCATGATCGTTCTTAGCGCGGTGCCGATGCGAGCTCAGCAGAAGGGCCAATACATACCCGGAGAGCAAGGTCTAAATGCAGGCATCTTGCCGGATCCCGGATTTACTTACGCCAACATGACGCTCAACTACTCAGCAGACACATTAAGGAACGGAGCCGGGGGTTCAATTCCCCTAACCACCTCGTATGACATTTGGGCGAACATGAATATCCTGTACTACGTGCCGAAGGCCAAGTTTATGCATGCGAAAATTGCCCTTATGGCAATGCCGACATTCGCCAACGGCTCGCTGACCCTGGGTTCTTTGAACTTCCCGAATCTTACGGCCAACGCTGGAGGTGAGGGATTCGCCGACTTCTGGGCGCAGCCCATCGCATTAGGGTGGAGTCTCAAACGCGCCGACGTATATGTGGGATACGGGTTTGTTGCCCCCACGGGCCGCTATTCACCCGGCGCCTCGGACAATGTAGGGTCGGGATATTGGGGAAATCACATCATAAGCGGCAGCACGGTCTACCTGACAAAGAACAAGGGGACGACCGCCAATCTATTTACCGATTGGGAAATTCATGGACATAAGACCACGGGCGCGGGAACCTCAATAACACCGGGCCAGGCATTCACGATCGAGTGGGGTCTGGGGCAAACTCTGCCGCTTAAGAAGGATTTCAGCAGCTTGCTGCAGGCAGGCGTCGTTGGATATGACCAATGGCAGGTCACTGCGAATGGTGGAATGCTCACTCCGCTTATTCCGGCGAGCATAACGCCCTACTATTCTGTCCACTCTATTGGGTTTCAGACGAATTTAGTTTTGCCGCCGAAGAACCTGCTTTTCTTCTTCAGATTTGAAGACGAATATAGTGCTCTGGCTCGTCCACAAGGCCGCACGATCAGCTTCGGCGGTTCGTGGACATTGCGAATTCCAAAGCCGTTGCCACCCAAGCCAACTGCGCCTTCGACGCCATAGAGTCTCCTTGTCGAGATGACGCTCAAAAACTTACGCAAGTATTGCAGCGGCCTTATCGTAGGAGATCGTTCCGTGGGCTCCGCGAAACTCTTGTTCTGCTGGTAGCTGTCCCTAATACGGAGCAACTTCCAGAGTGACCCCTCGCGAGTCGCCACAATTGCCATCACGCCGAAGTCATACAGAGAACGACAGCATCGCGGCGTATCTTCGACATTAGGAACGAGATATTGGATCAAACTGTATCGTATGTGAGCGCAGTTGCGGCCAACCGCTCAGTTGGGTTTCCGGAGGTTAACCTCCATATATCTTCTTTTGCTTCGCCACAAGCTGCAATTGTCAAAACTCCGAATAGGGAGACTGAGACCTCGCTTGTGTGCAGTATCTTGCACACTTCATACGCAGAGATTGCAAACCTGGCGATGCCTCTTGCAGCCTCGCTGCGCTTTCATTTCTGGCGTTTAAACGCGCAATAGGCTGAACAAAACTCGTATCTTGTTCCCTCTCTACGGGTCTCTGGCGATCAATTTGCAACTTGTGTCAATGCCAAGCTGTCGTGCAAGTCCACATGGCCCATCTACGACGACCGGTTTGATTGCTCCAAGAGATCCTCTGTTCGGCACATAACGTGCTATCAGTCTGGCGACCCTGTGAGCAAGTGAGCGTTCACGCCTGTCGAAAGCAAGACTTCTTCGACCGGTCGCGACAGCATTTCAGGAAGCGAGAAATTCATGTTCTATTCACTCTCATCCGCGTGGAAACATCGTGGACTGCCCAAGTTCGGAATCTTCGCAGTTGTATTGTTGGGATTGGGCGTGCATGCGCACGCTCAATGCGCCAATCCTGCCAATCCTGTTGTCACTGAAAATTGCCTCACAGGAAATCCTTCCAGTGAATGGGACATCAACAACCAAGATGGTGGCGACCCGACGATTCAGGGCTTTTCCACTGACATAAGTGTGAATCCCGGCGGAACGATTAACTTCAAGATAAGTACGCCAGCCTCCGCCTACACGATCAATATTTACAGAATTGGCTATTACGGTGGTATGGGTGCGCGCAAGGTGGCAACGATCACACCTTCGGCGAGCTTACCTCAAACTCAGCCTTCGTGCATCAGTGATACTACCACTGGACTTACAGACTGCGGTAACTGGGCGGTGTCTGCTTCCTGGACAGTACCCACGACTGCAGTTTCCGGCGTCTATTTCGCCCACTTAACCCGTACCGATACCGGCGGAGACAGTCACATTGTCTTTATTGTGAGGAATGACTCAAGCCATTCCGACATCCTTTATCAAACCTCTGATACAACCTGGCAGGCTTATAACTATTACGGTAACGGGAGCTTATATGGACCGGGCCAGCCGGTTTTCGGCCTCTCGGCTCGCACATTTGAGGTTAGTTATAACCGTCCAGCTCTAACTCGTGGCTTTAACAATGAGTCTGCAACCTGGATCTTTGGTGCTGAATTTGCCATGATTCAGTGGTTGGAGCAGAACGGCTACGACGTAAGTTATTTTTCGGCCGTGGATACCGCACGGAACGGGTCTTTGATTACAAATCACAAAGTATTCATGGATTCCGGTCACGACGAATACGTGTCTGCACAAGCTCGCACTAACATCCAGGCGGCGCGGGATGCTGGCGTAAACCTGGCGTTTTTCAGCGGCAACGAAGTGTTTTGGAAAACACGATGGGCTAACAGCAGCGACGGAACAAACACTCCCTATCGCACTATCATTTGTTACAAAGAGACCCTTGCCTTCGCAAAACTAGACCCTGCTGACCCTCCAACCTGGACTGGCACATGGCGTGATCCTACCTTCAGTCCGCCCGCGGATGGAGGCCAACCGGAAAATGCGTTGACTGGAACGCTCTTTATGGTTAACGGCACCGGAGACGACAATCCGGGCAACCAAACAATTAAGGTACCCGCAGCGGACGGACAGATGCGCTTTTGGCGCAACACGGCCATCGCAACGCTAGCTCCTGGCGCGACTTACACTCTTGTTCCAGGATCTCTCGGTTATGAGTGGGACATTGATGCAGACAATGGCTTCCGGCCCGCAGGAGCCTTCCGTCTATCTACTACGACTTATACCTTCACTTCGGATCTGTTACTTGACTATGGCGCAACCTATGGCGCTGGCACAGCTACTCATCACATGATGACTTACCGTGCTCCGAGTGGCGCACTGGTATTTGCGGCCGGAACTATCGATTGGGCCTATGGTCTCAACAGCAACCATGACAATTCATTTGACCTTCCGAATCTTGTTACCGACGTCAATATGCAACAGGCTACGGTAAACCTATTCGCGGATATGGGGGTACAACCCGCAACTATACAATCCGGACTCAGACTTGCTACGAAATCCACTGATGTTATACCTCCGCATTCCGTTATTCTTAGCCCGGCTGCCGGATCAAATGTCAGCACGGGTAATTCAGTCACAATATCTGGCTCAGCAAGCGATACAGGCGGTGTTGTAGGTGGTGTAGAGTTCTCCGGTGACGGCGGCGCGACCTGGCATCCCGCCAACGGGCGTGCTAACTGGAGTTATGTCTGGACACCGACAGCCACAGGTTCAACCACCCTTCTAAGCCGCGCTGTCGACGACAGCGGCAACTTGGAAACTCCAAGTGGCGGGGTCATCGTGGCCGTTTCACCTCAGACTTGCCCATGCACAATTTTTGAGTCCAGTACGCCGACAAATCCCGACAGCGGTGACGGAAACTCGGTTGAATTGGGCGTCAAATTTCGAGCCGATTCAGACGGCTCCATTGTCGGAGTCCGTTTTTACAAGTCGGCTGCCAATGTGGGCACGCACGTCGGCCACGTATGGACTGATAGCGGACAGCTGTTGGGAACCGCGACGTTTTCGGGTGAGACTGGCTCCGGTTGGCAGCAAGTCAACTTTACGACTCCTATACAGGCTACCGCCAACACGAACTACGTTGCATCGTATTTCGCCCCAGCAGGCCATTATTCTGCCGATCCATTCTTCTTCCAACAGGCTGGCGTAGATAATCCGCCGCTTCATGCTCTCGCCAACGGGGTGGATGGCGGTGACGGAACTTTTGTTTACGGTGCGGCGGGGGGATTTCCAACTTCAACGTCGAATTCAACCAACTACTGGGTCGACGTAATTTACGCATCCTCAAATACCTACAGCATCAGTGGATCGATCAGTGGTCCAGGCGGAGCCGGCGCCACGGTCACTCTAACTGGGCCGGAGTCTCTATCAGCGTCAGCTGACCCGTCTGGCAACTTCAGCTTCGATGGCGTGGTGACTGGAACTTACAGCGTATCTGTGAGCAATCCCGGAGTTACCTTCGCTCCCACCAGCCAATCCGTAATCGTTAATTTTGCCGTTGTGACCGGCGTTAACTTTGTCGCTACAGTCACCAATCCGTTGAGTATCTCTGGGGCGATTACAGGAGGAGCTGGAGCGACTGTTACGCTTGCCGGCCCGGCGAACATGACCACTACGGCCGATGGCTCAGGAAATTATTCTTTCAGCGGCCTTCTGAATGGCTCATATACCGTCACACCATCCGAGCCATCCTTCATCTTTATGCCTAGCACACAGGCCGTCAATCTTTCCGGTGCGAATGCTACCAACGTTAATTTCCAGGGTCAGGTCTGTACTTGTATCTCAATCTGGCAGCCATCGGCCACGCCGGCCGTAATCGACAGCGGCGATGGAAATTCCGTCGAAGTAGGAGTAAGGTTCACTGCGGACAGCCCAGCTTATCTGACCGGGCTTAGGTTCTATAAAGCTGCTACCAATGTCGGAACTCACGTCGGGCACCTATGGTCTAATTCCGGTCAACTATTGGCCACCGCGACGTTTCCCGGGGAAACTGCCTCGGGTTGGCAGCAGGGCTACTTTGCAACCCCGGTTCTGGTGAACGCCAGTACTCCGTATGTTGCCTCCTACTTCGCGCCTGACGGACATTACTCCGCAACCGGCGGTTATTTCGCCGGTGCGGGGACTGATCGTCCGCCGCTTCACGCCCTGGCCGATGGCGTCAGCGGACCCGATGGCGTTTATATCTATACGAGTAGCGGTGCCTTCCCGACTACCTCGTATAACTCGACTAACTATTGGGTTGACATCCTTTATGCGGCTCAGCCTCACAACCTAAGTGGAACTATCTCGGGGACTGGCGGCGCCGGAGCCACAGTAACTTTGAGCGGAACGATCCCTGCAACTACGACGGCGGACGCTTCCGGAAACTTCAGCTTTACGGGTGTGTACAGCGGTTCCTACTCAGTTACTCCGAGCAATACCGGATATGTCTTTGTCCCAGGGAACCAAAATGTGACGATTTCACAGTCTGACGTAACAGGCGTGAACTTTACTGTTCCACAGATTTGCCCATGCGACACAGTGTGGACATCCACGACGGCGCCTACGAATATAGACTCAGGCGATCCCCAGTCCGTTGAACTAGGAGTAAAGGTCCGAGCCGATTCAGATGGATATATTCTAGGAGTCCGCTTCTACAAGTCATCGGCCAATACCGGCGTCCATGTTGGCAACCTGTGGTCCAACCAAAGCACAGGAGGAACTGGCACGACGGGCGAGGGCTCATCGGGTACCGGCGGGAACCTTCTTTCCACAGCAACATTTACCAATGAGACTACCTCAGGATGGCAGCAGGCCATTTTTGCATCGCCTGTGCCTATAGTCGCGAACACAACTTACATTGCTTCTTATTTCGCGCCAATGGGGCACTATTCGGCTGATTCTGCCTTCTTTGCGTCCAATGGCGTCGATAGTCCGCCATTACATGCACTGCAGACAGGCGTCGATGGGCAAAATGGCGTGTTTTCCTATGGAGCATCCAGCTCGTTCCCCGGTGACAGCTTTAACGCGGATAACTACTGGGTTGATACCATCTATGCGACAACATCAACCCATACCATCGCGGGTACAATCTCTGGCCCCGGTGCGACAGGCGCCACAGTTGTCCTAAGTGGTCCAACAAACGCTACTACCACTACAGATTCCAACGGCAATTACAGTTTCAGCGGCGTAACCAATGGAAGCTATTCGGTTGCCCCAAGCGAGTCGGGGTTCGTCTACAGTCCGGCAACTCTACCGGTTACGCTCAACGGAGCACATGATCTGAGCGCTAACTTTGCGTCAACGATCCTAGGGTATCCAGTCTCCGGAACTGTCAGCAATGGTGCCGGGATTACAGTGACCCTGTCGGGCGCTACCACGCAAACAACCACTGCCGACGCCTCGGGGAATTTCACGTTCGCTACCGTCCCCAACGGGACTTACACAGTTACCCCTGCAGGCATAGGATTTAGTGTCAGTCCCCTAAATCAGACGATAGTCGTCAACGGAAATGCCGTCAGCAATGTGAACTTTGCCGCAACGGTGATTCTGTACTCGATCAGTGGAACCATCACCGGCGGAGCAGGTGCGACCGTCAGCCTAGTCGGGCCATCGACCGTCACAACAATCGCAGATTCCTCCGGAAACTACAGCTTCCCGAGCGTAATGGTGGGCAGCTACACCGTAACGCCGTCGATCACACCTGGCGTCGTCTACAGCCCAGGCAGCATCTCCGTGTCACTCGGCGCCGCAAACGTCTCAGGTGTGAATTTCTCCGTTCCGCCGAATTGCCCATGTGACACGATATGGCCATCCTCGGCGGTTCCTGGCTTATCTGACTCCGGAGACACGAACTCGGTCGAGCTTGGCGTGAAATTCCGAGCCGATGCGGACGCTTATATCACTGGATTGCGCTTCTACAAGGCGAGTACTAATACCGGAACCCACCTGGGTCGGATTTGGACGGCTTCAGGGACGTTGCTCGGCACCGCGACCTTCACCAACGAAAGCAACAGTGGCTGGCAGCAGGTGTTCTTCTCCTCGCCGATTCCAATCCAAGGCAACGTAACATATGTTGCGTCATATTTTGCACCAACAGGGCATTACTCAGCAGACTTGTCGTACTTTGCTAACTCAGGTGTCGATACACCACCGCTTCATGCGTTAGCCAACGGCGTTGATGGCGCCAACGGCGTCTACGTCTACTCATCGATGGGTGGATTCCCTTCGCTCGATGCAGAAAATAACGCTATCAACTACTGGGTGGATGTAATCTACACCCCATCAACGACGTACAGCATTACAGGGACGATCGCGGGAACCGGTGGAGCATCTGCCGCTGTCTCCCTGAGGGGAGCGTCGACGGCAACGACTACCTCAGATGCTTCAGGCAATTTTGCCTTCAACGGACTGGCGAATGGCTCTTATGTAGTCACGCCAAACGCCAGCGGATTTACCTATAGTCCTGTTTCACAAAGTGCAACGATCACCAATGGACACGCCCTGGGACTTGGCTTCTCGTCCGCCACAGGTGTTTACACAATCACCGGTGCAATCAGCGGTCCTGGCGGACCGAACGCGATAGTTAGCCTGACCGGTCCTACGACAGCAACCATGACAGCCAACGCTTCAGGAGCTTTCTCGTTCTCTGGTCTCGCGAGCGGGGCATACACCGTTACGGTTAGCCAGACCGGATTCGTATACACACCGGCAAGCCAGGGGGTGACTGTTAGCGGAGCTAATGCCTCCGTATCCTTCTCCTCAGTTGTTCAGACCTTTAGCCTTTCTGGGACGATCAGTGGTCCTGGAGGCAACGGAGCAACGGTCAGTGTGAGCGGTACGTCCACCGCAACCACAACTGCAAACGCTTCGGGTGCCTATTCGTTCGCGGCACTGCCGCCGGGCTCATACACGGTGACAGCGAGCAAAACCGGCTTCCTATTTACACCGGCAAGTCAGGGAGTCACTCTCACAGCGAATGCGACCGCCAACTTCAGTTCGGCGCCTAGCTTCAGCATCTCCGGAACGATCACTGGAGCGGGAGGCAACGGAGCCGCGGTAACCGTGACCGGCACTGCTACGGCAACAACGACCGCGAGCACGACTGGCACTTACACGATTTCGGGGCTGCCTGCCGGCACGTATACCGTTTCTCCCAGTAAGGTAGGCAGCTTCGCCTACACACCGACGAGCCGGAGTGTCACCATCACCACGGCCAACGTTACGGCTAACTTCAGTTCCGTGCAAACCTTTAGTATCAGCGGGACGATCAGTGGTCCTGGAGGCAATGCTGCAACAGTAAGCCTTACCGGTGCGGCCACTGCAACCACAACGGCTGACGCTTCCGGTGTCTACACCTTCACCGGATTGGTAGCGGGTAATTACACGGTGGCCGTGAGCAAGACGGGGTACCTATTTACACCGGCAAGCCAGGCAGTCACTCTCACAGCGAATGCGACCGTCAACTTCAGTTCGGCGCCTAGCTTCAGCATCAGCGGAACGATCAGTGGTCCTGGAGGCAGTGCTGCAACAGTAAGGCTTACCGGCGCGGCCACTGCAACCACGACGGCTGACGCTTCCGGTGCCTACATCTTTACCGGATTAGTAGCGGCTAATTACCAGGTGAAAGCCAGCAAGACCGGCTTCCTCTTTACACCGGCAAGCCAGGCAGTCACTCTCACAGCGAATGCGACCGTCAACTTCAGTTCGGCGCCTACCTTCAGCATCAGCGGAACGATCAGTGGTCCTGGAGGCAGTGCTGCAACAGTAAGGCTTACTGGCGCGGCCACTGCAACCACGACGGCTGACGCTTCCGGTGTCTATACCTTTGCCGGATTGGCAGCGGGTAATTACACGGTAGCCGTGAGCAAGACGGGGTTCCTATTTACACCGGCGAGCCAGGCAGTCACTCTCACAGCGAATGCGACCGCCAACTTCAGTTCGGCGCCTACCTTCAGCATCAGCGGAACGATCAGTGGTACCGGGGGAAACGCGGCAACGGTCCAACTTACCGGCGCTGCAACCGTAACCGTTAATGCAAGCGCTACTGGCGCATATTCGTTCACGGGCTTAGTAGCTGGTTCGTATACGGTCACACCCAGCAACCCCGGTTTCGTCTACACTCCGGCTAGCCGGGCGGTTACGCTCAGCACGGCTAACGTAACTGCCAACTTCACCTCAGCGGTGCAAACCTTCACCATCTCCGGGACGGTTACAGGGGCAGGAGCCAGTGGCGCAACGGTTAACCTTACCGGCGCAGCCACAGCTTCAACTACCACAAATTCATCAGGCGCTTACTCGTTCACTGGGCGCGCCAATGGTTCGTACACTGTGACGGTCAGCAAGTCTGGCTTTGTTTACACTCCGGCAAGCCAGGCCGTGACTGTGAACGGGGCCAATGCGACTGCTAACTTTAGCTCGGTTACGCAGACCTTTAGCATAAGTGGAACTATCAGTGGGCCTGGAGGCAATGGCGCAACGGTCAATCTCACCGGATCCGCAACAGCAACGGTCACTGCGAATGCATCTGGTGTCTTCACATTTACCGGGCTGGCAAACGGCACTTATACGATCACTCCTAGTCAGACCGGGCACACCTATTCGCCTGTCAGTAGGACAACACTTCTACAATCAGCTAATGTAACTGGAGTTAATTTCACGTCGAATTAGCAGTGCACTACAAGATGCCGAGCCAGACAAGGAGGAGCCTTCTCTGCTTGCCATGCTCATTGCACGAAGGAATCGCACACGTCCGAGGGCGCGGATAATGAAACGCTGCCACAATCATGGATATATCGTTACGTGCAATCTCTTGACATGACACCGCCGCCGGCAGGGTGACCTCCGGCGGCAGTGTCAAATTGGGCCTGTTCATGGCCAATTAATTAATATGTTTAAGCGCGCAGGCCGTGCTGTTGAATCTTGTACAAAAGCGCGCGATAACTAATGTTCAGATTCAACGCTGCTCGCCTTCGATTCCATCCAGATGCAGATAGCGCCTCCTTAATCATGCGGCTTTCTGTCTGATGTTTTACGTCGTTAACCACACCCTTCATGCCGAGCTGGGCGTTTTCCGGAATACCGATTTGATGAGCCATTGCGGTATTCGTGTCGGCAACACTGCTCTTGACCCGAGTCTTGGCTCTCAGATCTTCGTACGCCGCGTCCTGATCCTGTAGAACAAGTAGCCGTGTAACAAAATTGCGGAGTTCTCGAAGATTTCCAGGCCATTGATATTCCTGGGCCGCTTCCATCAGCCGTCTAGAGAACACAAACGGCTCGCACCCTGCACTCGCCGAACCCCTATTTACCATCTGCTCTATAAGCAGCGGTATCTCCTCTCGGCGCTCTCGAAGGGATGGAACAACAATAGTGAATGCGTTGATGCGGTAGTAGAGGTCTTCTCTGAATCGCTTTTCTGTTATCGCAGCTTCCATATCGACATTGGTAGCGGCCAGGATACGCACGTCGACATGTGTGGATGATCGTGACCCAAGACGGCTGAAAGACCCGTCCTGCAAAACATGAAGCAGCTTCGCCTGCATCTGCAAACTCATCTCGCCGATCTCATCAAGCAGCAGAGTTCCCTTGTCTGCTAGTTCAAACTTGCCTGGCTTCGCCTTGATCGCACCGGTGAACGCGCCGGCTTCATAACCAAAAAGTTCGCTCTCCAGTAGTTCGCTGGGAATCGCTGCCGTATTGACATTGATGAACTTCTTTTCCCGACGGGCATGGTACTTATGCAACAGTCTTGCAACTATCTCCTTACCAACGCCGCTCTCCCCAAGAATCAGCACTGGATAGTCTACGGAAGCCAGCCGTAGAATATTTCTACGCATCTGAATCATTGCAGGGCTCGCGGCAAGAAAGAAACCGTAGCCATCCAGTTCTTCCATGTGCGGCGAAGAACTATCCTGCAGGTGGGGTGGTGTAGCGCGTACGGGCGCGATTTCAGGGAGGGGCGATCCGGCAATCAGTTTCACGAGGTCTTGACGAAGTATGGGTTTCGGAAGCACGTTACTGATGTTCCAGTGCTGTGCTTCCAACTTCCAGGATGGATCCCCGACGTCCGCTAGAACATACACTCTTTCGCTCTCGATCCGTTCCAGCATCGACGCGGCAAATACAGTCTCAGAGTCCTTACGTTTGCTTACATCGAGAAGAAGAAAATCCCATTCCGTTCCTCCGTTAAAAGCATGCAAAGCTTCTCCGGAAGAAGAAACACAAAGCGCGTGATGCCCTTCGGCCTCAACAGAGCTCTCAATCAGTTCGCGCACACGATAGTCGCCGCTTACGGCTAGAAGTCGTACTCCTTGGCACACTAGAATACCTCAACGCAGATTTGGGTAGATTTGTTGCAAAGTACAAGATTTTCTGGGCCCGTTGGTCTCAACGTACCTTTGGGTTCTTGCTCTCAAAGTTGTCCACCGAAGATGAAAGTGATCCAGTAAGTCTCAGGATGCGGTTGTCAGTTCGCTTTCCATTCAAGCAAGATCGCGAGAGCTTCTGCTGAGTTTTCCGCATAAGTTTGCTCCGGTTGTAACCATCATGTAAGTTACCTTGTTAAGGTCTGATGGTAGAAACGTTCAATAGATCCCTACGGCAGATAGCGCGAAAATAATCCAGTCAAGGGTACGTGTCAAGCAAAAAAAGAGATAACATTTTTGACTTTCTTTAGAATCAAAATAACGTGCATGTAAGCTATTGATACTACATCAATCATGGTCTCAGAGCGGGATACCCGTATTAACATCGTAGTATATACCTGCGCCTGCGATATCTCTGCACTCCAACTGCAAGACTCTCTCGTTGGGTATAGGAAGTAATGAGCGTCAGTCTGTTTATCCAATCATAACTAGGGATTGTTGCCGTTGTATTGTTATTGGGAGCGCTCCGACGCCACTCACCAGGCTTCGCAAACTTTACGAATCGCTTGTCTATTCCAATGAATGCAGCATACTGCCCACTAGTTCTACATGCGATAGTAAAGCGATTCATCTAGGCGTAATTCCTATGTGTGCGCTGTTGCGTACGAGGATCTTCGCACTTTTGTTTAGCGCATTTAAGCGTCGTCGGTGAAGCGCGAGAGTATCGGGCCATCCTGGTGAGCCCCGACACTTTCAATTGATTTTCATGCTGTCTCAGATACTTTGCGACTACAGTTCATTGTTCTAATTATTCTTCGCGTCGCACCCTATTTCGAGATTGTCGAGAAGTCCAATATCTGTCCTGGAGTTATAAGAATAAAGGTCACTTACTTTGCAAGATAATCCGCAGTTACTTTATATTCCGCTGGTAACACATTCAGGGTACGTCGGAGATGGTAGCGATACACCTTTGGCCAAATCTCAGTGGCACCGAATGTCTTTAAGGTTATTCTTGATTAAGTTGACCACACAACTAGAGACGCATAAGGTGTTAGGGAGGAACTTCCAACCTAGGAATGTGACTCAGATTACTGGAAAATGGGCCTTATCTTAACTCAGGCTCCAAATGAAGACAGAAGGAACTATGGATTCTGATAAACGCGTCGTCATTATTGGCGCTGGTATCGTTGGCCTGGCGGTCGCTCTAGAGGTCCTCCGCCGGTTTCCGTCTGCTTCGGTTGTTGTATTAGAGAAAGAATCCTGCGTCGCAAGTCACCAGACCGGCCACAATAGTGGGGTCGTCCATTCCGGTATCTATTACAAGCCCGGGAGCCTCAAGGCCCAACTGTGTGTAGAGGGCGCAGAAGCCTTGCTGAACTTTTGCGATGAAAACGAGGTGCCGTACGAAAGATGCGGCAAGGTAATCGTGGCAACGGCGGAGAATGAGTTGCCGCGGCTTGAAGAGCTGTTCAGAAGAGGGCAAGGCAATGGATTGAGGGGCCTGCGGTTACTGAGTACTGGCGAAATCCAGGAAATTGAACCTCATGCCGCCGGCATTCGCGGCATCCATATACCGGGAACCGCAATTGTCGACTTCCGCCGCGTAACTCAAAGATACGCCGAGTTGATTTTGAACCAGGGGGGTGCCATCCGGCTGAAGAATGAAGTAACCGGTTTGAAACGCTTCGGTCAATCCACCACTCTCGAAACTACGGATGGCTCATTGAGTAGCAGGCTTGTCATCAATTGTGCGGGACTGCATAGTGACCGTGTAAAGCGAATGGCAAATGACACTCGGGATCTCGCAATCGTGCCTTTCCGCGGCGAATACTACAAGATTTCACACGAGAAGGAATATCTAGTAAAGGGTCTGATTTACCCGGTTCCCGATCCGCAGTTCCCCTTTTTGGGAGTGCATTTTACGAAGCGAATTGGAGGGGGAGTGGAAGCTGGACCGAACGCGGTTCTGGCGCTAAAGCGGGAAGGATACGACAAGACTTCCTTTAAATTCAGAGACGTCGTTGAGATTGCTGCTTTCCCTGGATTCTGGAAGGTGGCCTCGAGACATTGGCAGATGTCCGTTGGAGAATACTACCGTTCATGGAGCAAGAACGCATTTGCGCGTGCGTTGCAACGACTTCTGCCCGAACTGTCCGCTGATGATTTGGTACCGGGCGGTTCCGGTGTACGTGCCCAGGCCGTGGATTTGAACGGAAAGCTGATCGATGACTTCCACATCACTTTTAGCGAAGGCATTGTCAACGTCTTGAATGTGCCGTCCCCGGCAGCTACTGCTTCCCTCGCGATTGCCCGATACATTGTGGATCGGATTGTTTTGGACATGGACACAAGCTTCCAACACTAAAGCTCATGCCAAAACACCAGCATAGGTGACTTCGGTAACTATATTTGGATACAAATCCTATGGTTGCCTCAGAAGGAAAACCTGCCCCGCCTTGTACCAAATCTTATCCTAACTCGTTTAGAATATGTAAGTTCCTCAGGACTTGACCCAATACCGCAGCATCCTCAATCAGACCTGATAACTCCCTCCAATTCCCAAATAGGGAAGCGGTAACCGATTTTTATTACTTAAGTTGTAGTTTTGGCGTTGAAGCGTCTAACGTTGCTCTACAATTTTCTTACAAACGAGATCTAACCTTCGGCCTCGACATGTGCAGGTAAAGTTATCTGATTCTTTTAGCTAACCTGTGTTGTCACAGTCCCTTAGAGCGCGCGTCGCAGTTTCGATTCTTACCACTGAAGCGATGTCGCCAGTTAGTGTCTTATGAAGCTGGGAAGAAGCGTTGGCAGATTGGACAAGCCAACGATACAGCCAGTTGAAATAAGAATGCTTCCGCTGTCCGGACAGCGTCTCGCATGTGATTGGATTCTTTCGCCGTTCAGAGCCTTGCCCCTCTCGATGTTGCCAGCAGAATTCAGGTGCGTTTGCACCATTGATGAGGATAGGACTAATGTTCAAGAATATCTTTCTTTCTTTTCTCCCGGCCCCAGTTTTTCTAGCGGGCAGCGAAGTCTCCAATAGAATTGCAACACCTGCCATGAAGTCCAAGGGGCGCAAAGTTCAACACGCGTCTGTGATCTTTGCGTGGTGTAGCGCCATTTTTCTTGTCTTAGCCTGCCGTCAAGCGTCGGCGGCAATTACCCGCGATGTAGCTATAAGTCTCGATCAAAATACAGCGGCAAGCTCTGTTACAAGTCCTGCATTCACAACCAAGTCCGGCCAGGAGCTCCTCCTGGCATTTGTCAGCGCGGACGAGTTGACGACTCCGAATACGACGGTGCAGAGCGTTACCGGCGCCGGCTTAACCTGGGTCATGGTAGTGCGCACCAATACTCAGTCGGGCACGTCGGAGATTTGGCGCGCCTTTGCACCGTCCGTCCTTACAAACGTCACGGTTTCTGCGAAACTTTCTCAGTCTGTGGTGTCTTCCATCACGGTAGAAAGCTTTTCGGGCGTTAACGTTTCCGGCACGAACGGTTCAGGAGCGATAGGCGCGGTTGGATCAGGTCATGCCGCATCCGGCGCACCCTCAGCGACCTTGGTTACAACGCAAAGTAACTCGGTGGTTGTTGGAGTTGGCAACGATTTTGACACTGCAACTGCGCGCACGCCACTCGCCGGTCAGACACTCGTGCACCAAGCTTTTTCATCCACTGGGGACACCTATTGGGTACAGCAGGTGACGGCGCAGACAGCAACGAGCGGAACCAGAATTACGCTGGGTGATTCTGCGCCCACATCCGATCAATATAACCTGAGCATTTGCGAGATTGTGCCACCATCAGTCGCTTCAGGTTCGGCGGCCGCGGCGCAACTCACGCTTAGCGCTACCACCTTAAGTTACGGCAACGTCAACAATGGCAGTTCCGCGACGCAGTCGGTGATCTTGAAATCGTCCGGTACCGCTCCGGTAACGATCAGCTCTATTTCCGCTTCCGGTACTGGCTTTTCGATCCCTTCGGCGACTCTTCCCGCTACCCTCGCTGTAGGACAGACCCTGACAATTCCGGCGACTTTTGCGCCTACAACTGCAGGCGCTACGAGCGGTGCGTTGAAAATCGTAAGCAACTCCACTGCCGGCGCCACCTCGACCGTCACTCTCACCGGAACTGGGGTAGCCGTCACATCACTTCTTACCATGAGCACGTCTGCTTTGAGCTATGGCAGCATCGCCGACGGTACCTCAAAAACCTTGTCTCTTACCCTCACCTCATCTGGAAGGACGGCGGTCTCTATCAGCTCCCTTTCTGTCTCTGGCACTGGCTTTTCGGTCCCTTCTATGACTATGCCCAAGGCCTTGGCTTCGGGGAAATCAATGACAATTCCGGTGACTTTTGCGCCTACAACTGCCGGAGCAGTGAGCGGTACATTGAAGATCGTAAGCAACTCCGCTACCGGCGCCACTTCAACCGTGACCCTCAGCGGCACTGGGACATCCTCTACTCCGCAACTCACCCTGAGTGCATCTTCTTTAAGTTATGGAAGCATTGTTGATGGCACTTCCAAGGCCTTGTCAGTAACCCTGACTTCGTCTGGAAGGGCTGCGGTGACGGTCAGTTCCCTTTCTATCTCAGGCACCGGGTTTTCGATCCCCGCCACGACCCTTCCCGCAACCCTGGCTGCAGGGCAGACTCTTACGATTCCGGTAACTTTTGCGCCAAAGACTGCTGGAGCCGTGAGCGGCTCGTTGAAGGTGGTAAGCAACTCCACTACCGGCGCCACCTCGACCGTCACCCTCAGCGGCACTGGGACAGCTTCCACTCCACAACTCACCCTCAGCGCATCATCCCTAAGCTATGGCAGCATAGCCGACGGTACCTCCAAGGCTTTGTCGGTGACACTGACCTCGTCCGGCACGGCGGCGGTGACGATCAATTCTCTGTCCCTCTCCGGAACTGGCTTCTCGATGATGGCTAGCAGCATGCCCCTGAGCTTGGCCGTGGGTCAATCCCTTACAGTGCAGATTACCTTCGCACCAACGACTGCAGGGGCAGCGTCGGGCACATTAACAATCAACAGCACTTCTGCGACCGGCGCAACCTCGACCGTCTCGCTTAGCGGAACGGGAACTACCGCACCGAGTCCGAAACTAACCCTGAGTGCCACTAGTTTGAGCTTTGGGACGGTTACAGAGGGATCTCCGACAACCGAATCGGTTACGCTCTCGTCCACGGGAACAACCGCGTTGACTGTTTCATCTGCGTCGATTACAGGAACAGGCTTCTCCATTGTAGGCGGTAGCTTTCCAATTACGCTGAACGCTGGGGCAACCGCAACCCTGACCGTTCAGTTTGCGCCCACAGCTGCCACGACTGTAACAGGACAACTTACCATCAACAGTAACTCCACCACCGGCGCCACCTCTACTGTAGCGTTGTCCGGCACTGGAGAAGCTGCCGTAGCGCATTCGGTCGATCTTACGTGGACGGCGCCGAGCTCCTCCACTGATCCTGTCGCTGGATATCACGTCTACCGCATGATTTCCGGAGGCACTACGTACACGCTGTTAAACTCCTCGATCGTCACGCAAACATCGTATGTCGATAGCAACGTCGTGTCTGGTACTACTTACGAATACGAAGTGAAGAGTGTCGACAGCGCAGGGGTAGAGAGTGCGGCGTCGAATCAATTCACGGCGACGATCCCCTAAGCGCCGGAATCAATAAAGCCCATGACCGGGTGTAAGCCAGGGTCATGGGCTTCTTGTTTATAGATCGCAACTATCTGTCTGCTTTTCAGCGATCCTTTCAGCGATAAAGGATAGCGTGACGAAGCCCAGTCCGGATCAGAAGGATCCCGGTTCATTCCGCTGGAGCTTCCCCCTCTCTTGATGTACGCTCAGTTAGATCAGGACGGTCTACGCATTGAGCCTTCTTCGAGCCCTAATTATTCTCCCGGTGCTGTTGTATACTCTCGCAAGCCTCCCAGAGAAACCACAACACCAAGACCCCTTACCCACTCAGCACCAGGGAAACCCCGCTCTTCCTGCACAACCAGGTAACAGGGACGCGCCGGAGAAACACGGGACGACGCGAACCTATTTCATTGCAGCAGACGAGCTGGATTGGGACTACACCCCACGTGGGCGCAATCCGGCCGGCTTGCCGCGCTTCGAAAGCTCAGAAAGCGATGTTGCGACCACGATCGGGCACAGGGTCTATCACAAAGCCATTTATCGCGAATATACCGACTCTACTTTCACACACCTGAAGCCTCGTTCCCCGCAATGGGAACACCTTGGAATCCTTGGGCCGCTGATTCGCGCTGAAGTGGGAGACTCGATCCGAGTAGTTTTTCGAAATAACACCCATTTGTCAGTTTCGATGCATCCCCATGGATTGGAGTACAAGAAGGATGCGGAGGGAGCATCCTACAACGACGGCACTATGGGTACGGTGAAAGCAGACGACAAGGTTGCGTCCGGCGCAACCTTTACTTATCTCTGGACCGTACCGGAGCGAAGTGGACCGGCGGCGATGGACGAGAGCTCGGTCTTGTGGATGTACCACTCCCATTTCATTGAGGGCAAAGACATAAATACCGGCCTGGTCGGGCCAATCATCGTAACTGCACGAGGCAAGGCCCGGCCAGACGGTTCGCCCGCCGATGTAGACCGCGAATTTATCACCGACTTCTCCATTTTTGATGAGACGGAGAGCTGGTTTTTTGAACGAAATGCTTCCAGGGATCCTGGGGGCATTCGACTCAAGGTGGCCGACCCGTTCGTGCGCGAAAAGAACCTTCTCTATTCCATCAATGGATTTATCGAGGGAAACCTCCCCCTCCTGACAATGAAACGTGGCGAGAAGATTCGCTGGTATCTTCTATCGAATAGCAATGAGGACGACGTACATATGGCTCACTGGCACGGAAATACTGTCGTCTGGAACAAAATGAGAATGGATTCAGTCTTTCTTGGACCTATGGCTATGGTTAGCGCGGACATGGTACCCGATGATATAGGAACATGGCTGTTTCATTGCCACGTCAATGATCACTTCAATGGCGGAATGCTTGGGCTTTACCAAGTGTTGCCATGATGCCCTATCAGAATGAACCTCGGTAACTAACACAGCAATTGGTTGCGTCGGGCCTAATCGATGCCGTGACTTTTCGGTTTGCGCCGGCATCGCTGATGTGAACTGATGTTGCGATGAAGTTAGCAATAATTTGCACACACGAGCTTCGCTGAGTTGATTGCCGAGATCGCTCAAGATTGCCACTGGGAGCCGCGCCCCACAACAAGACGGCTTCTGCTCTGCATCCCACACAAAATCGAGCACCTGCGCCACCTCTCCGCGACCTACGCCGCATACCTAGGGGTGGCACGTAAATTGCTCATAGGTCGGTGGGCGACCGAAGTAAGGTGAAGCGTGTGCAACATTAGCTCTCGGTTTGGTCTGCTCGTATTCCTGTGTCAAGGGCACGAGAATTCCTAGCTGAAAACCAATGCTCTTTCGCGTTGGAGGTTGTCTTTGGGGTTTTGGGCTATTCGTAGTGGCTGGATGTAAGCCACGCTCGCGGAGCGTCGCCCAGAAAACCACAGACAATATCGGACGGTCGAAAGACACGGTGTTGAATAGATCGTCTGGGTTTCCATTGAAGTCTGTGTGCTGAGGTTTGATAAATGACGTCCGCTCGTTGGTATGCAGTAACAACACAGCCTCGTCACGAAAAGGTAGTCGCACAGCAGCTTCAGGCAAAGTCAATCGAAACCTTTCTCCCCCTGCTCTCAACTTCGAGTCGCTGGAAGGACCGCCGGGTACTCATTGAACGGCCCATTTTTCCCGGCTACGTTTTCACTCATATTGAATTGAAGGACCGACACCACGTTTTCAGCGTTCCAAGCGTGGTGCGCATGCTTTCGTTCAGCGGAGCGCCCGCCGCAATCGACGACGCGGAGATTGAAGCGGTGCGCCTATGCCTCACTTACGGTGACAAACCCGAGCCACATCCATTCCCGCAAGCCGGAGAACTCGTCAGAGTAAAGTCGGGTCCACTTCAGGGTCTGGAAGGGATCGTCACTCGCCAAAAGAACCAATGTCGAATCGTTGTTTCTATTGCACTAATTCATAAGTCAATAGCTGCCGAAATCGACGCTCATCTCCTCGAGCCGCTCGGCCAATTCGCGGAACAGACTGGGTCATTGCTATGAGCCAGTCAGGCATGCAGTGGCATATCATTCCGACGTGAAAAGCCGATCGGTGTAAGCGATTGTTGGACGATCAATCTCTCAAAGCAAAAGTGCAGCGAAACTTTCATCCAAAATCCAAACGTGCGTTATCGATTGAGGATTCTGAATGGCTACATTGAAGACGACGTCTTTGAACCGGCGAAACCATTCTTCGGCCACGAGTCGCGCGGCTGCAGGAATACACCCACCGGTGTCCAAGCTCATCCCTGAGCAATCGTTCATGCAGATGCTTCATCTGGAACAGCGCAGAACAGAACGCTCAGGGAGACCTTTTCTGCTGATACTCATAAGCGGAGAAGGCTTACAGGACAATCTTGATAAGACTCCGGACGGAGGAGTGATTGCTTCAGTCTCCGCCTGTATCCGAGAAACCGACGTCTTCGGATGGTACGAGCAGCCAAGCACACTCGGGCTGTTGATGACGGAGATCGGCGATGCATCCACGAACGTGATTGAAGCCATCGTCAGTAAGATATCAATAGTCTTGCAGAGATCCCTCAGCGCCGAGGCCTATTGTCGAGTGGCCCTGATTGTCAGAGTTTTTCCAAACGAGAGTGAAGATAAAGTCTTTAGCGTGGATCAGTCCAAGCGTGGTGCGGCATTCTTGATAGACCGCGGGCTGAAGCGCGTGATTGACATTGTTGGAAGTCTGATCGCGCTCATCGTGTTGTCGCCTATTTTCATCGTAATCGCGATATTAGTGAAGTGCACCTCGAAGGGGCCTATTTTCTATTGCAAGAAGCGATTGGGACAATACGGCAAAGAGTTCTCCTTTTATAAATTTCGCACTATGTTAGTGAACAACGATGTAAATATTCACCGAGACTTTATTGCCCGCTTGATCGCTGGGACCGCCGATGCAAAACAGAATGACGGCTTATACAAGTTGAAAAACGATCCCAGGATAACTCGCATTGGCCGCTTCCTGCGCCGATCCAGCCTTGACGAATTGCCCCAATTTTTCAATGTTCTGTTGAATGATATGTCTCTGGTTGGGCCGCGTCCTCCGCTACCCTACGAGTACGAGAAGTATTCCACCTGGCATAAACGTCGCGTGCTCGAACTCAAGCCAGGAATTACAGGTCTCTGGCAGGTTGAAGCCAGGTCTCTTACAACTTTTGACGAGATGGTACGAATCGATATTCGTTATGCCAAGGTACGCAATATCTGGCTGGATCTGAAGATCATGCTTCAGACACCCGCCGTGATGTTCTTTGGGCGCGGAGCTTGTTAATAGGCAATACACCGACCCAGTCTGTGTTCAAGATGCCGGCCACAGTTTAGCCGGCGTAATCACTAAGTATCAATCTCAGCGGAGAGTCTGGAACCTCTAAATGCCCACACTGGTCACCGAGACACCAAGCATTTCAACCGAGGACGCCACCCCGGAAAAGAAGGGGACTTACGGCCAGATACTCAAGTCCTCGGCCTTGGTCGGCGGCTCACAGATCATGAATATCGCTATCGGAGTGGTGCGCACCAAAGCGATGGCTGTACTCCTCGGTCCTTCTGGATTCGGTCTCTTTGGTCTGTACAGTTCCGTCTCAAGCCTCGCGCAAACACTGGCCGGGATGGGCGTAAACAGTAGTGGCGTACGCCAGATAGCAGCCGCGGTAAGTACCCAGGATGGCATAACTATCGCAAAGACAGTCCTGGTTCTACGACGGGTCTCCATATTACTCGGGCTCCTGGGATCTGCATTGATGATATTGTTTTCCCGGCAGATTTCGGTGCTGACGTTTGCTACCGACAAACATTCTGGCGCAGTGTGTTGGCTATCGATTGCTGTATTTTTGACGCTAGTCTCGGCGAGCCAAACTGCGCTGATTCAGGGGATGCGCCGCATCGCTGACCTTGCAAAGATTCAAGTGTTGGGCGCGCTTTTTGGGACTCTTTGCGCCATTCCCCTGGTGTATTTCTTCGGAGAGCGAGGAGTCGTTCCATCTCTCATTTGTGTTGCTGCGATGACGATTGCGACCTCGTGGTGGTATAGCCAAAAGTTGGAAGTTGCAAGCTCCGTTGCATCTTCGATGACGAGCGCCCAGATCAGACACGAAGCCGGCGCGTTGTTGAAGCTGGGATTGGCATTCATGATCAGCAGCCTCATCACTCTGGGGGTTGCGTATGCGATCAGGATCACGATATTGCACAGGATCGGATTCGAGGCTACCGGGTTGTATCAGTCAGCCTGGACCCTTGGAGGCCTCTACGTTGGGTTCATCCTGCAAGCGATGGGAGCCGACTTCTATCCCAGACTGACGTCGAGCGCCGACGACAATACGGAATGCAATCGATTGGTGAATGAACAGGCACAGGTCGGCCTACTGTTGGCCAGCCCTGGAGTAATCGCCAGCCTCACGCTGGCTCCTTTAATAGTTGCGCTATTTTATAGCGTAAAGTTCGCCCCTGCCGTCGATATACTACGTTGGATTTGCCTCGGGACAATGTTACAAGTTATCAGCTGGCCAATGGGATTTGTAATCGTTGCGAAGGCAAAGCGAGGCCTCTTTATCGCTTGCGAGGTGGCGTGGGGCGTTGTCAGCATTGCTCTGGCGTGGGCATGTATCGCAAAGTTCGGTCTAGTGGGCGCAGGAATTGCCTACTTCGGTTCTTACATCTTCCACACGCTGATGTTGTACGCCATTGTCAGCAGACTGAGCGGATTCCGCTGCTCCAAAGACAACGTATTTACCGGAATGATTTCACTATCGTTGGTGGCAATCGTCTTCTGTGGATTCTTTGTAATTCCTCTGATCTATAGCGTTGGACTGGGCGTCGCGGCGACGATATTCCATTCCATCTACTCGGTACGAAAATTGACCTCCTTCCTTACGCCAGAACAGATTCCCGCACCCATTCGACAACTGTTGACAACTGTAGGGCTGGTTGCGAGAAACAAGGCAGGTCTCGCTGAAGCCTCCTAACGAATCTCTTCCCATGACCGAACTTTCTATTATCCTCGTGAACTGGAATTGCCTCGAGTACACCGAGCAATGCCTCGCTTCAATTCGCGATACAGCAAGAGATATTGACTACGAAGTTATCGTAGTCGACAACGACTCTGCCGACGCGCCCTGCCAAAGTCTCGCCGACAACTTTCCCTGGATTCAACTGGTGCTTTCAAATACAAATATAGGATTTGGGCAGGCGAATAATCTGGGTGTACGGCAGTCTATGGGACGAAAGTTGTTATTTCTTAACCCTGACACGCTAGTTCTCGGTGACGCACTGAAAAAGATGCAATCCGCGCTTGATGCCGCGCCGCAGGGGGGCGCCATTGGCTGCAGACTACTGAATCCTGACTGGAGTCTTCAGGCAACCTGTGTACAACCCTTCCCCACTATTCTGAATCAGCTTCTAGCTCTGAGTTGGCTGCAACGTCGCTGGCCGGCTCTTCCGATCTGGGGAAAGCAGGCCTTGTATTCGACCGAACCGCATATTGTCCATGAGGTGGATTTTGTATCAGGGGCAGCAATTATGGTGCACCGCGAGGTCTTTGAAAAGGTTGGCGGTTTTAGCCCCGAATATTTCATGTATGCCGAAGAAGTTGACCTATGCCGCACAATCCATCGAGCCGGATATAAAGTCTTACACACAAGTGACGCTAGAATTATCCATTTCGGCGGTCAAAGCACCAAGAACTGTGAAGATGGCTTTGCTTCGGTCACGATGCGAGATTCTATCTATCGCTTTATGTGCCGGAACCGGGGAAGCTCATACGCGATGCTGTATCGCTTAACGCTGCTTCTCAGCGCTCTCTGCCGAATGGCTGTTCTCGCAGTTCTCTTCCCTTTCGGAGCACTATTCGGCTATCCGATTGCGCGGCGAGACTTGGTCAGACCCTTTCGAAAATGGTTGCAGATTGCTCAATGGGCGGTGGGATGGGACACAAGTGCGCGAGGCATCGCAACGCCTCCCGAAGCTTCCGTAGCCCCGGTAGAAAACTGACTGCGGGTGGGTCAATCTCTGCGACAAAGGATGGCGCCGCGAGTCTTCCGCCAGACTCAGCCGGCCCGCGGATGTTATCGATGGGGTTCGGCACTCTGCAAGCGCTCCGAGTCGATGTCCCTTTCAACCGACTGGGTAAATCATGGAATTTATGCGATAAGCTGTCTCGTTCTGCACAGAAGCCCTCGCCGGGCCTAGGTTGACTGAATCGATGCAACAGATCGTTGCGAGGAGTAAAAGCCTATGCATGTCAGATGTTGTCCAGTATGCCAATCTGCAGCAGGAAATCTTCATCTCGTGCGCGAGATGATGCTGGGGACTCGAGACGAGTTTCTCTACTCTGAGTGCACAGAATGTGGGTGTCTGTCGCTTGCCGAAATTCCAGACAATCTGAACAGATACTATCCACCGGACTATTGCAAACTGAGAACACGGCCTCCTTCAGCCCTCCGAAAGCTGCGAAACGCGCTCTATCTCTCCCGGTTCTCATTTCTAGTCAACTGGAGACATAGATACGATTTGGATGTGATCCGCCGCGTTCAATTAAGAAAGGATATGGCCTTTTTGGAAGTAGGAGGTAGGTCAGGAACTTTGCTGGGAGACCTACGTGAGCTTGGCTACAATGCTCGCGGTGTGAACCGGTTTGTTCGGATGGATGTACAAGACCGCTACGGAGTCCGGGTCGAGCGCAAGACCCTGGAGGAGGTCAAGGGTAAATTTGACGTCATTCTATTTCGTCACTCGCTGGAACACATGCAGATCGACATGCTTCGGATCGCCCGCGAACACATCAAGAATAATGGCTCTTGTGTAGTTTGCATTCCAGTGTTGGGATGGGCTTGGCAAACCTATGCAACAGACTGGGCAGAGCTGGATGCTCCTCGTCATTTCATCGTTCATAGCAGCAAGAGTTTTTCCATATTGGCTGAGAAGAGTGGCTTCAAAATCGAGAAGGTGGTCTTTGACTCAACTGAGTTTCAATTCTGGGCTAGCGATTCGTATCAGCGCAATGTTCCCCTTGTCGAGATGCCTCAACCCACCCGTACGCAACTGAGCCGTATGCGTCAATTAGCTGAGGCTTTGAATCTCACAGGGAGAGGTGATACTGCTCAGTTTTACCTGAAACCGGCATAGTCTATGGATGCAATTGCAACAGTAGCGTTCTCGCGCTACACCGATCTTAGGTGAGAGTAGTCAGGTCGCTTCGATAACACTTAGGGATACAAAATTAAAAGTAGGAAATCCATTATTAAAAATAGCTAGCGCATGGGATTGACTCCGGGACATGCGCCCAGACTGTACTTCGTCGCCCAGTTATCTAATCGACGAACAACTCTACAATTGGATCTCAGTAAGAGCTTCGATGACATAGTCTTGTTCAGCTTCTGTCATCTGGTGATAAAGCGGAAGGATCATACCCGTGTCGGCAACGAGATTTGTACGAGGTAATCGATCATCCCAGGAAGCACGGACATAAGGGATTTCGCGATGGATTGCCATGATCGCTCGCCTGGTTGAAATTTTCTTTTCCAGAAGCGCCTGCATGATTGCGTCACGCTTACTGCTGGCAGCTCCAGTGAGGCGCACCATGTAAGACTGGTAGTTATGCCGGCAGTTGTTCGGGACATGCGGGGCTGTCTGCCAGGATAGCTCTTTGAGCGCTTCTGTATAGCGCTGAGCCAGATGACGGCGCCTTTCAAGTAAATCGCTCAGACGCCCGAGTTGAACAATGCCAATGGCGGCCTGCATGTCGGTCATGCGGTAGTTAAAGCCAATTTCATCGTAAGCCTCGGTTGCGATCTGCTTTGCGTTGTGCCTGACCACATCTGACATACTCATGGCATGCTGACGCAAGCGACGGAGCCGATCAGCCAGTTTGGCGTCATTTGTCGTTATCATTCCACCTTCCCCGGTGGTCATGATCTTGCGCGGATGAAAGCTGAAGCATGCGAGGTCGCCGATTGGTCTACCGATCAGTTGGCCGTTGTATTCGGATCCGATCGCACAGGCAGCGTCCTCGATCAAATTAAGGCCGTACTTCGCCGCCAGCCGTTCAAAAACATCCATCTGCGCCGGCAGGCCAATCTGATGTACAACAAGTATGGCTTTGGTACGCGAAGAGATTAACGCCTCTACTTCATCTGGGTCCGCGTTATAAGTGTCCAGGTCAATGTCGGCGAACAAAGGCGTGGCGCCGTTATAAGAGATGCAGTTAGCAGTCGCGATGAAAGACAAGCTTGGGCAGATCACCTCATCGCCAGGCTTGATTCCCGTCACCCAAAGAGCGAGCTGCAATGCCGTTGTGCAGGATGAAACGGCGATGGCATGGTCACAACCGACATAGGCCGCAAACTTCTCTTCGAACTCGGCAACTCGCGGGCCCTGCGTGACCCATCCAGAGCGAAGCACATTCAGCACTTCGTTTTCTTCTTCCGTGCCGATGTAAGGCCGAGCGACAGGGATCATCGCACCAGTCGGGCTGAGAACTGTGCTCATTTCATACCTCCCGCTGCAACCGCGGTATCTGATCTGGCTTCGTCGCGCCATTCGACGAGCATGCGCATTCCTGGCTCGAGTTCTACCTCGGCTTTGAAGCCAAGCATGCTCTCCGCCTTTTCGATTGCCGCGCGCCGAGCCTGAACGTTGTTCACACTACGCGCTGGATGGTATTCGGGTTTCAGGGATGAACCGTAAATCTTCAATAGCAATTCGCTCAACTCATTAAGAGTTGTCTCAACTCCGGTACCGACATTGAATACCTCGTCGCTAACATCGGAAACAAGGCCGGCAACATTGGCTCTCGCTACATCCTCTACGTAGACAAAATCCATTGATTGGGTACCGTCGCCAAATATCTTTGGAGGATTCCCACTCGATATCGCATCCATCCACCTGATAAGCACTTCGGTGTAGACCCCATCCAGATCCATCCTGGGCCCGTAGATGTTGAAATATCGGAATGCCACATAGGGCAGTTTGAACATTTCGTAGTAGGCGCGAAACATCTGCTCATTTGCGACCTTGCCCGCACCATAGAGCGTGCGGTTGTTAAATGGATGGCTTTCATCCATCGGCAGGTAAGATGGTCCGCCATACACGGAAGCAGAAGATGCGACGACGATCTTCTTGACCTTATGCCGAACGGCACTCTCCAACACATTGGCGGTACCGTCAATCAAGACTTCAATTCCTTCCCGTGGTACTTCTGCGCAACGCGTAATCCGCAGTGCTGCCATATGAAATATATAGTCAACTCCTTCGATGGAGGCATCCACTAAGTCAGCGTTACGAATGTCGCCATCGATAACGGTAAGATTGCCTTTTTGGGCTGCGGACTCGAGGTTTCGCAGATTCCCTCGTACGAAGTTATCCAGTATCCGAACCTCGGCGGCACCCGCATCAAGAAGTTGATCCGCCGTCGTGCTACCGACGAACCCGGCCCCTCCGGTGATAAGTATCTTTGAACCGTGAATTGGGTTCATCCTTGTCTCCCTACCATCTTCGTACCCACTCCCGCATTTATTCTCGATATCGCATGATTCTCGCCGGAACACCAGCCACGATCGCATGCTCCGGCACATCACTTGTCACAACCGCCCCTGCCCCAACAATTGAATGAGCGCCTACGTGAACTCCCGGCAGAAGTGTCGCGTTTGTGCCGATGTCGGCGCCGAATCCGACAACTACCGGTTTGATTTCAAGTTGCGTTGTAATGATTGGAACATCGAGAGGCCGTCCTGTATGCGACGAGCCGAGCACTTTGGCGCCGGGCCCCCACCCTACGTAATCTTCCAGGACCAGGTTCCGCGCGTCAAAGTACGCGTGCGGCCCAATCCATACATGGCTGCCTATACGGCACGTGCCATCAAAGCGTCCCTGAATCATTGCATGTGCGCCAATGAAGACCGCATCTCCAATCTCCATTGTCTCGGGATGCTTGACAATCACCTCTGGTTCAACTCTTAGTCCGTTTCCAGCCTGCTTGCACATGGCACGAAAAATGATTCGTCGAAGCTGGGTTTCGAACGAACCCTCATCGCCCCGGTATCTGGAGTAGAGCGCGATGAGTTCTGAAGGCGAATAAGAACTCTTCAGATGCGCAGCAAACTGCCATTCCCAAGACGGATCGTCTACAACCTCAGACTTTCCAAACACTGCCGTCACAAGGCGTCCATTGGATGGATTATTGATCCTATTCTCAGCCAACATTACAACTCTCCTGAATCTCGGCCGCCATCCAATCAATCTGCTCAGTCAAAACCCCAGGGTGCATGGGCAGAGAAATTATCCGGTCCTTTACTCTCTCAGTTACTGGAAAGTCTCCCTTGCTGTAACCAAGATGGCGATAGGCTTCCTGCAGATGGAGCGGAATTGGATAGTGTAGTCCAGTCTCGACCCCTGCGTCGCCCAACTGTTGACGCAGTTCATCTCGATCATCAGTCTGCACGACGAACAAATGGTAGACATGTCGACTGTAAGACATCTCTACAGGCAAAGTTAGTTGCGTGCCTGCGAGAGCCTTTCCATAGTGCCGGGCAACTTCCCTGCGCTGATCATTCCAACGATCAAGGTACTTGAGCTTGACAGCGAGGATGCCGCCTTGCAATCCCTCCATGCGCATGTTGTGCCCCGCAATCAGGTGTTCGTACTTCTTGAGCGATCCATGATCCCGCCACATTCGGAGCCGTTGTGCGAGTTCGGCATCGTCGGTAGTAATTGCTCCACCTTCCCCACATGCGCCGAGATTTTTCCCAGGATAAAAGCTGAAGCATCCTGCCAATGCTAGAGACCCCGCTCTGCGACCCTTATATTCAGCGCCGTGAGCTTGGCATGCGTCTTCGATCACCGGTATGTTATGCGCAGCTGCAATCGCGCAGATAGGATCCATATCAGCAGTTTGGCCGTAGAGATGAACAGGAATGATTGCACGAGTTCGATTCGTAATGGAAGCTTCAATCAGCTGAGGATCAATGCAGAAGGAAACAGGATCGATATCCACAAACACCGGAGTCGCACCGACCGCTGTAATTGCTTCCGCTGTGGCGATAAAGGTGTGAGGGACCGTAATGACTTCATCCCCTGGCCCGACACCTAGCGCGGCCAGCACAAGGTGAAGTGCTGCTGTACCCGTGTTCACCGCGACGCAATGCGCCGTACCGCAATAGACAGCGAAAGCTTTCTCGAACTTCTCAACCTCCGGTCCGAGAACAAAAGCGGAACTCTTGATAACACGGGAAAAAACATTCACAAGCTCCTCCTCTATTTCGTGATGGAGCGTGCGTAAATCGACGAAAGGAACCCTCATTCAACCTCCATGATTCTTAGTAGCCTGGCAGGATTTCCTGCAACGATCGTGCGAGGTGCAACATCGTGAGTTACAACACTTCCCGCGCCGACGATAGCCCCCTCGCCGACCGTAACTCCGCACAAGATCGTACAACTAGTTCCAATGGAAGCACCCCGCTTTACGACCGTCTCAACAACCCGCCAGTCTGCTTCCGTCTGCAGCTGACCGCTCTCGCTGGTCGCACGCGGATACCTGTCATTGATGAAGGACACATTGTGCCCAATAAAGACATCGTCTTCAATCGAGACGCCTTCGCAAATGAAGGTGTGACTGGACACCTTGACGTTTTTTCCAATTCTTGCGTTCTTCTGAATCTCCACGAACGTACCTATCTTGCTGTTATCCCCGATCGAACAGCCATACAGATTCACGAACGAAAAGATACGAACGTTTTCGCCAAGAATCACATCTGGAGCGATTCGCGCGTAATCCGGTAGTGCTGAGGTTGAAACTGGAGCTGTCAGCGTTTCCGTCATACTAAGCTGCTCCTGAATAGACACCCAGAGGGTCAGATTCAAGCTCGATCAATTTTCCGCGCTGTCTCATCGAAAGCGAGGCGCTCTCAAGGATTCGCACCACCTGGAGACCAGCGAGACCATCGGTGAGCGGCGTTGTCCCGCTCTCGATACAGTGGGCGAAATGCTGAAGCTCCACTTTCAACGCCTCTGAAACATCCAACTGAGGAGCAAACATATCTCCGGATCTGTAACCAACCATCGCACTATATAGTGAGTCGGTTCCTGCGGTGACAGTTACTCCCTTGTCATAGACTTTCACCTTTTCACTGGGCTCCATGTCGTCATAGACGATCATTTGCTTACTGCCGCCAATCAGCGTGCGCCTGATCTTGACCGGCGACAGCCAGTTAACGTTGACATGCGCGATGAGGTTTTCCTCAAAGAACATGGTCAGATATGCAAGATTTTCAGTACCGCCGCTAAAGTGGTTGATGCCCGTGGCTGCCACAGCACATGGCATCGACGGGAGTACATAACTCATGATTGCCAGATCATGGACTGCAAGATCCCAAATAACATCGACGTCACGCTGAAAGAGTCCGAGATTAATCCGGGTCGAGTCGTAGTAATAGATGTCTCCGAGCCTTCCTGAATCGACAAGATCCTTGATCTTACGAACGGCGCCGGTATACACAAATGTGTGGTCCACACATAACACAAGATTTCGTCGCTCTGCTTCGTCGATGAGGCGAATCGCCTGCTGCGACGTCGTGGTCATCGGTTTTTCCACTAACACATGCTTCCCACTTTGAAGAGCCTGCAAAGCGAGTTCATAGTGCGCGTGAACAGGAGTCGCGATAGCGATGGCGTCGATCTCGGGGTTCTCCAGCAATTCACGATGGTTGGTCGTCACATGGACTGAAGGATAGCGACTATGCACAAGGTTGAGACGTTCTTCTCGCATATCACTGACTGCAACCACCGTGGTCTCCGCAGCCTCAAACATGCTCCGAACCAGATTTGGTCCCCAGTACCCATATCCAATCACGCCAACTTTAATCATGTTTTCCCTCTGCAATCTCATCTTGCGCCAAATGACATCCCACATGTGTGCATCTCTTGCGCGCACTTGCCAACGCCGGCTCAAAGAAGCAACACAGTGCATTCTTCCGTCGAGCGAGTTGATAAACACACCCGCACCCAAGATGCATATGGCTCTAAAGCAAGCACGTCAAGTTCCAAAGGTGCCGGCGAACCTTTTTCCCTCTCGGAGCGGAGGTCGCTTCGGAATCGATGAGAATCTCTGCCACCTGGAAGACAGATTGTGAAATCTGAGAGTAGAGGAACGTGCAGTAGGATTCATAGTTCGCAGAAACTTGCAAACTTTCTGGGGAAGCCCAGGAAATATTCATGGCACGGACCCGGCGATTCCCAAGAGCCGCGCGCCACAAAAAGAGCGGCTACGTTCTCAGTTCGAGAATGAAATTGGCCTTGCAGCAAGATTCATGCGTCGACAATAGGCGAAGCTCATTATTCGATTCCCTGATTTGGGGCTGTCGCAAGGTCGCACCGAAGGCGCTGCGGCTTTGGCTATTAAGTTGCTGCGATCAGGTTGAGACATTGTCCCCAATGCATAGCAATCTTCGATTACGTTTGGGTATTCTCGCAGCGATCAGTCTTGCTACGCCTGCCGCCTGGACGCAGGACGTCGCAACGACCGGACACGCTTCAGCTTCTGCTGCGGACTCCGGCTCGGCCTCCAAACCGGCTTCCGAGTCTCCTACATCGCAGTTCGTACTCGGTTCGGCTGACATCATTCGCGTCAACGTTTGGAAAAACGTAGAACTCTCGCAGACGGTGACGGTAGGACCTGATGGATTTGTATCGTTACCTCTCTTGGGAGACGTACGCGTAGCGGGTATGACCGCTAACCAACTGGGCGTTTCTCTGACTGCGAAGCTCAATAGCTACATCGTCAACCCTCAGGTGACCGTGAGTGTCGTTGATATACGGAGCCGGCAAGTCTATGTGCTGGGTCAGGTGGGTAAACCCGGTGGATACCCACTCATCGCGCCCATCAATGTGCTGCAGTTGATCGCCCAGGCGGGAGGCCTCAGTAACTACGCCAATCGTAAGGGAATCACTATTCTTCGTCCAAAGCCGAATGGCACTCAAAAGATCAGTTTTAACTACAACAACGTCGTTCATGGCGACGGCAAACAGAACATCAGCCTTCAACCAGGTGATACTGTCGTTGTTCCGTAGAAATGTTGCCTTGGATATTGGGTATGAAGAATTGCAGTCGAATCCAATTCGCAATCGTACTTGCAACTGCAATTTGCGGCAGGGTGAGTTACGCCCAGGACACCCCTGCACAGGCTAACCCTCAGACTTTGACACCAGCGCCAACGATACAAACAACTGTAGATTCAAGTTCCCCTTCTCCGGTTGATGTCGTGGATCAATCTCAGACGTCTCAGGATGTTCCTGCGCTGGACGGCAGCGGGGTAATTTCAATGTCCTCTATTCGAAAACCGCAACTCTTAATTGGCGGAACAGTTACAGGTGGATACGATACCAACCCTCTGAACATAGGTGACGGCAAACCCTCCATCCTCTACTCCATCAGTCCCTATATTGGTCTGCAATCAAGCACCGATAGGACCCAGCTCCTGCTGCAATACCATCCAACGATTAGCCGATACAGTAGCTATTCAGAGGAAATTATGCACCTTGCCACAGCGCGGTTGGTGGGCAGTCTTACTCCGCGCTTGAGCTGGACCATCGGAGCGACCGGGAGTCACGGTGATGATTCTCTTCGGCTCCTGGAGCCCGTGCAGTCCGGGACGGCTGGGGGAGGATCCAGTTCTGGATCGTTCCTGCCAAATGCTGGCGTGGTCACCAATGCGGACGCTGGTATTGATCTTCATTACGACGCCTCTCCGCGAGATGCCGTGGGCTTCCGCATTTCCAACTCGTACAATTCGTTTCCTGCCTTGCATGAGAAGGGCAGCGTCGCTACAGAAACTCTCAACGTCAACCACTCTCTCAAACCCACTCTCAGCTTTTTGATTTACGAACAAAGTGCGCAGTACTACGGAGATCTGAAGTGCACGGCAGTTGGGGCCGGTGCAGGCGTGCGATGGCAGCCGAGCGAAAGCACCCTCATCTCCTTGAAGGGCGGTCCGCAGATCGACACTCCGGGATGCAAGAGCCAGCAGGGTTTCTCATACGGCGCATCTGTTTCGAAAAAGCTACCGCGACGATCGCTATTCTTTTTGACTGCGAACAGACAGCCGGTGATCTCCTACCTGGGCTCCGGTCTTTGGCAAGATGACGTGTCCGGCGGATATGAGCGCGAATTTCAGTCCGCGAATGTCCTTAGCTTTGACGCCGGATTCGTCCACAGCAGCACCTTGGTCAACACGTCCTCCTACCACGGAACCTTTATTGATTCATCCTACACACGACGTATCCACAATCGTCTATCTCTCGGATGGAGTTATCGAGCATTTATGGGAGTTTCAGGGGGCGTTGGTATGAATCGAAACATTCTGCAATTTTGCCTTACGTTCACGCCAAACTCGCGAACGTTGACTAAGTAGGTTGGGAAGATTAACCCTGGTGATGATGAGTCAAAAGCAAAACAAACCGGATGATCCGCTGGCATTGGCGAAACACTGTGTCGATGTTCTCAAGAGGAATCGGCATGCTGCCTTTCTCTCGTCGCTGTTACTCGCCGTTCTAGGCATCGTCAGCGTTTCGCTGATTCCAGATCAATATAAAGCAACCACAACGATTCTGGTCGATCCGCAGAAAATTCCAGAACGTTATGTTGCTTCAACCATCACCTCAGACCCAAATGCCCATCTCAACACTTTGACGCAACAAGTTCTTAGCGCATCGCGGCTGCAGGAGATCATCGATCAAGCTAACCTCTATCCAGAGATGCGAAAAAGGAAATCACGCGAAGAGATTCTGGATTATATGCGGTCGAAGATCCAGATAGAGCTAAAACAAGGCTCAGAGCAGGGGCTCAGTAGCTTTAGCATCTCTTATGTGGATAAGAACCGATGGCTGGTTGCACCGGTAGCCAATCAACTTGCGACGAGCTTCATCGATTGGAATCTGAAGAGTCGGCAACAACAGGCTTTGGTCACGACACAGTTTCTATCGAACGAACTTGAGCAGGCGCAGAAGAGTCTCCAGGAACAGGAGGCTGCGCTTCAGGCATTTCGTATCCAACATGCGGGGGCTACCCCGGATCAGCTCAATGGCAATCTGCAGGCACTCTCACGACTGCAGGCGGACGTTCAATCCAACACGGATGCAATCAGCCGTCTCGATGAAGAGCGAATTCTGCTCACACAAACAAAGCCAACCGAGACACGCGACCCATCAACTCTGAGTGAACGCGGCCGACTGCTCCAGGAACGGAATCGCCTTGAGATCGAACTCCTCAATTTGCGACGCCAGTACACAGATACCTACCCTGACGTCGTGAGTACCAAGGCACAGCTACAATCCGTAAATACGCGAATCGCGGCACTGCCCGAACCACCCGCGGGTTCCATCGATGTCTACGATTCTGCGACACAGTTGCGTATTGGATTAATCAACAAAGAGATCGATCGTCATAAGGAGCAGTTAGCCTCCCTGCAAAAACAGATCGGTTCCTACCAGGGCAAGGTCCAGTCAGTCCCCGTGCTCGAAACTCAACTTGCTGGCCTGACACGAAACTACGAGACATCGAGGCAGAACTACCAATCATTGCTGGATAAGAGGCTTTCGGCGGGAATGTCAGAAGATCTGGAACGGAAGCAACAGGCCGAGCGCTTCACTGTTCTCGATCTTGCAAGCACTCCTGAAAAGCCGTTCGAACCAAAACGTCTGCCTATCATGGCAGGCTCTATACTCGCCGCGATCATTATTTCCTGCGGTGCGATGGTAGGTATCAACCTGGTTAAGGGTGCAGTTCGATCTGAAGCAGACTTAAGTTCACTTCTGCCGCCTAACGTGAAAGTCCTAGGAACGGTGCCCCCGATCATAAGCAAAGGAGACGAACAACGCGCGCGACTGGTCACCTTTGAAGTTGCCGTCGTATCGTTGTTCGCATGTGCTGCTCTGGTTATCTTTTTTCTGAAGGCTAGGCCAATTCTATGATCTCCAGAACTGAGATGAATACACTCGATGACGACGAGCTGATACTGGACTCGGGCTCGGCTCTGAGATTGAACGCAGAGCGAATTACGCTTGAGCCCGA
>Ga0206896_1003_pt1 | contig 61654 bp, 44 predicted proteins | sample Alteio_BWOrgHeat_52_FD_152969 | JGI IMG/M metagenome (GOLD analysis project Ga0206896, IMG submission 152969) | Enriched cells from forest soil in Barre Woods Harvard Forest LTER site, Petersham, Massachusetts, United States -... | ecosystem: Environmental > Terrestrial > Soil > Temperate forest >... | reverse complement strand
GTGGCCTGCAGACAAACGGCTGCCGGAGTTGGTGAGAAGTCGAACCGTCCATCGAACGACTTCTATCTTGAGCATGGTTATGTACCTGATGAAGTTTCATGGACGCTGGATAACGCGTATTTCGACTGGTGCGTGGGACAATTTGCGCATGAACTGGGGAAAACTGAGGATGCTGCGCTGTTTCGCGGCCGGGGCCAGAACTATCGCAGAATCTACGACCCGCAGGTACAGAGCATGCGGGCCAAAAACCGAAATGGCGAGTGGATTCCGTGGAAGGGTAAGACGGAGTTTGGGCAGGGATGCACGGAGAGCAATCCGTTGCAGCAGAGTTGGTTTGTACCTCAGGATGTGAAGGGGCTGATCGATACGATGGGCGCGGATCGGTTTGTCGATTCTCTGGAGGAAATGTTTGAGAAGACGCCCGAGAGCTTTGCCTGGAATGCGTATTACAACCATTCGAATGAGCCTGTCCACCATATTCCCTACCTGTTTGTTTATGCGGGCAAACCATGGCTTACGCAGAAGTGGGTGCGACGCATTATGGATCATGCATATCACGACGATGTGAATGGGATTGCAGGCAACGACGATGTGGGCCAGATGTCGGCGTGGTATGTGCTGGGGGCGATGGGTTTTTACCCGGTCTGCCCAGGCGACGGCATTTATATTCTTGGCAGCCCATTGTTTCGCAGAACGACGATTCGACTCGATCCGAAGTGGTATGCGGGAGGGAGCTTTTCGATTGTGACCAAGAATAATTCTGCAGCCAACTGCTATATACAGAGTGCGATGCTGCATGGGAAGCCGTTGCAGCGGGCATGGATCAGGCATAGCGAGATTGTTGCCGGAGGAACGCTGGAGTTGGTGATGGGGCCAGAGCCGAACAGGGGTTGGGGTAGTGCCGCGCAGAATCTACCGCAAGCCCGGGTCTGATCTCGGTATTGCTACGTCCGTAATACGATTGTGTTATTTTCGAGGATGGTAGTTTTGTTTTGAGGAGCGTTTTCGTTGGCAATTAAGGAATTTATCAAGCATCACTATCGCCACTTCAATGCGGCGTCACTTGTTGATGCGGCGGAAGGTTACATCAAGCTCGTTGATGCGGGCGGCAAGATGTTTTTGACGATGGGCGGGGCGATGAGCACGGCGGAGCTGGGGCTTTCGCTTGCGGAGATGATTCGGCAGGACAAGGTGCATGCGATTACCTGCACTGGCGCGAATCTGGAAGAGGATGTTTTCAATCTTGTGGCACACGATTTTTACGAGCGCGTGCCGAATTATCGCGATCTTACTCCTGAGGATGAGGTGAAGCTGCTGGACCGCCACATGAATCGTGTGACGGATACCTGCATCCCGGAGATGGAGGCGATGCGGCGGATTGAGAAGGTCGTTTTGAAGGAATGGATGCGCGCGGACCAGGCGAATGAGAGCTATTTTCCGCATCAGTTCATGTACAAGATTTTGCTTTCGGGAGATTTGAAGGATTCGTTCCAAATTGATCCTAAGAATAGCTGGCTGCTGGCTGCGGCGGAGAAGAATCTGCCGATGTTTGTGCCAGGCTGGGAGGATTCTACGCTGGGGAATATGTACGCGGGCCATTGCATCTCGGGCGATGTGAAGAAGGTGCACACGGTTCGCACGGGCATTGAGTACATGATGGAACTGGCGGATTGGTACACGAAGACGACGAATGAAACGCCTGTAGGATTTTTCCAGATCGCAGGTGGCATTGCCGGCGATTTCCCTATCTGCGTGGTACCGATGCTGCATCAGGATTTGCAGCGGCCTGAGGTTCCACTGTGGGCTTACTTCTGCCAGATCAGCGACTCGACAACGAGCTATGGTTCGTACTCGGGTGCGGTGCCGAACGAGAAGATCACGTGGGGCAAGCTGGGTGTGGACACGCCGAAGTACATTATCGAATCGGATGCGACGATTGTGGCTCCGCTGATTTTTGCTTACGTTCTGGGCTGGTAAAACAGTTCAAACATAATTTGGAATCGAAGACCGTCTTTGCCCAATCAATATTTGGTGGAGACGGTCTTTTTACGCGATCGCAAAGGTCAATGGCGGTTGACGGATTGATTGACTGGGGATATAAACACGATATGCACTGTGAACGCTGCGCTTTCGGAATGGTCTGCTGCTGCATCTGTTGTTGTTGCGGTGGCGTACGCGCTGGCGTTCCGGAGGTTGTGGTTTGAGCTAAGGTTTTTACCACATCGATTTGTTGCATCCGGCCTACACCAGCAGACGCTGCGTGTGGGTTTTTTGTTGTTTGGGCGATGGTTCAAGGAGGAGTTGTATGGCGACTGGTCCGGTTGAGGATATAGCGGTCAAGGATGGCAAGGCATCCGGCAGGCGAGGGTTTGGGCTGACGCTGGATTGGTCAGCTGTTCTGCTGGCTTTTGTGCTTGCACTGCTGGTGCGAGCGGGGCTGCTGCAACATATTTCCTGGTAAGCCAGGCAGGGGCGGGTTATATGGCGACGACGGCATTGACACTGGAGCACGAGACGAGGAGTCCTCTGCTGAGGGTTGTGGGGCTGATTCCGGGCATTTTGTTGCTGGCGGCGATTGGGCTTGCGGCGAAGTGGATTGAGCAATCTATCAACAGTTACACCAAGGCTCATCACATTGTGTCTCCGAATATCGAGTACGTGCTTTGGGCGATTGTGATTGGACTCATTATCGGAAATCTGATCAAGATTCCTGAGATCTTTCGAGCAGGCATTGATACGTATGAGTTCTGGCTGAAGGCGGGGATTGTGCTATTGGGTTCGCGCTTTTTGCTGGGAGATATTTTGAAGCTCGGAGGCATCAGTCTGCTGCTGGTGTTCATTGAGATTGGCGGCTCACTGATGTTGATGACCGCACTGGGAAGGGCCTTTGGCCTGCGACCGAAGCTGATCAATCTGCTGGCGATCGGGTCGGCGGTGTGCGGCGTTTCGGCAATTATTGCCTCCAAGGGAGCGATTGACGCTGACGATGAAGATGCTTCGTTTGCGATAGCGGCGATTCTTGCGCTGGGTGCTATATCGCTGGTGGCGTTTCCGCTGATTGGCCACGCTATTCACCTGACCGATCACGGGTATGGGCTGTGGGCGGGGCTGGCGGTGGATAACACCGCTGAAGCAACCGCTGCTGGCGCGCTCTTTTCCGACACGGCGGGCAAGGTCGCGGTGCTGACGAAGACATGCCGGAACGCGATGATTGGCTTTGTGGTGCTAGGCTATGCGATCTACTGGGCGCGCAAAGGACAGGCGGGCGCGGTGGGTAACAAGGCGGCGTTCCTGTGGCAGAAATTTCCCAAGTTTGTGCTGGGGTTCCTGGTGATTTCGTTGGCGGTTTCGCTTGGTGCTTTCAATGCCGACCAGGTGAAGAGTCTGGCGAACCTTTCGCGATGGGCGTTTCTGCTGACGTTTGCGGGCGTGGGGCTTAGGACGAACTTCCGCGAACTATCGCGGCAAGGAGTGAAACCATTTGTCGTGGGCGTGCTGGGAGAAGTGTTGATTGCAGTGCTTACGCTCGGGCTGGTTGTTGGTGCGAACCGCGTCTGGACGCTGTGAGGGCGCGCCTGTAACCTGATCCGCCGACTTTGATGTCTGCAAAAGCACCCTTTTCCTTGAATGGTGATCGGCGTATGCTGTCGGCATGGAGATCGCCTTATGCTTAGGAGAGACTTCCTTCGCTGGTCTGCACGTACGCTGGGCGCCACTGTGCTTGCGAGGTCCGCAGTAGCACGAGCCGCACTCGTCGAGCCCGAACCACTTCCGCGAAAATTCAGCGCTCAGGATGAAGTTACTCTCGGCCGCACTGGCATTCGAACCAGCCGCCTTGCGATGGGTACCGGGACGGTCGGTTTTGGGGGTAGCTCAAATCAGGTCCGATTGGGCGATGCTCCGCTGACCAGACTTCTTCTGGATGGTTACCACGAGAATGGTCTCCGCTTCTTCGACTCGGCGGATTCTTACGGTAGTCATCCGTATGTCGCAGAAGCTATCAGGCATATTCCACGCGACAAGGTGACGGTGCTCACCAAGACAGATACCCGCGATCCGGCAGGTGTCCGCGCCGATCTAGACCGCTTTCGAAAAGAGCTGGGTGTCGACCATATTGACATCGTGCTTATCCATTGTGTGACTGAGGGAGATTGGACGACGCGTTATCGCGGCGTGATGGATGTTCTCTCGGAGGCCAAGGACAAGGGCGTGATCCGTGCTCACGGAGTCTCATGTCATAGCCTTCCTGCGCTTCGCGCGGCGGCCGCTTCACCATGGGTGGACATTGACCTTGTGCGACTGAATCCGATTGGATCTCACATGGATGCGGATCCGGATACGGTGATCAGCGTGATCAAAGAGATGCGCGCCCAGGGCAAAGGTATTGTGGGGATGAAGATTCTTGGGCAAGGAGATCTGCGCCGGCGGCAGTCTGAGGCGATTCGCTTCGCTCTTGGCACGGGAGTTCTGGACGCTTTTACCATAGGAGCCGAGTCACCGAGTGAACAAAGCGATCTCATTCAACGAATTGCCGCGGCCTGAGTTGACATCGCGGATTTAATGGACATCATTGATTGCCTGATGCGACACGCCCATCGACGTTGCCCTTCTGCGACCTCGCGGCATACGCTCTTTATATCTTTCGACAAATCGAGAGTCACACGGTAAACCAGGCGCGCTAATATTAAGCACGTGAGTCTGAGGGTTATATGAACGCATTCGTCAACGACAGCGCAGCTACTGAAGACAAGCGACGAGTGTTGTACGATCGCCTGCGCGGTCTGGGACGCCTGATGGTCGCTTACTCCGGGGGCACGGATTCAGCGTACCTCGCCTATGCCAGCTACCAGGTTCTGGGCGGAAAGATGCTCGCGGTAATTGCGGATTCTCCAAGCCTGGCACGCTCGGACTTGAAGACCGCGGTTGAATTTGCTGAGAAGCAGAGTATTCCAATCCGAGTAATCGAAACGCATGAACTGCAGGATCCGGCGTATGTACGAAACGAAAGCGATCGTTGTTTTCGATGCAAGGATGAGTTGTTCAATGTGATGTCTCGCCTGGGGAAATCCATCAACTTTTCTGCGATCGCTTACGGAATGAACGTGGACGATCTTGGGGATTTTCGACCCGGACAACATGCCGCCGCGAAGCATCACGTGCTCGCTCCGCTGGCGGAAGCAGGACTGACAAAGAATGAGATTCGACTGCTTGCGCACAGCGAGGGGCTGGCGGTCTGGGACAAGCCTGCGTCGGCGTGCCTTTCATCGCGCGTCGCTTATGGTTTGCCGGTAACGCGCGAGACCCTGGACCGAATAGAGAAGGGCGAAGCGATTCTGTTTGCGATGGGCTTTCGACAGTATCGGGTGAGGCATCATGGAGACCTGGCGAGGATTGAAATTGCGCGCGAAGAGATAGAACGTCTGCTTTCACTATCACTTTTTGATCAGGTGAGCACCGCACTGAAACGAATCGGCTACAAGTTTGTAACTCTCGACCTGGAAGGCTATCGATCGGGCTCGATGAACACGCTGCTGCCTGTGTCGCAGATTGGAATTGTTGGTTCGAGTGGCACGGAAGAGTCTCCCCAGCATGAGGTCTTCGAGTGAAGATAGCTTACCTGGACTGTTTTTCAGGCATCAGCGGCGATATGTTTCTCGCGGCACTGGTGGATGCTGGAGTTCCCTTCTCGATATTGCAGGAGTCGGTAGCGACGCTTGGGATCGATGCCCGGCTGGTTCTGCATCGCGTCAATCGAAGTGGCATTGATGCAGCGAAGGTCGATGTCCTGGTCGGGGATGGACGGTCTACGGAGGAAGTGTTTGCGGATAGCTCGGCTGCAAGTGCGCAACTCGCTCATGCCGGGACTCATGAACATTCTCACGCGAGCGATCACGATCATTCGCACGGGAACTTGCACGAGCACTCGCACGGCCGGTCGCTTTCGGTGATTCAAGAAATTATTGGCAACTCGGGGCTGTCGCTGCCAGTCCAATCCCTGGCGTTGAAGGCCTTTGAGCTTCTTGGGAAGGCTGAGAGCAATATTCACAATGTTCCGATCGAGAGCATTCACTTTCATGAGGTTGGAGCGGTGGACGCAATTGCTGACATCGTCGCTACGGCGGCCGGTTGTCATTGGCTTGGAGTTGAACGCTGGATCTGTTCGCCGCTAAATGTAGGTGGCGGACATGTTCATTGTGCGCATGGGAAGTTTCCGGTTCCGGCTCCTGCGACGCTGGAGTTATTGCGTGATTTTCCAATCTATTCGGGCGGTCAAAAGAAAGAGTTGGTGACACCTACCGGCGCTGCACTGCTTCGCGCTCTCGATGCATCGCCGTCGGATTGGCCCGCGATGCGCATGACTGCGACCGGCTACGGCGCTGGTTCTCGCGATCTACCAGGGCAGCCGAATGTGCTGCGCCTGGTTGTTGGGGAATCTTCCGCGGCGCCTGCGCATCAGGCCCATGGCGATCTCGAGACAGGAACCAAAGTCGGCATCATTGAAACTACAATCGACGATGCAACTCCTGAACTTATCTCGTATATTGCTGACCGTCTTCTAAGCGCGGGCGCGTCGGATGTCTACCGGACATCGGTGCAAATGAAGAAAGGCAGAGCGGGAACTCTGCTCACGATTCTTTGTACGCCAACGCGAGCACAGGAGCTGCAACGGATTCTGTTTACGGAGAGCACGACGCTCGGGTTGCGCTACCGTGAGGAGCAGAAATTGGCGCTGGCGCGTGAGACTGTTTCGGTCGAGACGCAATGGGGTGCGATCAGGATCAAGATTGGAAGCCTGGGCGGTGCTGTGGTTAATGCCGCTCCTGAATATGAAGACTGCCGGCTTGCGGCGGAGAGGCATTCGGTCCCCCTGAAACAGGTCATGCAGGCGGCTTCGAATGCTTACCTGTCAAAGGAAGCGGGGGAAGCGCGCTCGTGAATCGAGAACTATTGCAAAGGTTGATGGAGGCTGTGAGGGCGGGTGAGATCGAGCCGGAGGCCGCATGCGACCGCTTGAAACATCTGCCGTTCGAGGATCTTGGATATGCGAAGGTAGACCATCATCGCTCCGTTCGAACGGGGATGCCCGAGGTTATTTATGCGGAGGGCAAGAACACGGACCAAGTCGCCGGGATCTTTGCGAGCCTGGCTGCATCGGGCGTAAACGTGCTGGCTACGCGGAGCAATCAGGAGCAGTTCGCCGCAGTGCTGCAAGTTGAACCGAGGGCTGTATTTCATGAGCAGAGCCGGTGCATCACGCTCAGTCAGGCCGCTACGCCTTTAGGCACCGGAACAGTAGGAATTGTCTGCGCCGGCACCAGCGATCTGCCGGTTGCCGAAGAGGCTCGCGTCACGGCTGAATTGATGGGTAATCGCGTTGAGTTGCTCGCGGATGTTGGAGTCGCGGGATTGCATCGGCTGCTGGCTCAGCGCCATCGCTTGCAGGAGGCTTCTGTCCTGATCGTGTGCGCGGGCATGGAGGGCGCGTTGCCATCAGTCGTTGGCGGGCTTGTGGCTGTTCCTGTAATCGCTGTTCCTACGAGTGTCGGCTATGGCGCGTCGTTCGGTGGGTTGGCAGCTCTTTTAGGGATGCTTAATTCGTGCTCTCCAAATGTCAGCGTCGTGAATATAGACAACGGATTCGGCGCCGCATATATCGCAACTTTGATCAATCGGATCAATCGCTCGAAAGGGATGTAACACCTGCTCTCGGAGCCCGTCTTTTCCGTTCGAATGCCTGACGTTCGGATGCCTGATGCGATGCCGGGACTGTCTCTGTTATCTTGATTGCATGACTTGCGTTGGCTCGCTCGTCAGCCATATTGGCCGCGTATGACTTTTAGCTGTGGTTGACCGGGCTGAAGCTCCTCGTAAGTGATTGATTATTAAAAGTAGCGGGAGTAGTTCAGTGGCAGAACGTCAGCTTCCCAAGCTGAATGTCGCCGGTTCGATCCCGGTCTCCCGCTCCATAGAATCAATAGTTTGCAGGGGAAACCTGAGACTCCTCGAACATGCTTCAAGCTACTTCTGAGGCTGGGTGGAAAGCTTTGAGTGCGGTATTTTCCTTGCGAGGCGCAGTGGAAGAGCTCGGCCATAGTCAAAGCGGCAGCTTACTCTCTTTTCAACTGGGCCATCGCGGCAGACGATCGAAGCTTCTGATACCAAGTGGCCAGAGGGAGGTTCGGCTTTGATCCGTGATCTCTTCAAGGATGGCCAATGATTCCAGTTTCCTGGTCGCCGATTGATGCAGGAAGTCTGTCGCCAGCCGACGCGTGCGGCCAGCTCAAAGTGCGAGCAGCGCAACACACAGGCCGGTATCCAGTTCTCCACGGGGCCATGGTCGATTCCTATGGTTTGCCCCGTCTGATTGTTCAAGAGACATACAGAATAGGATTTGAAGAGAACAGCCATTTGATGGGCGTCGGATATATCGGCGAGAGCAAGCCCTTTATCGTTCCACACAGTTTCAACCTTCGGAGCGAGTTCTCGTAGACTTTGGCCTACCACTTCGTAGCGAGCAATGGCAGCCACGGCAAAGATATGGAGCAGTGGATGAGCCTCGGTCGGCAACTGTGCGAATGGAAACCGGGTAAAGATATTGATTCCATACCCCGATATTGACAGCTAAGAAGCCGGAGCCAAGGCATGCGAAATTGATGATAATCCGGGTATCTGCAACGCGTTACCCGAAGCCTTGGTTAACGGGCGTATGGATTCACCATGAGCTCCGCCGAAGATCGCTAGTCGTGCTATTGCCAGCGAAAAACTTTTGCCGAGAGCGCTGTAAAAAGGAGAAACAGCACCGCCAACGCAGCTACGTCACTGAGGTGGGCCAACCACCTGTCGCCATTCCAGATGCCCTCAAGCAGGCGCACGGCGTAGGTCAGCGGTAGTACTCTCGCCACAGCGCGCAGAGCTGGCGGCAGAGCTGAAATGTGCACGAAAAGTCCAGAGAGGGCGATCATGGGGTAGAGAATGACGGCGCCGATCGGCTGCGCGAAGCGCGCCGTGGGAACGATGCTGGCAATGACGAAGCCAATCGAAAGGATGCTCAAGGTACTGATGAGCAGTGCGATCGTGAACGAGAACCAAGGAACAGGGACGCCGGGCGGGAAGTAGCGCTTGCCTGCAAGGAACATGAAGATTAATGTGACTGCGCTGAGAACCAGCTTGACGATTACGTGGGCGGTGAGGATGGTCTGCGGGCGCAATGGCGTGGCGCGAAGCCGCTTGAGGATGCCGCCTTCGCGATAGATGGAGATGATCGTGATCAACGAAATTACGGCGCTGACCGAAATCAGCAGCGAGACAAGAACCGGAAGACCGGCGCTGGAGAGGCCGCTGGAAGCAAGTGAAGGCGCGCCGATTTTGAGATTGGGGATTCGACTCAACGCAATGAAGATCACAACAGGAACACCGATGGTGCCAAATGCGCCCATGGGTTCGCGCAGGAAGACCTTGATCTCGATCCACGTCAATTTCCAAAGCCCACGTAGCATCCTTGTGATCCTATTCGCGAATTGAGCGGCCAGTCAGTTTGAGAAAGACGTCCTCAAGGTTGGGAAGAATGGTGCGGAAATCGGTGACCCGAATCCGATTCTCCGACAGACAGTGAATCACCTCGGTGACCAGATCGTCGCCGCGGCCGCGAATGGTGAATTGCATGCCGATGCTGCTTACCGACTCAACTTCCGGAATGGTCTGAAAATGGTCCCCGGCGCCCGCGTTATCCGTATCCAGAACTACGGTCCGCTCCGGACAGTGCCGGCGGACAAGACTCCCTGGCGTGTCAATGTCGATGATCCGTCCGTACTCCATGATTGCAACACGGTCGCATAACCGCTCGGCCTCCTCCATCAGATGGGTCGTCAGGAAGACGGTCTTGCCTCGCTCGCGGATACCACGCACCAGATCCCAGATTGCGTGCCGCGCCTGCGGGTCGAGCCCGGTAGTCAGCTCGTCGAGGAAGACCACTTCGGGATCGTTGATCAATGCGAGAGCGATAAAGAGCCGCTGTTTCTGGCCGCCAGAGAGGTTCATGAACCAGGCATTGCGTTTATCGGTTAGGCCAAGCTGCTCGAGCAAGTGTTTCGCATCGACTGATTTCTTCTGGTAGAGGGACGCCCAGAGATCGACCGCCTCCCATACCTTGATTCGCTTCTGCAACTGTGCCTGCTGGAGCTGAACTCCAATGCGGTCCTGAAGTTTGTACACCTGTCGAAAAGGGTCAAGACCGAGCACCGCGATAGTGCCGCGGTCGGGCTTGCGAATCCCTTCAATGCACTCCATCGTGGTGGTTTTTCCGGCTCCGTTGGGCCCGATCAGTCCAAAGATCTCTCCTTTGTTGACCTCGAACGACGCCTCCTCGACAGCCACGGTTTTGCCGTAGGTCTTGCGGACTCCGGAGACTTCAATGACTGGAGGCATGGTGTTTTTTGAAGATAGCAGATGCACTAAACCTGATGCGGAGTGTATATCACGAGGAGTCGGTCGCCCTTAGCTAATACTCTGGGGTTGGGCCTGCAGAGCAAATGAGGGGTGCCCAGACTCCTGCTTTGCGGTTCATCTTAATGGGTTTTCCTCGAGCGGAAATGCTGATATTGCAATCTGAAGGGGAGACGTTGCCCGATCGGAAAATGCATGCAGCGGGGTCGTAACCACAGCAAGGCAGGCAATTCTAAAGTCGACCAGGATCGCGGGCTGTTGTTGACTCATTCTCAATTGCCTACGATAGTGAAAGTGGCTGCAGGGGCGGGAGAACTACCCGGCAGCAAAGATGAGGCTGTGGGTAGTCTTTAACCCTCAGCTCTGGGGCTGGTTTGTCTGGAGTATTCATCAGCTATCGGCATGAAGATAGCAGCGGGTATGCGGGTCGGCTGTTCGACATCCTCAGTGTTCACTTCGGCAGAGAGAACATATACATGGACCTCGACACGATCAGGGGCGGCGACAATTTTGCGACGGTGATAGACGAGAAGGTCAGTCAGTGCGATGCGCTCCTTGCCGTAATCGGCGAAAGATGGCTGACAATCACTGGAGAAAATGGAAGCCGTCGACTTGATATGGCGCACGACTCATTCTCAGGGACTTCAAGCGGAACATGCTGCGTCTAGAACGAAAGCTTGAGACCCAGTTGCACGGCGCGGCTGCTGCCGGAACCGATGACCGGGTTTGAAGCGGCCACGTCAGGGGTGGCGCATCCACAGCCAAATCCACCTGGGCCCGGCACCGAAGGATCATTGTGCGCCCAGCCATTCTGGCCGCCATAGGGATTGGCGATGTTGGGGTGATTAATTATGTTGAAGAACTCCCCGCGGAACTGCGCGCCATAGCGTTCGTGCCATTTCCACATCTTGTCGACAGAGAAGTCCCAGTTGTAGAAGCCGGAGTCGCGGAAGAGATTCCGGCCCATCAAGCCGAAGGTGCCGGGAGCAGGCGGCGTCATCACCGAATTCTTCATCCTGTAGCAACCCGCTGATGCGAGCGAACCTTGATCGCGCGCATGCGCCGAACACAGGCTGTCGTTAACTGCGTCGCTTCCCGCCAGATAGTTGATTGGATTCACGCCCGATTTGAAGTCCGACGGGTTGCCGAAGAAGTCCCAGCGATCGGTTGCCTCTCCCGTATGGCTCAAATCGTTACCGGCATCCATGGGCCCCCAGGGTTGTGGTCCATATAAGCTCACAATCGAAGTCAGCTGCCAGCCTTCCAGCAACTGGGCAAAGGATTTTCTTCCCGGAATCACATAGGTGGGAGAAAAGGTGAAGCGGTGCCGCATGTCATAGTCGCTGCTGGCGTACTCGCGCTCCGGGTGAGTGCTGTCCTGCGGTATGCCGAGCCCTGCGCCGAAGTCCCAGTTTGCGCCAACATTATCCAGTGCGTGGGAGTATGTGTAACCTGCGACAAAGCTCAGGTTGTGATAGTTGCGCGCGTTGAGCGTCATCTGCAGGCCGTTGTAGTTCGACCTGTAGATATTGCCCATCTGGTAGATGAAGCTCAGGAATGGGAACTGGGCATTAAAGGGACGGCCCGACTGCTCATCACCCAGCGTATCCAGCGCCGGCACGTTTTGATTGATGTCATGAATGCCAACCAGGCTGGATCCATGCGAGCCCACATATACGGCCTCGAGTGTGAGATTGTTCGTGAAAGCGTGCTGAACATTCACATTCCAGGCGAAGACCTCAGGCGTGCGGAGGTCACGCACCATTCCCAGAATGCTGCATGGATTGGCGCCGCAATTAATGGTGCCCGTCGGAAAGACAGTGGCAGGGCCAGAATTGTAGCCCGCATTCCAGTTCAGGCTCGATCCGTCAAAGTTAACTGTGCCCACGGCGATCGTTCCTGTTCCTGCAGCTCCTCCCGGACCGACACCGAGGGCTCCGGTAGGGATTGTGCTGATGCCGAGCGAATTGTTGAACGCCAGAAAAGATTCCCAGTTCAGCGTTTCGTAGATCAATGAGAAGCCGCCGCGCAGCACCGTCCTGTTGTTGCCGAAGATGTCCCAGGCGAAGCCTAAGCGCGGCGCAAAACCGGTGTGGTCGCCGTCGTAGGGGGCGCTGATGCCCTGGCCTACCTGCACCAGCCCCTGCTGCGGATCAAAGTTCCCGATGAGGTTATGTTCCTCCTTGACCACGGTATTAATTTCGTAACGGAGACCCAGGTTGAGAGTCAGCTTCCTGCCAATCAGCCAGTCATCCTGCGCGAATCCGGCTACGCCCCAGTTGTGGATGTGCCTGGTCGGATCGCCGACAAGCTGGCTTGCGGACGCTGGAACTCCCGCGAAGTAGTCCTCTAAAGAAGTAGCGCCGGGAAACGCGTCGTTTCCAAAGCCGAACTTGATCCGCCCGCGTGCGCCTCCGTAAGCGCCGCCCGAGAAACTGTCGTGATGCAGCTCTCCGCCGAACTTCAGCGCGTGCCTGCCGACGTTATACGAGATGTGGTCGATGAACTGGAAGCGCGTATCCGGCCCTTGCACCTTCGGCCAGTTAAACCCTCCCAGTTCCTGGGGAAAGATATAGAAATCGGAGATGTTAATGCGAGGTAATCCGCCATAGAGAGGGTTGGTAACACCGGTGTTCAGGCCATAAGCCGAAGCAGGCATATCATGATCGTTGACGTATGTGGGTTGATAGAGCGTGTTGTAGCCGAATCGCGCTTCATTGACCAGCCGGTTCATGGGAATCCAGGTCCAACTCGCTCCCACAACTTGCGCCCGCGTATGAATCAACGTCAGCCACTTCGCTTGTAACTGGCTCGCGTCCGATACGGTGCCATTATTGTTGCCGAAGAAATAGAGCCCATGAATGCTGTGCTGCTGATTTATCTGGTAGTCCACCTTGCCCACTGCATTGTCGACCGTTACGTCGTTGGGGAGGCCGAACTCGATCGTCGTCGGGCCTAATACTCCGGTTCCGTTATTGGCGGGGAAACCGCTGCCATCGCAACTGATCGGCGGACCAAGAACGCATCCGCCTATCTTAAGGCTCGGAACGCTGGGTGTAATGCCCGCCGCGATTACTCCGGCAATCGCATCCGGCACGCTGTTCAGCGGATCACCACCTAACGAAACGGTGGCCGGAGTCGAAAGTTGGCTGATACTGTCAATCGTGTATTGCTGCCCCTCGTAACCACCGAAGAAGAACATGCGATTTTTGAGAATGGGGCCCCCTGCCGTACCGCCATATTGTTCGAGACTGCGCGGATTTTTGGGACCGGAAGCGATTGTATTGAAGTAATTGCGTGCATCCAGCGCCGTGTCGCGGCCAAAGGCATACGCCGTGCCGTGGAAAGCGTTGGTACCGGACTTGAGCGCAACGTTAACCATGGCGCCGGGCTTCCAGCCATATTCCGCCGGAGGATTCATGATCAGGTTGAACTCCTGAATGGCGTCCACCGGCAATATAGTCGCCGAGTCTCCTGCAATCCCGGCTCCATTGATGATGCTTTGTCCGGAAAATGGCTCGCTGTTAAACAGTCCATCAACAAAGTAGGCATTGTCTTCGGCGCGCAGGCCGTTCGTACTAGTGGTTGAGAATCCTCCGCCTGGATAGCGCATGACACCTGGGCGCAGTTGCAGAAGGTTCTCATAGTTGCGGCCGTTAAGGGGAAGGTTGGAGATCTCTTCGTTGCTGAGAGTTCCTCCCAGGGTCGAAGAAGTGGTGTCGATAAGCGGCGACTGCACGGAAACGATGACGGTCTCGGTTGTCTGGCCTGGCTGAAGGGTGAAGTCGCTCTCCGCGTCGGAGGCCACAGACACTTGAATGCCCGTTCGTTCGCTGCTTCTAAACCCTTTCGCCTCCACTCGTACCTTATACGAACCCGACTCCAGGTTCGGTGCGACATACTCACCAGCCTGGGTGGTGGTCAGCACGCGTATGGTTCCGCGAGCCAGATCAGTAATGGTAATCGAAGCCCCGGCAACAGCCGCTCCAGTCTGGTCAGTCACACTCCCAAGGATACGGCCCGTCTCGGTTTGCGCCCTGGCCGAGTTGAGGGTCCAGTGGCAAAGGAGAGCGGTGAAGAGGATCGTCGCCGCGCATCGGATGGAGGTCTTTCTCCAGGCAAAAAGAGACATTTGGGCATTCACTGGGTGACGACCTCCTGCCGTTCGAACTGGTCTGATAGCTATACCATTGAGTCAAAACAATGGTCAAGAAAATGTTTCGTAAAGATAGCTGAAATTGGCCTAAAATCGCATTTGCGGGAGATTGCGGGCCAGTGGTATAACCATCAGACCGCGGGCTTTCTACAAAAAGCAGCCGAACCTCCCGTGCGCTGTTCAGTGATCCGTCACTCAGCCAACGAGAGAACGTACGCGCAACACTACGACCCATGCAATCCTCAACCGTAGTTGTCACGGGAGGTGTCCCTGAATATGTACCAAATGGTCCGAACAGCGCGATTGTACGAACAGATCGTCATGCAGATTGAGGAGTCGATTTCCGGGGGCAGGCTGAAGCCCGGTGACCAGTTGCCGGCCGAGCGAGAACTGGCGCAGCAGTTTGGCGTGAGCCGCACCGCGGTCCGCGAGGCGATGAAAACTCTGTGCGAAAAGGGGCTGGTAGAAGCCTATTCCGGCCGGGGCACTTTCGTGACCGCAGACAAGTCCCAGTCCGTGCGGCAATCGCTTCACTGGCTGGTGAACAACGCCGACCCGCAAAATGCCCATTATGTGACGGAGTTGCGCGAGATCCTCGAACCCGAGTTCACCGCCCTTGCGGCCGCGCGAATCGAAGAACAGCAATTGGCCATGATGCGCGAGGCCATCGATGTGATGGATCGCAGCATGCAAGATCCCGATGCGTACATCGAGGCGGACCTCGATTTTCATCTTGCGCTGGCTGAAGCCGCCGGTAATCCACTTATTCTCTCGTTGCTCGACTCGATTGTGGCGGTTCTCCGCGAAGAGCGCCTTGGCGTCTTCTTCGTTCCCGAAGGTCCGACCAGAGGGCAGATCCATCACAGGCTGATTCTTAAGGCAATCGAACGGCGCAATCCCGCAAAGGCGCGCACGGCGATGATCGCTCACATGCAACAGATCCGCGAAGACACAGCCAAGGCGAAAACCGCCCAGATCAGGTCGCGAAAAATGCGCACTTCATAACAAATAAACGAAAGGCAGATAGATGGCGAGACTCGGATTCATTGGCCTCGGGACAATGGGCGGCCAGATGGCAGCGCGATTGTTAGCAAAGGGGCATACAGTCACTGGCTTTAACCGCACCCGATCCAAGGCGGAGTGGCTGGTCAGGAAGGGTATGGTACTCGCACAAACTCCTCGCGAGGTCGCAGAAGCGTCCGATATCGTCTTCGCTATGGTGACGAACAACGCAGCATTGCGAGGAGTGGCTGAAGGTCCCGATGGTCTGATCGCCGGCATGGGACCAGGAAAGTACTTCGTTGATATCAGCACGGTCAACCCCGATCTAAGCCGCGAAATTGCCGAGAAGGTGAGAGCCGCAGGGGCCGACATGGTGGACTCACCTGTTTCGGGCAGCGTGATCACCTTGCAGGAGGGAAAGCTCTCCCTCATGGTTGGCGGACGCCCCGAGGCATTTGAAGCGCTCAAGCCGATCTTGCTCGACATCGGGCCAAAGGTGACGCATGTCGGCAGCAACGGACTCGCCCTCTCGATGAAGATCGCCGTCAACCTGAGTCTCGCCGTTCAGATGCTGGCCTTTTCTGAAGGCGTGCTGTTGGCGGAGAAGAGCGGTATCCCGCGCGAAACTGCAGTTGACGTGCTCTGCAACAGCGCCATCGCTTCTCCGATGGTGAAGTATCGCGGGCCATTCGTATTGCAACAGCCACAAGAGGCATGGTTCGACGTGAACATGATGCAAAAGGACATGCTCCTGGCGATGGAACTGGGCCGCAAACTGGATGTCCCCTTGCCCACGACCGCGGTGACCAATGAATTTCTGACCGCCGCCCGCGCGATGAACTGGACCAAATTCGACTTTGCAGTCATCTTTGATGTGCTCGCCCGCATGTCGGGGATCGAAACAGGAGTAGGCAAGTGACCCAGCCTCCGTTTGGCGTAATGGATAACCGAACCATGAGGAGATAGAAGATGGCACTCCCGACATACGGAACGATGGCAGTCGACTGGGAGAAACGCATTGATTTCGAGCGCCTCCGCACCCAAAGGCTACAGCGCGCAAAAGACTTGCTGGCTAAGTCGGAGATGGGCGCCCTGCTCTGCTTTGACATGAACAACGTGCGCTACCTGACTGCTACGCACATCGGTACCTGGGCGCAGGACAAGGCCAACCGGTTCACCCTGCTTCCGCAAAATGATGAACCGATCCTGTGGGATTTTGGGTCTGCCGCACGCCATCATCAACTGCACTGCCCTTGGCTTGGCGAGCGGTCGCGCCCCGGCATCTCCATGCTGCGGGGCACGATGTCGCCCGAGCACGGACGCGCCGAGGACGTCGCCAGAAAAATTCGCGTGGAACTGGAAATGCGCGGCCTGCAAAAAGAGCCGGTAGGCATCGACATCATTGAATTGCCCGTGTTGTTCGCCTTGCAGCGCGAAGGGATCACCGTTATCGATGGGCAGCAACTGATGTCCGAGGCGCGCGTGATCAAGACTCAGGATGAGATAGCGTTGCTGAACACCTCCGCCGCCATGGTGGACGCCGCCTATCACGAACTCTACAGGGCAATGAAACCGGGCATGCGTGAAAACGAAGCCGTGGGGCTGGTAAGCAAGGTGCTTTATGACCTCGGCTCCGAGTACGTTGAAGCAGTGAATGCCATCTCCGGTGAACGCTGCAATCCGCACCCTCACGTCTTTTCTGATCGCATGTTCCGCCCCGGCGATCCCGTCTACTACGACATCCTCCACTCGTACATGGGCTATCGCACCTGTTACTACCGCACCTTTGTGATTGGCTCAGCTTCGCACGCCATGGTGGATGCATACAAACGCTGCCGCGACTACCTTGACGCGGCCATTGAACTCATCCGCCCGGGGAGAAGCACGAGCGAAGTTGCGGCGGTGTGGCCGCGGGCACAAGATTTCGGCTTTCCCAACGAAGAAGCGGCATTCGCTTTGCAGTATGGTCACGGAATCGGCCTCGCCATTTGGGAGAAACCCGTCATCAGCCGCCTCGTTTCGCTGGAGCGTCCGCAGGAAATCAAGCCCGGGATGGTATTCGCATTGGAGACCTTCTGGCCTTCGACCGATGGCTGGAGCGCTGCCCGCATTGAAGAGGAAATCGTCGTGACGGAGACCGGTCACGAAGTCATCACCCGGTTTCCGGCAGAGCAGTTGTTGGTCGCGGGCGGCCAATACTACACCGTGGGCGGGTCATTGCCAACCATCCGAGAGGCGGAGGCAGCTCCGAACGACGACGTCGTAAGTCTGGTCGCCGCAAGCGCAAAGACTGAAGGGGTTAGGGGCTGACCTGGCGCCAGGCGCAAATCGGCATGGGCTAAGACAGGGGTTCCGACGCAAAGATCATGGATGAAATCGCAGATCAGCAACCACTCCGGGCATCTTCCGATCAGATACACGAATTCGCTGCGAGTGCGTTGGTAGCGGCCGGTACGCAACTCGAGGCCGCTCAATCGGTGGCCAACGCCTTGACCGAAACCTCGCTGCGCGGCGTTGACAGCCACGGCATCCGGCTTCTGCTGCACTACATAAAAGCCGTTCAAGGAGGCCGGATCAATCCCAATCCGAAGCTGGCCTTCACCCGCACCGGAGCCGGCACGGGAATAGTAGACGGCGACAATGGCTTCGGACATCACGCCAGTTATTTCGCGATCGATCACGCAGTGGCTCTGGCCCAGGAAACCGGCGTCGGTGCAATCTCGGTCGTCAACTCCTCGCATTTTGGGGCAGCAGGCAGTTATGTCCTTCGCGCCGCACACCAGGGATTTGCTTGTTTTGGATTCTGCAATTCTGACTCCTTTGTCTTGCCCCACGACGGGCTTCATTCCTTCCACGGGACGAACCCCATCGCCTTTGCCGCTCCTGTTCCGGGCGAGCAGCCTTTTCTGCTGGATATGGCAACCAGTGTTGTCCCCTGGAACCGGGTTCAGGATTACCTGATGGAGGGTTTGTCACTACCTCCCGACGTCACCGTAGACGGCGCAGGTGAACCGACCATCGACCCGGCCCAATCGCACGCACTTCTCCCCCTCGGCGGAACTTCCTTTGGATATAAGGGAGCGGGGCTGGCAAGCATGATCGAGGTCTTATGTGCCGTCATGACCGGATCTCCATATTGCAGCCGCCTACCCTCGATGAAGGGTCCCGATTTTTCAACTCCGCGCCACCTGGGGCATTTCTTTGTAGTTATCGATTATCGCCGCTTTGTTTCTCCCCAAATCTACGAAGCAGGCATGCACGGTTATCTGCGTGATCTGAGAAGCCAGTCGGCGAAAACCGGCAAAAGAGTGATGGCTCCCGGCGACCGGGAGTGGTCAATTATGGAAGAAAGAAAGGAACGGGGCATTCCGTTGATGAGACGCCTCAGGGAGGAACTTGACTGCCTTGCAGACGACCTCGGCATCCAAAGGATCACCTACAAAGAGTGAGTACGTGAAACATCGAAAAGCGAAAGACTGTGACGATGTTCTTCCTGTAAGGCGGGATCCCGGTAAGGCCGCAGTGCCTAGATCGAGAAAAGCTTGATCGGCTCCGGTATTTCGGGGAAATACGAGGGCATGCCAAAGACACCGTTGACAGGGTCGAAAGCGTCAAGCGGGTTGCAACGCGCCGAAGAGGATCATCCACGTTGTCTTATTTGTCTCGGTGATCTTTCAAACCCCTGGACTGCTCAGCATGAACGCAAGCGACTTTTCGGCCTCGAATCGCGGGCACCAGCCAACCCGTTGCTCGACAGGAAGATGCTCAATGTAGCCCGCAGAATCAGTACTCTTCGCAAGAGTGCTTTGTAAATCAGTAGTCAAGTTGCTCGTAGCGAAAGACACATGACTTAATGAAAGAGAAAGTTGAGGAAAATGAATGCTGCCTACCTCGGAAGTTATGGCGCTCTTGAAAGTACTCAGGCCGAGATTGTTGGAGGGACTCAGTTCATCCGAAGCAGCCTCGGTTATAGCGCCTGCAACAAAGCGTCGATTCCCGGCGAATTCTGTGATGGCCCAGGAGGGATATCCAGCCGAGCATTTGTTTCTGATAATCCATGGTCGCGCACGTGGCTTTTGCATGACGCCCGCTGGTGACCGGTTCCCAATCCTTTGGTTTCCACCCGGCGAAATCTTTGGCGGAGCCGTATTCCTTTCAGAGCCCGCTGACCATATTGTGAGCACAGAAGCTGTAATCAACAGCGTTGCACTGGTATGGGACCGCGCCACAATCCGAACACTTGGTACTAAATATCCAAGATTGGTCGAGAACGCGTTACTCATAGCATATGACTATTTGGTTCTGTACCGGTCTCTGCACATCTCTGCGACCTGCCATACGGCGCCTCAGCGTCTCGCGCAGGTGCTGGGTAACCTGGCCAAAGGTATGGGGCGGAGGGTTACGGACGGGGTCGAGTTGAATATCAGAAATGAAGAATTGGCCGCCGAGGCGAATATCACTATATTCACTGCGAGCCGCCTCTTGAACCAGTGGCAACGCAAAGGCCTTCTGACTAAAAGCCGTGGGAAGGTCGTCGTTCGCTCACCCGACGCCTTGATATTGGGTGAAACCTAAACCTCGATTCCTATCCGTCTCTGCCATTCATTGCTCTTGGGCAACGATAAAACTATCGTTAAATGTCATTCTTAAGAAAATCCAGTACAGCGCTGCGGGGGGACCGGTCGTGGACGAACCACGACCGGTTTGAGGTCATCGGAGAATTGTCGGCAGTGCGTATTCTGATCGTGGATGACTCGCGGGATTGGCGTCGAGCCGTCTGCTCAATTCTCCGGCGAGATCTGGATTTGATCGTCGTTTGCGAGAGCGCGGACGGGTTAGACGCAGTCCAGAAAAGTGAAGAATTGCAGCCTGACTTGATATTGCTGGACATTGGGCTTCCGAATCTCAACGGTTTGGAAGCCGCTCGCCAAATCCGCAAAGTTGCATCCCGTTCAAAAATTCTGTTCCTTAGCTCATACGATTATCCGGAGTTACTGTGCGAAGCGCTGAAGATAGGAGCGCTGGGCTTTGTTGTGAAATCCAATGCGGCACACGACCTCTTGCCGGCTGTAAGGACGGTCATGCGCGATAAGCAGTTTTTCCGCCGGAGATCTTCATCTCCCGACCCAGCTTAACCTCCGCCTACCTGAGGCCCTTCCTGTAGTAATCACTAGCCGGTGGGGCCTCTCTTTGGTTCTCGTAAGTTATCGATAATAAATATGCTATTCACATCCCAAGCTAAATGTCGCCGGTGCCGGACTCCTCGCCGTATGGGCGGAAGCAGGAAATTTGAGATTACTGGTTGATCGGTGAATTTCGTTTCGGAGTATCTTGGGAGAGATCTGCATTCGGCAACAAATCGCACTCGTAGGAGATCGCCGATGGAGGTACGAGCCTGGCGTATTCCACCTACCTTGCCGGCAGGGGCGGAGCAAGGGGCAACGGAATCGCGGTGGACAGCTCGCTTAATGCTTATGTGACGGGCTCTACATACTCGACAGATTTTCCGGTGACACCAGGAGCGTTTCAGAGCACGGACCGCGCCGGCTTCGGATCGAATGCATTTGTCACGAAGCTCAACCCAACCGGCAGCGCAGCGGCGTACTCGACATACCTGGGGGTCAGCCGGGGGCAGTATACCGACCCGATCGGCTACACCACGCAAGAGGGCGAATCCCGATTCGCTGCGCGCAGCGAAGATCTTTACGGCATTGCTGCTGACTGGCTTTCTCCCGCGCCGCAGATGGCGCAAGATGTTTTTGCTTTTGCTGGCGATTGGGCTGGCGGGCTTCGCGGGAGGATGCGGGGGCAATTCGAATAATGGAGGCGGCTCTCCTAATCCCGGCACCTCCACAGGCAACTACCAAGTGGTAGTCACAGCAACGAGCGCGACAGTCACCGCAACGACCACGATCTCACTGACTGTGAAATAGCGGGTGCAGCTGGTAACAGGTTGATTATTTTTGTCAGCTTTCGTACCGCGTTTGTACGCGAGATGGTCATCTTGGAGCCGCAGTTGACGGGAGCGATCCAACAAGCCGCATCGCGGCACCGCAAGAATCATCCAGGCGAAAACAGGGGTTTCCTTGCCTGAATTACAGCCGAGTGTGTTGGGGACGATATCGCTCCATCGCCTTGGCGTAATCCTCGCGATATGCCATTAGCCGCTACGCGAAATCTCAATTGACTTATCTTATCCATTGATCCATTGATCTGAAGACAGGCCGGCTGTTGATCCTACTCTCAGTGAAAGAGGCGTTCGCCAGAGCTTTCCAGATCGAGCAGATGTGCCTTAATGTCAAGACCGCCGGCAAAACCTGTGAGTTTGCCCGTCGACCCAATCACACGATGGCATGGAACCACGATGGAGATTGGGTTTCGACCATTGGCAGCACCGACGGCACGGCTCGCGCCTGGCCTGCCGAGTCGATTGGCAATCTGACCGTAGCTCAACGTCTCGCCAAAAGGGATTGTCTGCAATATGCGCCACACGTCCTTCTGAAATGGCGTGCCGCGCATATCGAGTGGAATCGAGAACGAACGACGTTTGCCTGCGAAGTATTCTTTCAACTGCCGCTCCGCTTCACGAAGGATGTTCTCATTGTTGTCTTCGATCAGATCTTTAAGCGGCACCCGCTGAGGTTTATCGTTCTCCCACAGAACGGCGATCAGACCTATCTCACTCGCGACAAGCTTTAGTTTTCCAACCGGGGACTCAAGAAACTTATAAGACAAGCTCATTGTTTTTTCCTTTCGAATTGAGGGATTCTTTTACCCCAGATGGCATGCTGACGGGCTTTGGCGAAGTGGACGTTTCGGCGGCCCAGAGATGTTGTGCCGCATAGGCCCTCCACGGCCGCTGGTACTCGCGGTTTTCGGACATGGTCATCATCGCCTTCCAATCGACAACTACGAGTCGCTGAATCGCCGATTTTCCCATGAATACAGTGGTTCAGGCTTTGATAAGGTTCTGATATGACGCGCTTGATTATCCCGCAGAATCTCAAACGACGGATTACGAAGGATGCGCTGCGCGAGAACGAGCCGAGCGATGTCGCCTTTCGGAGTATCATCCGTTCCATTCCTAAAGGAAAAGTATCAACCTATGGCAAGATAGCCGCGGCAGCGGGCTACCCATTGCACCACCGAGCCGTAGCGCGTTTGCTACGACGAGATTCGCTTCATGGACTACCCTGGCAGCGAGTTGTCGGCGCAGGCGGTGAGATCAAGCTGAGAGGTGAAGCTGCCATGGAACAACGCCTTCGACTCAGCATGGAGGGTGTAAAGTTTCGAGGCAAGCGCGTAGATATGAATATTTATGAATTTGCACTTCGCAGTTGGGAGACTCTCAACTGACAGATTTGAACTCAGCCATGAAAAATGTCAATCAGGCTCTACGCAACTCTTGAATTCTTCCCAGCATCCTAGATTTGTCAGCGCCGAATGGTTTGCGCTAGAGGAGATTTACCGTGAAGAGAATGATTCAGATAATTTGCGTTTGTGTCTCATTGACGACTGTTGCTCGTGCTGCGGATACCCAAAAATTGGATGAACGTATCGAGGCTGCCCACGCAGTTCTGCATGAGTTGATGGGGACTCCGGACAAGGGAATCCCAGAAGACATCGCGTCGAAAGCGACGTGCGTTGCCGTGGTCCCTGGCTTTAAGAAGGGTGCATTTATCGTCGGCGGTCAATATGGGCAAGGAGTGCTCAGTTGCAGGACGGGCCATGGCTGGAGCGCGCCTGTGTTCATTCAAATGACGGGAGGCAGTTTCGGCCTGCAGGCAGGAGGACAGTCGACGGATCTCGTTCTAATTGCCACGAATAAGAACGGGTTTCAGCGGCTGTTAAAGGATAAGGTGAAGCTCGGGGGAGACATTGCTGTTGCTGCCGGTCCGGTAGGACGTAACTCGCAGGCTTCGACAACTGAGCTCGCCAATGCGGCATTACTGTCTTACTCACGAAGCAAAGGCGTATTTGCGGGTGTCGATCTTACCGGCGATGTTGTAAATCAAAACCAGGATGACACTCGTACTTACTATGGAAAGGATCTTCCCTATGAGACGATTCTCACCGGTGGAGTAGCTGTTCCAGCCTCGTCTCAGCATTTCGTCAGAACGGTTTCACAACTCTTTCATTCCGAGGCTGCTCGCGCAGCGAAATAACTGATGGCGCCTAACGCGCGAGAATTCACGAGTGCTATCTCGAGCTGATCTCTGCCCCGCCCGTCGATATGTCGGGCGGGGTTTTGATTTGGAAATACCCGGAAAAGCACCGAGGGAATGGAAGTTGTGATAAGTATTCCGTTCTGAGCGCAAGGGATTTACCATAAGCTGTGCGATTACCAGTGAGTGCGCCACTATTGCCGATGTTAGCCAAGCGCGTCGCGTCCATTCCAGAAGGCGACGAGTGGATCTTCGAACCGAAATGGGATGGATTCCGTGCGGTCATCTTTCGCGATGAGGATGAGATTCTTATTCAGAGCCGTGATGGGAAATCGTTGAATCGCTACTTCCCTGAGCTACTCGAAACATTACGCAACGGGCTTCCAGAGCGATGCGTCCTCGACGGCGAGGTAGTTATAGCTTCGGAACGAGGTCTGGATTTTGATGCGCTCCAGCTTCGCATTCATCCTGCGGCGTCGCGGGTCAAAATGCTTGCCCAGCAGATACCTGCATCGGTCGTGTTTTTTGATCTGCTTTGCGAAGGAGACGAAGACCTGCGCGAGCGACCCTTTGCACAGCGGCGAGAGCGGTTGCAGTCTATGTTCGCATCAGCGGCGCCGCCAATCCATGTCACTCCGGCTACGCGTGACCAGTCCATAGCATCGGACTGGTTCAGCCGCTTTGAGGGCGCCGGCCTCGATGGAGTCATGGCCAAATCAACCGCAGGCACCTATCAACCTGACAAACGGGTCATGCTCAAGGTCAAGCACGAGCGTGATTGCGATTGTGTGGTTGCGGGTTTTCGCTGGCACAAGGATGGCCAGGGTACGGCGATCGGCTCGCTGCTGCTCGGGCTGTTCAATAGCGCGGGTGATCTGCAGCACGTCGGTGTCTGCGCCAGTTTCACCATGAACAAGCGGAAGGAGTTGATTTCGTATCTTGCGCCCTACCGTGAGAATGCGCTTGTCGACCATCCGTGGGCCAACTGGGCCGCTGAGGAGGCCGGGGAGAGTGCACAGCGCATGCCGGGCGGACAGAGCCGTTGGAGCCAAGGTAAAGACCTCTCGTGGGAGCCGCTTCGTCCGGAACTTGTACTGGAGATAGCGTACGAGCATATGCAGGGCGATCGCTTCCGCCATATGGCCCAGTTTCGCAGATGGCGAGTCGACAAGAGTCCGAAAGATTGTACCTACGCGCAACTCGAGGTCGTTCCTCCACAAGAGCTGATGCAGATATTCCGAAGCGGCCGCTGACGTCCTGAATTGGCGACGTTGGATTAGCTCACTTTTATTTGTTCACGCGCGTCGGGTCATCATCAGGATCCGGTGTCTCCTGCGGTGGGCGAAGATCCTCGGGCACGTGGCGCAGGTTCACACGAATGCGAAACCAAATGGTCGATCGGCCGCGCATGCGATCCACGAGTACATCATCGACAGCGAGCAGGGCTGCGGCTTCAGGATGTTTGCCCTTCCACCTTTCCAACCCCTGCTTTGCAGCCTCTTCGCTCGGCGAATTTGCGATGATGATCAACGGCATCTTCGAGCGCGGAGTTTTGACGGAAGGCTTCTTTGCCGCCGGTTTCGCTCGCGAGGGTGACACACGGGGCGCCTCACCTTCCATTTTTCTAAAGTGCGGAGGCCATGGCGCGTCTCCGAGACCTTCAGCCTCGTCGCGCACTGCCAACTCGAGCAGGCGATCAAGTGACCCGATTGTGACATCCATCTCGACGTGCGGATCGCCGATGTTTATAAATCGTTGCGGCATTGTGAACAGGGTAAAATCAGCCGGTTCGCAATTGGGTACTTCCTCCCAGTTGACTGGAGCGGAGACACGCGCATCCGGCAAGGGCCGCACTGAGTACGCAGAAGCTGTGGTGCGATCCTTGGCATTCTGGTTGTAGTCGAGGAAGACGCCGTGCCGTTCTTCTTTCCACCATTTAGAGCTGGCCAAGGCCGGTACACGACGCTCGACTTCACGCGAGAGTGCGAGCGCGGCGCGGCGAACTTCCAAAAAACTCCAGCGTTGTTCGATGCGGACATTGATGTGCATTCCGCGCGAACCACTGGTCTTGGGCCATCCGACAAGTCCGGCATCTTCAAGCACGGACTTTACCTCGAGTGCGACGAGACGGACGTCTTCCCACGCGACTCCGGGGCCCGGGTCGAGATCGACGCGTAGTTCGTCCGGGTGTTCGAGATCGCCAGAGCGGACTGCGTGAGGATGCAATTCCATGCATCCGAGGTTTACGATCCACGCAAGACCAGCGGCATCATCGACGACCACTTCCTCAGCTGTGCGTCCCGAAGGAAATGAGAGAGTAACGGTACGCAGCCATGCGGGCAGGTCTGACGGAGCCCGTTTCTGATAGAACGCCTCGCCCTCTGCTCCGTTGACGAAGCGCTTGAGCACAATAGGGCGGTCTTTGATGCCGGCCAGTGCTCCAGATGCGACAGCAAGGTAATAGCGCACCAGATCCAACTTGGATACAGTGACCTGCTTCGAGAAATAGAGCTTCTCGGGATGAGTCACACGAACCTCGTGACCCTCGATCGATAGAATCTCGGCTTCGTCGTCCTTTTTCACCTGTTCAGATTACACTCACGATCAAGTCGGTTGAACCGTATCGTTACACGTTTTGTCGAAAATGATCTGGAGGTAAACGCATTTAATTGACTGGTTGGCCGGCACAACCCGGCTTTATTCTTTCGAGATATCGGTGTCTATGATGAGATATTGGGATGGTATGAAAATAGCGAGCTGGAACGTCAATTCGATCCGCGCGAGGATTGAGCCGGTTACCAGGTGGCTGGAGAAATCAAACCCGGATGTCCTGCTGTTACAGGAACTGAAGGGTCCGGATTTTCCGGTTGCTTATTTCAAGGATCGCGGCTACGAAAGTGTCGCTGTCACACAAAAGGCATACAACGGAGTGGCGGTGCTGTCGCGGTATCCTATTACGACGATCGGCACGACGCTCAAGGGAGACGAAGCGGATAGCCATGCTCGATTCCTCGATACAAGAGTCGAAGGAATTCGAATCATCAACATCTATCTCCCGAATGGCAACCCAGTAGGAACCGATAAATTCACTTACAAGCTTTCGTGGATGGATCGGCTTTCTGCTTTCCTGATCGATTTAATCCAAAGCGGAGAACGGGTAGTAATTGGCGGCGACTTCAATGTCATTCCAGAAGATATCGATTGCCATAAGCCATCGTCCTGGATTAAGGACGCCATTTTTCAGCCAGAGGCACGAGCTCGTTATCACGCGCTTCTGACTCTAGGCTACACGGATGTCTTTCGTTCTCTTCACCCAGGAGAAACCGGCAAGTTTACTTACTGGGACTATTTTCGACAGGCTTTTGAAAATAACCGCGGAGCTCGCATCGACCACTTTCTCGTGTCGCCGAACATTGCTGAAAGGCTGACATCCTGCGAAATCGACACTGGCCCGCGTGGACAGGAAAAACCTTCTGATCACGCGCCGATTATGCTTGAGATAATTTAGTCGGCCGAGGCTTGAATTCAGTCGAACCAGCTGAGGCGAGAGTGACCGGACTAAAGTTCGCTTAATTTATCCGGATCTAGTTTTTGATTCAGCTGAGGTAGTTTTTGCCAGGGATCGCGCGTAAGGCGTGCTCTCCACTCATCGAAATTTGATACGTGAAACTGTGGGCGTTGCTCGTCATTCAATTCTGACCACTTCAATGGCATCGAAACAGGAGCTCCGGCTCTTGCCCTCGGAGAAAATGGCGCTACTGCCGTAGCTCCCCGCTCATTCCGCAGATAGTCAATGAAGATTCGCCCTTTGCGCTCGGCCTTGCTCATCTTGGTGAGATAGAGAGTTGGCCGGCTACGCTCAAGTTCCAGCGCGATTGCATGCGCAAATTGTTTGACTATAGGCCATCCATGATCCGGCGCAATTGGAGTCATTACATGCATCCCTTTGCCGCCCGTGCTCTTTAGAAAGCTTTCAAGACCAGCCTTCTTCAAAAGCTTTCGTACTTCTTCCGCGCTCTCCGCAAGGGTCCGCCACGAGATTGCTTCGTCAGGATCGAGATCGATAACGATGCGGTCCGGATGTTCCAAGTCATTATTTTGCGAGCCCCACGGATGTACCTCAAGCACGCCCATCTGAGCCAGGCCCGCGAGTGACTCTCGCGTTGACAACGTGATGTAAGGTTCGAGCTTTCCTGTTTTCTTATCAGGAATTTGAACGGTTTCTATCCCCGGAGGCAACATGTGATTCGTATGTTTCTGAAAGAAGCATGGCCCGGTCGAACCCTCTGGACAGCGGACGAGAGACAATGGACGATTTGCTATGTGAGGCAGGATATGTTCTGCGACGGCCCAGTAATAGTCGGCGAGTTGTTGTTTGGTCAGACCCGACTCTGGATCGATAACTTTATCAGGGTGTGTAAGACGCACAGCGGCATGCTCGCTTTCAGAGTGAGTCTTCGCTTTGGAATCAGCTTTCGCCGAGCCTCGCGGTGTGCTAACTTTGGCGGCCTTGACGTTACGCGAACCGTGTGTTGCCTTGATAGTTACAGTGTCTCTCCCGACACTAAGCAATGCTTCGCGGCGAACCTCTCTTGCCGGCTTGTCTTCTCGAAGGCCCTTGAATGCGGCTTGTCTGACCAGATTGTCTGAGGTCCAGGTCGCGAACTTAACCTGAGCTACCAACGTAGGCTTCACCCATATTGCACCATGCTTCGCCTCCGTCGAGACTGCATCAAAGGGCAATGCTTTCGCTCGCAACTTTTCCAGCTCGGCACGCAATGAATGATGCGATTTTCGTGTGAAGCCTGTTCCCGTTCGTCCGGCGTAAATTAATTTGCCAGAGTCATCGTAGTAGCCCAGGAGCAGCGCACCGATTCCATCACTTCCGTTGGATGGCAGCGTAAATCCACCTATAACAAACTCCTGATCGTAAGCACACTTGATCTTGAGCCAACTCCTTGACCGGCCAGAAACATATTTTCCTGATGCCTGCTTGGAGATGATGCCTTCTGCATGTAACTCACAAGCCCTTTGAAAGACTTCGTTGCCCGCGCTTTCAATGTGCTCACTAAGACGAATATCAGGATGCGATTCTGGTGCGACTTGCATCAACTCTGCGAGTAACTTCTTTCTCTCTACGAGGCCTGTAGCGCGAAGATTGTGTCCGTTGAGATGAAGCAGATCGAAGACAAAGTAACTCAGCTTGTGTTTTTCAGCTTCCTTGAAAGCCGCCTGCAGATAAGCAAAACTAGTAGTGCCATCGGACGCCAAAACCACAACCTCTCCATCAATGAGCGCGCTGTCTGCAGGAAGGCTGGCAACTTCAGCCGCGATCGATTTCATGCGCCTGGTCCAGTCGAGGCCGGTGCGCGTAAAGAGTTCAACCTTGCTGCCATTCTTTCTGGCCTGGATGCGATAGCCGTCCAGCTTTAGTTCGTGTATCCATCCAGCTTGATCGACTGGCTTGTCGGAAGTGAATGCCAACTGCGGGGGGATAAATGGAGGCAGCTTCTCTTTTGGAAAAGTTTCTAGATCTGCAGCTTTCTGAGTGGCTGGCTTATTTGCCTTTGGAGACGTTTGCAGCGACGCGGAAACATTTTTGGAGGTAGCTTTCTCTTCGTGATTTGAGTTCCACACATGATCTTTGTCGCGCGCGATCTCTTCCATCGTTCTGCCTGTTGCGACACTGTCGGGCTTCTCGTCGGTGATAGCCGGCTCGTCGTCGGTTCGTTCGAAAGAATCATGCTCCTTGATGAGCAGCCAATTGGGTTTCGCTTCATTTGCGGCCTTGCCGCCCATGCGAACGAGCGCCCAATTCCCTTTCATCTTCTTGCCGTACATTGTGAATTTGAGGGAGCCGTCTCGCAAACCAGCGTCCACGGCGGTGTGGCCAGGCTGCGGCTCCCAGGTGCCAGTGTCCCACAACATAACGGTGCCACCACCATAGTTACCGCGCGGAATAATTCCCTCGAATCCTCCGTATTCGATTGGATGATCCTCGACCTGCGCGGCCAAGCGCTTGTCTTTTGTCAAATAACTCGGACCCTTTGGGATCGCCCAGCTCTTCAAAACGCCATTCCAGGCGAGACGAAAGTCGTAGTGGAGACGGGACGCAGCATGTTTCTGAATCACGAACGGCAATCGTCTCGAAAAAACCTGACCTGTGGCGATCTGCGCCTTGCTTGATTTCGCTTCTTTTTTCGGCATTTTGCCGGCTGGCTCAGGTGTGATTGCGAAGTCACGCATTGAGCGATACTTCTCTAGTTGCGCGTCGACGATATCCGAGTTTCTCCTGGACGTTTGCCTCGCACTCATATCTATGCCTCTATGCCGACTTACTCTTTTGGTTAGTTCTGGCAACTCTGTGAGGCGGCTTTCGGGATGAGGAGATGACAGCGATCTCTTTATTGCGTCCGCCTTTCGATGACGACTTGGCTACAACTTTAGATTTTGTTGTGGATGTCTCTGGCCTTTGCCCACTCTGAACAGACTTGCGCAGCGCGTCCATAAGGTTGACTACCTTGGCAGACTTTGGTGCGGACGGCGCCTGCGGTAAGGGGGCATGCTTGACCTTGGCTTCGACCATTGCGCGAAGCGCGGATTCATACTCGTCTGTGTATGCTTCAGGCTTGAAAGGAGAAGTCTTTCGCTTGATTAACTCGCGCGCCAGTGAAAGTTGATCGGCATCGATAGCAACCCGCTTGATGTCTCCGAAATAATCATCAGGATCACGCAGTTCTTCGGGATAGCGCATGATGTATGCCATCATGCCGAGTTCTTTGTCGTCGGCTGGGGCTGAAATGGCGATGAGATGTTCGCGACCGCCGAAAGCGATCTTACCCAGAGCGACTTTTTTCGACGCCTGCATCGCCTTGCGAACAACGGCAAACGCTTCAGCCTGGGTCGGGTTATCGGGGGCGACGAAATAGGGTTTTTCGAAAAACTTCGGATCGAGTTCATCGAAATCGACAAACTGTGCAACATCGAGTGTCTGGCGAGAAGGAATGCGGAGATTCTCGATGTCTTCCGGTTCGATCATGACGTACTCGCCTTTGCTGTACTCGTAGCCTTTGACGATTTCGTCCTTCTCCACCGGGTCGTCATCTGCCGAGACGTTCTGATGCTTTATTCGTTCACCGGTGCGTCGATTGAGTTGATGGAAACGAATTTCAGACTTTGCCTCCGTCGCCGGGTACAACTGGATTCCGAAGGACACTAGAGAGACTTGAAATTGACCTGACCAGTAGGGGCGAGCCATGCGCAGAGGTTCTCCAATGTGTATTGGAAGCGCAGTTTGCCCAGTAAGATGCCTAAGTCCCTTTCAGGATTACTGATATGACCCAGTCTCACAGGACGAAGAGGCGGAATGGCGCTAACTGTCTTTGCGGTAGAGAAGGTCGCGCATTGCTTTGCGGCGAGCCTCGTTCGCTTCAGCAATTGTTCTTCGCTCGTCGGCGTCCATGCGGTGTTTGGTGTCGGAGTCAGTTGACTCGGGTGCACTGCACTCCGGGCAGCGGTTCGCGAAACCTGGTTTGTCGGGTTTCAGCTCAAATTCTTCATTGCAGATTGTGCAAACTTTGATCGGGAAAGCCATTTCGTTCTTTATTTTACGATGCCATAGGCGAAGGTGAAAAGTGTCCGCCGAGGCGGCATATTGGCGCAAGCCGACGGTCATCTGTATCCCGGGATCACCGGGATTTCGGATTTCACTCGGCGGGTAGTGACTCCTTGATGATATTCGCTACTTCGTCGATGGATGTCTGTTCACTTAGCTGGGAAATCTCCTGATCGTCGGCGACTTCGTGTAAACCCATGCGCTCTGCGAGTTGACGTTGGATGCCAAGATTGGCTGTAATCTCACGCTCCGTCAGCAGGAGGATCTGGAGCATGAGTTGATCGCGCTCCTCTGACCTGCGACTCATGCGTGATTGGCGCATGAGGATAAAGCTGGCAACGAGGATCGCTTCAAATGCAAGGATGGTGTCAAGCAACGGAAACGGGAACGGATCGAAATGCTGCAGCCCATTGATCGGAAATATATTCCATACAATCCACCCGGTAACGAGAATTACGTGCAGCGAGACATAGGTCAGGCTGCCGATGAGGGAGGCCATGCGGTCGCCGAGTTTTTCGCTCTGCGTGCGCTGGGCGAGGAAGTCCTGCTCATGCTTGGCGATCAGGTCGATGTGCTCTTGAAGATGGCCCTGCGCGAGAGGCGATTTGTCATTTTCTGTCATGCTTTCGAATTCCTCTTTCGACATACTCCATTCATCATAGGCTTGCATTCCGGACTGGCTTCTTCTGTTTGCTTTTGGTCAGAAGGGCGCTTCCGTGGTTCGCCCTGAACAGTCAATCGCAAAAAAGTCGAAAAAAGTTCAGTGCTCACGGAACAACCTTCGGCGTGGTTTCGTAAGTCCTATTGCTTTCCCATAGGGATCGATGGCAGTATTCCTATGGGACACAATACAAGAGTGCCGAGGAGCGACTTTGGGCGAGCGGGCGGATGTGTGGCAAGGGACGTTGGCGCTGATGGTGCTTAAAACCATTGAAATGATGGGACCGCAGCATGGATATGGCATTGCGCGACGCATTGAACAGACGAGCGGCAACTTGCTGAGCCTGAACTACGGAACGTTGTATCCGGCGCTGCTGAAGCTTGAGCAGGAGGGTGCGATTGCGTCCGAGTGGGGAGTGTCGGAGAACAATCGCAAGGCGAAGTTTTACAAGCTTACGCGCGCAGGACGCAGGCAATTGGAGCAGGAGGCGCGGAACTGGCAGCAGACAACGGCGATTCTGGACAGGTTTCTACTGCCTGCGGAGGACAAGGTATGAGGTTCTGGCAACGCACTCGGGCATGGAGCTTAAGGCTCATCAATGTTTTCGCGGATGAGCGCAATCGTCGCAGAGAGGGTTCGTTTGCTGACGAGATCGAGTGCCATCTGCAATTTCATATCGATGACAATCTCCGTATGGGAATGAGCCCAGACGAAGCGAGACGGGAAGCCATTTTGAAATTGGGGGGCCTGGAAATGACGAAGCAGAGTTATCGCGAACGCAATACTCTTCCCTGGATGGATGACTTATTTCATGACCTGCATTACGCCCTGCGGCAGTTACGCCGAAACCGCGGATTCACGATTACGGCGGTGATGATGCTGGCATTGGGAATTGGGGCCAGCGCGGCCATGTTCGCCTTTGTGGATGCAGCTATGATCAAGCCCCTTCCCTATCACGATCCAAACAGGATTGCGGCCGTGACCGAGAGCGTTAAGTTATTTGGGCGTGCAAACCTCTCCTATCCGGACTATCTCGACTGGAAGCGGATGAACAATGTTTTCAGCTCATTCGATATCTACGGCGGCGGCGGCGGATTGTTGAATACACCTACGGGAGCACTGCCGGTTTCGTCACTGCGCGTGAGCGATGGCTTCTTTCGCACCCTTGGCGTGGCGCCGATAATAGGGCGCGATTTTCGTCCGGGGGAAGATCTGCCGGGGACAGCAAAAATAGTAATGCTGAGTTATGCAGCGTGGCATAAGTGGTTTAACGGCAGGGTTGATGTAGTGGGACAGAAAATCACTCTGGATGGTCTACCCTACACCGTTATAGGAGTGATGCCAGAGAACTTTGATTTTGCACCGCGCGGTGGAACTCAGTTTTATGTGCCGTTTCAAGCCAAGGGTTCATGTGACTTGCGCCGAAGCTGTCACGGCCTCGAAGGAATTGCGCGGCTAAAAGATGGCGTAACGATGCAGGCCGCTTTGGCGGAGATGCAGTCGATTGCTGCGCAACTCGAACGGCAGTATCCGGGAGACAATCGTGGACAGGGCGCGGCGGTCGATCCGCTTTCAGAGATCATTGTTGGCAACGTGCGTCCGATTCTATTGACGTTACTTGCAGGCGCGGGATTGTTGCTGATGATTGCTTGCGTGAACGTCGCAAGCCTGTTGCTGGTGCGATCGGAAAGCCGTAGGCGCGAAATCGCTGTGCGAGGTGCATTGGGCGCATCGCGAGCTCGGCTTATGCGTCAGTTCTTGACGGAGGGAGTACTTCTCGTTGTGCTGGGATGTGCTCTAGGGCTTGGTCTCGCATACGCGACGATGCGCGTGATGGCCGGACTGATCCCTAAGTTCATGATGTCGCGAACACCGTTCCTTCAAGGGCTTGGGCTTAATTCTCATGTGCTCTTTTTTGTGGCGGGAATCTCGGTTGCGGCGATCGGCTTATTCGCGATTACGCCTCTGTTGCGTTTACCCCTCAATGTGATGCGCGACGGATTGACCGAAGGCAGTCGTGGGTCTGCAGGGCGGCTCTGGCGGAGATTCGGCGCAAATCTCGTGGTGCTGGAACTGGCGATCGCTGTGATTCTGCTCGTCGGAGCAGGGCTGCTGGGAAAGAGCTTTTACAGACTGCTTCATGTCAGCCCAAATTTCAACACGGATCATCTAGCGATGGTTGATGTCATGGCGCCGGATACACTGTATCCAAAAGATGAGGACGACGTGCGGCTTCAACGTCAGATTACCAGCCGCATTGGTGCGCTTCCTGGAGTCGTTTCAGTGGGGATAACCTCGGTTCCGCCCTTGAGCTTTAACGGAAATACTAATTGGATCCGCTTTGTAGGGCGTCCCTATAACGGCGAACATAACGAAGTGAACATGCGCGATGTCAGCGGGGACTACATCAAGACTCTGCAAGCGAAGATGTTAAGGGGGCGAGGGTTTACCGAACGGGAAGATGGTACGAAGCCACCAGTAATCATTATTAACCAGACACTGGCAAAGATGTATTTTCCAAATCAGGATCCAATCGGGCAGCACATCGGAGACACAGATCTAAGCCCTAAGTCGATCAGGGAAGTTGTGGGCGTGGTCGATGATATCAAGGAAGGATCTCTGGATCAGGATATGTGGCCGACTGCTTATTATCCGCTATATCAGGATGAGAATGGTTACTTCACGCTGATGGTGCGCACGTCGCAGTCGGCAGAATCTATTCTGCCGACGCTGGTGAGCACAATTCACAGTATTGATCCGGGAGTGGGAACGGCAGATCCGACGACAATGGAAGAGCACACGCGCACGTCACCGACGGCCTATCTGCATCGCTCTTCGGCGTGGCTGGTCGGCGGATTTGCTGTGCTGGCGCTGCTGCTGGGCGTAATTGGTCTCTACGGAGTGGTTGCGTATTCGGTCAGCCAGAGGACGCGCGAGATTGGCGTGCGGATGGCATTGGGGGCGCAGCGAAGTTCGGTACACAACCTGGTGATGCGAGAGGCAGGTCGACTCACCCTGCTGGGCATTGGCGTGGGGTTGATCTGCGCTGTTGGTGCCTCGACGCTGATGCGTGGATTGCTGTTTGGCACGGCGGCCTGGGACGCGGGAACACTCGCGTCCGTGGCAGTTGTTCTGGGTATGTCGGCACTGATTGCCAGCTATATTCCCGCTCATCGCGCAGCTTCGGTTAATCCGGTAGACGCGCTGAGAGCGGAGTAACATCAGTCGACTAACTCACTTCGCGGGGATGGTGCGGAGTGAGTTAGCAGGCGGTTCCTATTCGCTGCGAAGAACTACTTGTGGATTGACCCTTGCTGCACGTCGAGCGGGCAACCAGCATGCGATGAGCGCGACAAGTGCGAGGAAGAGCGGAACTGTCGCGAATGTTACCGGGTCATTGTTGTGAATGCCGTACAGGACACTGGTGAAGAGGCGTGCGAGCGCGAACGACGCCGGCAATCCGACAGCAGAAGCAATGAGCGTAAGCAACATTCCCTGACGTACAAAGAGGCGCTGCACCGACGCCGCCTGTGCACCGAGCGCCATGCGAATGCCTATCTCCCGGGTACGACGGCTGACCGAGTAACTCATCACTCCGTAGAGGCCGACACCTGCGAGAATCAATCCGATTGCGCCGAAGACTCCAAAGAGTGTAGCGGCAAGGCGAGGCAGGAAGAAGGCATCGCGGAGATGCTCCTGCATCGTCTGTACGTTGTAAACGGCCATCGACGGATCGAGAGCACGAATCTGCCTTCGCAGGGTCGTGACGACGTCAGCCGGATTACTGGCAGAGCGAACCATGACCGTATAACCCATGAAGGCCGGATCGCTCGCAATAGCTTGATCGAGAGAACGAAAGAGCACAGCGCGCGGATCTTCACCGAGAGAACGGGACTTAATGTTTCCAACAACTCCAATGATTTGATAAGTGGTGTCGCCGTCTACGACGCTCTGACCGATTGGATTGTCGCTGCCGAAAACTTTGTCCACGAATGTCTGATTGACGATGGCAACCTTCGGCCCGGTGGGGGATTCGTTGCTGAAATCGCGGCCCGCTAGGCGGGGAATGCCCATAGCTTCAAAGTAGCCTGGGGTGGCCATATACATTTCGACAATCGGGTCTGGTTCCGAGGGTCTTGAGGGACTGGACTTGGGTTTGACCAGCGCACGAAATCCATCGCTGCGATTGCCTCCATTGAGGGGCACACTATCGGTGACGACAGCCGATATGACGCCGGGCTGGGATGCGATGTTCTGCCGAAGCTGGGTTAAGAATTGCACGGTGCGTTCCGCTGTGTAGCCGTTGACTCGCGGGTCCACCTGAGCGCTGACGATACCGTTGGAGCGGAAGCCGATGTCAATGTTGGCGGCTTCTTGCAGGCTTCGCAGAAAGAGGCCAGTAGCAGTGAGCAGCACAAGACACATAGCGATCTGACCGACGATCAACAAGTTGCGCATCGTAAACTTGCGACCGGGCCGCGCGAGGACATCTTCTCCCTTGAGAGCGTTCGAGAGCCTCGGGCGCGACGCCGCCCACGCAGGGACAATACCGAAGAAAAGACCGGCACCAACGCTGAGCGCGAAAGTATATGCCAGCACACGCCAGTCAATACTCAGCGTGAGATTGATCGGGACAGGCGCCGGGAAATGAAAGGTAGCGAGCGCCTGCGTGGCCCATAGAGAAAGTAACGTGCCAAATACTCCACCGCCCAGAGCGAGTAGAACGGATTCCAGAACCATCTGGCGAATGATCCTCATGCGCGTGGCTCCCAGAGCGAGACGCACGGCCATCTCACGCTGGCGGCTGGCAGCGCGCGACAGCATGAGATTCGCAACGTTAGCGCAAGCGATACATAGCACCAGCAGGACTACGACAGAAAGCGCACCAAGGAACAGGAGCACCGTGGACTTATCACGCGGCGGCAGCGAACCTGCCTGATCGGACAGGAAACCGTTGCCCTTGTCGGTGGCGGGATAGGCAACAGCGAAACGCTTGGCGAGCGCCCCAAGTTCGGCATCGGCCTGGGTTCGCGTTACTCCCGGTTTGAGACGCGCTACGACCTGCAGCCAGTGCATATCTCGAGAGGTGTTATTGCTGAGATTCGGAACAAGTGATGTTACATTGCCAAGCGGGACCCAGAATTCGGAATCGAGAATGAGATCTATTCCGCGAAATCCAGCCGGCGTGACGCCGACAACAGTGTAGGAATGGCCGGAGAGTGTGACGGCTTTACCTGCGATGCTTTTGTCAGAGGCGAAGCGGCGCTGCCAAAGCCGATGGCTGAGAACAATGACCTGCTGGTCCTCTTCCTGATGGAGAAATCCGCGACCGGCTGTCATGGGAAGTTGCAAGACATCGAAGAAATTCGCTGAGGTCGCCTGACCCCATACTCGCTCGGGCTCGCCGCTGCCCCCGATCGAAGCGGGTACGAGCTCATTGTAGGCGGCGACGCCGCTGAAGGATTTCGCCTGATCGCGCACGTCTTCAAAGACGGGCTCGGGAAAGTTGTTGCAGCACTGATCTCCGTCATGCGTGGTATGCAGGGCGAGCAAGGTAGCGGGATCGCCGACTGGTGCTGGCCGAAGCACAAAGCGGCTAACCATCGAGAAGATCGTCGCGTTCGCGGCGATGCCAAGGCCGATCGAGACAACGACCGCGATCACGAATCCTGGTGCTCTTGAGAGGCGGCGGAAGGTATAGGTGAGGTCCTGCTGCGCGATTGACATGGGTACGCTCCCTGACGTTGGAGATACGAATCGCGGGCGGGAATTGTTCCTGATAAATGAGGGAACGGGAGACAGGGATGAATTACGGTTCAAATAAAAATGGGCTTACTTGCGTAGGCAACGGCCGCAGATGGCCGGCTGAGAAATCGGTCATCTGCGGCGTTGTCAGTTTAGTTATTGCGAAGGGCGGTCATAGGGTCGATTCGCGAAGCTCTGCGTGCCGGCAAGTAACCCGCAACAAGCGCTACTATGCCGAGCAAAAGGACCATCCCAGCAAAGGTCGTGGGATCTGTTGGGGTAGTGCCGAAGAGCAGCGCGGCAATCGCTTTCGCAACGATAACTGAGGCGATCGTACCCGCTGCAATGCCAATCAGTGCGAGTCGAAACGTCTGTCCAATCACGCCGAGTTGCACTCGCGAGATAGTTGCGCCAAGCGCCATGCGAATGCCGATTTCCTGTGTTCGCTGTGTGACCGAATAGGAAATGACGCCGTAGATGCCGAGCGCGGCGAGAATGACTCCGAAAGCAGCGAAGGATACGACCAGCAGCACGAAGAATCGACGAGGCGAAACCGCATGATCGACGATCTGCTGAATGGTGCGGAACTCAGCCGCAGGTTGATTTGGATTCAGTCCTCGCAACTTGCTCATCACGCTGGAGGCCAACACCTCAGGAGGCAGTTTGGTGCGGACAACTAACTCCGCTCCTGCCGGACCTGCCTGCGCGATTGAGAAATACGCCTGCCAGCCTGGCTTCCCTTCAACGTTTGCCTCGTGCACGTCCTGGATGACGCCGATGACACGCCAATCCTGGCCATTCATGACGACCATGCGCCCGACAGCATCTCCGCCTGAAAAAAGATATTTCGCTGACGTCTCGTTGAGAATGATCACAGATTCGCTTTTTGGGCCATCGTCCCAGGTGAAGTCGCGTCCGCGTAGCCTCATCCCCATGGTTTTCATATACCCCGGGCTGACCACGTAAACGTAGGCGCCCGGAAGTTCCCCGGGTTGATAATGTTTGCCCTTAATTTCTGGGCTGCCCCAACTGCGATTGCGCTCCAACGGCAGATAGTCAACGACGCCCGACGACTCGATGCCCGGGATCGCGTTCACCTGATTCAGCATCTCGCGAAGTATCGCGGCACGTTTTTCGTCTTTGCCTCCGTCGTCGTAGTCCACACTGATTGCAGCGGCGTGGCTGGGCTCAAAGCCCAGGTCCACATCCAGAACATGGAGAAAACTGCGCAGCAGCAAACCTGCGCCCACAAGCAGCACGCACGCCAGCGCTACCTCGGATATCACTAACAGCGCCCTCGTCAGTTCATGCTTGCGGCCATGACTTAATCCCTGCCCCGAATCCTTGAGAGCCTCCTGCACGTTTTTACTCGAAGCCTTAAGGCCAGGTGCGATGCCAAAAAGCACAGCAGCGAATATCGCGATTGCAACGGTCCAGGCCAGAGTCGCACCATCTACGCGGACGCTGCTCAACATTGGCAATGCGATGGATCCCTGGTGCGCCAGGAAAAATGTTACCGCGTAAGCAAATGCAAGACCAAGAACCGCGCCTGTGCAGGACAGCGCCATGCTCTCCGTAAGCAGCTGCCTGATCAGACGCATGCGCCCTGCGCCGAGGGCCGACCGAAGTGCGAACTCCTTTGTACGAGTGGCTGATCGAGCGAGCATCAGATTGGCGAGGTTCACGCAGACAATCAGAAGAATTGTTCCTACAGCGCACCACAGCACGATCAGAGAGCGGCGCAGTTTGCCGCTGACATATTCCTTGAGCCCCACCAGGTGAATGGGCTGGTCTTTGTAATTTCCAAGAGACTGAGGATATTTGATGTTGAAGTAGAGTTGCGGATTGACTACGTTGGAATCTGCCTGCGCCTGCTCTATTGTTATGCCGGGCTTTGTTCTGCCGACGAGCGCAAGAATGTTTCCCCACTGACGCATATCGTCGAGAACAGCGGGCGTGAAGAGATCAATCTTCGATCCAGGAGCAAAGACTGAACCGAAATCGAATCTTTCTGGCAGCACTCCGACGACCGTTACGGGTGCGCCATCGAGATCGATCGGCTTACCGACGATGGCTGGATCGGCCGCGAAATGCGTATGCCAAAAGGCATTGGACAAGAGTGTTACAGGGCGAGCACCTTTGTTAGCTTCTTCGGGTAGGAACAGCCGGCCCAGCGCTGGCTCAACGCCGAGAGTCTGGAAGAAGTTTCCGGTAACGAGGATGCTGGTAGCGGGTGTGGGTTGGCCGTGCCCGGTGAGCTTTACGTTGTCGCTCGAGGAAAAAGCAAAGTAACCCGCTACATCCTGAAATGTGTGATTCTGCGCTCGAAACTCTTCGTATGCATCCGCCGAGTATGTCTCGCAGGAGAACCCGCATTTCGTTGCTTCAGGGGCCACCCAAACTAGTTGCTGCGGATCGCGAAACGGCAGTGGGCGTACCAAAATCGCGTTGACAACGCTAAAGACCGCGATATTGGCGCCGATTCCCAATGCGAGGATCAACACTGCAATGACGGTGAAGGAGCCGTCTCGCCTCAGAGTGCGAAGGGTATAAGTCAGGTCCTGCATGAGAATGTCGAGGCCGGGAAGGCCCCGAGATTCGCGTTGCTGCTCTCTTGCCTGCATAACTCCTCCGAATCGGATCATTACCTGTCTGCGTGCTTCTTGGTAAGAAAGCCCATAGCGCATTTTTTCTTCAATGGCGAGGTCGATGTGTGCTGCCATCTCTTCGTTAAGGTCGTCGTCCAGTGGCTTCTTACGAAAGAAAGAGAAAAGCCGAACGAACCCTCGACGGATAGAACCCGCGATCGAGTTGAGCTGTCGATCGCTCATGATGCACTGCCCTCGGAATCCATCGTGAGCACGCGTCCCATAAGGTCAGACAAACGCTGCCAGTACGCTGCATCCTTGGCCAATTGCTTTCGGCCTGCACGCGTGATCGAGTAGAACTTGGCTTTGCGGTTGTTGTCGGAGATACCCCAGGCTGCGGAGATCCAGCCGCGATGCTGCAAGCGGACAAGCGCTGCGTAGATAGTTCCCTGATTCAGCAGGACCGCGTCGTCACTGACCTGCTCTATGCGGCGGGCAATGCCGTAACCATGCAGCGAGCCCATAGCGGATAGAGTTTGCAGCACCATCAGGTCGAGAGTACCCTGCAACAGGTCGAGCTTTGACTCGGTCATTTGCTGCTCCTGTGTTATGACCACACCAGTATTTCACAATACGTGTGGTCACGCCACAGGAAATGTGTGGGATTGCCACAGGAATACTATTTATTCTTCGTGAAGTATGCGGGTCGTGCCCGTCAATGGGAGCCTCAGACAGGCCTTGCATCCATGACCGTCTGTGCGGTTGACCAGTTGGACGGAGCCGGAGTGAGCCATCGCGATCTGCTGTGCGAGAACCAGGCCAATGCCCGTGCCACCAGGCTTGGTGGTGTAGAAGGGGACAAAAAGATTGCTGGCGTTGGTGAGACCCGGACCGTTGTCGATGATGTAGATCAAAACTTCGTTGTGCAACGTCTCCCAGGTAATTTCCACGCATGGAACGCGAACTTCGGGCTCTTTGCTTCGGCCGTTTCGCTGGACAGCAGCCTCGGAGGCATCCGGACTGAGCGAAGCTTCCGTTGCGTTGCGCACGAGATTGATAAGCGCCTGCGCGAGTTGATCGGGATCCGCAAGCAACGTGATATCGGCCGTTCCAGTGACGGCGACAGCTACTCGCGTCTCAAGCTTAGCAACGCGCCTGACCACTGCATCAATCGAGATGGACTGAAGGCGAGGCGCGGGCAGGCCCATCAATTCACGGTATGCCTGGAGAAAGCGATTCAACGACTCGGCGCGGTCTTCGATGACTTCAAGGCCGCGGGCAAAATCATCGTCTTCTTCAGATTGGGCACCGGCGGAGGTCAGGCGACTGCGCAGGCTTCCGGCGATGGATTTGATAGGTGTAAGCGAGTTGTTGATCTCATGCCCAAGAACGCGAATAAGCCGTTCCCAGGCAAGGCGCTCTTCCTCGCGAAGAGCCTCGCTTACGTCTGAAAGAACAAATAGCGTGTGCGGTATTCCGCGCAGGCGAAAGCTCGTGCGCTTTACGACCCAGCGAGCCGTTTGCTGCGAATTGCTCAGTGAGAGCAGATCGTTATCTTCGGCATGAATCAGGCGTTCGAGATCAAGCTTGCTGTTGTCCGGTTTTCCGGCAGGTCGGGCTGGAGTAGCGTGTGGCCGCAGATTGAAGGCGCGCTCCGCGGCGGCATTGAGCAGCTTGAGCTTGCCGTCGGGATCGAAGGCGAGCACGGGAGATTGCATCGACTTCATGACTCGCTCTACGAGCGCCATGGCTTCCATTGCGCCAACACGCTGGACCTGCAACATGCCGGCGAGTGCATTGATTTCAAGAGCAAGATCTCCCATGGCATCATTGCGCCGGCCACCTCGAGCGCGAAAAGAATAATCGTCTTCGCGCAACGCGGCAACCACGTTAGCGAGGGTTTGCAGTGGGCGAAGCACCTCTTCAGTGATGAGTGAAACGACGAATAGCCACGCGACAATCAGCGATGGCAGCGCGATCCATTGGATAGAGGGATCGACGTGGTGTTCCTGCAATTCGAGGGCAACCAGGGCGAGGACGGGGATGCCCATGAGATACAGTGAAAGCCGGAGACGGCGTTCGAAGCTGAGGCGCTGACGAGAACGACCGAGAGGCAGCCGCTTAAGCTGCGTTGGCGCTACATGCGGCTCGTCACGATCGTTATAAACCATACTTTTCGATACGCCGATAGAGGGCTCCACGGCTGAGGCCAAGAGCTTCGGCCGCCTGGCTGACGTTACCTCCGACCCGCGCTAGAGCCTTGCGAATGAGTATAGCTTCGACTGCTTCGAGGCTCATGTCGTCCATCGTTGGGGCCGCGACGCGCTGCGCGTGGAGCGCGAGATCGGGCGCGTCGATGCGATCTCCGCGCGACATGAGTACCGCTCGCTCGATAGTGTGGTCGAGCTCGCGGACATTCCCGGGCCACGCGTACTGCAGCATAAGTTGCAATGCTGCAGGCTCGAGTCCTTGAATAGCGCGGCGATAACGGGTAGCATGACGCGCGAGAAAATGCCCGGCCAGCGCAGGAATATCTTCGCGACGTTCACGCAACGGCGGCAGATGAATCTCAACGGTGTTCAGGCGAAAGAGCAGGTCCTCGCGAAAGCGTCCTTCAGCACATTCCTGATGCAGGTTGGCGTTAGTCGCGGAAAGAATGCGCACATCAACCTGCTGGGTGCGCGAGGAGCCTACGCGCTCCAGTTCTCCCGTCTCGAGCACGCGTAGTATTTTAGCCTGCTGACGAATGGGGATATTGGCGATTTCATCGAGAAAAAGCGTGCCGCCGCTGGCAAGTTCGAAGCGACCGATCCGATCCGTACGCGCATCGGTGAACGCTCCTTTGACGTGGCCAAAGAGTTCGCTTTCAAATGTGCCCTCGGGCAGAGCGCCAGTGTTGACTGCAACCAGCGTGCGCGTGGAGCGCCCAGAAAGGCGATGCAATGTTTGTGCGACCACCTCTTTGCCGGTGCCGTGCTCTCCAGTGATGAGCACATTGGCGTCAGAGGGACCGACGCGTGACATCGTCTCCAAAACCTGGCGCATGGATGGAGCAGTGGCGATGAAATCCGGCGCTCCAGCCGCACGGAGGATGCGGTTTTCCGCCTCCAGCCATTGAGTGCGGCGCTGGCTGCGATGCAGTTCCATCTGTGTGCGCAGAATACTCAGCAGACGCGCGTTTTCCCACGGCTTCTGGATGAAGTCGCTGGCCCCGCGACGCATCGCTTCGACAGCGAGGTCGATGTTTCCCCATGCGGTCATCGCTATGACTGGCAGTTGCGGATCGATCTCTTTAATGCGCACGACGAGGTCCATGCCCTCCTGCCCGGAGGTAGTGTCACGCGTGTAGTTGAGATCGATGAGCACGCCGTCGAAGCTGTCATGCGCGAGAGCCTCGATCAACAGAGCCGGAGTGCGCACCATTTCAAGCTGGTAGCCCTCCGGCTTGAGAAGCAGACGCAGAGCCTCGAGAATCTGCGGCTGGTCATCGGCGATGAGCAGCTTGTAAGGCCTTTCCGCCGTGGCGTTCTGAGTGCCCGTATTCTTGCTACTCGTTCCCGTTGTCATGTCTTTTGCCAGTGTGTCAGTCCTCAAGTGCTAATGTCCACTTGGAACTGGTCCCGTTGCCGAGCTAGTTACAGTGCCGGAGAGTTCTCCCTTTCGAGATTTCTCAAGAGTGATGCCAAACTCTTCGAGCACCGCGCCTGTTGCCCGGCGTACTTCGATGCGAGCCTTTTCGTAGGCCGTCTCAGCGGTCACCAATGCAGACTCAGCAACTGCCAGATCATGCTCGGAAGTGAGTGTCTGCTGGTTCGAGCCAGCACCCAATTTTTGTTCCTTCTGCATAATGTCCAAAGTCTTCGCGGCAAGGTCTCGAGCCTTACGCGCGGCCGTTACGCGGCTGGCTCCTTGTTCGAGGGCATAGCGCGCATTGCGCACTTCAATTCGAATACGCTTCTTCAACTCCTCGAGATATACCTGGGACTGGCGGTACTCGAGCTCGGTGCGGTATTGATCGGCTTTAGCAATTCGATTTCTGATTGGGATGCCCAATTGGAATCCCACCTGATACTCGGGGGATGTGTAATTGAGCGCGTTCTGGATAGATGTGCCGAGACCAGTCGACTCTGCGACAGGGACGCCGGGTTGAGGAGGAATAAGCGGGTTCGGCGTTCCGGCAAATCCTGTGCCGGAAATGAAGCCGTATGCGGAAAGCGACGGCAGCAAAGCATTGCGTGCGGTTTTTCGGCTGAGCTCACTGTTTTGCAGAACCAGTACGTTCTCTTGAACTTCGGTACGGTCTTGCAGTGCTTCAGCAATCATGTCCTGGACCGGTTCAGTGATCGGCTGGGTCTCAACGCCGATGTGATCCGTAGGAATGACCGGCATCTCTTCCAGGATCGGATCGTCGAGACTACGCGTAATGGCATTCTTCATGTACAGCTCTTGCAACTGAAGGTTGGTGCGAGCTACGGTCAGATCCTGTTCGCGAGTCGCCTCTTCGCCTTCTGCTTTCAGCACATCCATTTGTGGAATAGCCTGGAGTTCGAATTGCTTGCGGCTCGTATTGAGACTCTCGGTGGCGAAGGCAACGGAGCGTTCGCTTACCTGCTCGATCTCGTAAGCATTTACTAGGTCCCAGTAGAGATCACAGATCTGAGTAACAGTGGCGATCACCTGTGCGCGAAAGGCGATATCCGAAACTTTCTGGTTCGTGCGCGCGATATGCAGGAAGCGTAGGTTTGGGCCAAAGCCAAATCCAGAGAGGAGTTGCTGCTGCGCATAGAACTGCATGAACGTGGTGAACTGTGGACTGAATGCGTTGTTGGGGCTGTTGGTAGTTAGACGATTGTTATTCCAGATAGCCTGGATGCTACCGCCTGTTGGGAATGCCTGTGAGTAGCCAAAATTACCAAGGATAGTGTTCTGTTTCGCGACCGGTACGCCTAACTGCACCTGGTTCGGGAGCTCCTGCGTGAGGTGGTCGACATACCCTGTGACCTGGAAAAACGGATCGTAGTTGGAGACGGCCGTGCCTGTACCCAGCGTCGACGTAACCAGGCCACCACTGCCTGCGCCAGCGCCGCCCGCGCCACCCGACGTACCACCCGCGCCCGATCCGGATCCATTTCCTGCTCCCCCTCCGCCCGGTGTGCCTGAGACGACGCCGGTATTAACGCCGCGTACTTGTCCACCAGCCGCTGTACGCAGGATATCCATCTGGGCGATAGGCAGGTTATAGCGAGCAATTACCATGTCGAGATTGTCTTCGAGCGCGAGATCAATAGCATCTCGCAGTGACAAATAGAGCTTGCCGTCGCGTATCAGTGAATTGAGTCGCACAGAGTTAGCCATATTCGGCAACGGAACGGTTTTGCCACGATAGGCATCGAAAGGATTATGCGAGGACAGCATCATCTGGTTGAATGGAATGTCAGACGCCGCTGAAGTCGGGGCCGCCTTTGGAGCTACCGGAGCATTCTGGTCGAGAGACGCGGGCGCTGGGGGAGGGGTACTTTGTTGATCCTGCTGCGCGAACGCAGGAATCGCAGACTGAGCAAATAGACTAAGGCAGCAGATTGATGCAACTGTCTTGCAGAGAATTCCCGCTGTTGATTGAGCAGCCGAGCGATTGTTCATCAGCTTGCCTTGAGTCCTGGAGAAAGAATGATTCACGATTGCACTCCTGCCGTCGCTTGTGCGATGCCTGCTGTGTCGGAGTAGAGCCAGCCGTCACGCAGTTCAATCACGCGTGTTCCGTACTTGGCGTTCTCCTCTGAATGCGTTACCTGCACGATGGTCGTGCCTTCATCGTTCAGCTGCTTGAACAATTCCATAATTTCCTTTGCCTGTCCGGAATGCAGATTGCCTGTGGGCTCATCGGCGAGCAGCAGACTTGGCTTGTGAATAACGGCGCGTGCAATACCCACGAGCTGTTGCTGTCCCCCGGAAAGCTGACTGGGGAAGAGATCTTTCTTGCCGACGATGTTGAATTTATCGAGAGTGTCCGCAACGAGTGCCTGACGTTCAGCGCGTGGAATGTCTTTGTACGAAAGCGGCAAATCGATGTTCTCTGCAACGCTGAGATCGTCGAGCAGGTGATAGCTCTGGAAGACCATGCCGATACGGCGGCGAGCGAGTTCGGCGCGTTGCTTGCGATTCATGCGATGGACAGGATCACCCTCGAAAAAGAACTCGCCGTGCCATTGGTCGTCGAGCATGGCGAGAACGTTCAGAAGGGAGGACTTCCCTGCTCCGGACGGTCCCATGACGGTGACAAATTCGCCCGGATGGATGGTCAGGTTGATGTGGCGAAGAACCCAGGTTTCAGTGTGGCCTGTCTTATAGCTGCGTTCGACTTTGTTTAGTTCGATCATGGTATTGGATAACTCCGGTTTACTGATTTCTTAGAATGTTGATGCGTGCCAACAAGCTTTGATTACTCCGACCTCAGTGCTTTCATTGGATCGACGGAGGCGGCTCGGCGTGCAGGAATTGCAGCGGCAAGAGCAACCATCAGAGCGCTGATGAGAACTGAGGCAATGAAGGTGATCGGGTCTCCGGGCTGCACTCCGTAGAGCAAACTCTGCATCAGTTTTGAAAGCCCGAATGCCGCGGGCAGCGCGACCGCGACGCCGATGATTGCGGTGAGCGCCATTTCGCGCATGACGAGAAGAACTACCTGGCTGCGTTGTGCACCGAGAGCCATGCGCACGCCAATCTCACGGGTGCGCTGGGTGGTGGCGAAGGCGAGAACGCCATAGAGTCCCACAGCGGTCATCAGCATTGCCAGAACCGAGAAGCTCATGGCCAGCATTGCCATGGCGCGTTCGTTGGAAATGCTCTGGTCGATCTGTTGTTCCATGGTGCGCATATCATCGACGACTAGCTTTGGATCAAGGCGATGAATGCGCTCGCGAATGGTGGATTCAACAACAACCGGATCCTGAGCTGTAAGCGCATAGAGCTGGAGTCCACCGGGATGCGGTTGCTGAAAGTAAGGGCGATAGACTGTGCCGCGCGGCGCCTCGCGCATGCTCTCGTGCTTGATGTCACCCACCACGCCTACGATGGTTGTGTCGAGCTTGACATCATTCCCGCCGCCCTGCGCAATGAGACGTCCAAGGGCATTTTGCGGGTTGCCGTAGAAGCGCTTGGCAAAGGTGCTGTTGACAACGGCGACCAGAGGACTGCCTTTGGTATCAGCTGGCGTGAATTCTCGACCTGCGAGAATCGGTTGACGCAATGTAGCGAAGTAATCCGAAGTAATCCATGGAGATTCGAAGTCCATTTTATCGTCTTCGGCAGCAACATGACCCTGAACGGTGTAGTTGGAGTTGGTTGAGTCTCCGGAAATCTCCGGATCAGTCGTGCCGGCTACCCGCAGGACGCCCGGGATCTGTTGAATGGTGTCGAGCACGCTGGTCTCAACCTGTACGCTGCGATCTTCTCCGTAGCCGGCATTGGTTGGGTCTACGCCAAAGCTGGCGAGATGCGCGATCTGAAAGCCGATGTCCTGGCTGCGCAGATTGCTGAGCGTGCGAACGAAGAGACCCGCACCTCCAAGAAGAAGAACCGTAAGCGAGATCTGAAAGCCGACTGCAACCTTCCGGAAGCGCTGTGATGCCCGGGATGAGGTGCCAGTGTTTTGGCGAAGAGCTTCAGCCAGCCTGGGACGCAGAAACTGTAAAGCTGGCGCCATACTGAAGGCCACGCTAATGAGCAGTGAGAGCGCCAGGGTGAAGCCCAGGATACGCAAATCGATCGAAGCGGAGTAGGGTGCATCGGCTATGTCGTCTCTGTTGGTCATCATGCGAACAAGGGCTTGCGCGATGACGGGCGAAAGTCCCACACCCGCGATAGCTCCGCAGGCGCCGAGGACACCTCCCTCGACAAGCAACTGAGAAATAATCCTTGATCGCGCCGCGCCGAGAGCATAGCGCATGGAGATTTCGCGGACGCGTCCTGCAGCGCGCAACAGCAGCAACGTAGCGATGTTGACTGCGCACATTGCAGCGAGTACGCCTACCATGCCCATGAGCACGAGAAGAGGCAAGCGCAGATCGTCGCGCTGCGGATTGAAGCCGCTGGAGTCATCAATGACAGAGAGGTGCGTTTTGTTGAGGAATCCATCTTTGAAACGAGCTGAAGCGTGGCTGTAACTGGCTAGTTCCTGCGCACGCAGTGAATACCAGAGTGGGGCCAAAGCTGATTCGGCGCGCTCGCGGGTCACGCCGGGCTTGAGGCGAGCAACGAGTGTGAGCCACACGGACTTGTGATTGCTGAAGTCGTTGCGCTGAGCAGTCCACGGCATGGCGACTTCACTCATGCTGACTGGCAGGAAGACGCCGGGCTTGTATCCGCCGATCGCCGAGTAGAATCCTTCGGGAGCGACACCGAGAATAGTGAAAGGCTGTCCGTTGATCAGCAGCGTTTTTCCAGGAACATCCTGCTCGGCATTGAAGTGAGTTTTCCAGTAGTCGTAGCTGAGGACCACGACGGGGTTTGCGTTCTTCGCTGTTTCGTCAGACTGCGTCATCAGGCGACCGATGGCGGGCCTGAGGCCAAGCAGATCAAAGTAATTTCCTGTGACGAGCTCAGCGTCCTTCGTCTCCGCCTGATCGTGCCAGGAGATGCCCACGCCAGCACGATCGGCTGCGAGGATGTCGGTAAATACGGTATTTTGTGCGCGAAGATCTTTGTACATCGGATAGGAAAAGTAGTTGCGTTCGTCTCCGCCAAAACTGCTCATGGAACCAGAAAAACTACCCTTCCACTCAAAGCGCACAAGTTCTTTGGGATTGTGCACGGGCAACATGCGCAGGATCACCTGATCGAAAATGGTGAAGATGGCGGAGTTGGCTCCGATGCCGAGAGCCAGCGTGATGATCACCGTCAACGCGAAGCCAGGTGTGCGAGCGATCTGCCGCAATGCGTACCGTACGTCCTGAATGAATGTCTGCATGCCGTATTTCCTTGTATTCCTGTTCTGGTGCCTGCGAGTTGCTGTTCCTTGCTTGTCCAGTCTGCTTGTCTACTCGATCCTTAGAGCTTTCATTGGTTCGATGGATGCGGCGCGGCGGGCGGGAATGAAGCCCGCAAACACTGCACAAATCGCCAGTATGACGGTTGCGCCGATGAGTGCAATCGGGTCGTAAGCACCCACGCCGTAAAGCTGGCTGGCGATGAAATGACTCGTGAGCAGTGAAAATAACATCCCAATGACAAGTCCGACGCCAATCTGAAAAAGTACCCTTCGCAACACCATGCCAACGACGCTGGGCCGTGTCGCTCCCAGAGCCATGCGAATGCCGATCTCACCGGTACGCCTCGCGACAAAGTATGAAGTGACGCCGTAAAGGCCCACCGAAGCGATAACCAGGGCGAGTACTCCGAAGAGCGCGGTGAGACGAGCGATGAGCCGATCCTGATTGAAGTTGCCGGCTACCTGCGCATCCAGCGATCGGAGATCGTCCACAGTGAGATTAGGATCGATGCCGGCCAGCGTGCGGCGCACCAAAGCCTCGACGTCCTCCTGAGGGCGGTTGAAGCGAAGCACAATTGAATTGATGAACATGGACTGCAGTTCACCGCCGATCATTGCGTCTTCCTTGTAGGCGTTGTATTGCTGCGTGAGAGGACGCAGATAAACCGGCCGAACCGGGTCTCGCGGGTTGTTCATCTTGAAGTCTTTGAAAACGCCGACGATTTCCCAGGCGCTGGAATAAGGTACGAAATCGATGCCGAAGTGCTTGCCGATTGGGTCTTCATTGGGGAAGAACCGTTTGACAAAAGTTTCGTTCACGATAACGACAGGCAGCGAGGTTGCGGTGTCCTGTTCATTGAATTCGCGACCGCGGACCATGGGAACGCCGATGGCATTAAGATAGTGCGCATTGACGCGATCCCAGGTTGATCCGCAGCGTGAGCCGGGTGTGGGCGCCGGATGACCCTGCTGAATAACGCATTCGCCCCAGTTGTCACCTTCGAGCGGGCTGTAGAGCGCGAGGCCTACTCCGGTGATACCGGGCAATGCAGAGAAGCGAGTCTGCATCTCGCGATAGAGCGCGGGCAGACGCTCTGCAGTGTATCCCGCGCCTGCAGGATCGAGATGCAGAACGTAGCGATTGGTGGTGGCGATACCGAAGTCCTGATGCTCAAGGTTGGTGAGCGACTTGGTCATCAATCCTGCGCTGACAAGCAGCACGAGCGACAGAGCAGCCTGCAACACGACCAGGATGATCTGCGGCAAAGAGGTCCGGTCTTTTGTCGAGCGGTTGGATCCTCGCAAAGCCTCAGCGGGCTGAGCATGCGAAGACATCCATGCGGGGGCCGTACCAAAGAGGATGCCGGTGATCAGCGAAATGAGAAATGCAAAGCCGAGCACAGGCAGCGAAGGGCTGGCATCGATGGGCATGTTCTTGGCATCGGGAAATGCCAGCGTGAGGATCATGTGCGAACCGGCGTAGGCGACCGCGAGGCCAGCCAGTCCACCAAGACAGCTCAGCAGAATACTCTCTGTAAGTATTTGCCGAATGAGCCGCGCGCGTCCCGCCCCGAGTGCCATGCGAATGGAGATATCGGCGCGCCGAGCAGTGCTGCGCGCGAGCAGCAGATTGGCTATGTTTGCGCAGGCAATCAGCAGCACGACAGAAGAGAGAATCATCAGCATTTTCAGACCGGTACCGGTGTACTGCTGCAAACTCTGAATGCCACCGCCACCGGGAACGATCACCACATGCTGCTTGGGAATTTCAGCCGCTCCTCCGTGTTCGGTATATGCCGGACGCGTCGCCAGCCACTGGCGCAGTGCTGCGGAAAGTTTGGCCTGCAGCGGCGCAATCTGGGTTCCTGGACGCACCCTGCCGAGTGGATAGAGCCAGTTTGATTCCTGATGGTGCAGGATCGAACTCGGGCCCGCGATCACTGGTTCGTCCGCAAGCGGAATCCACATGTCTGGTGGGTGGTCTGAAATGCGATCGCCATAAAATCCGCGCGGCGCTATTCCTGCGACCACAAAAGGATGGGCTTGAACCAGAACCGTTGAACCAACGATTGAGGGATCGCCTGCGAACTCGCCCTGCCACGCCTGATAGCTGAGTATTACCACCGCGGTAGCGCCCGGTGTATCGTCACTCTCAGCCATTACTCGGCCTAGAAATGGGCCTACGCCGAGAGTGGAAAAATAATTGCCGGATACATATTCGCCCTTCAGGGACTTAGCCGCAGCGTTACCTCGCCGAACGCTGTATCCTCCGCCTCCAGCCTGCATCGCAGCCAGTTGCTCAAACTCCGGAGCTGATTTTTTGAGATGCAGATAGAGGTCGTAGGAGTAGATGTCGAAATCGCCGTTCTCGCCAACAAACCCGCCGTTCACGCAGCAATTATCAGTGTCGCCGATGCGATAAAGCTGCGCGGGATCCGCGACGGGAAGCGACTTAAGCAGGATGCCTTGCACCAGCGTGAAGATGGCCGCGTTGGCGCCGATACCGAGAGCCAGCGTGATGACCGCCGTCAGGGTAAACCCCGGCGACTGCCGCAGCTGGCGCAGCGCGTATGGGATGTCCTGACTGGCATTCCGTATCCATCGCTTCATGCTGTTCATCACAACTTCCTTTCGTTCTTCGTCACCTGAGGTCCTTATCTATTCGGTTCGCCTATTCGGTTCGCAGAGCTTGCATGGGTTCAAGATGAGCTGCGCGCCGCGCAGGCAACAGTGCTGCTAACGCTGCCACCGCAACCATTGCGACGATGGCCACAGTGAAGCTCACCGGATCGAAGGGCGACATTTGGTAAAGCATCGATTTGAGCGGGCGTATTGCGAGAAACGTAAGCGGAAGCCCTGCAATGAGGCCCGCAATCAATATCCAAAGACTTTCCCGCATCACCATGGCAAGAATCTGCGAACGACGCGCGCCAAGCGCCATGCGCACGCCAATCTCCGTAGTGCGGCGGCTCACGCGGAAGGAGTGAGTTCCGTAGAGGCCGGTGGCGACAAGCAACGCAGCAAGAATGCCAAAAAAACCTCCCATCGCGGCAAACATGCGCTGTCGACGGTAGGACTCTTCGAACTGTTCAAGTTGCGTCATTGGCTTTTCCATGGGAATGTTGGGGTATATCTGCGTCACCACTTTGCGAAGCACCGGCACCATGGCCTGCGCCTCACCGCGTGTTCGGATTTCCATATGCATCGTGCCAAGTGCCGGCGACTGCATTTCGGCATAGTAGGCCATCGGCTGCGAATTTTCCGCGACACCGTTGTACTTGCTATCGGCAACCACGCCCACGATCGTACTTGGATGGTCGCCGCCCAACTGATGACCGATCGGGCTGCCGTGATTAAAATACTTCTTAGCGAACGTCTGGTTGACAACGGCGACGAGGAGATTCTTTTCGGTATCGGTGTCGCGAATATCGCGACCCTCAAGCACCGGGACGCCCATCGTCTCAAAGAAATTGGCGCCAACGCCGTTGCTGCGCAGGTTCGCGCCTCGCTGTTGAACTCCATCGATAATCGCGTCGCCGTTGTTCGTCCATCCTGAACCTGGTCGATTCTCAGCCATGGACACAGACTCAACACCGGGCGTTGTACGCAGACGGTCGATCAGCGTGCGATAAAAGAGGTGCGATTCCTGACCTTGCGGAGTCACGCCAAAAACCAGCAGGCCCTGAGTCTGAATTCCCAGATTCTCATTGGCATAATTGCGCAGCGTGCGCAACAGCAGGCCTCCAGCCATCAACAGAACAAGGCAAATCGCCATCTGCGCCACCAGCACGATGCGTCCGCTGAGCACCCGTCCGCGATGGGCCGTGGTGTTAGTAGCCGTAGAGCGCAGCACGCCTGCGACCGGCGCGCGCATTGCGCTCCATAAAGGAACAAGGCCGAAAGCAATCGCAGCAACGGATGAAATTGCCAGCGTGTACAGCAGTACAGTGCGATCAGGACTCAGGCCGGTTTCGATGCCCGACCATACTGTGAGCGCACGCGTAGCAGAGAGAGCGAAGAGCCACCCGAGCCCCGCGCCTGCCGCTACGAGCAGAAGGCTCTCGCACAGCAACTGACGAAAGATACCCAGTTTCCGCGCGCCTAGTGCGAGGCGCAGGCTGAACTCACGCTGCCGCACCGCATTGCGCGCCTGCACCATCATGGCGACGTTGGTGCATGCGATCAGCAGGACCAGCGCGACGAGGCCCATCAGAATCTGCACGGGTTCACGAAACTCCTCGCTGTACCCGGAAATACCGCGCGCCGGAACGAAGTCGATGAGCGGCTGCCACTGCTTTAGATCGAACTTGCCAAGGCTTTTGATGACAACTTCGCCGAATGTTCCTGCAAGAGCCTGCTGCGCCTGCAGGGGCGTCACTCCATGGCGAAGCCGCGCCATCATGCGCAGGAACCACCATTTCGGCCGCTCGTAAAATCCACCATACTCCCCAGTCGTACCCCACGCGTTCAATTGTTTATTGATCTGGAATGGAATCCAGAAGTCTGTCGAAGTGGCAGGCTCGATACCTTTGAATCCGCGTACAGTGACGCCGACGATTGTCAGTGGCACGCTCTTGACGAACAGCGTTTGACCAATAACCGCGGGGTTGCGAGAGAAACGCCGCGTCCAGTAGTCATAGCTGAGGACAACGATAGGAGCATGATTCTTCTCGTCGTCCAAAGTAAAGCCACGACCAGCCAGCATCCTTACTCCAACGCCTGAGAAGAAGTTGCCGCTGACTTCTTCACCTTCCGACTCTTCGGGCAACTCACCGTAGCGCACGGCAACGCTGCCGGTGAAGCTGAGAGGCACGTAGGCCACGAGTTCTTCGAAGACATCGCTGCGTTGACGTAGCGCCTCGAAGCTGGCCTCGGGAAAGGAAGTCGCCGAGTCCCCTGAGCTGTCCGAGTTAGGCGCCTGTCCCAGGTCGTTGGCCATGCGGACATAGCTGAGTCCTTCAGGCCTGCTTACAGGCAGCATCTGCAGCAGGATCGCATTCATTACGCTGAAGACAGCGGTGTTTGCGCCGATGCCCATGGCAAGCGTGATCACCACCACCAGCGCGAAACCCCACGACTTACGCAACTGACGCAGCGCGTAGCGAATGTCCTGGAAGAGATTCATCATGGGTGTACGATCCTTTCGCGTCTCGGCATCCGATTACTCACTCTCCACGCAGGGCTTGCACCGGTTCAATGTAAGCCGCCCGACGCGCAGGAAAGATGCATGCGGCCACGGCGAGAAGAAACACAGACAGTGTTGCCAGTACGAGAACTGTCGGGTCCAGCGGGTCAACCTGAAAGAGCATCGAGCGAAGCAATCGTGTGGCAAAGAACGCGCCCACGGCCCCGATAACGCATCCAGCAAGGCCAAGTTTGGCTCCCGAAGTCAGAATGATCTGCATGACATCGGCGCGCTGCGAACCGAGAGCGAGACGAATCGCCATTTCCTGTGTGCGAAGCGCCGCGGAAAATGCAATGACGCTGTAGATGCCCAACAACGCCAGCAACACGGCAGCTGCGGCAAAGGCAGAAAACACCACCGTATTGAAGCGCTGCGGCGCCGCACCCTCGCTCACCACCTGATCCATCGATTCAACCTGAGTGAGAGGAAGACGCGGGTCGATCGATCGAACTGTCGACTGCAGCGCGCTGATCATCTGTTCCGGCGCCAGGCTCGAGCGCAGCACGATGGTGCCGTAGGTGCCGGTGAGCATGTCGGGGGGAGCGAACGGGCCGAGTGCGATCTTCATCTGGCTTGCGGGTTGATAGGTTTGCGCACGCGTATCTGAACTCGCTGAGCCTTGCTTGATATTGCCGATTTCGCCAATCACTGTGATCCATGGCAATGGCGTACTCGGAACTCCTATGTGGATTCGTTTGCCGATGGGATCCTGCCCCGGCCAGTATTGCTCCGCCAGCGCGCGGTTAACTATGACGACGAGTTGCGAACCCTCGCGATCCGCCTCAGTAAAGTCACGGCCACGCACGAGCGGAATACCCGCGGCGCTGAAGTAGTTGCCTATAACCTGCGAAGGCCAGGCAAGATTCAGAGTAGTGCCCTTAGGAGAGACGTACCCCTCGGGAACAAATCCCATACTGTTGCCTTCGCCCGAACCTGGCAAAATCGACGTAATGCCTGCAGCCTGCACACCCGGCAATTGCTGCAGCTTGCTCAGGAGCAACTGATTGAATGCGTTGACGCCGCCCTGTGTCGAATATTGCTGCTGAGGCAGGCCGTAAGACGCGGTCAGCATATGGTCTGTACGGAAACCCATGTTTACCGCGCGCAGTTTTTCAAAGCTGCGCAGCAACAACCCTGAGGCGGTCAAAAGCACCAGTGCCACAGCGACTTCGAGAATCACAAGCACCGAACGCAATCGCGCCTGGCTGCCGCCAACGCTGCCGGTACGGCCACCTTCCTTGAGGCCTTCGTTAACGCCGGTGCGAGCCGCTGCGAGAGCAGGAGCAACTCCGCAGAGCAAGCCTGTGATCACGGCCAGCGAAAGCGCAAAGAGAACAACCTGCCAGTCAAGTCCAATTGAACTGACCCGAGGCAACGTTTCCGGCAGAAAGTTGATGCCTATGCGAAGCGCGATCGATGCCACGCCAAGGCCGAGCAATCCGCCGCAGAGGCTCAGGGTAAGCGTCTCGATGAGTGTCTGACGCAGGATAGCGGCTCCGCTCGCGCCAAGCGCAAGGCGCACAGCAATCTCTCGGCGGCGGCGGATCATCCTCACCAGCAGCAACCCGGCAAGATTAGCACATGCGATGAAGAGCACCACGGCGACGGCCAGAAAGAGGATGCGCACCAACGGACGAGCCTGAGAAACCGTGGCTTCATTCAACGACTGCACCACTGCATGCAGGCGAATGCTGCCACTGAATTCCGGAAAGCGCCGCATGATCTCTTCCGGCACCCGCTGCGCATCCTGCTGGGCCGCGGTGGCGGTGATACCCGGCTTGAGACGTCCGACTATCTGGTAGTTCCAGCTTGAGCTGCCCTGCGCGATCTCTCCCTGACTGAGGCTCATGGGTACCCATAGCTCGCTGCGATTGAGCTGCCCAGGAACCAGAGGAAATTCGAACTCACGCGGCATAACTCCGATGATTTCGTAGGGCTTTCGGTCGAGGAGAATCTTCTGGCCGAGAATGCGTTCGTCGGCCTGAAAACGGCCGTGCCACATGCCGTAACTGATAACTGCTACCTGCACCTTGCCGGTGTCTTCCTGCGGTGTAAACGTCCTCCCCATCAACGGCGAAATGCCGAGCGTAGGAAAGGTGCCGGCAGTAAGTCGCGAACCGCTGATCTGGGCTGGGTCACCGGCTCCAGAAAATTCATAACTTGTGTTTTGATAGCCGCCCATACTGGAAAATCCGCGCGTATCGCTGGCATAGGCCAGCAACTCAGGCGCAGTGACAGACGGCCGGTCCATTCCCGCGCCTTCAGTGCCCTCGATCTTGTCGCCCACAGCAACCAGGGCGGCAGGATCGACAAACGGCAATGGGCGCAGCAGCACACCCTCAACAATGGAGAAGATAGCCGTGACCGCGGAGATGCCAAAGGCCAGCGTAAGGATCGCGGTGAGCGCGAAGCCGGGCGACTTGCGCAACTGGCGTACTGCGTAGCGAACATCCTGCATAAGTCCTGGCATGGTATCGTCTCCTTTATTCCGAACGCAGCGCCTGCATGGGCTCGACAGATGCTGCGCGCCGTGCAGGCATCCAACTTGCAATTAAAGTGGCAACAAGAATTGCGATCGCCGCAAGCACCGAAGCCTGCGCGGCGCTCATCGCGATCTTCGCTGCTCCGGCTGAGGCATCGACGCCAGCATCAGCGAGTAAGTGACTTACTACGGGCCGCAGCAGCCAGCTTGCGGCGAATCCAAGTACTACCCCCATCGACGCGACGGCAAGGCCACGCCCGAGGAAGGAGCGCAGAATGGTGAATCTGTCCGCGCCGAGTGCCATGCGTACACCGATTTCGCGCGTGCGCTGCGTCACCTGATAGCTCAACAATCCGAAGAGTCCAATTACGGTGAGGACGACCGCGAATCCCGAAAATCCGCTAGCCAGCAGCGAGAAGAAACGGGGCTCGTCCGTGGTGTGATCGATGACCGTCTGCATGCCGGTGAGCCGGGCAATCGGAATCTCCGGATCAGCACGGTCTACAGCCTCACGAGCTGCTTCGGCAATCGGTACAGAAGCCGCCGTTCGGACGGTGAAAGTCGTCGGAAACCAGCCGTTCATGATACCGGTCATTTCATTTGAAAGCTGCGCCATGGGTGCATACACCATGACCCCGGCACTTTCAACAAGAGACCGCGTACGCACGTCTGCTGCCACGCCGACGATACGCCAGCTAAGATCGTTACCGATGCGAACGTACTCTCCGATCGGAGACCGTCCCGGCCACCATTTCCGGGCCGCCGCCTCTCCGATGACTGCCACAAGGCCGCTTCCTGCACGATCGCTTTCAGAGATATCGCGACCTGCGAGCAGCGGAATTCCCATCGTATGCAGGTAGCCCGGCGTGACAGAGCGAAATTCAACAATCTGATTCATATCCCTGCGCCCATCCGGAGAGCCGGAGATATTGAGCCCACGGTCGAGAGGTAGGCCGTTCACCGCGGCAACCTGATCCACTCTCGGCGTCTGACGCAGTTGGTCGAGCACAGTCGAGATGAACTGCGTAGTCTTTTGCGTGCTCGCGTAACCGTCGCCTTTCAACGCTACCTGAAAGACAGTCAACCTCTTAGGCTCGACACCCGAAGGCAGCGATTGAAGCTTGACAAACGTTCCCAACAATACCGAGGCCGTAGAGACCAGTACCATGGCCAAAGCCACCTGCGCGACCATCAATGTACGCGAAACACGCGCATGTGAAATGGTGTCTCCGACAGATGGGCCACCCAGACGCATTTCGCGAGTGCCTCTGCGCAGTATGGCCCAGGCAGGAAGTGTCGAAAAAATCGCCGTTGCCAAAAGCGCGACAGCAAAGACAACAGCAGCCAGTAGCCACGTACTCTGCTCGCCATGAAGGTTGGGAACGGCGATGGGCGCGGCATGCAGCAGAACCTTTACCGAGGCTAGAGCAACGAAGATCCCCAGCACTCCGCCGCTCAAGGCCAACAGCAGACCTTCGCAAACAATCAGTCGCAATAACTGCGAGCCCGTTGCGCCGAGCGCACTGCGCAGGGCGATCTCACGCGAACGCCGCATGCCCCTCGCAGTCATCAGTCCCGCAAGATTGAGGCACGCCACCAGCAACACGGCAAGAACCGCACCCATCACCGTGAACAGCGTGCGGCGAACGCCGCCAACGACCACATCCTGCAGCTTCCATGCGCGAAATATATGAAGCTGGTTGCCGCGCGAAAACCATTTCAGGTAGTTGGGATTCTGTTGATAAAACGGCTGCTGAATCGCATTCAGGCGTTGCTCAACCTGGGCCATCGTCACATCAGTGCGCAGGCGGGCGATCATTTCATAGTTGTCGCCGTCGTAGCCAGGATCCTTTGGACCCAGTTGCAGCGGCAGCCAGACTTCGGGAGTAGCCAGCACACCGGGCGCGCTTTCGGTCGTAGTCGCGAAGCTGCGAGGCATAACGCCGACTACGGTAAATGTCTCTTCGTTGATCCGGATGGGGCGACCCACAACATTGGGATCGCTATCGAAGATTCGCATCCATAACCCATTGCTTAACACCACGACTCTCGGCCCGCTGGGACGATCTTCTTCCGGCAGGAAACCACGTCCCAGTGCGGGTACTGCACCAAGAGTTCGGAAATAGCCTTCGGAGACCCGCAACGAATTGATCTGCGCGGCATGGCCGCCGTTGATGGAGAGATTCACCGCCGGCCCCGAGTCATCCATGACTGCAGTCGAAGAAAACTCCGGACTATTGTCGCGTACAAAATCCGCCGTGCCGCCGGTCTGTTCGGCGTTAGGCTTCTCTTCCGGATAGGTAAAGGCCACACCTACGAGCCGGCTCGGATCGGCATAAGGCAGTGGTTCGAGCAACACGGTCTGGATGACACTGTACACCGCCGCAGTCGCACCGATGCCCAGCGCCAGCGTAAGCACGGCCGTCAGGGTAAACCCTGGCGTCCTGCGCAACTGGCGCGCCGCATAGCGAAGATCGTGTATCAGTCCAATCATCGGTATTACATCCTCTGCTCGTAATGAGCTACTCGGTTCTGAGCGCCTGCATTGGTTCAACCGAGGCCGCACGCAACGCGGGGATAAGAGCGGCCAGCAGGCCCGCAACCATCAGCAACAGAGCTAGCAATACAAAGCCGCCGGCCTCCTTACGAATTTCGAAGTAAATGACCATGTCGATGATCTTGCTGGCCATCATCGTGAGCGCAAGACCAACCAGCGCACCAATACTCAGCATCCAGGTCACACGTGTGAAGACCATACCGAGAATCCGGTTGCGTGTCGCGCCGAGCGCCATGCGCACGCCGATTTCACGAGTGGTCTGCTCTACTTCCTGGCTCACGAGCCCATAGAGGCCAACCATTGCCAGCGCGAGCGCCAGTCCCGCGAAGATACCGAAGAGCCAGCTTTCCATACGCTCGAAGATCAGAATCTCAGCGACCACATCCGTCATCGTTACCGGCTCGCGAAATGGAATCGAGGCATCAAGATCGTGGATTACGGACCGCACTGCCGGAACCACAAGTTTCGGATCGTTGCTCGTTCGCACCATCAACGTCATGTCGGCAAAGGCATCGGTGCGTATCTTGAGCGGAATCTCATTCATCAACCAATCGCGTTCAGCGAGGGGAGGCTCGTAGATGTCCTGGCGCACGTTGCCAACCACGCCCACGATCTTCGTCCAGTTCTCCTGCTTGTCGGAATCGTCAATCCGTTGCGTGGTTGGATCAAGGCCCGCAGGAATAAACTTACGCACGAATGCGTCGTTAACCATCACCGTAGCGGCAGTATTCTCAGTACGATCGAGGCTTGAAGTAAGTTTACGTCCGCTGCGCAGCGGCACTCCGACCACGTCGAAGTAGCCTGCACTCACCATGCGGCTCTCAGCCAGCATCTCCTGATTTGGCGGATACGGCGGCTGACCGGCGATGTGGATGTCCGAGTTGTTGCCCCAGTTCTCTATCGGTAGAATGTCGATCAAGCCTGCTGCCTGTACACCCGGCAGATGCGCCACTCGCTCTTCAAGAGGCTTGTAGAAATCGGCAACGACATCGCGCGCAGCATAACTCGCGCGAGAAATACCAATTCTGAACGTAATTACATGCGATGCATCGAAGCCCAGATCGGCATTGCGATAACGCGAAACGACACGCAGCAGAAGGCCCGAAACAACAAGCAGCACGAGGGTCAGTGCGACCTGGGTGATGATGAACCATGCGCGCAAGCGATGCTGGCCGCGCAATGTACCAGCACTGCCGCCAGCCTTCAATGCATTCACCGGATTGATACCCGAGAGACGCACTGCGGGAAAGAGCGATGCCGCGAGGCTCGTCACAACCGCCACTGCAATAGCGACTGAGAGCACGACCCAGTTCAGATGTATATCCGCGCCACGCGCCAGTGCTTTGATAAGAAACGCGCGCATCAGGTTGAGCAAAACCGAAGACAGAGCGATCCCGCCCAATGCCCCAAGCACGGCAAGGAAAAGCCCTTCTGTCAGCACCTGCCGCACCAGCCGTGAGCGCCCTGCGCCAATAGCCGTGCGCATCGCCATCTCGCGTTCACGCTTGACGCCACGCGCCAGCAGCAGCCCGGCGACATTGACACAACCGATGGCGAGCACTGCCAGCACTGCGCCCAGCAGCGTCCAGAGCGGCCCTCGGCTCTGGTCAGTGATGCTATCCGCCAGCAGTTCCAGTCGAACGACGCGCCCTCCATCCGAGCCAGGATAGGCCTTGGCAAGATTCGAAAAAACATGCACCAGATCCGCCTGTGCATGCTCTATCGTGACGCCGTCTTTGAGACGCCCAACTGTGCGCAGCCAGTGGGAGCCGCGGTTCTGCATCCACGCCTCATCCACAAGACGCGGCGTGTAGACAGCATTGCGTTTGTTGAGCGGATAGCGGAAACCCGCAGGCATCACACCGATGACCGTGAAGCTGCGGCCATCCAGCTTGACCACCCGATTCACTACATTGCGGTCGCCTCCGAAGTAGCTCTGCCAGAGCTCGTAGCTCAACACGACGATGTTATTCTTCCCGTCGTGCTCCTCGCCTGGAAGATAGGTGCGGCCGAGAATCGGCTGTACGCCGAAGACACGGAAGAAGTTGTCAGTCGATCGCACGCAGTCA
>Ga0206896_1002_pt1 | contig 62966 bp, 51 predicted proteins | sample Alteio_BWOrgHeat_52_FD_152969 | JGI IMG/M metagenome (GOLD analysis project Ga0206896, IMG submission 152969) | Enriched cells from forest soil in Barre Woods Harvard Forest LTER site, Petersham, Massachusetts, United States -... | ecosystem: Environmental > Terrestrial > Soil > Temperate forest >... | reverse complement strand
CCTGAGCCGTTCCTGTCAGAAAGTGGAAGTGTCCGAATACCGTAAAGTACAATACTATTCCCACGTCATCCACCTGGTCAGTGAGGTGACGGGAGAGGTGCCGGACGGCGCCAACCCCTTCCGGTTGCTGGCCACGACCTTTCCGGCGGGCACGTTGAGCGGGGCGCCAAAGTTCAAAGCGATGCAACTCATCGACGCTTACGAGCCCACGACAAGGGGATACTACGGGGGCGCCATTGGGTTTGTAGGCTTTGACGGAAGTATCAACCACGCGATCATGATCCGCACTTTCCTGAGCAGGGACAACCACCTCTTCTATCAGGCGGGCGCCGGGATCGTAGCGGCCTCGGATCCTGAGAGCGAGTTACAGGAGGTGAATAATAAATTAAACGCACTAAAAAAAGCGCTGGAGCTAGCGGAACAACTATGATACGTATACTGGTTTTCGACAACTACGATTCCTTCACCTACAACCTGGTCCACCTGGTGGAAAAGATCCTGCACCAGAAGGTATCCGTATTTCGCAACGATCGTATACCCCTGGAGGACGTAAAGGGATATGACAAGATCATCCTCTCCCCGGGGCCGGGTATCCCTTCCGAGGCCGGTCTGCTCCTGCCGCTGATCCGGGAATACGCCCCCACCAAGTCCATCCTGGGGGTCTGTCTGGGACACCAGGCCATAGGGGAAGCCTTTGGCGCAGGCCTGGTCAACCTGAGCCAGGTGTATCATGGGGTGGCTACCCCCGTAAGGATCACGGTCCCCTCGGAGGGGCTGTTCCTGGGTCTGCCGTCTACACTGGAAGCCGGGCGTTATCACAGCTGGGCAGTGGGTGAAGAAGGTTTCCCCGGCGACCTGGAGGTCACGGCCCGGGACGAGCACGACATGATCATGGCGCTTCGACACAAGCGGTATGACGTAAGGGGGGTACAGTTCCACCCGGAAAGCATATTGACTCCCCTGGGCGAAAACATCCTGAAAAACTGGCTGCAAGCATAATACACCATGAAGAAGATATTACAATATTTGTTCGAGCACAAGACCTTGTCGAGGGAACAGGCAAAAGAGGCCCTGGTACAGATCTCCAAGGGCGCCTACCATGAGACCGAGGTGACAGCCTTTATCACGGTCTTCCTGATGCGCAGCATCACGATCGCGGAGCTCCAGGGTTTTAGGGACGCGTTGCAGGAACTGTGCGTGCGCGTGGATATGGAGGGCTTTGACGTGATCGACATCGTGGGCACCGGGGGTGACGGAAAAAACACGTTTAATATCTCCACGCTGTCCTGCTTCGTCGTGGCGGGCGCCGGTCAAAAGGTGTCCAAGCACGGGAATTACGGTGCTTCCACCATCAGCGGTGCCTCCAACGTCATGGAGCAGTTGGGCTATAAGTTCAAGAACGATACAGCCGCCTTGCGGAAAGAAGTGGAGGCAAGCAACATCTGTTTCCTGCACGCTCCTCAGTTTCACCCCGCGCTGAAATTTGTGGGGGCGATACGCCGGAACCTGGGGGTCCGGACGTTTTTTAATATGCTGGGACCCCTGGTAAACCCCAGTTTTCCATCCTATCAATTGATCGGCGTCTATAGCCTGGAGATGGCCAGGATCTACAATTACCTCCTGCAACAGGGCAACCAGGCCTTTACGATCATCCACGCCCTGGACGGGTATGACGAGATATCCCTCACGGGTGATACAAAGGTCATCAACAACAAGGGGGAGAAGGTCTATTCCGCCGAGCAAATGGGGAAGCGGTCGGTCCTCGCGGCCGATCTCTACGGGGGGAATACGGTCGAAGAGGCGGCCAAGCTCTTCCTGCAGATCCTAAAGGCCGAGGGCTCCTGGGCCCAGCACGCGGTCGTGGTGGCCAATGCCGCCATGGCCCTTCACTGTACGGGCAAATACGGGGACTACGGGCAGTGCTACGATGCCGCCCTGGAGAGCCTGGAGAGCGGCAAGGCCTATGGGGCACTTCAAACCTTATTGTCAGCACAACCATGACGATCCTGGATACGATCATAGCCTATAAGAAACAAGAGGTGGAGGCGGCAAAAAAGGCTACACCGATTGCCGCGTTGGAGGGGTCGTCCCTCTTCAGCAGAAAGACCCTTTCCCTGAAACGATCGCTCGCCGAACGCACCGGCATCATCGCAGAGTTTAAACGGAAGTCCCCTTCAAAGGGCGTATTTCTGGAAGGGGCTGATGCGGCAGCCATTACGGGCGCGTACACGCGCTGGGGCGCTTCGGCGCTCTCGGTCCTGACGGACGGGCCCTCATTTGGCGGAAGCCCGGAGGACCTGGCGGAAGCGAGGCACAACCAGATACCCATCCTGCGCAAGGACTTTATGATCGACGAATACCAGGTGGTCGAGGCCAGGGCTATGGGAGCGGATGCAATCCTGCTCATCGCCGCTTGCCTGACACCCGAAAGGGTGAGGACCCTGGGCGCGCTCGCGCGTTCGCTGGGGATGGAGGTGCTGTTGGAACTGCACACAGAGGAGGAACTGGGACACGTATGCGGGGAGGCGGATTTGGTGGGGATCAACAACCGGGACCTGAAAACGTTCCAGGTCGACATCGAGCGTTCCTTGCGGCTAGCGGACAAACTGCCCGCGGACCTTCCCAAGGTGGCGGAAAGCGGGATCAGCGATCCGGCGACGATCCGCCTGATGCGGGCCCGCGGGTTCAACGGGTTTTTGATCGGGGAAACATTTATGCGCGAGCCGGATCCGGGGCTTGCCTTTCGAACATTTGCAGCACAACTATAAAGCTATGCGCGTCAAAGTTTGCAGCCTGACAAAGATGGAGCAGGTCCAGACCCTGGACGATACGGGCGTGGAGTTCGTAGGGTTTATGTTCTATCCAAAGTCGCCCCGCTACCTGGGGAACCTGCTGAGTCCGGATGAGGTGCGCCGGGCCCGCTGGAAGACCAACAAGGTGGGTGTCTTCGTAAACCCCACGTATGAGGAGGTGATGCGCAGCGCCGATGCCTACGGTCTTCACATGGTCCAGTTACACGGGGACGAGACCCCGAAGTTTTGCGAGCGCATCAGCGAACAGTTGGAAACGATCAAGGCTTTCCGGGTGGGGCCCGATGAAAACATCGAATGGAGGGTCCGTCCCTATAGCGGGAGCTGCGACCTGTTTTTGTTCGATACGGCCGGGGTGCAGTACGGGGGAACGGGCAGGAAATTCGACTGGGGTCTGCTGGCGAATATCCAGATCGAAAAGCCCTTTATCCTCAGCGGGGGTATTGGCCCGGATGACGTGGAGAACATCCGGAAGTTCCGGGAAGGGCCGGCGGGCAAGCAGTTGTTTGCCCTCGACGTGAACAGCAAGTTTGAGTCGCATCCGGGGGTCAAGAACCTCGATATCCTAAAACCCTTTATAGAAGCAGTACACCCAATATAATTGTTATGCCTTATCAAGTAGATGAATATGGTTATTACGGGCAGTTCGGAGGGGCTTTTATCCCCGAAATGCTCTATCCCAACGTAGAGGAACTAAGGACCCGTTACCTGGACATCATCGGAGAGCCGGGTTTTCAACGGGAGTTCCGCGTGTTGCTCCGGGACTATGTGGGCAGGCCGACGCCTTTGTACCTGGCCGCGCGACTCAGCGCGCAGCTCGGCACCCGGATATTCCTGAAAAGGGAGGACCTCTGTCATACCGGCGCCCACAAGGTGAACAATACCATCGGTCAGATCCTGTTGGCTCGTCGGTTGGGCAAACACCGGATCATCGCCGAAACCGGCGCCGGTCAGCACGGCGTCGCCACCGCCACCGTATGTGCCCTGATGGGGATGGAATGCATCGTCTTTATGGGCGCCCGGGACATCGAACGTCAGGCCCCGAATGTGGCCCGGATGCGCATGTTGGGTGCAAAGGTAGAACCTGCCCTGAGCGGTAGCCAGACCCTCAAGGATGCGACCAACGAGGCCATCCGGGATTGGATCAACCACCCCGTGGATACCCACTATATCATCGGCAGCGTAGTCGGCCCGCATCCCTATCCGGACATGGTCGCGCGCTTCCAAAGCGTGATCAGCGAAGAGATCCGCGTCCAGCTAAAAGAGGCCACGGGGAGCGAACTGCCTACTAAGGTCGTGGCCTGCGTGGGCGGCGGCAGTAACGCGGCCGGCACCTTCTTTCACTACCTGGAGGAGCCATCGGTAGAACTGATCGCCGTCGAGGCGGCTGGAGAAGGTGTCCACAGCGGACATTCCGCAGCCACCACCCAACTCGGCAGGGACGGTATCCTCCACGGCAGCCGGAGCCTCGTCATGCAAACCGAGGACGGCCAGGTCCTGGAAGCGCACAGTATTTCGGCGGGGTTGGACTATCCGGGGATTGGGCCCCTCCACGCTTATTTGTACGCATCGGGCAGGGGACGCTACCTCAGCGCTACCGACGCGGAGGCGCTGACGGCGGCCTTTAACCTGGCCCGGACGGAAGGGATCATCCCCGCCCTGGAATCCTCCCATGCCCTTGCGGGTTTGACGCAACTGGACCTTAGCGATAAAGACACGGTGGTGCTTTGTTTGTCCGGAAGGGGAGACAAAGACATGCAAGCCTACATGAACTATATGGAAGCCAATGACAACAAATAGAATAGACGCGCTTTTTGCGCGGAAGCAACAAGACGTTCTCAGCGTGTACTGCACTGCCGGCTTTCCCCGCAGGGACAGCACCCTGGCGGTGATCCGGGCTCTCCAGGACAGCGGGGCCGACATGATCGAACTGGGCATGCCCTATAGCGATCCGCTGGCCGATGGCCCGGTGATCCAGGCCAGTAGTATGACAGCGATCGAAGGAGGTATGACCCTTTCCGTCCTGTTCAGTCAGCTCAAAGGCTTTAGGGAAACAATCACCCTGCCGGTCCTTCTGATGGGCTACCTCAACCCGGTCATGCAGTATGGGTTCGACCGTTTTTGCGCGGACGCGAAGGCGGCCGGGATCGACGGTCTTATCCTCCCCGACCTCCCCATGCACGAGTTCGAGACAATCTACGCGCCCGTCCTCCGCCGGCACGGGCTGCACCTGATTTTCCTGGTGACCCCGGAAACGACGGAAGACCGCATCCGGAAACTGGACGCTTTGAGCACTGGTTTCCTTTACGCGGTGTCCTCCTCTTCCACGACCGGTAAGGACAAGGATATGGGCGACAGCCGGGCTTATTTCACGCGCCTGGAGGGTATGCGGTTGAAAAACCCCGTCCTGGTGGGGTTTGGCATAAAAGATCGACAGACATTTCAGGCGGCCTGTGCGCATACCGCGGGGGCCGTCATCGGAACGGCGTATATACGCGCGCTCGAGACTGCGACCGACCCGGGGCCCGCGACCCGAGCGTTTATCAAAACCATACGCCCATGACCGTCATCATCCAATACAACGCCGGCAATATCCAATCGGTACGTTACGCCCTGGCCCGGATCGGGGCGGAGGCCACGGTGACCGACGATCCCCGCCTGATCCGCTCGGCGGAGCGGGTGATTTTTCCGGGGGTGGGGGAGGCCAGCACGGCCATCGCGTATTTGAGGGAAAGGGGGTTGGATAAGGTGATCGCGGAGCTTACCCAGCCGGTGTTGGGTATATGCCTGGGGATGCAATTGATGTGCATCCATTCCGAAGAAAACGATACGACCTGTCTGGGCATTTTTGATACAGCCGTCAAAAAGTTCCCCGCCGGTGGTCTTAAGGTTCCTCAGATAGGGTGGAACCGGGTAGAGCGCGACACGGAGTTTCTTTTTACCGGCATGGCTTCCGATCCATATTGCTACTTCGTACACAGTTACTACGCGGAACTATGACCGCAGACGGCCGCGGTGACGGAATATGGCCTCGAATTCAGTAGTGCGCTCGCATCAAACAATTTTTACGGGGTCCAATTCCACCCGGAAAAGAGCGCGGCCCCTGGAGAGCAGATCCTGAAAAACTTTATGAACCTCTAAGATGGAGATCATCCCAGCCATAGACATCATCGACGGGAAGTGCGTACGCCTGACACAGGGGGATTATGCGCAAGTAAAAATATACCATGACGACCCCCTGGAGGTTGCCAAAACCTTTGAGGCCGCGGGCCTCCGTCGCCTTCACCTGGTCGACCTGGATGGGGCGAAGGCCGGGGCCGTGCAAAATTGGAAGGTGTTGGAAAGGGTGGCGAGAGGAACGAACCTTGTCATCGACTTCGGTGGGGGCATAAAGAAGGAAGAAGACCTTCAACTTGTTTTTGATGCCGGTGCGGCGCTGGCGACCATTGGCAGCCTTGCGGTACGGCACCCGGAAACCGTGACCGACTGGATAAACCGGTGCGGGGCGGAGAAGTTTCTCCTGGGCGCGGATGTAAAAGGGGAAAAGATCGCTGTGGGGGGATGGCTGGAGACGACCGACATCGACATCCTCGATTTTATCGAAGACTACCTCCGGCGAGGGATCGCCCAGGTCTTTTGCACGGACGTCGCCAAAGACGGATTGCTCCGGGGCCCTTCCGTCGATCTGTATACAAAGATCATCCAGCGTTTCCCGGACCTTTTTCTCATCGCCAGCGGAGGGGTGTCCGGTATGGCCGATCTGCATCAGCTCCGAGCCATCGGCTGCCGGGGAGCCATCGTTGGCAAAGCCCTTTATGAGGGGCGTATCCGCCTGGAAGACCTGACATCATTTTAACCGGCCCCTGGCCGCAATCATCTATATGGCACTGACCAAACGCATCATACCCTGCCTCGACATCAAAGACGGGCGCACGGTGAAAGGGGTAAATTTTGAAAATATCCGCGACGCGGGGGATCCGGTAGAACTGGGCGCCTTGTACGCGGGTCAGGGTGCGGACGAATTGGTCTTTCTCGACATCACCGCCACCCACGAAAAAAGAAAAACGCTCAGTGAATTGGTCGATCGGATTTCCCGGCACATCAATATCCCATTTACCGTCGGGGGTGGTATCGGCAGCGTGGAAGACGTCCAGTACCTCCTTCAATGCGGTGCGGACAAAATATCGGTCAATACGGCCGCCTTTCGCAGACCGGAGTTGTTGGGAGAACTGGCCCTGGCCTTCGGGTCCCAGTGCATCGTCCTGGCGGTCGACACCCGCCGGGAAGCGGACGGTGAGTGGTATGTATACCTCAACGGAGGACGGGTCAGGACGAACACCCGCTGTATGGACTGGGCCCGGGAAGCGGTCAACAGGGGCGCCGGGGAGATCCTCCTGACGTCCATGAACCACGATGGCACCAAACAGGGTTTTGCACTCGATATTACCCGGCGGTTGTCAGACGCCTTGCCGGTCCCCGTCATCGCTTCGGGGGGCGGCGGACAACCGGCTCATTTTGTGGATGTCTTCGAGCAGGGACACGCCGATGCAGCCCTGGCAGCCAGCATTTTTCACTTTAAGGAAGTGGGGATTCAGGAATTAAAAGGATATTTGCAGGAGCATCAAATACCGGTTAGAACAGACCATGCAGGTTAATTTTGCCAAATACGCGGACGGCCTCGTGCCGGCCATCGTCCAGGATGAGGATACCTTACGGGTGCTGATGCTGGGTTTTATGAACGAGGAGGCCCTGGAAAGGACCCAGGACTCGGGGAAGGTGACTTTTTTCAGCCGTTCCAAACAACGGCTTTGGACAAAAGGAGAGGAAAGCGGGCACTTCCTGCTCCTGGCGGATGTCCTCGTGGATTGCGATCGGGATACCCTCCTGGTCAAGGCGAAGCCCCAGGGACCCACCTGCCATACGGGGGCGGATACTTGCTGGGGTGAAGAAAACGAACCGGGCGATTTCCTGTCCTACCTGGAACGGGTGATCGTCTCCCGCAAGGCGGCGGCCCCCGAGACCTCCTACACCGCAAAACTCTTTGCCAAGGGTATCAACAAAATGGCTCAAAAGGTAGGAGAGGAGGCGGTGGAGTTGGTCATAGAAGCCAAGGATGACGACAAAGCCCTTTTCCTGGGAGAGGCCGCGGACCTGATGTTCCACTACCTGGTCCTCCTACAGGCGAAGGGCTATAGCCTTTCAGAAGTGATCGATGTACTAAAGCTTAGACATGCAACATAAATGGTTAATCCCGTGCCTGTTTCTATGGAGCGCTCAGGCCTTCGCCCAGGCCAGCGACACTACCTTTTCCCTGCATGGCACCCTCCCGGGGGCGGCCGAGGGGACCGTCATCTTTCTGTACAACCCTAATGTATCAAAGGATACCCTGGCCATGGGGGTTATCCACGATGGAGCATTTACGCTCCGTGGGTCCTTACATGATCCCAACATGTACTTCCTCTCGGAGGCGGGGACAGCCCAGCACAAACTGATCTTCCTGGATCCGACCGGCATGACGCTGACCGCTCCTGCCAACGACCTGGAAAAAGCGACGATAAAGGGGTCTCCCTCGGAGGCCGACTACCTGGGGTTCGAACCTGTTTTCGCCCCCTTCTTCAACCGCCTGGGTGGACTGGCCCAGCAACTCAATGCCCAACAAAGGGGCACGGCCGCCTTTGACAGCATGCTGGTCGTCTACCGGCAAAAACTGGATACCCTGGACAAGATGGCTGCCGTCTATGTCGGGGCACACCCGGCTTCCCACGTCAGCGCCTTCCTGCTGGTCGTGCATATGCAGGTGAGGCAGGACTACGGCTGGTTGGAAAACCAGTACCAGTTGCTCCGGCCGGGCGTTCAAAATGACTTCTACGGACGCATCCTGGCCAAACAGATCGCCAAAGCAAGGATAGGCAAGGAAGGGACCATGGCCCTCGACTTCACCCAGAACGACGTAAACGGGCAACCCGTCAAGCTGTCCTCTTTCCGGGGCAAATACGTGTTGGTGGACTTCTGGGCCAGTTGGTGCGGCCCCTGCCGCATGGAAAACCCGAACGTCGTAAAGGCGTACGCGGAATTCAAGGACAAGAACTTTACCATCCTCAGCGTCTCCCTAGACCAGAATAAAGACCCCTGGCTCAAGGCTATCAGCGACGACGGCCTGACCTGGACCCAGGTGTCCGACCTCAAATATTGGAACAATGAAGCAGCGCAGTTGTATAATATCTCGAGCATTCCCCAGAATATGCTGATCGACCCCAGCGGCAAAATAGTGGGAAAGAACCTCAGGGGACCCGAATTGGAGACGAAACTGAGGGAGGTCCTGCACTAAAAGCGGGCTCCGAAGCGTTCTATACACCATAAATGTTTCAGCCATGCACATGAACCCATTGAAAACCAGTCTTTTCCTCCTGGCCGGTCTCCTCGCCCGGACCGTTGGAAGCGCCCAGTGCGCGACTTACAAGATCGGCGACAAGGGAGACACATTGAACTGCGTGGACCAAAAGCACGAGAAGCAGGGCCCCTGGGTCGTCCATATGGACGAATTGAGGGGTGAACCGGGCTATGAGGAAGAAGGGCTTTATTACAACGATGGAAAGGTGGGCATCTGGAGACGGTACGACCTGCAGGGAGACATCCTGGCGGTGGAGAACTATAAATGGGGAAGCAAAGACAGTGTCCAGGAATACTTTTCTCCGTCCGGCGACCGGATCAGGGAAGAAAGCTGGCTCTCGGTCAACCCCAAAAACCCCTATGATACGGTAACCGTATACGACGACCCGCACAACCCTTTTCGTTCCAATCGGAGGGTCGTCAAACTCGATGGTTCCACCGTCAAGAACGGCACCTGGACCTATTTCGATCCGTCCACCGGGACGGTGGCCAAGACCGAACGGTATGTCCTGGGCAAGCTGGAGTCCGCTCTTGGCGGCACCGCCAGCCGAACGCCCTCCGATTCCGCCGGCGTAAAGCCTCCCGCGGAAGTAGAGCAATACAACAAGCAGAATTCCGGGAAAAAGAAGATCAAGATCCGCACCGGCGAGACCAGCGGGGGGTAGGCCTTGCGGCCTCCGCAAGGGGCGGCCCCGTGTCTTGCCCTCACCAGCCCATCGTCTCCTTGAGGAAAGCCGTCAACTCGGCGGCGATTTCCTTGTGCTCCACCAGGTCCGGGTGTCCTCCGCATCCATGGTGGTACCATTGTTTGAAAAAGTAGGTGTATACTTTTTTGTCCCCTTCCTTTTGCATTTCCGCGCTCACCGCACCGATGTATCGTTTTAATGCAGCGGTAAGTTTTGCATCCGCCATGGGGCTGGTCAGACAGACCAACGCCGCCGCCGGATAGTGTCCCCGGAGCGCATGCAGGAACTGGACATACGCCCCGCAAAAGGTTGCGGAGTCCTGGATGCCGTCGTTTTGCCCCAGGCAGACCGTGACCACGTCGGGCTGGTAGCGGCTGAAGTCCCAGGTCAGGGTATCGGAGCGCATATTCACCTTGTCAAATACCTGGGGCATGGTGATATTCATATTGCAGCAACTATGGATCAGTCCGATGCCCGACACCGATGACAGGCACCACTGCGCATCCAGGGCCTTTGCCGTCAGGGGACCATAGCTTAAAAAGGCGTTGTGCTGGTCATACCACTCACCCTGCCCGCAGGGCTTTACCGACAGATCGCTGCCCGCCCCGCAGGTGATGGAATTGCCGATACATTCGATCTTGCGCGTCGGAGCCGGGGGTAGGTCCAGGAGTTTGCGGCAGCGGAAGCCCGCAATGCCGAGGTAGCCTATGCCCGATTCGGTGTTCTTGCAAATGATCAGGACGTGGGAGCTGCTCTTGAGGTGGGCCTCGATGGTCAGGGTATCGGACTTCCCCCTGGTCTGCAGTTTGTAAGGCGTTTCCTCGTCCACCTGGATCTCTAAGTAGTTGTGTGACTTGCCATACAACACTTCGTCCCTGAGGAAGACCTGGCAGGAGGCGCCTTCGAACCGGACCTGGACATACACCCCGGAGGCCCAGAAATGGGGCTCTTTTGGGTTGGAGAAGTCCACCCTGCCGGTATAGCGGATATGGGGATCGTCGGCGGCATAAAAACCGCCGGATGCCGCGGGGGCGCCGGAATAGCCGGACAACAGGACGGATAAGATCAGTACCAGGCAAAGGGGCAGCGTTCGGTCGGCCAGGGGCATGGGAATTTTTTTTTAAAGATAGGGAAGAAAAAAAACCTATCTTTGATATCAAAATAATATCAAAACAAGTTTATGGAAAAGCTGATGCGCCCCGTTTCGGGGTTTTTAGTCCTGATCACGTCCATCGCGCTGGTGGCGGGTGGTATCGTTTGTTTCGCGCTCAACCAGGGAGGAGACCAGCCCTTGCTGGTCGTCCTGGGGGTCATTTGCCTGGCGGTGGCCTTCTTCCTGCTCAAGGGGCTCATGATCATCAACCCCAACCAGGCGCGGGTCTGTACGTTCTTCGGACGCTACGTGGGTACGATGAAAGAGAACGGCTTGCTCTGGGTAAACCCCCTTTATTCCACCACCCGGATCACCCTTCGCTCCCAGAACCTGAACGGCCAGACCCTGAAGGTCAACGACAAGATGGGGAACCCCGTCGAGATTGCGGCTGTCATTGTCTGGCAGGTGAGCGATACCTACAAGGCCAGCTTTGAGGTCGCAGACTTCCAGCAGTACGTGAACATCCAAAGCGAGGCGGCGGTACGGCACCTCGCGACGAGCTGCCCCTATGACAACATCGAGGACGAGCACGCGGAGATTACGCTTAGGGAGGGCGGTGATAAAATCAACAACCTCCTGGAGAAAGAGCTCAACGAGCGGCTTGCTCCCGCGGGTTTGATCGTAAAAGAAGCCAGGATCAGCCACCTGGCCTATGCCCAGGAGATCGCCGGCGCCATGCTCCAGCGCCAGCAAGCCACGGCCATCGTGGCGGCCAGGATCAAGATCGTCGAAGGCGCCGTCGGGATGGTGGAACTAGCCCTGGACCAACTGTCCAAACGGCATATTGTGGAACTGGACGATGAGCGCAAGGCCGCCATGGTGTCAAACCTGATGGTAGTCCTCTGTGGAGAGCGGGGAGCGCAACCAGTATTGAACACGGGTACTTTATATCAATAATGAAGGAGAAGAAGAGTTTTGCCCTGCGCGTGGACGGCGATCTGTATGCGGCCCTGGAAAAATGGGCCCAAGATGAGTTCCGCAGCGTAAACGGGCAGATAGAGTGGATCCTGCATCAGCAGGTGAAGGCGACAGGTCGCCTACGGGAGCCGTCTCCGGAAAAACGTCAGGAACCGGGGGTCGGAAAGAAATAGTCTTTTCCTTCCATAGACGCCCGCTCCTCAAAGCAAGCGGCGACGGTAGGATCGGAGAGGAGGACGGCTGGGTCGAGGGCCTTGATGCCCTGGCCGGTCAAGTCCTTCCGGACGAATATGAGGTTATATCCGTGGCGGTTATAAGCAGCCAAGGTGTACCCTTTTTCTTCCGCCAGGCTGCAAAGGGCCGTGACGGATGCGCCCGCGGGGGCGCGTCCGCCCGCTCCATACCTGCTCACCACCGGCACGGCGCCGAATTCTATGCGGGCCTCGATGATGACGATCCAGGGTCGCAGCGGAAGGGACTTCCATATCCAATAGTCATCCCCGTCGATGTCGATGGATACCAGGCCAACGTCTTGTATGCCCGTCAGCAGCGCCTGGACATTTTCGGGTGTGACCGTCGCGCAAATGAAACGGGGCGGAACAAACCTTGTATAGGGCAGACGGGAATAAAAGGACCTGCCGATGGCGATGTTGCGCCGGTCCGCGTCGATAAAAAGACCGGTCCATCCAAAGTGCACGGCCCAGAGGGCGCAGTTGCTTTTTACACAGTCTCCCGAACCGATGTCCAGGAATGTGCGGGGTATGGAGGGCAAGTGGGTGATCAAGTAGAGCAAAAGACCGTCTTCGCCATGGTAGGTGAATACGTTGCAGGCAGTGTCTTCCAGTTGCTGAGGGCCCGGAAGCGAGCGGAAGGCGGCCTGGAGCAGGCGGAGTTGGATCTGGACGGAGGCGCCGGTCCTGTCCCGTAAGAACCAGGAATAGGCATGCTTTTTTGCGAGGTATGTCCAAAAAGAAGGCATGGCCGTCAATTGTCTGTTTGTTCTACCGGGGTTTCCCCAGTCTCCCGCCTCACGGTAACCAGGACCTTGTCGATGCGGTGACCATCCATGTCCACGATCTCGAAGGTAAAGTTCTTCCAATCCAGCAGCTCCCCGGTGCCGGGGATCCTTTCCAGTTGGTGGAGGATAAAGCCTGCCAGGGTATCATATTCCATCTCTTCGGTGTCGATCCATTCCAACTTATCAAAGTACTGCATAAAATCATAGAAGGGAAGTTGTCCATCCACCAGGTAAGACCCGTCCGCGCGCCGGCGGATCTCGTAGTCGTCTTGTCCGGGTTCCGGCATGTCGCCCACGATGGCTTCCAGGATGTCGTTGAAGGTCACCATGCCCTGCAGCGCTCCGTATTCGTCCACGATGAAGCAGGAATGTATCTTGGCCTGCTTGAACTTCTCCAGGACCTGGTAGGCGGTATTGTTCTCCGGCACATACAGGGCCGGTTGCATGACCTCCGACAACCGGACGGAGGGGTCCGCCCGGAAAAGGTCCTTGAGGGTGACGATGCCTTTGATATGGTCGATACCCCCTTCGCAAAGCGGATAGGTGAAGTGAGTGGATTGACGCGCCGTATCCCTGATGGCGCTCACCTGCTCGTGCACACTGAACCAAATGATGTCGCTGCGGTGGGTCATCAGCGAGGTGATGTTGCGGTCCCCCAGGTGGAAGACACGCTCGATGATCTCCTGTTCCGCTTCTTCAATAGCCCCGTGCTCTGTGCCCTCGTTGATCATCGCCTTGATCTCGTCCTCCGTTACCTGGTTCTCGCTGTTGTCGATGCGGAAGATCCGGTATAAGAAATTGGATGACTTGGTGAGTACATAGACAAAGGGGGTCATCACCACCGAGATGACATTCATGATACCCGAAAGCGCCTTCCCGATGGTCTCTGGAGCAGACAACCCGACGCGTTTTGGGACCAGTTCCCCCAGGACCAGCAGGAAGTAGCTGATCACCAGGACGATGATGACCGTGGCTATGTCTTCGTTGTAGTGTCCTATCCAATGGAAGTGTTTCAGGTAGGCGGACAGGCTGACCTCCATATTCCTGCCGGAGAGGTTCCCGATCAGGATCCCGATCAGGGTCAACCCTATTTGTACGGTGGAGATCAGCCGGGCCGGCTGGGTGGCTAGTTCCAGGGCTTTACGGGCGGCCTTGTCCCCCTTGGCCGCCTGGCTTTCCAGCCGGGCCTTGCGCAAGGATACCAGGGCTATTTCCGCCATGGCAAAAAAACCATTGAGGATGATCAGGCTGAAAATGATAAGAATCTCGCTCATGCAAGGTTAGGGTTAATGAACAAAAGGGCGCCCGCCCTCCTGTGGAAGAGCCGGGCAGACAACAGGCCGGCCATGACGCCGAGCACCGCTCCGCCCAGAACGTCCAGGGGAAAATGCACGCCGACGTATACCTGGGCATAGGAGATACAAAAGGCCCAACCATACGCCCACCACCAGTACCGGCTTTGCCGGCCAAGGGTGGATGCTATAAAGGTAGCCATACCAAAATGATTGGCTGCATGGGAAGACGTAAAGCTGCCGCTGTGGGGACAATAGTTGGCCAGGAACCTGATCCCGTCCGCCAGCAGCGGGTCCAAGCAAGGGCGGGTCCTTCCGACGGCGTCTTTGATCAAATGGCTCGACAAGGTTTCGGTGATCGCGACCGAGACCAGGAAGAACCCTGCCCACCACCAGCCCCGACGCCTGAAATTGAGGACCACGAACAACAACAGGAAGAGGTAAAGGGGCGCCCAGACAACGGCCTGCCGGATAAACACAAAAAAATGGTCAAACAAGTCATTGGTCCATTGTCCGTTGATCCGTTCAAATAAACGATAGTCCGCGTGTATGATCTGCCGAGATAGGTCCATGCCGCTATAAAAATCCGAAATTTTTGCTAATCAAAGGGTTTTCTGAATTTTGGGTGTCGTAATATTACATTATGGTTAAATCGCTGCCTAGGTACATGCGTTGGCTGGTCTTCATCGCCTTGTTGTTCCTGGTCCTCATGAGCCTCACCAGGCTACTGCTATACCTGACCTATACATCCCCCCAGCAACACTTCGTATCCTCTTTGCCCGCCTTCTGGCTGGGTCTTCGGTACGACCTCCGGGACGTGGGTATTCTTTGTGTGGTCCTACTCATCCTCGGCTCGTTCCCGGTCTTTCACCCCTATAGGGGGCGCTGGGGTAAGGCCGTCTGGTTCACCTTGTTGTGGGTGGCGGCTGTTTCGTTCACCGTGGTCTACAGCCTGGACTTCCAATACTATGCCTATTTATCGCAGCGGCTGAATGCAAGCGTCCTGAACTACATGGGCGATGCCGACACGTCGCTCAGCATGATCTGGGAAAGTTATCCGGTGATCCGGATCTTTTTGACCATCATCGGGGTCACGCTGGTCATCATGGTCGTTCTCCGCTGGGGCTACCGGCGGGTATCCTCTGCCAAGGTACAGACTTCCAGGGGGGCTCGGTGGGCATGGGGGGTCTTGTTATTCGTGCTGTTGGGCGGGGGCATATTCGGCCATCTGGGTCAGTACCCCCTGCGCTGGAGTGACGCTTTCTCCCTCAAAAACGACCGTCAGGCCCAGCTTGCCCTAAACCCCTTTCAGAGTTTTTTTAGTTCCCTGAAGTTTCGGTACCAAACCTTTAACAAGGCGTCGGTCAGTCAGTACTACCCGCTGATGGCTACTTATCTGGGGGTTTCCCGGCCGGATAGCGTCACCCTGGACTATACCCGGGCTGTTTCCGGGTCGGGTCAGGACAGACCGAACATCGTCCTGGTCATCTGCGAGAGCTTTAGCGGGTATAAAAGCTCCATGTGGGGCAATCCCCTCAACACGACCCCGTATTTCAACTCCCTGTGCGCCGAAGGGGTCTTTTTCGATCACTGCTTCACCCCGCACTACGGCACGGCCAGGGGCGTCTGGGCCACCTTGACCGGGACCCCCGATGTGGCCATCGACAATACCTCCAGTCGCAACCCGCAGGCGGTAGACCAGCATTCCATCCTGAACGACCTCGACGGGTACGAGAAATACTATTTCATCGGCGGCAGCGCGAGTTGGGCCAATATCCGGGGGCTGCTGGAAAATAACCTGAAAGGCCTGCACCTCTTCGAACAGAACGACTATACTTCGCCAAAGCTTGACGTATGGGGCATCAGCGACAAGAACCTCTTTATGGAGGCAAATAAGGTCCTCGTGACCCAAAACAAACCCTTCTTCGCCATCATCCAGACCTCGGACAACCACCGGCCGTACACGATACCCGCCGAAGACCGCAAGGACTTCCACGACGTCGGGTATCCCTCCGACACCCTGCGCAAATATGGTTTTCAGTCCAATGAGGAACTGAACGCCTTCCGGTATACCGACTATTGTTTCCGTTATTTCCTGGAGACCGCTCGTCAGGAACCCTATTTCCGCAACACCATTTTTATGTTCATCGGAGACCACGGGATTCGCGGAGACGCGGGGAACATGCTGCCCAGGGCCTGGACAGACGAAGCCCTGAGCTGCTTCCATGTCCCCTTGCTGTTCTACTCGCCCGCCTTGCTGGCGCCCGCCCGTCATACGATGAACTGTTCCCAGGTAGACGTCATGCCTTCCCTGGCAGGGCTTGTCCACGCGCCCTATACAAACAGCACATTGGGGAGGGACCTGTTCCATTTGGGGGATACCAGCACCAACGCTTCCTTTATCATGGACCATGACGCAAAGGAAATAGGCGTCGTGATGAATGGGTACTACTATGTCCGGCAGATCACCGGGGGCAAAGAGCGGCTGGTGTCCATACGAAACAACGACCCCCTTCCGGCCGGCCGTTCCACCGACAGCCTCGAAGACCGGATGCGGATCTATACCGATGCACTCTACCAAACCGCTCGGTACTTATTGATAAACAATCATAAAAAACCCTGAAAAAATTTAGTTTTTCGAAATTTCCTTTATATATTTGGTCTAAATCCAATATCATGAAATCCATAAAGCGCTTCAGCTTTTACGGCTTCATCGCCGTAGCCCTATTTGCCACCGTCACTTCCTGTAGCAAAAAAAGCAGCAATTCCACATCCGGTGCCGGAACCGTCTCCTTTAGTTGGAACGGACAGTCCGCCAACATGAAAGGTTCCCTGGATACCGGTCAGAACTTCATCTTTACCGCTGTTGGCGTATTGCCCGGGTCTACAGACACGTCGGTGATCAATATTGAAATCCCCAACGTCGAAGCGCTCCGTACTTCCGCCCTGCTCGGTGTGTATTCGGATACCAGTACCGTGGGCTTTGACAATACGGCCAGCTTCGCCCTGATCGACATGGTCGGAGGTATCGCGTACACGGACAACAATCTGTCCTTCCACCCCTTCGCTTTGGACGTCACTTCCAACAACGGAAGTACGATCAACGCGACCTTCTCGGGGATGGTGTACCTACAGGCCGGGACCGGGCCCGATTCGCTGATGGTGTCCGGTGGTCACCTGACGGTTACTTACTAATACAATCGATTATAACCTTGTTTCACTTACTAACCCAATAAGTTCGGGCCTGGGATTCTTCCCGGGCCCCTTTTTTGTGCGCGCGCGGCACTCGACGCCGCTCGCGTGGTCCCGAGTACGCGCCGCTCGCGTGGTCCCCGGTGCGCACCGCTCGGGTAGTCCCCGGTGCGTACTCCGCACCGTCCCCGGTGCGCCGCCGCGCTTATTGTTTCTGAGCCACCAGGATCAGCCGGGGCGATTCGTTCATACGGTAGGGGCCCAGCCGATAGTCCCCGAATACGTCCTTGACCTGCAGGTTTTGGTAGGCCAGCATATCGCTCAGTTCCCCCAGGGAGAACTTGGCGATCTTCTCGAAGAATTCCAGGGGACGGTCCAGGCGTTCGTCCTCGATCTCGATCTTCTTATAGAAATGGGTCTCGTCCATCCATTTGGTGATGTGGAAAAGCACGCCGTCCTGTTCTTTTTCCATCTTATGCTGGAGGTGGTTCTCCCAATAACGGGCGTTCAGGTAGTCGATGATCAGGTAGCCCTTCCCCGTGAGCGACTGAGACATGGTGCGCATGGCGTTGTCGTGTTCCCGCCGGGTATCGAAGTAGCCGAAACTGGTAAAAAAATTAAAGGCGCAATCAAAGTAGCGGATCCAGAAGGGGAGTCGCATATCGTGGATGTAGAAGTGCAGGTGTTCGTTCTCAAACCGGCGCGCATACTCGATGCTGTTGGGGGAAAGGTCTAGACCCGTCACGTCAAATCCCCTCGACTCCAGGTACCGGCTGTGTCTGCCCCTGCCACAGGCCACGTCCAGCATCCGGCTCCCGGGAGGAGGCTTCAGGTATTCGAGCAAGGCGTCTATAAAGTCGGAGGCTTCCCGCTCATCCCTGTTGGCATACAAGAGGTGATAATAGGGGGAGTTGAACCAGTCCTTAAACCAGGGTCTTTGGGCCATGCACCGGCGTATTTGCCGATAAAGATAATCATTTGGCCGGCCCGGCCGTTGGCTCGGTGGAAGCCTGTTGCGGCACGCTCTTGTCCGACTGGTGGGCGGACGGCATCAGCTCGTCCTTTGCCGAAGGCCAACGGGGTTGGATGACCTTGGCGATCATCCCGGTCCAGCCGGTCTGGTGGGAGGCGCCCAGGCCCTTGCCCGTATCTCCGTGGAAATACTCATGGAAAAGGATATAGTCGCAAAAATGCGGGTCCGACTGGATCTTTTCCCGGTCCCCGAATACCGCCCTATTGCCCGAGGCGTCCCGCTGGAAAAGGCCGATCAATCGTCCGCACAACATTTCGGCCACCTGGTGCAGGGTCAGGAACTGCCCGGAGCCGGTGGGACATTCGATCGTGAATCCCTCCCCATAGTAAAAGTGATAACGCTGCAACGCTTCGATGAGCAGACAGTTGATCGGCATCCAAACCGGGCCCCTCCAGTTGGAATTGCCCCCAAAGAGGGCACTGTCGCTTTCGGCGGGGAGGTATTTGACCTGGAGGTTCTGTCCGTCCAGGGGAAATTCATAGGGGTGTTCCAGGTGGTATTTTGAGACGGACCGGATGCCGTGCGGGCTTAAAAACTCACTTTCGTCCAGCATCCTTTGGAGCACGCCTTTCATCCGATGTGCCCTGACCAGGCCAAGCAGTCTTTTTTCGTTGTCTCCCTTTTCGTTAAACCGGGAGACGAGCGAAGCGAGGTCCGGCCGGTTTTCCAGGAACCAATCCATCCGCGCCTGGAACTCGGGTTGTTGTTTGAGGAGTTTGTCGTCCAAGACCTCTACGGCCAGCAGGGGGATCATACCTACCAGGCTCCGGACCCTCAGTCGCTTGCTGGTCCCGTCTTTTGCCCGGATCTGGTCGTAAAAGAACTGGTCCTCGTCGTCCCAAAGTCCGGAGCCGGTGTCACCCATGGATTCCAACGCGGCCGCGATATAGAGGAAGTGCGCAAAGAATTTGTTGGCCATCTCCACATAGGTCTTGTTGCTCTTGGACAGTTCCAGCGCGATGCGGAGCATGTTCAGACAGAACATAGCCATCCAGGCGGTGCCGTCGGCTTGTTCCACCAGTGCCCCGGATGGAAGCACGACATCCCGGTCGAAAACGCCGATGTTGTCCAAACCCAAAAAGCCGCCTTCGAAAATGTTATTTCCTTCGGCATCCTTACGGTTTACCCACCAGGTGAAGTTGATCAGGAGTTTGTGGAAGAGCTTCTCCAGGAAAACGGTGTCTCCCTTACCCCCGTTTTCTTTGGCCTCGATCTGGTATACCCTCCAAGTGGCCCAGGCGTGGACGGGCGGGTTGGTATCGCTAAAATTCCATTCGTAAGCGGGGATCTGTCCGTTGGGGTGCAGGAACCACTCCCGGGTAAGGGCATAGAGCTGGTTCTTGGCGAAAGCCGGGTCCAGCAGGGTATAGGTGATGCTGTGGAAGGCCAGGTCCCAGGCCGCGAACCAGGGGTATTCCCATTTGTCCGGCATGGACATGATGTGTACGGCCTTGACGTGTTTCCAATTGCTGTTCCTGCCTTTCTTCCGGCTCTGGGGGGGAGAGGGCTGGGCAGGATCTCCGTCCAGCCAGTGTTGCACATTATAGTAATAGAATTGCTTGTTCCAAAGCATCCCTGCCAGGGCCTGGCGATGGATCAGGCGCTGCTCCTCCCCCGGGATGTCGTATTGGAGGTCGCGGTAGAAAAGGTCCGTCTCGGCCAACCGTCGGTCAAAAACGGTATCGAATCCGAGAAACGGAGCGGCCAGGTCGTCTTTGGTCAGCCGTAGCCGTATGGTGGCGGAATCCCCGGGTCCTACCTGCAGGGCAAAGACGGGAGATACTTTTGTTCCTTTGTGGTCAGGGTTGACGGTGGGCAGACCCTGTACGATATGATCGTGGATGCCGTCTTTGGGAAAAGGTTGGTGGTCGTCGTACCCAAAGAGGCGGCGATTGTTGGTCTCGTTGTCGCAAAACAGCCATTCCGAGGGGTTCTCAGCGTAGAGGTAGTAGCCTTCCAGGCCCTTGTGACCCACCGATACGCGTCCGGTCCCGGAGGGTTCGAAAACGGGTTTGTAGGGGTCGTATCCCAGGGACCAGGTATTTCGGAACCAGGCGGTGGGGAGGACCTGGAGGGGGGCTGCCGCGGAACCCCGGTTTTCCACCCGGATACGCATCAGGAGGTCCTCCGGTCCGGACTTGGTGTATTCCACAAAGACGTCGAAATAGGCATCCTGGTCAAAGATGCCGGTATCGAGGATCTCGTATTCGGGGTCTTGACGCGTCCGGGCGGCATTCTCCCTTAGTAGTTGGGTATAGGGAAAGGGCGCCTGAGGATACTTATACAGCATCTTCATATAGGAATGGGTGGGCGTTCCATCCAGGTAATAATAGAGCTCTTTTACGTCCTCTCCGTGGTTACCCTCTTTGTTGCTAAGCCCAAACAGCACCTCTTTTAACAGCGGGTCCTTTCCGTTCCACAGGGCCAGGGACAGACAAAGGAGCTGCTGATCGTCGCAAAACCCCGCGATGCCTTCCTCTCCCCAGCGATAGCATTTGCTGCGGGCCATGTCATGCGTGGTGTACGACCAGGCGTCGCCACCCTCGCTATAGTCTTCCCTGACCGTACCCCATTGGCGGTCGGATACATAAGGCCCCCATTTTTTCCAGCCGGGGTCGGCCAAGCGTTTTTGCTCTTCGTTCATATGATCGTCTCAAGCTTTATCCATTCGTCGAAAATCCGGGGAACAAGGTCATCCCCCCATCCACAAACAGGGTGATCCCATTTACATAGTCGCTGTCGTCGCTGGCCAGCCAGACGGCGGCGGCCCCGATGTCCTCGGTGACCCCTACGCGCCCATACGGGATCAGTTCCAGGAGTTTGGCCTCCGCCTCCGGAGTAGCCCAGGCGCTTTGGTTGATGGGCGTTTTGATTGCGCCGGGTCCTATCGAATTGATCCGGACCTTCTTTGGGGCGAACTCCTGGGCGATCGTTTGCATCAGCATGTGGATGCCGCCTTTGCTGGCCGCATAGTTGGCGTGTCCCGCCCAGGGGATGACCTCGTGGACGCTGCTCATGCAGATGATCTTGCCGGCGGCCCTGGACCGCTCAGGCTGTACGCCCCGTCGGAGGAATTCCCTGACGGCTTCCCGTGCGCAAAGGAATTGCCCGGTCAGGTTGACGCCGATCACCGTGTTCCATTGTTCCAGGGTCATGTCCGTAAAGGCGGCGTCTCTTTGCAGACCGGCGTTGTTGACGAGGATGTCCACGGTTCCATAGGTTTTCACTGTGTCCTGGAACATCCGGACCACCTCGTCCTCCTTACTGACGTCGGCCTGATAGGTCATGCCCTTGCCCCCGGAGGCCAGGATTTCCTGGAGAAAGCCGTCCGCGCCGGCCTTCGCGGCCGCCGCTGGGTAGTTGAGGACAACGGTCGCTCCGGCGGCGGCGAAGGCCTTGGACACGCCCGCCCCTATCCCGCTGCTGGCTCCGGTAACGATGGCGACTTGATGCTGAAGTGGTTGGGACATATTCGATCGGTGTTGAGGCCCCCTAAGTTCGGTTATCCCAGGCAGGTATCGCCTGAAAAAAAATAAGTATCTTTGCGCGCGTTAAAGAAACGATATACATGATTGCAGTTAATAATATAACCCTTGCCTATGGTAAGCGGGTGTTGTTCGACGAGGTAAATTTGAAGTTTACCAAAGGGAATTGCTATGGGGTCATCGGGGCAAACGGGGCGGGAAAAAGTACTTTCCTGAAAATACTCAGCGGAGAAATCGACCCCAACAAGGGAACGGTCGACATTACCCCCGGCGAACGGCTGGCCGTCCTCAAACAAAACCACTTCGAATTCGACAACTATACCGTTTTGGAAACCGTCCTGATCGGGTTCAAAAAACTCTGGGAGGTCATGCGGGAACGGGAGTCCATTTATGCAAAGGCGGACTTCAGCGAGGCCGACGGCATGCGCGCGGGGGAACTGGAGGGCGAGTTTGGCGAAATGGGCGGTTACACGGCCGACAGCGACGCCGGTACCCTCCTCGGAGAACTCGGCGTGCCCGAGGCTTACCACAGCACCCTGATGAAGGACCTACCCGGTAACCTTAAACTGAGGGTGCTCCTGGCCCAGGCCCTTTTCGGCAACCCCGACATCCTGCTCCTGGACGAACCGACCAATGACCTGGACGTTACCACCATCAGTTGGCTGGAGAACTTCCTGGCGGACTATGAGAACATCGTCATCGTGGTCAGCCACGACCGGCACTTTTTAGACGCGGTTTGTACCCACTCGGTAGACGTGGACCGGCAGAAGATCAGGATCTATACGGGCAACTATACCTTTTGGTATGAAAGCTCCCAATTGGCGGCGCGTCAGATGTCGGACAAAAACAAAAAGACGGAGGAAAAGCGAAAGGAACTCCTGGACTTTATTGCCCGCTTTAGTGCCAACGCCAGCAAATCCAAACAGGCTACCTCCCGTAAAAAGGCTTTGGAAAAACTCGTGATCGAGGATATACAACCTTCTTCCAGGAAATACCCGGGGATCATCTTCAAACCCGACCGCGAAGTCGGTAACCAGATCCTGAACGTCAACGGGCTCAGCAAAAAAGCCGAAGAGGGCAGGACCCTGTTCGCCGGCGTCACCTTCTCGGTGCAGAAGAACGACAAGATCGCTTTTCTGTCCAGGGACCACCGGGCGCTGACGACCTTTTTTGACATCATCAACGGAGACGCAAAGGCCGACGGCGGCACCCTTGAATGGGGGACGACGATTACAAAGGCCTATCTGCCGAACGACAACGCGCCCTTTTTCAAAAACAACCTGCCCCTCCTGGACTGGCTCCGGCAGTTTGTGCCGCCCAACGTGACCGATGTAGACGAAGACTTTCTGAGGGGTTTTTTTGGAAAGATGCTTTTCTCCGGGGACGAGGTGCGCAAAAATACCGCTGTCCTCAGCGGAGGAGAAAAGGTCCGGTGTATGATCAGCCGGATGATGCTCCAGAACCCCAACTGTGTGATCCTGGACGAGCCGACCAACCACCTGGACCTGGAAAGCATCACCGCCTTTAACGATTCCATGATGGACGTAAAGGGAATCGTATTGTTCACCACGCACGACCATCAGTTTATGCAAACCGTGGCTAACCGCATCATCGAGCTTACGCCCCGGGGTATCATCGATCGCCTGATGACCTACGACGAGTACCTCGAAGACGGGCGGGTAACGGCGCTGCGCGAAGAACTGTACAATATTTGACGCCTTCGCGCCGTTTTAAGAGAAATCCCTGCAAAACGATGAAGAGAATTGTCGCGCCGGCCATCTTCGTGGTCTGTCTCGCCATTGCCCGTCCGGCGGCAGCCCAGCGTACCGATCAGGCCTATAAGAATGCGGTGGGGGTGACCTTTGGCTGGTGGAACGGGGCGGCTCTTTCCGTCAAACATTTCTTTAATGAAAATACCGTGGGCGAGGCCCGGGTATCGTTCTGGCAATACGGAGGCGAGGTCTGCGGTTTGTATGAACACTATGAGGATTTCGGGACCGTCCCGGGTCTGAAGTGGTATGCCGGGGTGGGGGGTCATGCGGGCAGCCACAACAACGGGTACGCCAAATACTACCCTTCCCGTACGGACGGTTTGTATGCGGGCCCTGACGGGGTCCTGGGCGTGGACTACAAATTTGCCGGAGCGCCGATCAATGTCAGTTTCGACGTGCAGCCCCGGTTGGACATACCCGGTCCGTATTTCACCGTATGGGGAGGACTGGGAGTGCGGTTCGCTTTCTGAACGCTTTGTCCTATTTTCGCGGGGACATGAAAAGGTTCCTCCTATCCGTTATCGACTGGTTCTACCCTCCGTTCCGGCGCATCATGCCGCTGCAAACCTTCCGTTACGCCGCCTGCGGGGGCGGGAATACGGTACTGGACATATCGCTGTTCGCCGTCAGCTATAATTACATCCTGCACAAACAGGTCGTACACCTGGGCTTTATCGCCCTAAAACCTTATATAGCGGCCCTGTTTATGGCCTTTTGCGTGAGCTTCCCCAGCGGGTTTTTCCTGATGCGGTACCTGGTGTTCCCCGAATCGGACCTGAGGGGGAGGGTCCAACTGTTCCGCTATTTCCTGCTGGTGCTGACCTGTCTGTTCCTGAACTATGTCTTCATGCGGATCTTTGTGGAATATTGCTATTTCTATCCCACCGTCGCCAGGTTGATCACTACGGTCCTTGTCGTCATTTTTAGCTATCTGACCCAGAAATATTTCACCTTCCGCGTAAAAGGGGAAGGACGGCCGCCTACCATGTAAGGTTGTCCACATACACACCCAATTCCCCGGAAGCCTGACAGCGTACGTCCAGCTCGGACGGACCCACGCTTAGCCGAAGGATGCTGATCCTGTCAAGCTGGCCTTCGGCCCTCACCCCCTTGACGATGGGTTGACTCAGTTGCGCGTTGGCCTTTTTGCGGATTTGTTCCAGGTAGTCCCTGAGTGGGAAACGGGTATACGCCTTGAGTTCCTTCAACACCTTTTTGCTGAACAGCCAGGAAGCCGTTCGGATCAGGACGTTGTTGGTGGACAAATGATAGTCGAGGTCGGTGAGGTCTAGGATGCCGGAGGCCGTATCCAGGACGGGTACGCCGCTGAGGTAAAAGGTCCCGCTCTGGGAGCCGCTAAAGCGCAGGCCGATGTTGAGGTGGCCCTGATCCATGGCGGAGATCGAGCACTGTTCGATGGTAATGGTCCGGTTGTCTACCGTAAAGCTTTGTTTGTCCAGAGTGGCATTCAGGATGGCCGTCAGCGAATCGTAGTTCAGGCTGGCGCTCAGGTACACGTTAAAGCCGTGCCGGGGGGTAAAATCGCTCAGGTTGGGAACGGCCGTAACGGTATCCTTTAGGGGCGTAAGGCTGATCAGGGGCCTTCCCGAAATACCCACCGACAGGTACAGGGTGTCGCCCCTGGCGACGAGCTCGCTGACGCGGAGTCTTTCGGGCTGCAGCCGCAGGTAGCCCACGTTGTACAGCCTGTAGCTCGACCACAACCGCTGCCAGAGCTGTTGGAACTGAGGCCGGAGGTTAAGCCGGACCAGCGTGTCCTGTATAGCCCAGCCGGCCGTATCCATTTGGGCGTTGATGGCGTTCATCACCTGGCCCGTGATGTTCTGTCCCCAGAAACAGACGCTGCATTGGTCCACGGGCCGGGCCGGGAGGCGGGTCACTTTTGCCTGGAGGGTATAATTGGGATTAAAGGAAAAATGAGCGCTGAACCCGACGTCTACCCGCCGGGCCCCTTCGGCGCCCGAGCCGCAACTGCAAGCCGGGGTCCAGGGCGAATATACCGTAGTGCCCGTACACAGACGGGTAGAAGCCTTTATCTGGTAGTACCCCGTGAATGCCATATTCATATTGTTCCCCAGAGCGGTGACCCTCAGATGACCCCTCCGGAACCGATACATGTACCGGGTGGTGCAATCGGGTTGATAGTATTCCAGGGGCCAGCCCGGTGAATGATACACCGTGTCCACCTTGTCTTCGAGCACGCGGTAGAGGGCTTTGAGGCTGATGCGGACCGGGATGTCGATGTCGCTCATGGGCAGAGTGTCCACCGGGGCCTTGCTCGAAGAATCCCCGGCGCCGGGTTTGATATCCTGGGCGCTTGCGGAGATCGCACAAAGAAGCAGCAGTAGGGAAAGGAGACGGGTCATGCCCTTGCAATATAAACAGTAAATTGCAAGCCTTGTGTGCGTGGAAGCAAATAGGATGTATACTCGCCCTGGGCGCCTTGACGATCGGGAGCGCGCTGCGGGCGCAGACCGGAGACTCCGCGGCGATCGCCCGGCTGCTGGGGCGTCTAGGGGCCGGGCAGGTACGCCAGGACGGCTTTTACTATGCGGGGATGTTCCCCACCCTCCGGGCCTGGGCGGCCACCCCGGGGGATGTAAAGGCGGATAATTCCATCTTTTTTACAGGGCTCGTCGTATGGACCCTGCAAGGGCTGAGACCGCAGCTGGCGCCGGCGGAGCGCACCCTTTGCGACAGCATCATCGCCCGGGCCCTCGAAGCCTACCCCCACTATCGCAACCGGAGCGGGCGTCCCACGTTTAACTTCTGGCCCAGCGACCGCCCTGTTTTTTTCCCCAATTCCCTCGTCCTCCATCATTTTAAGGACTCCAAACAAATTGCCGACGACCTTGACGATACCAGCATCCTTTGGATGGGGGAAGGTATTCCCGACAGTACGGCCAGGCGGCTAAAGGCATTGATGGATGCGCACGCCGGAGGACCCGCACGCCGGGCCCGGAGTACGTACCGGGCGGTGGCGGATTTGCCCGCCTATTCCGCCTGGTTCGGCGTAAAGACTCCCCTGGAATTGGACGCCGGGGTGCTGTGCAACGTGCTTTGTTTCCTGGGCGGCGCCGGGCTGGCGGCCGATGCACACGACAGCGCGTCCGTCCGTTTCCTGGGCTATGTCCTGGCCCAAAGGAAGTATTGGAACGATCCGGCCTATGCGTCCACTTATTATCCCCGGACGCCCGTGCTGATCTACCACTTCGCCCGGCTGCTGGCGCGTTACCCGAATGGCCTGGAGGCCTATATACCTGCCCTGAGGGCGGACGCCCGCCGGGCATTGGCGGCAGCCAGGGATCCGATGGACCGGGTCATCCTCGGGACCGCCCTGCTGCGACTGGGGGATACGGTGGACCTGCGGCCCCCGGCGGACCCGGAGCGGGATCCGTTCCTGTTCTATATCGCCAATATTGCTTCCCTGTTCCGGAACCCCGTCCGCCGTATGTTCCTCTACAGTCCCCTGTGCATCTATCATTTTTACTGCCCTGCGTACAACGACGCGCTGCTCCTGGAGTACCTGGTGCTCAAGCGCTCCCTAGCTGGATCGAGGTCATCGACACCGAGCCCATGACGGTCCGGTCGTTAAAAAATTCGATGGGTTCGTCCGGCGCACGCAGCCCCAGGACATAGAGCAGGGGCAGGTAGTGCTCCGGCGTCGGCACGGCCAGCCGAACCTCCCGGCCGAGGGCATCGTACCCGGCCAGGGCGGCGGCATCCCCTTTGCGGATCAGGTCGCTGAAGCGTTCCTGTGCGGCGGCGGCCCAATCATAGGCACTTTCCGGCTGTTCCCAGCTCATCAGGGGCAGGTTGTGGACCATGTTCCCGCTCCCGATGATGAGCACGCCCTTTTTCCTCAAGGAGGCGAGCTCGCGCCCCAGTTCATAGTGACGTATAGGCGCCTGGGTATGGTCTATGCTGAGCTGGAGGACCGGTATATCGGCGTCGGGATACATATGACGGGTCACGGTCCAGGTCCCGTGGTCCAACCCCCAGTCGTGGTCCAGGATAGGCGCGGCCTTGGTCAAAAGCGCGGCGGTCCCGGCGGCCAGCGCGGGGCTGCCGGCAGCCGGGTATTCCAAGGCGGAGAGCGCCGGAGGGAAGCCATAGAAATCATGGATGGTGGGGGGCGCATCCATCGCGGTGATCCGGGTCCCCCGGGTGTACCAGTGGGCCGAGACGCACAATACGGCAGCCGGCCTTTCGATTTCCTGGCCCTTGAGCGCCCAGCGCCGGCTAAAATCGTTGTCCTCTATCCCGTTCATGGGGGAGCCATGCCCTATAAAAAGAACAGGCAGGGGCCTCTCCCGATCCTTGAGCCGGCCGGTGAAAGACCGGAATTCCGAAAACGTATCCATTTCATAAAGGTACGCCGGAGATATTTGTATTATTTTGCGCCCCTAATTCTGCTGCTTATGGCTATGCACCAACGGTCGGCTGCGATGGGATTTATATTTACGACCCTGCTGATCGATACGACGGGGTTTGGATTGGTGATCCCTATTTTTCCAAAACTCCTCCAGCAACTAGGACACATCGATATGAGCAAGGCGGCTCAGTACGGAGGGCTGCTGGCCATGGTCTATGCCATCATGCAGTTTGTGTTCGCACCTGTCCTTGGGAACCTGAGCGACCGCTTCGGCCGTCGGCCCATACTCCTGTTTTCACTTTTGGGTTTTGGCCTTGACTATGCTTTCCAGGGTCTGGCGCCCTCGATCGGCTGGCTGTTCGTAGGCAGATTAATTGCCGGGATCACCGGGGCGAGTTTCACCACCGCGTCGGCATATATCGCCGACATCAGCACTTCGGAGAACAGGGCGCAGAATTTCGGACTTATTGGGGTGGCTTTTGGTCTTGGGTTTATTATAGGCCCCCTCTTGGGCGGGGTCCTGGGGGGCGTCGGGTTGCGGCTGCCGTTTTTTGTGGCCGGTGGTTTCAGTCTGTTAAATACGCTCTTTGGTTATTTCGTGCTGCCTGAGTCCTTGCCGGCGGACAAACGGAGGCGTTTTGAATGGAAAAGGGCGAATCCGGTGGGATCCCTGGTCGCCCTAAAACGCTACCCGGCGTTGACCGGTCTCTTTGTGGTCGTGGTCTTTCTCTACATGGCCGCGCATGCGGTGCAAACCACCTGGACCTATTACAACATGGAGAAATTCAAGTGGAGTACGTCCCAGGTAGGATATTCGCTGGCGGTCGTAGGCTTTCTGATCGCGCTGGTCCAGGGACTGCTGATCCGCAAAATCATCCCCTGGCTGGGTCAAAAATGGAGTTTGTACCTGGGGCTGCTTCTCTATACTACCGGCTATATCTTATTCGCGCTGGCGACGCAGGGTTGGATGATGTACGCGTTTCTGGTTCCCTACTGTATGGGGGGTATAGCCGGACCCGCCCTCCAAAGTCTCCTGGCCGCCCACGTCCCCTCCAACGAACAGGGGGAGCTCCAGGGCCTGCTGACCAGCCTGATGAGCCTTACCTCGGTCTTCGGTCCCCTGATGATGACCGGCCTTTTTGCCTACTATACCCGGCCGGGTGGGGTCCTGTACCTGCCCGGAGCACCCTTTTTGGCAGGGGCCTTTTTCCTGGCATGCAGTCTTGTCACGGCCTACCTGACCCTCCGAAACGAGGGCCGGGACGGGAAGGCCCCCGCCTAGGCCCTGTCAGGCCGTGTAAACCCCCGCCCCTGGCGGACGCCGCTGGTTATCTGACATTTTTTCACCCACCCCTGCCTTGGCATAATGATTGACACTCTAAAGGGAATTTCAAGACTAAAGCAGATTAATATATGGGTAAGATTATCGGTATTGACCTGGGAACAACCAACAGTTGCGTATCCGTCATGGAAGGCAACGAGCCGGTGGTCATCGCAAATGACGAAGGCCGCCGTACCACCCCCTCCGTGGTGGCATTTTTAAAGAACGGAGAACGGAAAGTGGGAGACCCGGCCAAGCGCCAGGCCATCACCAACCCGGTGAACACCATCATGTCCGTAAAGCGCTTCATGGGTAGGAAATACCAGGAAGTGGTAGAAGAAATCAAACACGTCAGCTACAAAGTCGTACAGGGTGACAACAATACGGTTCGTATTGACATCGACGGCCGCCTTTATACTCCGCAGGAAATCTCCGCGATGATCCTGCAAAAAATGAAAAAGACGGCGGAAGACTACCTGGGACAGGAAGTCAGTGAAGCCGTCATTACGGTGCCGGCGTACTTCAACGATGCCCAGCGCCAGGCGACGAAAGAAGCCGGGGAGATCGCCGGCTTGAATGTGCGCCGTATCATCAATGAGCCGACGGCGGCAGCCCTCGCTTATGGAATGGACAAGAAGCACCAGGACATGAAGATCGCGGTATTCGACCTTGGGGGCGGTACCTTCGACATATCCATCCTCGACCTCGGGGAAGGCGTATTTGAAGTAAAATCCACCAATGGGGATACCCACCTGGGCGGGGACGACTTCGACAAGGTCGTCATGGATTGGCTGGCCGATCAGTTCAAGGCCGACGAAGCCGTCGACCTGCGTAAGGACCCTATGGCCTGGCAGCGGTTGAAAGAAGCCGCCGAAAAGGCAAAGGTGGAACTGTCCTCTTCTTCGGAAACGGAGATCAACCTGCCGTATATCACGGCGGTGGACGGGGCGCCCAAACACCTGGTCAAGAAGCTCACGCGGGCCAAGTTCGAACAACTGGCAGACTCGCTGTTCGAGCGTTGTCTGAAGCCCTGTGAATTGGCCCTTAAGGATGCCGGTTACAGCGCCGCTACGATAGACGAAGTGATCCTGGTGGGTGGTTCCACGCGTATCCCCAAAGTACAGGAGATCGTGGAAAAATTCTTTGGGAAGAAGCCCAACAAGGGTGTCAACCCCGACGAGGTGGTCGCCGTAGGCGCCTCCATCCAGGGCGGTGTGCTCACCGGGGAAGTAAAGGATGTATTGCTCCTGGACGTAACCCCGCTAAGCCTGGGGATCGAAACCATGGGTGGCGTAATGACGACCCTGATCGGTTCCAACACCACCATCCCCACCAAGAAATCGGAAACCTTTTCTACCGCCTCGGACAGTCAGCCCGGTGTGCAGATACACGTCCTCCAAGGAGAGCGTACCCTCGCCAAGGACAATAAGAGCCTCGGCACGTTCAACCTGGACGGCATTCCACCGGCCCCCCGCGGCGTCCCTCAGATCGAGGTCACCTTTGACATCGACGCCAACGGGATCCTCCATGTGAGCGCCAAGGACAAGGGCACCGGGAAGGAACAAAAGATCCGGGTCGAAGCCGGCAGCGGCCTGAGTAAGGAAGAAGTGGAAAAGATGAAGGCCGAGGCCAAGGCCAACGAAGCCACGGACAAAGCCGCCAAAGAGAAGATCGAAAAGGTCAACCAGGCCGACAGCCTGATCTTCCAGACGGAGAAGCAGCTCAAGGAGTTTGGGGAAAAGATCCCGGCGGATAAAAAAGCCCCGATCGAAAGCGCCCTGGCTCGTTTGAAAGAAGCCCACAAGTCCCAGGACCTCGGGTCCATCGACCACGCCGTAGAGGAAATGAACAAAGCCTGGACGGCCGCCTCGGAAGAAATCTATAAGGCCAGCAACCAGCAGGCCGGCGGACAGGGTCCGGAAAACGGCGGAGGCCACGCCCAGGAAGGCGCCACCGCAGGAGCCGCCCAGGGCGACACCGTTACGGATGCGGAATATGAAGAAGTAAAGTAAAGGAACTGTCGCAATAGAAAAGGGCGTCTCTATAAAATGAGACGCCCTTTTTATTTCATAGAGCCTGGCGCCTGTAGCGGTTACACTACAGGAAACACGCTTGTATGGCTATCCTTTTCCTGGCTATTCCTTCGGAATTTTATCCCGCTTTCTGAAGATCCGCAATATCCACCCTTATGAAGAATTGTTATTTCTTGTTATTACTTGTCCTGATGGGTTTGAGGGCAGGTGCTCAGGTCGGCATCGGGACCGTCTCCCCTAATTCCACATTGGACCTGCGAGGGTCTTTTGCGCCCATTGTACGCTCGTTTTCAGGCTCCACAAGCCTTACCGGGGCCGATTTCACCCTCTTGTTCACCGGCGGGTCCGCCGCTGCGGCAACCTTGCCGGACGCCGGCAGTTGTCCGGGCAGGATCTATTGTATAAAGAACTTCAGCGCGACGTTGCCGGCGCCGGTCCTGACCATCGCCACCGTGTCGTCTCAAACGATAGATGGCCTGGCCTTCCTGCAACTGAATCAGTCCAATCAATCGGTCACGGTTACCAGCGACGGGGCCAATTGGGAAATATTCGGTCAGACCGCATCCCCTGCATCCGGCACCTTCTGGAATCTGGGCGGTAACAGTGTCTCCGCCACGAACGCCCTGGGTACCCTGACCGCCTACGACCTGCCGTTTATTACGAACAACACCGAAAAAATGCGCATCACCAGCGCCGGAAATGTCGGCATAGGTTCCACGGCGTTCTCTGCCAACCCCGAAGCCCTGCTGGTCTACCAGAACAGCAGCACTTCCGTGAATGTCATAGGCGGAAAGGGCAACCTGAACAACTACCTCCAACTGAACATCCAGAACCTGAGCAGCGGCAACAATGCCAGCTCCGACCTCGTGGCTACCGCGGACAACGGCTCCGAGACCACGAACTATGTGGACCTGGGCATCAATTCCAGTACCTATAATACCGCTTCCGTAACCGGGGGCGTGAACAACGCCTATTTATACAGCGTTGCCAACGACTTTGTCATCGGGAACAGCACGGCGAACAAGAACCTGATATTCTTTACCGGTGGGTCGGCCGCTTCCAACGAAGCGATGCGGATCAACGGGTCCGGCAATGTGGGGATAGGGAATACAAGCCCCGCTTATAAGCTGGACGTATACGGGCCCATTCGTACGGGATTTGGAAGCAGCAACAGTGGGTCGCTCATTTTCTCCAACAGTGCAAATGCCAATACAGTGACTATCGGTCCGGGAGCCACTTCCGGATCCTATGCCTTGATGCTTCCCACCGCTCAGGGGGCGATCAACACCGTGCTCACCAACGATGGTACAGGAACCCTTTCCTGGAATACGGTGGCCGCAATCGCCGGCGCATGGTCTACCACGGGTAATGCCGGTACCAGCCCCGCCACTAATTTCCTGGGTACAACCGATAACCAGTCCCTGGTATTCAGGGCAAACAATCAGGTATCCGGTAAGATAGACCTCCCCTTGAACAACACCTTGTTTGGATATCAAAGCGGCCAGGTATCGACCGGAAATAATAATACCTTTATCGGATACCAGTCCGGTTTGTTGAATACCTCCGGTCTTTCCAATACCTCTGTGGGGAGCAATACTTTTCTGGCCAATCTGGGGGGTGGGGGGAATACGGCTGTTGGCTACGGTGCTATGAAAGCCAATGTTTCGGGCAGCAGCAATACCGCCCTTGGAAGTTCAGCCGGCCTCTCCAACACCACAGGCGCCGATAACCTATTTTTAGGTACGAACGCTGATGTAACGACCGGCGCACTAAGCAATGCGACGGCCATCGGTTACAATGCCAAAGCAGCCGTCAGCAACTCAATGATATTGGGAGGGACCGGAGCCGGAGCCGTAAACGTAGGCGTGGGGGTCAATACCTTTTCCGCTACCCCCGAAGCGCTGCTGGTCTATCAGAACAGCAGCACTTCCTTTAATGTTATCGGGGGCAAGGGCAACCTGAACAATTACCTGCAGTTGAATATTCAAAACCTGAGCAGCGGCACCAGCGCCAGTTCCGATCTGGTCGCCACCGCCGACAACGGGAACGAGACGACCAACTATGTAGACCTTGGTATGAATTCCAGCACCTATGCCGGGGGCACCGTCACCGGAGGCGCGAACAACGCCTACTTATACAGCGCCGCCAATGATTTCGTCATCGGGAACAGCACCGCGGGCAAGAACCTCTTATTCTTTACGGGAGGAACCGCCACGACAAATGAAAGGCTGAGGATCACCTCAGCAGGCAACGTGGGTATCAACAATACCACCCCGGCAGCCACCCTGGATGTAAACGGCACCGTGAAGGTAGGGACGGCGGGCACCGCCCTGAACGCCGTCATGCGCTTTACCAATCAATCTATTACGGACAATACCGCTTTTAACTACAACCAGGCTCGTACAGAGACTTTCACGCTCTCAGGCGTCACCCAATATGCGACCGTCATGGTCACGCCAAGAAGCGCTTTGCCGATAGGGCTGGGTTTGGCCTATGCCTACGCCCCCTCCGCGAACACCGTTCAATTGGTACTCATGAATGGATCTGGGGCCACGATAGCGCTGGGAACGGTAGCCTTCGACATTACCGTCATTCAATAAGTTATAGGAAATGATGCACTATGCCCGCTAAATGATATCGAGGGCCTTTACGAGGAAATAGGTCATAAAGGGCAGCAGGTATACATTGGTAAACCCGACTTCCATACACAGGTAAATATAGAGGGGCACGCTCAGGATAAACAATATCCACCAAATGCCTGTAGCCTTTTTCGTCTTGGATTCCATCGTATTTCCGGTTTTATCGGCACGAAGATACAGGTTTTCCTTATTTTTCCGCTTTAAAAGACCTGGTGCTGATGATAGTGCACTTTTATATACGTTACCATACCTCATTCGGACAATCCCTTTTACTCAGCGGCAATCATCCATTACTAGGTGGGGACGATATCTCCGGGGCTTTGCCCATGCACTACCTGAACGAACAGTTCTGGCACGCGCAGATCGAACTGGGCGGGGTGGACGAACCCCTGCGGTATAAGTATATCGTCATGGGGAGCGACGGCGTGGCAACGGAAGAATGGGGGAACGACCGGATCCTGGATCACGCGTCCCGTCCCGTCAGCGAGGTCGTTCTGATCGATACCTGGAACTTTGCGGGCGAATACGAAAATGCCTTCTATACACAGCCTTTCCAACAGACCCTGCTCCTGGAAACCAAGGGGGCCAGCCGCAAGGTCAAGTGGCCCGATACCTATACCCATGAGTTCAGGGTCAAGGCGCCCCTGTTGAAAGCAAACGAAGTCCTTTGCCTGGCAGGCAGCAGCCCGGGGGCCGGGGCCTGGTCCATCGTCGATCCGATGCTGGGCAAACGGGAGAACAACTGGTGGGTTTTCCGCCTGGACCTTTCGAAGGACACCTTTCCGATGGCCTATAAGTATGGGGTATATGATATAGAGGGGGGGCAATTTATACAATACGAAGGGGGAGACAACCGCCTCCTGTACGAAGGGGGCGGCTACGACAAGATCAAGATCCTCCACGACGGGTTTGTTCGCCTGCCCAATAATACCTGGAAAGGCGCAGGCGTGACCGTTCCGGTATTCAGCCTCCGCAGCGCCCAGAGCTTTGGGGTGGGGGAATTTACCGACATCGCCCTGCTCGTGGACTGGGTGAAGGCCACGGGGATGAAGCTGATCCAGATCCTGCCGGTCAACGATACGAATGCCACGGGTACCTGGGTAGACTCTTATCCTTATGCGGCCATTTCAGCCTATGCCCTCCATCCCCTGTACCTCAACGTGGGGAGGGTAGCGGCCAAGGACCACGCCGCCTTGCTCAAGTCCATGAAAAAGAAGCAAAAGGAGCTCAACGACCTCCCGGAAGTGGACTATGAAGAGGTTATGCGTTGTAAACTGACCACCCTCCGGAAAATCTATGAGCGGGTAGGGGACACTTTTGAGCAACACCCGGACTACCAGCTTTATTTTGAGAAGAACCGGCATTGGCTGGTGCCCTATGCGGCTTTTTGTTATTTCCGGGACGTCTACGGGACCGCCGACTTTTATGCATGGAAGGAACACGCCCGCTATGAGGAGACGGCGATCAACCGGTTTGTGGAACCGGGCCAGGCTCCCTACGTCGAGATCGCATTTTATTATTTCCTGCAATACCACCTCCACCTCCAGTTGACCGAGGCGGTGCACTATGCCCACCAGCAGGGGATCATCTTAAAGGGGGACATTCCTATCGGGATCTATCGGTATAGCTGTGACGCCTGGCAGGCGCCTCGCCTGTTCAATATGGAGGTCCAGGCGGGAGCCCCGCCGGACGCCTTCGCGACCCGGGGACAGAACTGGGGCTTCCCCACGTATAACTGGCAGCGCATGCACCAGGACGGCTACGAATGGTGGAAGAGCCGTTTTGAGCAAATGAGCCATTACTTCGATGCTTTCCGCATAGACCATATCCTTGGCTTCTTCCGTATCTGGAGCATCAGCATGCAAGAGGTTGAGGGGATCCTGGGCCGCTTTGTACCGGCGCTCCCGGTACAGGTGAACGAACTGGCGGAAAAGGGGTTGTCCTTTGTGCCGTCGCGGTATACAAAGCCCTATATCACCGAAGACGTGCTCTGGGATATGTTTGGATCCAACAAGGGTCACTTCCACGAATTCCTCCGGCCAAACGGGTCCGACGGGTTCTACGAGCTCCGCCCGGAATTCTCCACCCAACGCCAGGTCGAGCAGCACTTCGCCGACGTCATTGCGAATGACAACACGGCCTTTTTACGACAGGGTCTGTACGACCTCATTAGCAATGTGATCCTTTTTGAGGAAGAGGGCAGCGGGTATACCCGTTTCCACTTCCGCTTCGCCATGGAACAAACCGCTTCCTTCCGACACCTGGACGCGGATACCCGGGGCAAGGTCTATGACCTCTACGTCGATTATTATTTCCGGCGCCAGGACGATTTCTGGGGCAGGGAGGCCATGGAGCGCCTGCCCGCCCTGAAGCGAGCCACCAATATGCTCATCTGTGGAGAAGACCTGGGGCTGGTACCGCACTGTGTACCCGAGGTCATGCGGCAATTGGGTATCCTCAGCCTGGAAGTACAGCGTATGCCCAAACGGCTGGGGGTAGAGTTTTCCCACCCGGGACAGGCGCCCTACCTCTCGGTGGTGACGCCTTCCACCCACGACATGAGTACCATCCGGGGCTGGTGGGAAGAGGACAGGGGCCGGACCCAGCGTTTCTTTAATACGATCCTGGGGTTACCGGGAGATGCGCCGTTCTTTTGCGAGCCCCCCATCAACCGGATGATCATAGAGCAACACCTGAACTCGGGGGCGATGTGGAGCATATTTCAGCTTCAGGACATCCTGGGCTCGGACGGCTCCCTGCGCAGGGAGAACCCCCAGGCGGAGCGCATCAACGTCCCGGCCAACGCCAAACACTACTGGAGATACCGGATGCACCTGTCCCTGGAACGGCTGCTCGCCGAAGAGGGCTTTAACGGGGCGTTTAGAGAGAGCATCGAGAGGGCCGGGAGGGTCTAGCACGATGAAAGTACGAACCGCCATATCCACACTGCCCTTCCACTATCCCTTTACCATCTCTAAAGGAACAAAGACCCACCAGCCTTCGCTCGTCCTGGAACTGGAAGGGCTGGGCCGCAGGGGATACGGAGAAGCCCCGGCCATCGCCTACTATAATATTACGACCGATAAAATGCTCGCGGACCTGAAGGCCAAGCGCCTGTTCGTAGAAAAGTTTGCGTTCACCGACCCGGAGCGTTATTGGCACTACCTGCACCACCTGCTCCCTGCAGACCCTTTCCTGGTCTGCGCCCTTGACATAGCCGCCTGGGACCTTTTCGGGAAGCTCAAGGGGGTATCCCTGCAACGACTGTGGGGCTTGGACCCGGAGGAGTCGCCGGTCACCGACTATACGATCGGGATGGACACCGCGGAGAAGATGGTGGAAAAAATGCAGGCCAAACCTTGGCCGGTCTATAAGATAAAGCTCGGCGGGGCCGAAGACCTTGCCTTAGTCCGCGCCCTCCGCGCCCACACCGATTCTCCTTTTAGGGTGGACGTCAACGCGGCCTGGTCCACCGAAGAAGCCCTGGAGAAGATCCCCTTGTTGGCGGACCTGGGTGTGGAATTGGTGGAGCAGCCCCTGGCCGCGGATAACTGGGAGGGTATGAAGCGGCTCTTCGCGCTGTCACCGCTGCCCCTGATAGCGGACGAAAGTTGTGTGAGGGAAGAAGATGTCGACCGCTGCCTGGGGCATTTCCATGGGATCAATATCAAACTCACCAAGTGCAGCGGTCTCACGCCTGCCCGCCGTATGATCGTCCGGGCCCGGGAACTCGGGCTACGAGTAATGGGGGGCAGTATGAACGAAACCTCCGTAGGGACAGCCGCCCTGGCGGCCCTGGGTCCCCTGCTCGACTACGCCGATTTCGACGGTCCTCTGCTTCTGGATGGAGATATAGCCGAAGGACTGCACTATGTGGATGGAAAGGTAAAGCCCTCCGGCGGCCCGGGTTTGGGTATCCGGGTGGCCGAAGGGCTGTTTGCCGATATAGCTTAGTCTTTTTTCAATTCCCAGACCAGGGCGCTCGCGCCCAGGATCGCCGCGTCCGCTTCCTTCAACTCGCTGAACAGGAGCTTGACCTTATTCTGGAAGATCGGGAGCAGGTTTTTTTCCATGCTGGCCTTGGTAGGTTTCAACAGCAGGTCTCCCGCCTTTGTCAGGCCGCCGAAAAGGACGATGGCCTCGGGAGAGGAGAACATGACGAAATTGGCCAGGGACATCCCCAGGACCTCGCCGGTGTACCGGAAGACCTCGCTGGCGATGGCGTCCCCCTTCATGGCGCATTCGTATACGATGCGGGCATCCAGTTCTTCTTTTGGATGAGCGCGGAGGAGGGACTCCTTCCCCGGATCCTTATCCAGGAATTCATGGGCGGTACGGGTAACTCCGGTAGCAGAAGCATACGCTTCCAGGGAGCCATGGGCCCCGGTGCCCGGATGGAAACGGCCGCCGGGGATGATGATGGTGTGCCCCAGTTCACCCGCAAACCCGTCGTGTCCGTAGATGAGCTGGCCGTTTGCCACGATGCCGCTGCCCACCCCGGTGCCCAGGGTGATCATGATAAAATCCCTTATGCCCTTTGCCGCTCCATACATCATCTCACCCACCGCGGCCGCATTGGCGTCGTTGGTGAGGGCGGTCGGCATTCCGAACTTTTCCTCCATCAGGGCGGCCAGGGGGATAATGCCCTGGAACCTGAGGTTTGGCGCATATTCGATGGTCCCGTTGTAGTAGTTGCCGTTCGGCGCACCTACGCCTATGCCGCGGATATTTTGTACGCCGCCGACGTGTTCGATCGCCGGTAGCAAGGCGTCATAAAGTTCTTCGATGTAGGGGTGTATGTCGTCGTGTTTGCGGGTGGAGATGGCGCCCCGGTAGCGGATGTCCCCCCGGTGGTCGACCATGCCGAAGACGGTATTGGTGCCCCCAATATCGATGCCTATGGCGTAGTCTTTTTTATTGCTCTTCGATTGCATATGAGGGCGGAAATTAAATCCTTTTTTTTATTGATTAGCTAAAACGTTTAAATTTAGTTATGAAATGACAAAAAAGAATAAGGTATTAAAAATGTGCCTAAATTGTTATCCGAGATGGAGATCATACACGTCAGTGCGGAATGTTATCCTGTGGCCAAAGTGGGGGGCCTGGGTGACGTCGTGGGCGCCCTCCCTAAATACCAGCAACAGCAGGGGCATACGGTCAAGGTGGTCTTACCCATGTACCGCACGGCTTTTCTCTACCGGCACAACTGGAACGTGGTCCATAAAGGACGCACCCATCTCGGCAACTGGTGGTTCGACTATACCGTCATTAAAGAGCAGACCAATGCGCTGGGATTCGACTTGTATCTTATCGATATTTACGGTGTCCTTGACCGTGAAAACGTATATGGGTATTCCGACGATACCGAGCGCTTTACGGCTTTCCAAGTCTCCTTTGTAGACTGGTTGAGCCAGTGGAGACACCGGCCCGGCGTCGTCCATGTGCATGACCACCACGCGGGTCTGATCCCGTTTATCATGCAGTACTCCTACGACTACGGTCACCTCAAGGGGGTGCCTACCGTCCTGACCATACACAACGCACAGTATCAGGGATGGATGGGTTGGGACAAGCGACACTACCTGCCCCGGTTTGACTCCTGGAAATCCGGCCTCCTGGACTGGAACGGGAATATCAATCCCCTGGCATCGGCTGTGCGCTGCGCCTGGAAGGTGACCACCGTAAGCCCCAGCTATCTCCAGGAGCTGCGCTATATGTCCAACGGCCTGGAAGCGCTGTTTGAATACGAGAAGGGCAAATGCTCCGGCATCCTCAACGGGATAGACGCGCAAGTCTGGGACCCGGCGACCGACAGCTATTTGGGCGCACACTACGACCATAGCACGGTGGCGGGTGGAAAGGCGGTTCATAAAAGCGCCTTGTGCAAACGTTTTCAACTCGACGAAACAAAACCCCTGATCATCTTTATAGGCCGGTTCGCCCTTGAAAAGGCGGCTGACCTGCTCCCAGCGGTCGTCGGAGATTGTTTCCACTATATCGGACGCGACATGAATTTCCTTATATTGGGTAGCGGAGACCCGAATGTGGAGCGTCACCTCGCCTATGTACAGGAAATGGTGGGAAAAGACTTCAAGGCGGTCACCGGATATAACGAGCAATTGAGCCACGAGATGTATGCAGGGGCAGACTTCTTGTTGATGCCCTCCAGGGTGGAGCCCTGCGGACTGAACCAGATGTATGCCCTGCGTTACGGCACGGTGCCCATCGTCCGCAGTACGGGGGGACTCAAAGACACGGTGGTTGATTATGAAGATTGGCAAGGATTTGGTCTACGCTTTCAGGACGCCAGCGTGGGCGACATCACCCAAGCTATCTACAGAGCACTACAACTATACCATGACCGGGAGCGGTTCGAAGCCATCCGCGAACGGATCATGCAGATCGATCACTCCTGGGAGAGCAGCGCGCTGCAGTACCTGGCCGTCTACCTTACCCTGTAAAACGTTGATTTTTTTCAACACATGTCAATCCATAAGAGCTTATGTTCAATATTTCCAAGTCGGTTGTTGCGGTGATTTTGGGAGGGGGCGCCGGGACGCGCCTGTATCCGCTTACCTCGAGTCGGTCCAAACCTGCGGTGCCTATAGCCGGTAAATACCGGTTGGTGGATATACCGATCTCCAATTGCATCAATTCCGACATCAATCGGATGTTTGTGCTGACCCAGTTCAACTCTGCGTCGCTCAACAAGCACATCAAGAACACCTATCACTTCAGCGTTTTCAGCAGCGCCTTCGTGGACATCCTGGCGGCAGAGCAGACCCCGGACAACCGCTCCTGGTTCCAGGGTACGGCAGACGCGGTGCGCCAATCCCTGAGACACCTCCAACAACACGACTTCGAGTATGTGCTGATCCTTTCAGGTGACCAGCTCTATCAAATGGACTTCGAGGAGATGCTCAAGCACCACATGGAGTCGAATGCGGACATTTCCATCGCCACCATCCCGGTTGTCGAACGGGAAGCCACCGAATTCGGGATCATGAAAACGGACGAGGAGCAACGGATCACCTCCTTTATAGAAAAACCGAAGGCAGAGCTCTTGCCCGACTGGATAAGCGACACCGGAGCGGAAATGAAATCCATGGGTAAGCACTACCTCGCTTCCATGGGCATCTATATCTTCAACCGCAAACTCCTTTTCGACCTCCTCCTGGAGGACGATCCCGAAGTGACCGACTTTGGCAAGGAGGTCATACCCGGGTCCATCGAGAAATACAAGGTGGTCTCTTATCAATATGACGGATACTGGACGGATATAGGACATATCTATTCCTTTTTTGAGGCCAATATCGCCCTGACCGAAGACATCCCCCCGTTCAACCTCTACGATAACGTCAAGACCATCTTCAGCCGGGCGCGGATGTTGCCTCCGGCGAAGATCAGCGGAACGGCGTTGGAGAAAACCCTGATCTCGGATGGGTGTATCATCACCGCTTCCCGCATCGAGAGCAGCATCGTGGGTATACGGACCCGGGTGGGCCATGGCACGACGATCGTGAGCTGCTATATCATGGGGAGCGACTTCTACGAGACCATCGAGGAAATGCGGCGTTCGGAAGAAAAGGGGCTGCCAAAGATCGGCATAGGGGACCGCTGTTATATCAAGAATACCATCATCGACAAGAACTGCAGGATCGGGAACGATGTCCGGATAAATGGGGGCCCCCACCTCAAGGATGCGGACCATGCCCTTTACACGATCAAAGAGGGGATCGTCGTCGTCAAGAAAGGCGCGATATTGCCCGATGGGTTTGTGGTGTAGCCGCCCTGCCGGCGGCCGGCGCCGCGTATCGTGTAATCTTTACACAAATCGAAACTTTACCTTATTTTAGGACCCTGGACGCCCAGGGTCCTTTTTTTCTAACGATTCCTTGTATATGGCCACTCCACTTTCCGTCAAACCCAGACTTACCTTTTGGCAGATCTGGAACATGAGTTTCGGTTTTTTGGGGATACAGTTTGGGTTTGCGTTGCAGAACGCCAATGTGAGCCGGATTTTTCAAACGCTGGGCGCGCAGATGGACGATATTTCGGTCCTCTGGCTGGCTGCCCCCTGTACAGGCCTATTGGTGCAGCCCATCATCGGGTACCTGAGCGACCGTACCTGGCATCCCTGGTGGGGTAGGCGACGGCCCTTCTTTTTTGCGGGGGCCGTGACAGCCTCCCTTGCGCTGTTTGTGATGCCGCAATCTTCCACATTGCTCATGGCCGCCCTGGTGCTGTGGGTGCTGGACGCCTCGGTGAATATTTCCATGGAGCCTTTCCGGGCCTTTGTGGGGGATATGCTCCCTTCCGGCCAACGAACGACGGGGTTTGCGATGCAAACCTTTTTTATCGGAGTGGGCGCGGTGATCGCCTCCCTGCTGCCCTATATCTTTACCAATGTCTTTCATATCTCCAACACGGCGCCCAAAGGCATTATCCCCGAGTCGGTGCGCTATTCTTTTTATGTAGGCGGAATCGTATATATCGTTGCGGTCATGTGGACCGTGTTGACGACCCGGGAATTTCCCCCCGAAAACACGGATACCTGGGAGGAAGAGAAACTCCGGACCAAAGGGGTGTGGAAGGGAATCATCGAGATCGGCAAGGGCTTCGGTCATATGCCAAAGACCATGATGCAGTTGGCGCTGGTCCAGTTTTTCACCTGGGTGGCGTTCTTTTCCATGTGGATCTATACCTCTCCGGGTGTGGCGCAAAATGCATACGGGACCACCGACCCGACGTCCAAAACGTTTCAGGACGCGGGAGACTGGGTCGGCGTTATGTTTATGGTCTACAACGGGGTGAGCGCGCTGATGGCATTTGTGCTCCCGGTCATAGCCCGTCGGTTGGGGCGTACGTTTACGCACATGATCTGTCTGGTCATCGGCGGCCTCTCGCTGATATCGGTCCTGTTTGTCCATACACCTTGGGTCTTGTTGGTCCCGATGGTCGGTATAGGACTGGCCTGGGCCAGCACCCTGACCATGCCCTATGCTATCCTCGCGGGGGCGCTTCCCGCCCACAAGATGGGATTCTATATGGGCGTCTTTAATTTTTTTGTCGTCATCCCTCAAATCATAGCTGCCTGGTTGCTGGGGCATGTAGTGAAAGACCTGTTTCACAACCAAAGCATTTATGCCCTGGTGGTGGGGGGCGTATCGATGATGATCGGTGGCGTACTCAATGCCTTTGTAAAGGATAAGGAGGAAATCAAATCATGAAAGCTTTTTTCGTAACGATGTTGGTCTGCCTGGGATCCCTGGCGGCCGGCGCACAAGTAAAAGTCAACCCTACCAACTGGTGGGTCGGTATGAAGGATCCCGACGTACAGCTCATGCTCTATGCCCCGGGCATCGGGGGCAGTGGTACCCCGCAGCTGGCCCCTTATCCGGGCGTGACCATCACGGGGGTGCACCCGGTGGAAAATCCTAACTACCTGTTTGTGGACTTGCATATAGCGAGCGGTGCCAAGCCAGGCGTGGTCCACCTGAGCCTCGGGGGAAAGTCGGTCGACTGGGTCCTGAAGCAAAAGGACCCCCGCGATGGAACAAGCCGTATACAGGGTGTGACCGACAAGGACTTCGTCTATTTGCTGGTACCGGACCGTTTTGCCAATGGGGACCCTTCCAACGACCGCGTACCGGGCATGCGCGACAGTCTCCCGGGAAGGGACCGTCCAAATTCCAGACATGGGGGGGACCTCAAAGGGGTCCAGGAGCACCTCGACTATTTACAGGATATGGGTGTTACCACCCTGTGGATGACGCCGGTGGTGGAGAACGACATGCCCCATGCCAGCTACCACGGCTATGCCTTCACCGACCAGTACCAGATAGACAGGCGCTTTGGGGGTAACGAAGCCTATGCGTCCCTTTCGGAGGCCCTTCACAAAAAGGGAATGAAACTCATCCAGGATGCGGTCTATAACCATATCGGGTCCTCGCATTGGACCGTAGTGGACCAGCCCATGAAGGACTGGTTGAACCAGTGGCCAAAGTATACCAATACGAATTTCAATGTCGTTCCGATCATCGACCCGTATGCATCGGCTATAGACCGCAAAAAAACGGTGGACGGGTGGTTTACCCAGTCCATGCCGGACCTCAACCAGCGCAACCCCTACGTCCGGCGCTATCTTACGCAGTACGCCATCTGGGCGACTGAAACCTTTGGCGTGGATGGCTGGAGGGTGGATACCTGGTTCTACAGCGACGAGGACTTTCTCAACCAGATCAATGCGGCCCTGGTACGGGAATTCCCCCGGCTGACCCTGTTTGGGGAAGTCTGGGTAAGCACCGTGGCGGAGGCGGCCTACTTCTGCGAGAACAACCTGAACCTGCCCTACAAACCCAACTTGCAGGGGGTGGTGGACTTCAACGTGTGTTTTGCGATGCAGGAAGCACTGCGCAAAGACGGTAACCCCGAAAAACTATACAGTACCCTGGGTCAGGACTTTTTGTATAAGGATCCCACCCGGAACAGCATCATGCTCGACAACCATGATATGGACCGTATTTATGGAGTCACCGGGGGGGACCTGGACAAGTACAAGATGGGGATTGCCTGGCTGCTGACGCTGAGGGGGATCCCGGAGCTCTTTTATGGTACCGAAATCCTCATGCGCCACATGAAATCCGAGGGAGACGGCATGTTACGGGAAGACTTTCCGGGGGGATGGGCTGGTGACACGGTCAATAAATTTACGGCGGCGGGCAGGACCGCTTCCGAACAGGAAGCTTTTACCTATATCCAGACGCTCGCGCGTTACCGCCTGCATACGTCCGCACTCACGACCGGCAAACTGATGCAGTACCTGCCGGAATATGGGGTGTATGTCTATTTCCGATACGACACCCACCAAACGGTTATGGTTGCCGCCAATACCGGGGATGAATCAAGGACGTTGTCTATGGACAGGTTTTCCGAAAGGACGGCCGGGTTTACCCAGGGTAAGGACGTATTTACGGGGGCCGCGCTACCGCTGGAAGGACTCAAGATAGGGGCACACCAAACGCTGGTGCTGGAACTCCAGCCGTAAGGGTTGCCAGGAGGCTTAGCCTGGAGGGTTCCAGGAGGTGGATGTCCTTGCCGTCCAGGCTGACAAATCCGTCTTTGACCAATTCGTTTATGATCCGGAATACGGTTTCATAGGTGGTCCCGATGTAGGAAGCCAGGTCCTGGCGGCTTAGGGTAAAACCGATGGCGCCGTCCGGGGTACAACCGAATTTGTCCCTTAAGGTGAGGAGGGCCTGAGCCGTCCGACCCTTTACCTGCATGTGGGCCAGGTCGCGCATCCGCTTTTCCGCCTCATACAATTCGTCCGAGAAACATTGGAGGAGTTGACTGACAAAGGAATAATTGACGCGAAGGCTGGCCTGGAAAAAATCAAGGTCGATATAGCAGACCGTTACGGCGGTAAGCGCCGTGGCGGAAATGGGGTAGACCGAATCCTTACCCAGACCCCGATGACCTAGGATATCGCCAGTGGTAGCGAAACGTATGATCAGGTCCTTGTCCTCGTCCCATTGTTTGTGCACTTTTGCGACCCCCTCGTGTACAAAATACATCCCATCCACGGGTTCACCCTCCTGGAAAATGAGCTCCCCCTTCCTGAATTCTATATTCTTATGTTGGGTTGCAATGGCGGGAGACCACTCCGGAAGGCAGGTCCGGCATAGAAAGCAGGTGTTGAGGTCACACGTATGTTTATTTTTCTTCACCTATATATTTTACGGAAATTACCGAAAAATATTGTGAAGCAACCTCAATTATGTTATATAGATATTTTTATAACATGAATCGGATGATCATGGGTTTTGCCCATTCTCCCCAGTCTTTTGTTACGTCGACCAGGGTCGAATGCATTTCCGCATAGTCCATTTTTTTCCCTTTTTTTGGGGGTACAATACCCGGAGGTTCCCCCAGGACCAGTTTTGTAGCGTACCAGCTCGTATGGAGTTTTGGAATGACCATACCGAGGATCATGCCGGGCAGACCGCCAAACGATTCGGGTCCGGAGGGTGAGAGGATTTCATCGGAATAAAAGACGACCACAAAAACGCTGTCCAGGATCACGGTGGTGGCCCTGCGGCATTCAAAACCTGCAATGACCCGGGTGTCGTTTGTAATCCGCCATTGACAGTTGCGAAGGCTGTCGGTGAGCAGCAGGGCGGTCCCGTCAAAGTCCTTTTGACTGACCTGACGGTTGTTGTGTCGGTCGGCATAGACGATGTTGGAACTGCCCGGAGGTGTCCACATCCGGACATTGTCCGGGTTGTCCCGGCCTGGCTGGAACAGGGAAATATCCCCTGAAAAGGTCAGGTTGAAATAGGATGTCCGGTATTCGGGCATATTCTTGCGAATTTCATCGGCAAAATCCCCTTCGCCCGTGAATTCGTTTTTTTCATTCTCCTTGCGTTCGAATTCTATGGTCCCGGCCCGTATAAATTTTACATTGGTGCTGCTGTCCTGTGCCGAGGCTTTGAGGAAACAAAGGAGAATGGCTGCTGTGTATAAGGCTGAGCGCATGGTGCTGTTTGTTTGTTGTTTTACCACATGTTTTCTGACGGTTTGCCATTCTTTGCGAAGTTCCAGGTCGCGCTGAAGAGCATATACCGGTGGATGGCTGTATAGGTTGTCTGGGTTGCCGTATTGGTGCTGATGTCCCTGGAGAAACCGGTGTTCTGGTTGAAGAGGTCGTTGATTGCCAATTTGAATACCAGGTCATTGTTCTTAAAAAACATCTTGGAAATGGAGGCGTTGACGATCGCGATGTTCCGGTTGGTGAAAACGGGCGTCTTCTCATAGAAATTCATATTCCAATCCACGGCGATCAGGAATTTTAAAGGAAGGTCCTTGCTGGCCTCGCCGTTGAAATTGTAGGTCCAGTAATTGATATTCGTGGACGTCTGGATGGACGAATGGCTGGAGTTATAGGCAGGCCCTCCGTAAAGGTTGATGCTGTAGTCTTTCGCCTTGGATTTGTCGAAATTGAGGCTTACCCCCAGGTTGGTGCTGGTCGTGTTGTTCAACGACCCGTTGACAAAATTGCTGTTTTTGCTGTATCCGATGTTCGGACCCAGACCGAGCCTGAAATCCAGCTTTTTGAATTTGTAGTTGTATCCTCCGCCCACGTTTCCGTTTTGGGTGTTGGATACATTAACCGTTTGGGTAAATTGTTTGCCGGTGACATCCACGGAGTCTTTTGTGCTAAAGGCGTTGTTGGTCAGGGTATAACTGCCAAAAATGTACATGCCCCTGTCGGCAAGCGGATTGAATTTATTATAGTTGAGGTTCAGGCGGCTGGTGAAGGAGGGTTTCAGGTTAGGATTTCCCACAACGATGTTGTTAGGGTCCGTGTTGGAGGCCACGGGTTGCAGCTGGTCCAAGCTGGGCTGGGTGGTGTTCCCATAGTAATTCAGCCCCAGAAAAGACGACCCGCCGGGCCGGTACCAAACGCTTGCCTTCGGATACCAGTTTAGGAAATTCCTCCTTTGCAGGGAATCCCGGTATATGTTGTCTTGTTTATAGTCGGTATATCCAATATCGGTGCCAAGGGAGTACGTTGTCTTCTTGCTGACCTTCCTCAGGAAGGCCCCCGCCTGGTTGGTGAGTATATTCAAGTTGTAATAATTGCTATAGGTGGAATCGCGCATGGCGTATTTACCTGTTCCGTCGCGGTTATATGCGTTTTTATCGGAGGTGGCGCTCTCGAGGTCGATGCCGTAGTCCAGGATAAGGTAGGTATTGGCTACCAGCGGTTCCGTATAGGACAGTTTGGAGACCAGCGTCAGGTCCCGGGTAAACACCGTCTTGTATTGATCGATGGAGTCCGCGCTTTGCAGCAGCCCCCCCTCGTACCCCTTCACCAGCGAATGTTGGTAACCGTTGCTGTTGATCTCGGTATAGTTCTCATTGGCGGTGAAGGATAAGGTCCGACCCTTTTTATGGGTCTTGTGTTGCCAGACCAGGGTGCTGTTAAACGAATTGTTTTGTCCAGAAATCGTGGTATTGTTCGTGGATTTGTTGATGAGCGCGCTGTCCTGGTTGACAATAAAGCTGCTGTCCTCGGTGAAGGTATCCTTGTGGCGCATCTTACCCTGGACGGTGACTTTGACCTCATTCAGGGAATCGACCTGGAGGTCGTATTTGGCATTGACCGAATGCTGCATATCCACAAACCTGCTGAAATTATTGTCGGTGGTCGTGTTGGTGGTGGAATCGGGTAGTTTTAGCTGACTGATCGTGTTGGTATTTACGAACACGTTAACCTGATTAAAAACATAGTCTCCATTGACCGAGACCTTGTCGTCGTCCCATTTATTGGAATAATGCGACCCAGCGTTCCAGGCGACAGGCACCCCTTGCCCGTTGTAAGATCCGTTCCAATTTGTAAAATCATCGTTGGACCCTCCGAAAAACATCATCATACCGCTCCCGTCGGAAACAAATGAATTGTTATTCCCGCTATAGTTGCCCGCATCCGCCCCGTTTAATCCAACCTTGCCCGTATTGGCGGCGACCCCGAAGAAAGCCAGTTTCCGTTTCTTCTGAAAAAGGTTAACCGCTGCCGTGTTTTCATAATATCCATTGGTGCCCAGCCCTCCGCTGATCTTCCCGAAATACCCGGTCTTTTTTTCATTTTTCAGTTTCAGGTTGATCGTCTTTTGTTGCTGCCCGTCGTCTATCCCGGTGAAGGTGGCCTGGTCGCTCTTCTTGTCAAATACCTGGACCTTGTCGACCGCGCTGGCGGCGATATTGCGGGTGGCGATGGTGGGGTCGTCGCCAAAAAATTCTTCTCCGTCCACCAATACCTTCTGCACCGTCTGACCCTCGGCGGTGATCTTTCCATTCTTGTCTACCTGTATTCCGGGCAGGCGCTTGAGCAAATCCTCCGCCGTTGCTCCAGGGCGAACGGCGAAACTATCCGCAGTGAATTCCACGGTGTCTCCCTTTACCCGGATGGGGTTGATGCCCTTGATAATGACTTCTTTTAGGATTTGGCTGCGCAAGGTGAGGAAAATGTTGCCCAGGTCATTGGGACCGGCAGCCAGTTGGATCGAATCCCGATAGGGCGCGAAGGCAGGATGGGAAATCCAGATCAGATAACTGCCCGCGGGAATCGAGGGGATTTGAAAGTGTCCCTTGGCATCGGTTCTGGTATAACCCGCCATCACAGAGTCCGAGGGGCGGAGCAACATAATAACGGTGTTCGCGGGCAGCGACTGGTTGATGGTGTCCTTGACGGCTCCGCTTACCTGCGCCACCTGGGCATGGCCTTTGGATATGATACCGACGAGCAGGATAAGAGCGATCGCAAGGACTTTCCTCATAATAAGTGGTTAAGGGCGTATCAAAACTAAAATATTAGTGATATTAATCCTGCTCCAATCGTTTAATTTTATGTTAAAGTGTTGAATATGGAAGGATCGCAGGACCCCGCGCGCTACGAAGCGAAACATTTTGTGGACAGCACCCTGGCGGTCTGGAACTATTCTCTTTTCTCCGATGAGGACATCCGGAATTTCCAACAGGGCACGCACTACCGTCTCTACGAACACTTCGGGGCCCACGAGTTGGAAGTCCTGGGCCGGAAAGGTTTTTATTTCGCCGTCTGGGCGCCCAATGCGACGTATGTGTCGGTCATCAGCGAATTCAATAGTTGGGAGGTGGAAGCCCATCCTCTTTCCGTCAGACAAGATCGTTCCGGTATCTGGGAAGGCTTTATCCCGGACTTCCCGAAGGGCGTTCGATATAAATACCGCATCCATGGTTTTCAGGGCGTAATCCTCGACAAAGGGGATCCGTTTGCTTACTACGCAGAGCTAAAACCGTATACCGCCTCGATCACGGCGGCTTTTCCTTATGCCTGGAAAGACAGCGTCTGGATGAAAGACCGGCACGCCCACAACAGCCTGGATGCACCCTGGAACGTCTACGAGGTGCACCTCGCGTCCTGGATGCGTCCGGACAGAAACAACGAGGAATGGTACAATACCTATGACCAGCTACAGGAGTTGCTGGTCCCTTATGTAAAGGATATGGGTTTCACCCACGTCGAATTCATGCCCATTATGGAGCATCCATTTGACGGAAGCTGGGGTTATCAGGGAACGGGGTATTTTGCACCGACCTCCCGTTTTGGGACCCCGGACCGGTTTATGGCGCTGGTGGACGCCCTCCACGCCGAAGGTATAGGCGTGGTGCTTGACTGGGTACCCTCTCATTTCCCCTACGACGCCCACGGGCTTTTCCTCTTTGATGGCACCCATACGTATGAGTATGCCGATATGCGCAAGGGGTATCACCCGGACTGGAGCAGCTATGTGTTCAACTACCGCCGCTCTGAGGTGAAATCCTTTCTGATTAGCAGCGCCCATTTCTGGCTGCGGCGTTACCACATCGACGGGTTGCGCGTGGACGCGGTTTCGTCCATGCTTAAATTGAATTACTCGCGAAAAGCGGGAGAGTGGGAACCGAATGAATTCGGGGGCGACGGAAACCTGGAGGCAATCACCTTTATAAAAGACCTCAACGAAACCATCTTCAGGGACTTCCCCGACGTACAGACCATTGCGGAAGAAGCCACCGACTGGCCGAAGGTGTCCAGACCGACATACGCAGGCGGTCTTGGTTTCGGGATGAAGTGGATGATGGGGTGGATGCACGATACGCTGAACTATTTCAAGACCGACCCTTACCTGCGCGGGGCCAAGCAGGACCTTTTTACCTTCAGCCTGATGTACATCAACGACGAGAACTTCATGCTGCCCTTGAGCCACGACGAGGTGGTACATGGGAAAAGTCCGATGTTGTATAAAATGCCCGGGGACGACTGGCAAAAAGCCGCCAACCTGCGATTGCTGTACAGCTATATGTATTCCCATCCGGGGGCTAAGCTCCTGTTTATGGGCGACGAGTTCGGGGCGACTTCGGAATGGAACTACCATTCGGAGTTACCCTGGGAGTTGCTGACCTATGCCTCCCACCGGGGCATCAAAGACTGTGTAAAGGCGCTTAGCCATTGCTACCGTAAGGAACCGGCCCTTTATGAACGGCAGTTTCAACCGGAGGGTTTTGAATGGGTAGACCTGGGACACCGGGAGGAAGGCGTTATCGCCTACCGCAGGAAGGGTCTCCGTCCGGAGGACGACATCCTGGTGGTCCTGAATATGACGCCGGTGGTTCGCCGGGATTGGGTGCTGAATACCCATGGGAAGGACCAGTGGAAAGAAATATTCAACAGCGACCTCCGACCCTATTGGGGCACGGGGGATACCTACAATCCGGACATACGGGTCCGCGCCTCGAGTGGAACTTTGTACGAACTAACGGTGCATTTGCCACCCCTGGGGGCTATTTTCCTGAAATAGGAAAAAAAATGATATATTGATCACCGGAATCGCGAAAGAAATATGGGATTACTACAAAATGGACGTGCGAGAGGCTTTGTGGTAGTGGGTTTTATGTTGGTTCAGGCCTGTCAGGGAAGTCACCGGGAGGTGCCCAAAAAAAGGGAGATCGTAGAGCAGCCCAGGGAGCTATCCGCCAGAACGTCGGATAATATCCGGGTGGCGCTGCGGTACGCCGGAGACAACGATGGGAAGATCAACGACAGCGTCCGGCTCGATCACCCCGACCTTCTTCAAGCATGGTACGAGGGACACGCTTACTCCACGACCTGGGTTCATCCACCGGCTTTCTCACCTCTGGCCGACAGCCTTTATGCGTTCCTCCAAAAAGGGATGTACGCGGGTTTGTACCCCTCCGACTATCACGGCAAGCAACTCGCCGATATCCGGACCCGGCTGCAGCGCAATACGTTTGACGACAAAGACGCCGTCCTTTGGTCCCTCGAAGACCTGCTCCTGACCGATGCCTTTGTGGGCATCACCCATGACCTTGCCTTCGGGCGGCTTCCCCGGGATACCACCACCCTTCGAAAAGATTCCGCGTTCACCAAAGACCAATACCTCAATTTCCTCCGGCACGTCTGCGCCGATGAGAAAACGGTGGCCGGCTTCTTTGATTCCCTGCAGCCCGCATTGAGGGGTTATGTCGAGCTGAAAGAAGCCTTGGGTCGCTTTTTGGATTCCACGCAGTTTCGTGTATATACCCATATCGATTACCCCGATCCCGACACCCTGAACTTCTTCCGCCAGATGCTGACCCGGTTGAAAGAGGAGGGGCTTGTACCGGATAGCGCCGCCGCGCCGGACGATTCCCTGGCCTGGGTAAAGGTGATAAAGGCCGTCCAGAAGGCAAAAGGCCTAAAGGCCGACGGCATTGCCGGGCCCATGCTGATCAAAACGCTCAACCTGACCGATGCCGACCGGTTTAAGACGGCCGCCATCAACCTGGACCGGTACAAACTGCTTCCCGATTCTTCCGGAATGCCAAAGGAATACATCTGGGTAAACCTGCCCGGCTTCTACCTCCAGGTCTGGAGGAACGACAGCCTTCAGTTCCAATCCAAGGTGATCGTCGGGCATTTGGCTACCCGTACCCCGGTGCTGACCTCCAAGCTGACCAATTTTATCACCTATCCCGTCTGGACCGTTCCGGAGAGCATTATTTTTAAAGAAATGCTTCCCAAGATCAAAAAGAATGTGGGGTACCTGACCGCCCAGAACCTGGTCGTGGTGAATGACCGGGATAGCGTGCTCAATCCCTTTACGCTGCCCTGGGCCAGGTTTAACAAACTGTACTTCCCCTATCGCATCCGCCAACTCGAAGGCAATGATAATTCCCTGGGGGTGATTAAGTTCAACTTCCCCAATAAATACAGCGTTTATCTGCACGACACCAATGAGCGGGACCTGTTCTCCAATGTCTCCAGGGCCCTCAGCCATGGTTGTGTGCGGGTGCAGGACTGGCGTTCGCTCGCCGGCTACCTGGTACGCATGGACAGTGTCCGGTACCCCATGGATACCATAAAGGCCTGGATCGCCCATTCCGTCAAGCATACGGTCTATTTCAGGGACCACGTACCCTTGTTTCTGCGGTACTTTACCTGCGATGGAAAAGACGGGCGTTTGGTTTTTTATGATGATATTTATGGAGACGACAAGTATCTGGCAGGTCATTTTTTTCAGGAATCCCTGCACTAATCGTATCCAAATGAATACGTTATGAGGAAGTGCCTGTCTTTGCTGCTGGCTTGCTCCCTGATCCTGCCGTACACGGCAAGTCGCGGACAGCATGCCTACCACGGCCCAAGGCCTGTCGGTAAGGTGTTGGAAGGCATCGCCAGCTACTACGGGGAACGCTTCAGGGGAAAAAAGACCCATACCGACGAGGTGTTCGATCCGGACAAGATGACCGCCGCCTGCAACATCTTGCCGCTAAAAACCTGGGTAAAAGTCACCAACCTGCGTAATCACCGCTCCGTAAAACTTTGGATCAACGACCGTATGCATCCAAAAAATAAACGGCTCATCGACGTGAGCGCGGGAGCGGCTAGAAAATTGGGCTTTTATGCAAGGGGTTTGACAAAGGTTAGGGTTGAAGTGATTTCCCCGCCACGATGAAAACGCGATAAACGGCCGTATGCAAAAAGTATTTCTAATGGGTGTGATGACCTGCTTGCTCGTGTACCCCGGACAAGGGCGGAGCCAGTCGTTATACCCGTATAAGAAAGACCCCGCCATCGGCATTCATTTTTCGCTCTATGATTTCAATTCGGCGATGCTCATCCAGCAGATGGGCTTCTCAAAAACCCTCCAGACCGGAAGTTTTACCAATATCGGCGATATGCAACCCGGTCTGTCCCTGAGTTTCCTGGACGGGTTGACCAACCACCTGGACTACCTCATCCATTATACCGGCTCTTTTGTCGACTATCCTTTTCCCAACACGCCCGGCTACGGGAACGAGTACCTGTTTTCCGCACTGGATGCATCGTTACAACTTAAATTGTTGAGTGATAAATATTGGGTAACTCCCTTCCTGTCGGCAGGGATAGGCACCTTCGCTTACAAAGGGAATTATGGAGCCTATATGCCCCTGGGTGTCGGCCTCCAGGTAAATTTCTTTAACGAGGCCTTCCTCCTGATCAACGTCCAGTACCAGGCGGGGGTTTCCGAAAATTGCGCCTCCGCGCTGTTCTATAGTCTTGGGGTGGCGGGGAGTATCGGGCCTCCGAAGAAACGATGAGTTTTTTGTGGAATTTTCCGACTTCACGCATCCTAATATCATGCGAAATTTGTATTGGTTTTGCGTGCTATCTCGATGGATGGGATGCAAGAATCCAACGCCTGTGCGTTACGCCTTCAAAAAGTTGGTGATGCCCTCGGCCGCAGTCTCTGGATGTTGAATGTGAACTAGCAGTTTGCGCTTACCCGGTTCATGGGCTGGCGTCAGCAGCATGTGTACTTTTTCAACGCCTATGAGTTTTTTCAACCTATAGGTTTAACCTTCTTCCAAGGTGTCATCGAGACGACCTGCGCGGGGGCGCCACGCGACCCCTAGACGCCGCCGGGGCCGAAGAAACGATGCCATCCCGCCGCCTTCTCTCTTATGGCATTCAATGCATACTGCTGGAACTGGGGGCCCATGCTCACGCGGGCCACTCCAAACGATTGAAGCTGCGCCAAAAAAGTCAGCTCCGGGCGGCCCATGATATTTACGGGGGCAGCGATCCCGGTGACCAGGGCGCGAATGTCTGCCGGTTCTTTGGCGCCAATGGGGTAGATCCCGCTGGCACCCGCTTCCAGGTAGGCGCGGGCCCTCAACAGGGCCTCCTCCAATTGACCCGTATCCATGCGAAAAAACGTGTCGGTGCGGGCGTTGATGTAAAGAGCGGGAGCGGCTTTTCGAATGACGGCGATGCGGGCTGCCTGAATAGAAATAGGGACCAATTGGCCGGAAACCGGGTCGGTGTCCTCGAAATTGATCCCCACGATGCCGGTGTCCGTCAGACGCAGGATGTTCTCAAGCAAACCCGCCTCGTCCCGGGCGTACCCCGCTTCAATGTCGGCGGTGACCGGGACGGAGACCGAGGCAGCGATGCGGGTTAACAAAAAGCAGACTTGGTCAAACGGCACCTTTTCTCCGTCTTCATAGCCGAGGCTCCGGGACACGGCGGCGCTGGCGGTAGCCACGGCGGGATACCCCAGTTCTTCCAGGAGACGTGCACCGGCGACATCCCAGATGTTGGGGAGCAAAAGCAGGCGGTCGCCGTGGTGGAGGTCGTGGAAGCGTTTGGAGCGATCGGACATGGCTGTTTGTTTCGGGCGAAGATACGGAGGCGTTACAGTCGATGTATCGAAACCGGACAAGGCAAACCTACGCCCGGTATTAAGTCATTGATTGAATTGCAATTAAATGGGTGGCATCGTATTTGACCCCGATCTGAACACAAACCGACACTATGCGTTGGAATTTTTTCCTGGTCGCTATTCGACAGGCTGCCCGCAACAAAGAGCAGGCAGTCATCAAAATTCTTGGCCTGTCCGTTGGGATCGCCGTATGCCTGCTTATCTTTCTGATCGTCCGTTTTGAAACGAGCTTTGATAATTTTCATTCGTCCCGTGAGCATATATACCGGGTGGTGTCTGCTTTTGATACACCCAAGGGGATCGGCTACGAGTCTGGCGTTCCTTTTCCCACGGCTCCGGCCCTGCGCCGCGATTACCCCCAGCTCCGGCAGGTGGCATCTATCCTAAGCCTGGGCGGTGACGGGCTGATCACCCTCGGTTCCGGTGAGAAATTCAGGGAGTCGAGCGGCATACTGTATGCTGAACCGCAGTTCTTCGACATGTTTGCGTTTCGCTGGCTGGCCGGCGACAAGCGGTCGGCATTGAACGAACCCAATACGGTCCTGTTGACCCGAACCATGGCCGCCAAGTATTTTGGCAACTGGAGGTCGGCGATCGGCCGGACCCTGAAACTGGACAACACCTGGCTGTTGCAAGTGACCGGCATCCTGGACGACGTGCCCGCGAATACGGATTTCCCGTTGAAGGTGGTCATCTCCTATGCTACCCTTCACCATACGGGCGTCAACGGCCAGCTCAATAACTGGACAAGCATATTCGCCCAGCATTATTGTTTCGTTACCCTTCCCGATAACCTCTCGGAGGCGGCGTTCAACAGGGATCTCGCCGACGTCGTCAACCGGTATAAACCCCGGGAAAACCACAACGAAGGTATGCTGCTGCTGCCGTTGAAGGATATGCATTTCGATACCCGCTTTAATACCTTTAACAACCATCCCTTTAGCCGGGCCCTGATCCGTACGCTTAGCCTGATCGGTTTGTTCGTGCTGATCATGGCCTGTGTGAACTTTGTCAATTTGTCCACGGCCCAGGCCGCGTACCGTTCGCGGGAAGTAGGCACGCGGAAGGTGTTGGGCGGCACGCGCCGGCAATTGTTGTGGCAGTTTATGGCGGAGACGGGCTTGCTGGTAGTAGCCGCAACCACCTTGGCTGTCGGCTTTTGTGATCTGACGCTGCCGTTTTTCGACCGGTTGCTTGGTATGACGCTGGACACCTCCTTTGTTTTCGATCCGGCGGTTGGCTGGTTGTTGCTCGCCGTGGTGGCCGGAACGACTTTTTTAGCCGGGTTTTATCCCTCGGTGGTGCTGTCCGGCTTCAACCCGGTCACCGCGTTTAACAGCAAGTCAGCGCCGAGGGGCAGGGGCGCCAATCTCCTGCGCCGGGTGCTCGTCGTATTGCAATTCACGATTGCACAAGCCCTGATCATCTGCGTACTGATCATCATCGGTCAGGTCGACTATTTCCGCTCCGCACCCATGGGTTTTGACAAAGACGCTATCCTCATTACGCATATGCCGGATAACGGCAAGATGGCCTTCCTGCGCCAGCAGTTGCTCCAGCAGCCGGGCGTGGAGAATGTGAGCTTTAGCTTTGCCAGCCCCATTGATGTAAACAGCGATTGGAACAGCGACATCGTCTACAACGGCGTGGCCCAGCATGACTTCGGCGTTAACCTCAAATGGGCCGATACCGTCTATCCGACACTCTATCACTTTCAATTGCTGTCGGGCAGTCTTATCCCTGGTCCCTACAATATGGTGGTGAACGAAGCCTTTTTGCGGAAGCTTGGGATACACCGACCCTCCGAGGCGCTGGGTGCGAAGGTGGTAATCAATGGGATCGGCGACACCAGCATCATCTCGGGCGTCGTCAGGGATTTTAACATCGCACCCCTCCAGGATTCCGTCAGACCGGTGGTCATGGAATGCTGGAACAGGGTCTATTCCACCATCAATATAAAACTTACCCCCACGATGATCAACCAGGCTTTGCCCGCCATCGAAAAGTTGTGGAAAGCGACCTACCCGGATGATGTCTACGAGTACCGGTTCCTGGATGAAAGTATCGCGCGTTATTATGAACAGGAAAGCCAACTGTCCTCGCTGTACAAGATCTTCGCCCTTTTGGCGGTATTCATCTCTTGCCTGGGACTCTATAGCCTGGTCTCCTTTATGGCGGCCACCCGTGCGCGGGAAGTGGGGATCCGAAAAACACTGGGGGCTTCGGTGGCCAGTATCGTCCAACTGTTCTCCAGGGAGTTCACGTTGCTGGTTTTGCTGGCGTTTCTGATCGCGGCGCCTGTGGCGGGATATTGCATGCAGCGATGGCTGGAGCACTATGCGTTTCATTTCCGGCCAGGGCCAGTCCTTTTTATAGAAGCCATAGGGATCTCTTTGGTCATCGCCTGGCTGTCCGTGGGGTATCGGTCGTTAAAGGCGGCGATGGCCAATCCGGTGAAGAATTTGAGGACCGAATAGCGGGCACAAAAAAAGGGCGTCCTCCAGGACGCCCTTTAAACATGCAATCGTCCGTGGGCCTTAGCCTTTGGCAACGTGAAAATCCACTTGCTTGTCTCCCCAGGTCAGGGATACCTTGCCGTTCTTGGCAACGGTAAAGGTCATCCTTTCCGCAAAGGAAGGCGACTTGCCGGAGGGTACGTCCACGCGTAAAACGTCTTTTGCTTCGTGATAGGTATACGCGCCCCAGGTAGGTTTTCCATCGGGGGTCGTCAGCTCGGAGTTCAGGATGATGGTCCATTTACCGTCCGTGGGGATGGTGAACAGGTCATACTTGCCGGCGGCGAGTGTCTTGCCTTCGATGGTTACGGGTGCGGAAACGGTGAATACGGTGGCTTCGTTGGCCCCGGTACGCCACACTTGACCATAGGGTGCGATTTCCTTTCCAATGGTACGCCCTTTGACAGCCGGTTGGCTGTAGTCGATGGAAACGGTCACCCCCCCGTCGATGGTTTGGGTGGTCGTGGCGGGAGGACTGGGCCGTTTTGACTTGTCCTCGGTGTCTTGAGCGGAAACAGCCCCCGCAACCAGGGTGCTGGCAAGAGCGAACAGAAATAACCTTTTCATACAGTTTTATTGTTTAAATGATGGGAGACTTGCTAGTGGTTCCTTCGTTTAAAGGGGTTGATCTTTTGCCAAAATGTTTTTTTTTGACCGGGGTTGTTTTGGCTCGAGTCCTTTTTGGGCGCCTTGTTCTGATCCTTGGCCTCTTTTAGCACCCGTTGTTCTTCCGGATCGGGGCGGGACTCGGGAGCGATATAGTCCCTGGAAGGAGAAACCTGGTTATAGTCGGCGGCATTGCCGTTGGCGTTGTCGTCGCTGTCCTGTTTGCCGTACTGGTTCTCCAGGTTTTCGTAGTCGTACTGCGGGTCGTTCTTCAGGGAGGCGGGGATTGTAAAGTGGGCGTCGGGGTCTATGCCCAGGGTCTTGTCGGCATACACCTTTTGGAAGAAATACCCCCAAATGGGCAGGGCGATGACGTTGCCCTCGCCGGTCACCTTTAAAAAGGGGTCTTCGAGACCCACCCAGGCGCCCGCCAGCAATTGGGGCGTATAGCCTATGTACCAAAGGTCGGTGTTCCCATAGGCGGCCCCGGTCTTACCCATGGTGCCTGTCTTCCCGGCCATTTCACCGCTCAAGCCCATACTTCCGCGCAGGCTGGCGGCGGTGCCATAGTCCACCACGCCTTGCATCATTTTGACCATGGTGTAGGCGGCGGCTTCGCTGATGACCTGTTTGCGGTCGGGCCCAAAGGTCTGCAGGATATTTCCGTTGCGGTCCTCGATACGGGAGAGATACTGTGGTTTCACATTGACCCCGTATCCGGGGAACATGGTGTAGGCGCGCATCATTTCTATCATCGAAATATCCCCCGCGCCCAGGGCCAGGGAAGCATAGGGCGGCAGGGGGCTCTCGATCCCGCATTGCTGGGCAAACTGGATGATGGGCTGGGGCTGGAACTGGTTGACCAGGTAAACAGCGGGAGGATCATAGGAATGTGCGAGACAAACCTCCATCGGACCGCCCTTGCCGTCAATCTCCTTCCCGCCCATGTTGATGGGACCGGCGGGCAGCATCGTTTCGGGCCTATAGCCATTCACGACGGCATAGGTATACAGTAAGGGTTTGAAGGTGGACCCCACCTGGCGTTTGACATCCTTATTGATGTGGTCGTATTTGAACCGTTTAAACCCGGCGCCGCCTACCCAGGCCCTGACTTCCCCGGTGATAGGGTCCATGACCATAAAAGAGGCCTGGATGATCTCCTTGTGGTACTTGATGGAGTCCATGGGCGTCATCACGGTATCCTTCTCGCGTTTGTCGTTCCAGGCAAAGACCTTCATGGGGGTCCTGACGTAAAATGTCTTGCGGATATCCGCCTCGGGCACACCGGCGGCCTCGTAGTTGCTCCAGCGATCGCTCTGCTTCATGGCGGCCTCCAGGATATTCTCGTGTCCCTTCCAAATGCTCCCGCTGCGGACGGAGGGCTGTGCGAAAAATTGCTTTTGCAGGTAGCTGAGCTGGCGGCCGACGGCTTCTTCCGCCGCGGTCTGCATCCGGACGTTGAGCGTGGTATACACCTTGAGTCCGTCCCGGAGCAGGTCGTAGGGCTGCCCGTTGCTCTTCATATGGGTCTTGCACCAATCCTTGAGTTCTCCTTCGAGCTCGGCCCGGAAATAGGGCGCGTAGCCGTTATTCTCGTCCATGCGGACATAGTTGAGTTGGATAGGCGCCCGTTTTGCTTCGGCCGCGGCCATGGGGGTAATATATCCCGCTGAAGCCATCAGGTTGATGACGGTGTTGCGCCGGTTAAAGGAAGCGACCGGGTTGCGCCTGGGGTTATAGAGGGTGTTCCCCTTGAGCATGCCGATCAGGACGGCTGCTTCGTCGATATTGAGCTCCGCGGGTTCTTTCTGAAAAAACGTCCTGGCCGCGTTGCGGATACCGTAAATATTTTCGCCAAAGGAGACGGTGTTGAGGTAGAGGGCCAGGATCTCGTTTTTGGTAAAATTCCGTTCCAGTTTTGCGGCGATGATCCACTCTTTTGTCTTCTGCATACTCCGGACGATGAAATTGCTGGAGTAGTCGGTAAACAGGTTCTTGGCGAGCTGCTGGGTAATGGTGCTGCCCCCTCCGTCTCTGGCCAGGTGGATGACTGCGCTGCCGAGGCGGTAGAAGTCTATGCCGGAGTGGTCATAAAAGCGTTTATCCTCGGTGGCGATCAGGGCGTTGATGATGTTGGGGGAAATGTCCTTGAATTCGACGTTCGTCCTGTCCTGTACATAGTATTTGCCCATTGGGGTCCCGTCGGAGGCAATGACCTCGCTGGCCAGCGAGGCGGAAGGATTTTCCAGTTCGGAAATGGAAGGCATCCGGCCAAAAACACCCCAATCCGCCAGCAGAATAATCACCAGCAGGAGGGCGAGGCCGATCAGGAAAACACGCCACAAAATGCGAACGGGAGAGGACATAGAACGGTCAGGTTTTTTACATTGGAGCCAAAACTAGGTATTCCCCTGCAAAAAGCATACCCCCTAATGGACGGTCGGCATATTCTTGAGGTAAGAATCGATAAATGCGTTGTATTCCTGGAGGTTCTTTTTGGTCCTCAGGACCGCCAAATTATCGGGTGAAATGACAATGAACCGGTATTTGTCGGCGGCCAGCCAGGGGACGATGTCCTTCGGCGCACTTTTTTGCAGCTCCAGCTCGTAGGCCAGGGCGTCGACGATGTTCTTAAAAGGCCCCAAACGGAGGACGTTGACACCCGCCTGGAGGAGCAGGGTATCGATCGGAATGTCATCCTGATAGTGGACGTCCGAGTTGTACCGGGCAAAGGCGTTCCGGGCCTCGGTGGCGTATACGGAGGCCACCTGGGTCATGACCACCAGGACCAGGTGGGGGGACGAGGGGTCGAAAAGGTAGTGATCGCTGTGCAAACCGGCGACGGCAGTGCCGCCGGCCAACAGGGTGGTCCGACCGAGCATGGTACCGCTCTGGGCTTCCGGTGCCTTCAAGTAGGGGTAGGAAACATTGACGAGCGCCCTGTGCAAGTCGGTGGGGTCCTTCATATTGTGGGGTGGGGGTGGCGTATTTACCGCCACCGCCCCGGTGTCGATGTGCAGGGAGTCTTCCTTATCCCTGACAACCTTCAGGTTGGTCAGGTAGGATTCGATCAGCGCCCTGCGCCCCAGGACGTCTTTTAGCCTGGTCGCCCGGGGCGCCACCGGGTCCTTGGGGAATTGGGACACCAGGTCGTTCAGGGTGCGGATGGCCTGGCTATCCTGGCGCTGGTGGGCATAGTACACGGCCTGTATGTACATGAGCTGCGGCGTCCAGTATTTCTTACCGAACAGAGAGTCGGCGGCCTGTTTTTCGATCAGGGCGGTGTCGTAGTTGCCTGCGATGAAAAGGTCGTAAATCTCCTTGTATTTTTCGGTAGCGGCTTCTCCCACGGAGTCCCGTACCGGCGTGGTCGGCGCGGTCAGTTTGTTGATGTATTGCCCCCCGGGGTGTCGTTTATGCAGCAGGTCCAGGTAATATTGGGCCTTGACCTCATCCCCCAGCAGGTGCCAGCAGGCATATAGATTAAAGAGGGTCGGTTCTTCCTGGTAAGTGGGATAGCGTTGATGGAGTCTCTCCAGGTCTTTGACTGCCGCCAGGTTGTCTCCCACCTGATTCTTGTAAAGGCCCCCCAGCAGGTACAGGTTATAGGCGACCGTATCGTTGGAGGCGGCCAGTTCTTTTGGCGTCACGGGTAGGTTGGCCATCAGGGCGCTCATGGTAAGGACCTGCGCCTTTTCGGCCGTTTTTTTGCCGGCCAGGGTCTCCTCCGTCGTCGTGGGGCGGATGACCCCTGTCACCGCGTTGTTCAGGGAGGATTGTCTTCGCCAATTGTCCACGTTTGGCCGGGTCCCCCAACGCGCCTGGAAGTCCTGGGCCCCTGCCGACCTGGTGGAGGGGTTGTAAAAATACCATTCCCCGCTCCCGTTGCCCCCGAATAAGTCGCCGGTAGAATCCCTGCGCGTTCCGCCGTAAAACGTAGCGCCGGCCTCCTCTTTCAAACCCTGGGCCCGGAGCAGTTGACGCAGGAGGTTCTTGACAAAAGCCGTCCTTTCCGCTTCGGGAAGGGCCGCGATGCGCTGGAGGCTGTCCTCCCGTTCCACCCTCAACAGGCTGACCAGGACCTTGTCAAAAATGGCCCTGTCCCGGGTAAGGACCGGAGCCTGATCTTTTAATTCGGGGTCCCCCAGGTCAAGGCTGTCGTAGGCCATCGCGACGATCTTATAGTTTCCCTGGGCCCTACCTAGGTCGCTCATCAGAAGATAGGCCTGGTTTTTTATATGGGGGTTCCCCCCGGTTTGGGTAGCCTGGGTGAGGAACCCCAGGGCCTTTGTCGTATCGGGCAATTGGAGGGCAAGCCGGGCGGCCGAGAGGTAGAGGATGTCTCTGAAGGGGGCGAACCGGTCCTTGCCGGCCAGTTTGAGGAGGGCGGCGATCGTCTGGGGGATCTCTTCCTTTGCA
>Ga0206896_1001_pt1 | contig 68240 bp, 55 predicted proteins | sample Alteio_BWOrgHeat_52_FD_152969 | JGI IMG/M metagenome (GOLD analysis project Ga0206896, IMG submission 152969) | Enriched cells from forest soil in Barre Woods Harvard Forest LTER site, Petersham, Massachusetts, United States -... | ecosystem: Environmental > Terrestrial > Soil > Temperate forest >... | reverse complement strand
TCTGTCAACGCTGATCCAGCGGATGGCGGATACCGGAGCGCAGGTAGCGGCGATTCCTGCGGTGACGGCTCACATCTGCGAACCGCGACTCCGGGAAATTTCCCCCATTCCACTGGTAAGCCTTATCGAGGAGATCGTGCGGGAAGTTCACGCGCGGGACTTGAAGCGTGTTGCGCTGTTCGGCACGCGATTCACCGTCGAGACAGGAATGTTCGGTCGATTGCATGGGGTTGAAGTAGTTCGTCCGAAGCCCGGCGAGATTGACCTGATTCACGAAACCTACCTCAAAATTGTGAGCGCGGGAAGTGGATCGGAGGATCTGTATCAGGGCCTGCGCCGAATCGCGCAGGAACTCCGAGAGAGGGACGGCGTTGAAGCTGTTGTTCTGGCGGGGACTGAGTTATCCCTGATCTTCAATCCGGCAAATACTGATTTTCCCTGCATTGACGGAGCGCGGCTCCATCTCGACGCGATCATGCAGCGGCTTTTCCAGTAGCGTCTTCAGGGGAAGATTATTTTGCGCGATAGGGCGAGTTCAGATATTTGCGAGCGATGTCTGCTTGCTCGCTGTCTGGCCCAATCTGAATCGCCGCCTGGTAGTTGTTCAGGGCCAGTTGCCGCTCACCGCTCTGATCGTGGCTCATACCAGCCGCTACCAGGGATCGACGTTTCAATTCAGCGCCTGCGGTCGGACTCCATGCGGCCTTTTCATAGGCTTGAGCGGCCTCATGGAATTGCTGTTGACTGACCAGGCTTTCGCCCAGACCGAAGTAGGCGAGATCGACATGAGCAGAAGGGAAGTAACCGGGTTTGGCGGCCAGATCGATGAGGGACCGATAGGCGGCTTCGGCGTGCATGTTGGGGCCGGCTTCGCGTCGCAGATTCGCTTCTTCGAGGCAGAAAAGAAAATCGTGCGGATACTGGTTCTTGAGGGTGCCTACAATCTGCATGGCTTCCTGGTATTTACCATCGCGACGCAGGAAAAGAGCCATCGAGGTACGAGCCTCGACAGAGGTGATAGTGCCACGATTAGCGGCGTCGTGCAACAACTCCATGCCCTTGCCTTTTGATCCGCTGATGCCGGCAGCTCCGACGAGAACCCTGACTGGAAATGGCAGCGAGCCGACGACGTATTCGTAGATTCCAAAAACAAGTTTTGCGTCGGCGTATTCGGGGTCGAGCTGCAGCACGCGTTCATGATCGTTCTTCGCCTCGATAGAGAGCTTTAACGAGGCGATAAAACTACGCTCGACCATGCCCATGTACGTGACTTTGAGACTGCGTGCCCAGCCGCGTGAATAAAGTGCGTCAATGTCATTGGGGTTTTTGCTGAGCCGCCAGTCTGCTTCGTGGACTGCTTCGTCGGCAAGAGAGAATATGCGATCGCGAACCTTGGGATCGGGGGAGTTAGGGCGCTTGCCGGTAACAAATCCATCGTTGGAGTAGAAAGTGGTGTCGAGCAGATCGAGTTGATAGAGGTCCTGGAAAAGTACGGCGTTGAGCAGCAGCGCAGTTGCCTGCGGATCGCCCGGATGCAGCTTCTGGAATTTCTCGAATCGCGAAACGGCACCGGTGTAGTCCAACTGGTAGAAGCGGTCATAGGCTTCTCGAACCAGCGGGTCATGGTTCAGTGGATTGGTATGGACCTCGGTCGCCCAGCACGCACAAGTGGCGAAAAGCAATGCCAGCACCCAGATGACTGCCTGTCTCGAAGCTGTTCCGATCTTCACCTCGGTGTCTCCTCCTGAATGTGCGGCGGTTCGCTTGGTTCGATTGTAAGGCTTAGACGGTGTTCAGTTTGAGTGGGTAGCGTTATGAGCAAGCGAGTGTTCATCACTGTGGAAAGGTTTTCTTTTTGCACTGGACGCAGAGGCAGGCGGCTCAGTAGAGTGAAGTGCTGCGCGGTTTTTTGAGGGCGCCGGGGGCTTGCCGCTTTGACGCATACAAATCTTACTTTTGTCGATTGGCTAATCATGCTGTTGTACTTCGTGTTTGTGCTGGGCATTGGATTTGCCCTCAAGCGCTACATGAAGACCAGCAAAGACTTCTTTCAGGCGGGACGAGCATTGCCGGCGTGGATCTGCGGTCTGGCCTTTATCAGCGCCAACCTGGGCGCTCAGGAAGTCATCGGTATGGGGGCTTCGGGCGCCAAATACGGCATTGCGACCAGTCATTTTTATTGGATTGGCGCAATTCCGGCGATGATTTTTGTGGGCATCTTCATGATGCCGTTTTACTACGGGTCAAAGGCGCGCTCAGTGCCGGAATTTCTGCGGCTTCGCTTTGACGAGAAGACGCGAGCGCTGAATGCCTGTTCGTTTGCGGTGATGACGGTGTTTTCGTCGGGCATTTCGATGTACGCGATGGCCCGGCTGATCCAGACGCTGCATGTATTCGACTACCTGTTTATCTCTGCAGGGCTTCCACTGGGGTATATCTTCCATTTTTCGATCCTGCTCTCAGCGATTATCGTGCTGGGGTACATCTTCCTGGGCGGCTTGACGAGCGCGATCTATAACGAGGTTTTGCAGTTCTTCCTGATCATCGCGGGCTTCTTGCCGCTGGTGCTGATCGGCCTGAAAAATGTCGGAGGCTGGAGCGGCCTCAAGGCGCACATGCCCAATCCCTCGTATCTGCACTCGTGGCAGGGAATGGAGCACGCCAATACGAATCCGCTGGGTGTTGAGGTTTTTGGCCTGGCGATGGGGTTGGGATTTGTGCTGTCGTTCGGGTACTGGTGCACGGATTTTCTCGTGATCCAGACAGCGATGGCTACCGATACGCAGGAGAATGCCCGGCGCGTGCCATTGATTGCGGCGATCCCGAAGATGTTCTTTCCGTTTCTCGTGATCCTGCCGGGGCTGCTTGCGATTGGCGCTGTAACGCCACACAACACTACCACGGTGCATACAGATGCGAGTGGCGCGATCGTGCGTGAAACGACAGTCGTAAGCGAGATCGAGGCCAAGGGGCAGGGACTGGTACCAGCGAAGGCCGACCCAATCTCGGGAAAGATTGTGCTCGACGCCAGCGGCAAGCCACTGCTTGACTATGATCTGGCGATTCCGTCGATGCTGCTGCACTACTTTCCGACTGGCATCCTAGGACTGGGATTGACGGCGCTGCTGGCAAGCTTCATGAGCGGAATGGCGGGGAATGTCACCGCTTTTAACACCGTATGGACTTACGATCTCTACCAGTCATACATTCACAAAGGGGCGAGCGACAGACACTACCTGGCCATGGGCCGATGGGCTACGGTTGGAGGCATATTGCTTTCGATGGCGACGGCCTATGCGGCTACCGGTTTCAACAACATCATGGACACCCTGCAGCTGGTATTTTCGTTTGTGAACGCCCCGCTTTTCGCGACGTTTCTGCTGGGGATGTTTTGGAAGCGGGCTACCGGCAATGGGGCATTTATTGGATTGATCTCCGGGACGGTGGCCGCGGTGCTGCATCACGGAATGACACTGCCGATCGAGGCGCATCCGGGCTTGCATGGCGGCTGGATCACGGTCGTGCATCACTACCCGAGCGATATGGCGCAGAACTTCTGGACAGCAATCTGGGCATTCTCAACGAACTTTTTAGTGACGATTGTGGTAAGTCTGTTTGGCAAGCCGAAGCCGGAGTCGGAGCTGGTTGGACTGGTGCATTCGCTGACACCGAAGCCGGAGCTGGGCCATCTGCCCTGGTGGCGGCGGCCTGAAACACTGGCAATCGTACTCCTGGTGATGGTGGTGACGCTGAATGTGATTTTCCGGTAGTGCAAGACAATGGGACAGGGACCAGAGATAGAAAACGGAGAAACTAGCAATGAATCTGGATTTGCGGATACCGATGGGAATGATGTTTACGCTGGTTGGGCTGATTCTTACGGTCTATGGATTGGCCACGCGGGGCAGTGACATTTATCTGAAGTCGATGGGGATCAACGCCAACCTCGATTGGGGTATTGTGCTGCTAATCTTCGGGTCGATGATGTTTCTGTTGGGGCGGGCCGGACAGAAAAGGGCCGCCAGTGCGCCTCCAAAGCCCGTTGCCGAGGGGGAGATTCGGCGCGGACACTAGATACCCGATCCGGTCCGTGACCTCGCAATGCACCAAGGTGCTCTTACGCGAACGGGCCTCTGGGTTTAATATCTCCGAACTGGTTCTTCCCTGACTGCTGATTCTCGCCGGTCCGGGAGTAGGCGGGGTGGAAGAAACCGCCCATGGAGGGCTTATGACAGTCGAGTTCACCGCACGGCAGGTCAAGGTTTCCAAGGATATGAAAGATGGCGCTACGGAAGTCATTGAGCGTATCGCCGTGGTTTTGGGCAAGCTGACAGCCGCGGCTCTTGTATTTCGCGCCGAGCGACACTTACAGATTGTCGAAATTACGTTACAGAGCCGCCAGCACAGCATTGTGGCCAAAGGCGAGTCAGCCAGTCAGGAGTCTGCACTGCGCGAAGCCTTGGCTCATGCAGAGCATCAGGCACATCGCTTCCGGGATCGGAACCGGTCACGCAAGCGGCTCCCCAAAGTTGCTCCGACGGCTGAGACCCGCGGGCCGCGCAAAACCGGACGTGTGCCCCTGGAGGCTGCCGCAGCGCAGGAGCCGGAGGCGGCCAAGCCAGCCGTGGCCCACGCTCCGGGGAAGAGGACTAAGGCGGCGATTACGGTCCATTCCTTTCCGGGAAAGCCTGCGGTGGTCGAGCCGCATATTCTGAGTGCGGCTGAAGCGTTGGCGATTCGTCCCATGACTATCGAAGAGGCAGTCAAGGAGGCTGAGTTCCGCGATCGTGATTTATTGGTCTTTCGCAACCTGTCCGGAGCGTTGTTTGTCCTTCATCGACGGCGTGACGGGAAGATGGAGCTAGTTGAGATTCCATAATTGAGCGCAGGCGGCCTCCAGATTCGAACCCTGGTTCGGAGGAGGCACTGCACAAATGTGGGATCGAACTCATTGCCGATCCGGGTTAGGATGGGCTATGCCTCCTCCTCAAAAATCGAGCGGCAAAGCCGCTGGCAGGGCTTTGAAGCCTGCCGCTGGGCGTACGCCTGGAGTGAGGGCGGTTTCAGTTAGGACGTCGAGCGAGAAGCAGACTGCCGCGAAGAAACGGAGCGCGAAAGAGCTGGTGATCATCACCGGCATTTCCGGGTCCGGCAAGGGTTCCGCCCTTAAGGCACTTGAAGATCTTGGCTATTATGCGGTCGATAATCTTCCCCTCGAACTGCTGCCGAATTTTGCTGCGCTTGTCAGAAGTTCAACGGACTCTGGCTCTCTTGACCAGGGATTGTCGGAGATCGACAAGGCCGTAATCGTGGTAGATGTGCGGGAAGGTCCCACGCTTGAGCTTTTGCCGACCATCCTGCTCAAAGTCAAAAAAATGCTGCACACCAGCGTGGTTTTTCTGGACGCAAGCGATGCCGTGCTGGTGCGCCGCTTCTCTGAGACCCGCAGGCCCCATCCGCTAAGCCGGTCAGAAATGGTGGCCCGGTCCATTACTTCTGAACGGCAGATGCTGGACGAGGTGCGTAACCTCTCCGACTTCATCGTCGATACATCCGCATTCAATGTGCATGAGCTTCGAGCCTATATGCAGGCCAAATTTGGCCCACAGGACGGGGACGCCCGGCCAGGCAGCCAGATGCTGGTTTCATGCCTAAGCTTTGGCTTCAAGAACGGCGTGCCGCTGGACGCGGATCTAGTCTTTGATGTGCGCTTTTTGCCTAATCCGCACTTTGTGCCGGAGTTTCGGAAGCTGACGGGTCAGAACCCCAAAGTGGCGAAATATGTGCGCGACTTTCCGCAAACGACCGAGTTCCTGGACAAAGTCACGGAGATGATGCTCTTTCTGTTGCCGCACTATGTGAAGGAAGGAAAGAGTTACCTGACCATTGCCTTTGGCTGCACCGGTGGACAGCATCGCTCAGTGATGATGGCCGAGGAGATGTCCAAGCGGCTGGGCAAGGCCGGATTCAAAGTTAAAGCCGTGCATCGGGATATGCCGCGATGACAGTCTGGGAGAAGTTTAAAGATAAATCAGTCTCCATCGCGTTGGCCTGCGCCACTGTAACGGCGGTGGCAGTTATTTCCCTGCTTCCGGGCTGGGACGAGCGCAGACGGAACAAGATCAGCAGATTTCATTCATGGGAACATCTACTGGCCTTCGCGGTTGTAGCCTATGTCGTGGCCAGGGTCACACGTCCTTCCAGGGTGCGAGCAGTCCTGTTCCTCGTCTCCGTGGTTCTCGGGTTTGGGCCTGAATACGGAGAACATTCGGTCCTTGGGAATCCCGTAGAGTGGGAAGACTTGTAAGAGAATTCGATGGCCTCGCCGCGCACCTGAAGAGAAGCACTGAAGCTTCCGCACAAACACGGTTTATTACTCTCAGCCTTAAGCTACGTTGACGGTTGAGTGGGACGCGGCTCCCTGAACTCGCCGTCGTCTTGCCGGATACAATAATGAGATGCAGTTGAAACATATGGGCCGGTCTACGGGGATCAGGCCGTTCGCCTTGGAAGGTGACGCGGCATGAAGCGATTCCTGCGACTGGCGAGCTACGTAGCGCCGTACTGGTTTCAGTCGCTGCTTGGTATATTGCTGCTTGCTGGTGTGGGCTTGCTTGAGGCACTCAGACTACTGATTCTGGGACCTGTATTGAGTGCGGTGCTCAACCCGTCTGTGAAGGCGCAGAGTATTCCGCTCTTTCCCAAGCTGCCTCCTCCTTACCAATTCGATCTGCTACGAATCGTTCCTTCTCATTTTCACAATGTGCTGGGCGTCGTGGCGTTTGCGCTGATCGTTTCAACGGTACTCAAAGGCATCTGCGATTATGTCGGCACATATCTGGTGAACTACGCCGGGTATGGAATGATCACCGACCTGCGCAATCATCTCTACGAAACGATCATGAAGAGTTCGTCGAGCTTCTTTCACAAGCATGCGACGGGGACGATTCTTTCCACTCTCATCAATGACGTAGAGCGCGTGCAGACTGCGGTGTCCGCGGTGCTTGGCGAGTTTTTGCAGCAGATTTTTACCTTCCTGTTCACGATGGCGGCGGTTATTGCGCTCGGTGGGCGAATGAGCTGGGCGCTGCTGCTCTTTGTGCCCGTTGTGATCACGTCGGCGCGCAAGATCGGCAGGTCGGTGCGGACCCGGACGCGAACCGGGCAGGATCGCGTAGCGGAGATTCAGAACATCCTGCACGAGACGATAACCGGCAATCGGATTGTCAAGGCTTTCAGCACGGAACTCTGGGAGATTCTGCGCTTCAAGAAGGCGGCCCGCAGGCTTTTCCGCGCTAACCTGCGCAGTGTGCGGGTGCAGTCGATCAGTTCTCCGCTGATGGATGTGATCGGTTCGATCGCGATCGCGTTGCTTCTTGCGATTGGGCGTAATGAGATCAAAGCCGGGCGTATGGATTTGGGGACTTTTGTTGTATTCATCATCGCGCTCTTCAAACTTTATGATCCAGTGCGTAAGTTTGCGTTCTTCTACAACAGCTTTCAGCAGGCGATGGGCGCCTCGGTCTCTATCTTCAACTTTCTCGATGTCGAAGACGATGTTCGTGAAAAGCCTCGCGCTTACGCGCTAAAGAAATTCGAAAAGAAGATCGCGTTTGAGAACGTTGGCTTTGCCTATTCGACGGAAGAGGGCGAGCACCAAATTCTGCATGATATCAACCTCGAAGTGCGCGCCGGGGAGATGTTAGCCCTGGTCGGGCCGAGCGGTGCGGGCAAAAGTACGCTGGTCAATCTGATTCCCCGCTTTTATGACGTGAGCAGTGGAAAAATTCTGATCGACGGGCACGATGTGCGGTCATTGACCCTCGATTCGCTGCGCAAGCAGATTGCGCAGGTGACGCAGGAGACCATTCTCTTCAACGACACAGTCCACAACAACATCGCGTACGGCCAGCCGGACAAGCCGCGAGGACAGGTCGAAGAGGCTGCGCGACATGCGCTGGCGCATGATTTCATTTTGCGCATGCCGCAGGGTTACGACACTGTGATCGGCGAAAAGGGCTTTCGTCTCTCTGGCGGAGAAAAACAGCGAATTGCAATTGCGCGGGCGATCCTCAAAAACGCGCCGATTCTGATTCTTGATGAAGCGACCTCGGCGCTCGATGCGGAAAGCGAATCGTTGGTACAAGTGGCCCTGAGCAACCTGATGCAGGGGCGAACCGTGGTGGTCATTGCGCATCGCCTGTCGACCGTGCGCAGGGCAACGCGCACCGTGGTCCTGGAGCATGGGCGTATCACGGCTATCGGATCGCATGATGAATTGCTGAAGACTTCGGCGACGTATCAGCGGCTCTATTCCCTGCAATTTGCCGATGTTCCAGAGGCCGTACTGGAAGCGACCGTGCCGGACCCGGCTATTATCGACCCGGGCCCCTCGGCATCAGCGGTTACGATGGAGGCAGGGTCATAGCTATTCCTATGTCAACTCCCCCGGTGGTTTCAGGCACTGTGTCGTCCATGACCGGTTTTGCGCGCGTGGCCACTGAGGTCAATGCGCAGCTGACTTACGTGCTCACACTCAAGAGCGTGAACCACCGTTTTCTTGATCTGCACCTTCGCTTGCCCTCGGGGTTTGACGCGCTGGAGATGGAACTGCGCCACGTACTGAAGGAGCAATTGCAGCGCGGACACGTGGAGTTGACTCTACAGGTCGATCGAACAGCACAGCAGCGCGGCGGATACAACCGCGACGCTGTAACGGCCTATGTAGAGGCTTTTCATGAAGCGGCGCGCGAATTTGGTTTGCAGGGGGAGCCGGATCTGAACGCGATTCTGCGCATCCCCGGAGTTTTGCAGGCCGAAACGCGCTCGACCGAGGAAGACAATGCGCAGCTCTCCGCCAGCGTACTTGAGAAAATCGAGCCATTGATTGCGGAACTGAAGGTGATGCGGCAGCGCGAGGGCAGCGCGTTGGCTGAGGTCTTGAACGCAACTCTCGATCGTCTGGCAGAGACAGTCAAGGGAGTGATCGCTTTGCGGCCGGATGTCGAACGGCGATACCAGGAACGGTTGACGCAACGCCTTGAAGCTGCAGTGGGTCCTGATGGCGACGGCGTTGGAGTGACGCGGCAAAGAGTCCTGGAAGAGGTAGCCCTGCTGGTGGAACGCAGCGACGTTTCCGAAGAGATTGCACGGATGGAGACGCATATTCAGCACTTTCGCGAAGTGCTCGCGACAGGCGGCGAGGCCGGCAAGAAGCTCGATTTTCTGCTTCAGGAGATGAACCGCGAAGCGAACACGTTGCTGTCGAAGACTGCCGGCGTGGCAGGCAAGGGAACATTGATTACAGAGCTGGGGCTGGCAATGAAGGCCGAGATTGAGAAGGCTCGAGAGCAGATCATGAATCTGGAGTAGGTCCGATTGTGTCGGTTGTACTAAACAGGAAGACAAAGGGACAGGAAAGACAAGGGGATTGTGGCAGGAATTTTATTTATCATTTCGGCGCCTTCAGGTTCGGGCAAGAGCACGCTGGTGAACGCACTGCGTTCGCAGGTTGGCGGCATCGATTTCTCCATTTCATGGACAACGAGGCAGCCGCGAGGTTCCGAGGAAAATGGGCGTGAGTACCACTTCACCACCCGTGAAGAATTTGAGCGAATGATCGCGGCAGGCGAATTTCTGGAGTATGCGGAGGTCTTCGGCAACTACTACGGTACCGCGCGGCGTTCGCTGGATGAGGCGAGGGCAGCGGGGCGCGATCTTCTACTGGATATCGACGTGCAAGGCGCGGCTCAGGTCAGTGAGAAGATTCCAGACGCTGTAACGATCTTTGTCATGCCGCCCAATCCAAAGGTTTTGCGTACCCGTTTGCGTAATCGGAGCCGTGCCGAGGGCAACGTAGACGAAGCGGTGTTGCTGCGGCGGACGAGCGAAGCAAGCAAGGAGATTGAGAATTACCGCCGGTACCGTTATATTCTGGTTAACGATGTCTTGGAGCGTGCCGTCGCGCAACTGGAGGCGATTGTCGTGGTGGAGCGGATGCGGAAGGAAGGCAAACCGCTCGATCAACGGACGAAACGAGACTTCGAAGTAGCAGAGGGCTGCCGCCAGGCAAATTGCCGGGAACGACTCAAGCCGGTTCTTGAGGCATTTGGGATCGATCCGGGGCCGGAGCCGCAGCAATACAACTTATTGGAGTAAATAACTGCTTTTGGAGTAAAAATGACGACGGAACAGACAGGTAATTTGCCGATCGAAACCACGTTCGACTCCAACTATCGCAAAGTCATGGTGGCTGCACGACGCGCCAGGCAGATCCAAAGCGGAGCCAGTCCCCTGGTTCGGAGCCAGTCCAACAAGGCCTGCCGTCTGGCGCAGGAAGAGATCAAAGCGGGCAAGATAGCGTATGTACATACGGGCCCCCCACCGGAAAAGCCGGCTCTCGAAGATCCGGGCATTCCGATTCTCGCAATCTAAATTTTCCACTGATGTGAGCATGCGGTGAGCCATCGCCGCATGCGGACTTGCGCCACTGACCCTGAGCTGTTCCAGCGGCCCAGTTCTGGCGCGCCAAAATGCGTTATGCATGCTTTGCTTTGCAAGGCATCAATATTCTCGTTCGCGTTACAATCCAGACATGAAGGTAATGGTCGGTGTTTCCGGTGGCATCGCTGCGTATAAAGCGGCAGAAGTGGTGCGCGCATTGCAGCGGCAGGCACTGGAAGTCAGAGTGGTCATGACCGAGTCGGCGCAGCAATTTGTGCAGCCGCTCACATTTGCCGCGTTGACCGGGCACAAGGTGATTACTAACCTCTGGCCGCAAACTGGCGAAAGTGAACTTTCGACCGATTCGATGGACTCGAGCATTGAGCATATCGCCGAGGCGCAGTGGGCAGACGCGCTGGTGGTGGCTCCGGCGACGGCCAACATACTCGCTAAGTTTGCGCACGGCATGGCCGACGATTTTCTGACAACGATGTATCTGGCCACGACCGCGCCTGTATTGGTGGCTCCTGCGATGAATGTAAACATGTGGGAGCATCCGGCGACGCAGGCCAATCTGGAGACGCTGAAGCAGCGAGGCGTCCGCGTAATTGAACCGGGATCGGGCCAGCTTGCCTGCGGCATGGTCGGGCCTGGCCGGCTGGCAGAGCCGGAGTTCATCGCCAATGCCGTTCTGAATGCGCTGGGGCGTAGCCACGATCTGGCCGGCGAAGTGGTTCTCATTACAGCCGGCGGTACGCGCGAAGCACTTGACCCTGTGCGGTTCCTCGGTAACAGGTCGAGTGGCAAGATGGGCTATGCGTTGGCCGAGGCTGCGCAAAGCCGGGGCGCCAAGGTGATTCTTGTTTCTGCTCCTTCGGCACTGTATCCTCCGGCGCATTGTGAACTTGTCAAAGTCACGACTGCGGATGAGATGCGGGCAGCGGTGCTAAGCCGGATGTCCGAAGCAACGCTGGTGATCAAGTCCGCAGCGGTGGCTGACTATCGCCCGAGCATCGTGGCCGACCAGAAATTAAAGCGCACCGGGCCAATGACGGTGGAGCTCCTGCCGACGGAAGACATTCTCGCTGAGGTCGTGCGGCGGCGCAAACCGGGCCAGTTGATCGTGGGGTTTGCCGCGGAGACTGAGAATCAGCTCGAAAACGGCCGCGCCAAGTTGCTGCGCAAGGGCGTCGACGCCATCGTCGTGAATGATGTTTCGCGTCCCGGGGTGGGCTTTGATTCGGATCGGAATGGCGCCACTTTCCTGACGGCCAGCACGGCCATTGATCTGCCAGAAATGCCCAAGCGCACCATGGCCGACCGCATTCTTGACGAAGTTGTCGGGCTGCGCAGGCCTCAGTCGCTGCTGGTGGAGTTATCGGGGATGGAATCGGATGCGGCGAACATTGTCGATTCGCAATCTGAGCCATTTGATTCCGGGATTCAGCCGCCGATCTCCACACGCCGCCAGATTATGATCGAGTAGACGATCGAGTAAATATCTGTGACGTTCCCAACCAATCCAGCTAATCCCGCCAATCCACTCAATCAGAATGATCAGGCGACTCGTGACGCGTTGCGCGCGCGGCTGCGGTTTTATCACGAGCTGGGGATTGGCGAGCTCTACCGCCGAGAAGTTGATCCCACGCTGTGGCAGCAATCGGAAGCGGTCAATATTCAGGCTCAAGACATTCAGCCTCAATCTGCTGCACAACCACGTCAGCAGCCGACTACAGTGGCTCCGGCGCTCTTTCCGCAAGAAGCTCTACCCCCTATTCAGGAGACCGACATCGCACCCCGCAAGCCATTTCCAGCCGCGCCACCACAGTCTCCGGCACTGCCGCCCGAGCAACACTTTGCCGCACTCAAGCTGATTCGCGAAGAGATTGGCGATTGCACCCGCTGTCAGCTCTCTAAAGGCCGCAACAAGATTGTCTTCGGCGACGGCGACCCCAACGCAAAGCTGATGTTCGTCGGCGAAGGCCCGGGAGCGGATGAAGACGCGCAGGGACTCCCCTTCGTAGGGCGCGGCGGCCAGTTGCTCAACAACATGATCAACGCCATGGGCCTCAAGCGCGAACAGGTCTACATCGCGAATGTGGTCAAGTGCAGGCCACCCCAGAACCGCACTCCGGAGCCCGACGAGGCGCATACCTGTTCTCCGTTTCTCTTCAAACAGATCGATGTGGTGCGGCCCAAAGTGATCGTGGCGCTGGGGCAGACTGCTGTGACATATCTCACTGGCGAAAAGCGTCCCCTCTCAGGCTGGCGCGGCGTGGTGCATCCCTTGCGCGGGACGAAGCTCATTGTGACCTATCATCCAGCATTCCTTCTGCGTGACCCCAATCAGAAGAGGCACGCATGGGCTGACTTACAAATCGCCATGCGCGAGCTAGGCCTGGAACTGCCTACGCGGAAGTAGGCCGCGGCCCACGGCCGCGTTACAGCGGTTTCACCGTACATGTAGCCGTTTCTGGCCGTCGACTCTTCGAGCTCTGGGTGATCGCAGTTTCGTGGAGGGCGAAGAAACGGGATAATTTTCGCTACATAGGGGAGGGGAGGGTCGTGTTTTCTCCTGTAAGTTGCTCATTTCATATTGCTTACACGAAATAAAAGTGTCGTTATGGGACGATTTACCGTGCTTTTGTGCATGTTTTGAACGCTTCTTACGAGCAATATCTGTGTCGATCGGGTTGGTCTGTGCGGTCATGGTTTGAGTGTGCCTGATTGGTGGGTAATTTTGCGCAGGGTGATATAGGGTTTTGCTGGAGGCTCAGGATGTTGCCGAAGGGGTCGTTGGACTGGGCTACGTTGAACCGGCTACTTTGCAGGCTACTTTTGTGTCGGCGGGGTGGTTGATAGTGTCCTGAGTCGGAAGTTCGATGCAGAGGTCAAGGGATGCGGCAAAGCTTGGATCGCTGAAAGCAGATCCTTCACTGCGTTCAGGATGACAAAACATATGAGACAAATGTCTATGGCCGTCATTCAAGGTGGCCTTTTCTTGAAGGGAAACGCCACTCAGCGTTCAACCTTCGGGATCGAGCAACTGTGGAACCGCTGTAGTCCATCTCAAAAGCGTTTCTGGCTCACGCTTATCGCCGTTTCTCATCCGTAATGCATTCAGACGTGTGCGGTAGACTACTCGCACCTCTATGAGACCTTCGCTTCAGGCTGTGTCCCTCCAACAGCGGCTGTTCAGGATTGTTCAAGCGAGCCTGTTGATCTGGATGGTCATGACTATTCTGCCGCTCGCTGCGCAGCGCGACCCGGTACTCAAGCAGGTCGACCTACCGCATCGCTACTACTATCGCGAAATGTACCTGCCGCAGCTAACGATGGGGCCGAATTCCGTTGCGTGGCTTCCTGATTCGCACTCTCTGGTTTATTCGATGGCGGGGACGCTGTGGCGGCAGGCGCTGGATTCAGGCACGGCAGAACAGCTTACCGCCGGCCCCGGATATGACTATCAACCCGACTGCTCTCCCGATGGGCGCTGGGTTGCCTATGTGACCTATCTCCATGATGCGGTCGAACTCCGGGTGCTCGATCTTGAGAAGAGGGAGTCGCATCAACTTACGTATGGCGGCGCGGTGAATGTGGAGCCGCGCTTTTCACCCGATGGCAAACACCTCGCATTCGTTTCCACTTCGTATAACGGGCGCTTTCATATTTTTGCAGGTGATTTCAGCAGCGGCGAGTTGACGAATGTGCGACGGCTCACCGGCGAAACCCGCAGTCAGCTGCCTCGTTTTTACTACAGCGAATTTGATCACGAGATAAGTCCCGCCTGGTCGCCGGACGGGGCAGAACTGATTTTCGTTTCGAACCGCGGGCACATCTATGGGACCGGCGGTTTCTGGCGAATGAAGTTTGCACCCGGCGCCGAAGCGCACGAGATTCATTATGAAGAAACTGCGTGGAAGTCCCGGCCTGATTTTTCGCCCGACGGCAAACGCATCGTGTACGCTTCGTATCTCGGCGGCCAGTGGCATCAGCTTTGGGTTATGCCATCGCAAGGCGGCGATCCACTGCCTCTTTCTTATGGAGACTTCGATAACACCAACCCTCGCTGGTCGCCCGACGGCCAACAGATCGCTTTCATCTCCAACCGGGGCGGCAACACTTCGCTATGGACGCAGGAAGTGCTGGGTGGGGCGCAGCGGCAGCTTGTCGCCAATGAGAAGCACTATCTGAAGGCGATGGGCCACCTGAGCATCACCATTCTCGACCCGTCCGGAAAACCCACGCCGGCCCGCGTCTCAGTCACTGGTGAAGACGCCAGGGCTTATGCTCCCGACGATGCATGGATGCATGCTGAAGACAACTTCGTTCGGTCAGAAAGCGCGTTTGAATCTCATTACTTCCACAGCTCGGGCAATGCGGAGTTGACGGTTCCAGAAGGGCGTATTCAGGTCGAAGTGATGAAGGGCTTCGAGTACCAGGTCGCAAGAGAAACAATCATGTCCAGCCCGCATGCGCGACTGGTCGTTCATCTAAAGCCGCTGCAGATTCCCGAGGACGCCTATTCGCGCTGGGCCAGCGCTGATCTCCATGTGCACATGAATTACGGAGGAGCCTACCGCAACACGCCGGAGAATCTTGTGGCGCAGCAAAGGGCGGAGAATCTCTTTTTTGTCGAAGATCTGGTGGTCAACAAGGAGCAGCGGATCCCTGACATTGCCTACTTCCGTACGACGCCCGATCCGGCTTCAACACCGGGCCGCTGGCTGCTGCATGGACAAGAGTTTCACACCAGTTATTGGGGTCATCTGGGATTGCTCAATCTGACGCATAACTTTCTGCTGCCGGACTACGCTTCTTACGGAAATACTGCGGCGGCGAGTCTTTTTCCCATGAATGCTGACGTAGCCGATCTGGCGCACCAGCAGCATGCTCTGGTGGGCTATGTTCATCCTTTCGACATTATTGTGGACCCCGCAAGTGATTCGACGCTTACCCACGGAGAGCCGCTGGATGAAGGGCTCGAACTGCCCGTCGATGCGGCGCTGGGCAAAGTAGATTACATCGAGGCGCTCGGTTTCAGCGATCACCGCATGACCGCTTCTGTGTGGTACCGTCTGCTCAATTGTGGGTTTCGCCTGCCTGCCGGGGCAGGTTCTGACACAATGGCCAACTATGCCTCGCTTCGCGGCCCGGTTGGTCTGACTCGCGTGTATACGCGTATTCCAAAGGGTGCGACTGGCACTGCACAATGGCTTGACTCGCTCAAGCAGGGGCACACGTTTGCGACAAATGGCCCTTTGCTGGGGTTCACGCTGGGCGGCAAGGCGGCCGGCGACGAACTTAAACTTCCCGCGGGTGAGAGCAAAGTCGAGTTCAGTGCGTGGCTTCGCTCCATTGTTCCAGTGGACCATCTCGAGGTGGTATGCAATGGTCACGTGGTGAGCGATTTGAAGCTAAGCGGCGACCGGCAATCGGCCGACGTGAAAGGCACAATCCCGATTTCGCAGACCGGGTGGTGTGTGTTGCGGGCTTCGAGCGACAAGCCTGAACATCCTGTGCTGGACGACTACGTTTACGCCACCACGAGCCCGACTTACGTGAGTTTGGCGGGGTCCGCCCCGAAGCCGGCAGAGGATGCTGCCTTTTTCGTTGCCTGGATAGATCGCCTGACCGAGGCGGCAAAAGCCAATCAGAACTGGAATACCGCCGCAGAGAGAGATTCAGTTTTGCAGACACTGGACCGGGCGCGGCAAGTGTACATCAACCTGGAGAAGTAGCCGAGCGCTCAGCCGGTTTTTCAACCTAGGGCTGAGGCTCGTTCCGCCACAAAGCAACGCCGCCCAGTAGCCCTTCTTCGTTGGGCACGATGCGGACGTTCTTAGCCAGCTCAAAATTTATGTGCTTGGCATTCCCGCCGCCGAGATGCAGGTAGTCCCAATTGAAAAGCTGCGAGGTTTGCTCAATAGCTTTCTGTACCAGCTTGTTCCACTTCTTCTTGCCGTATTTCTCAAAACCGCGGAGACCGAGAAAATCCTCGTAGGTCAGTCCCTTGCGCCACGGGTGGTGTGCCAGTTCGAGGCCGGGACAGAGGTGGCCTCCGGTAAAGAGCGACGAGCCGAGGCCCGTGCCGAGGGTCAGGCAGAGTTCGACGCCTTTGCCGTAGACGGCTCCATAACCCTGAACTGAGGCGTCGTTGGCTGCGCGCACGGGTTTCTTCCAGAGCTTCTCAAGCGTTTCCTGCAGGGGAAATTCGGCCCATTTAGGGCTGAGGTTATGCGCGGCGAGTGTCACGCCGTTCTTGATTACTCCGGGAAAGCCGACGGAAACTCGGTCGAACTCGGGCAGGGGGGCGCGCATCTCTTCGAGGAGCTTCAAGACCCGGTCAGGTGTGGGATTGGTCGGCGTTAGCGCGCGAATGCGGTCGGTAATGGGCTTGCCGACGGCGTCGAGTTCCATCATCTTGATACCGGTGCCGCCGATGTCGATGGAAAGTGTAATGACGGAAGAGGTGACGCGAGGCGCAGGGTTGGGTTTGGAGGCAGGTGCCTTGGTTGGAGTCATCAGGAATGAATTGTATCCGCGCGACGCTGTGTTTGCGAAGTTCCGAATGACTCACTCCTCAGGATGAAAGCGGCCACCCGATTCCCCTACACTGAGGATTGGCCGTTATGCCTACCTACTGCGAAGTCGCGCTACCCCTCCCGCTCGATCGGACCTTCACCTACCTGGTGGGGGCGGGCGCGGTGCCGCGTCGAGGAGCGCGGGTGATTGTGCCCTTCCGCAACGAAAAACTGGTCGGCGTAGTGATGGAGCTGCATGCCAAGGCACCGACGGAGTTTGAGGCCAAACCGGTCGAGACGGTGCTGGATGAGGAGCCGCTTCTGTCAGATCAATTGCTGGAGCTGGCGGTTTGGATGGCTCAGTATTATCTGGCTCCGCTGGGCGAGGTCTTGCGAGGAATGCTGCCCCTGACGGCTGAGGTGCGGCGAACTGTCTACTACCGCATCACCGACGCGGGTCGAGATGCGTTGGCGGGCTCGTTTGATGGCGGGAGGGAGCAGGGAAGGCGGAACAGGGTTTCTGCCGAAGAGCAGGATGTGGAGCGCAAGGTGCTGGTCCGCCTGGCGGAGGGCGAGGCTGTAAAGCTGAGCACGCTGCGCACAGCGACCGCTGCTGATTTGCCGCTGTTGACTGCGATGATTCGCAAGAAGTGGATTGTGCGCGAGAATTCAGCAACAGAGCGCGATGCCCGGCGCATGGAGCGATTTGCAGTGCTGGTTCCCGAGGCGCGATTGCCGGCGCTGACAGCGAAGCAGCAGGCGATTCTGGCGGAGCTGGCGGCTTGTTGCGGCGAACTCCCTCTGACCGCGTTGCGCGATAAAGGCACCTCGGCAAGCTCGCTTCAAACCCTGGTGCGGCGGGGCCTGGTAAGGATTGAGGAGCGGCCCGCTGGCTTCACCATGAGTGGCCTGGGACATGTGAAGCCGACGCATGCTTTGAACGAGCCGCAGATGGAGGCGCTGGCCTCGATTACTACTGCGGAAGGCTTTCAGCCTTTTCTGCTGCATGGCGTGACGGGATCAGGCAAGACTGCGGTGTATCTCGCGGCGATGCAGCGCGTGCTGGATCGTGGTATGGGAGCGATTCTGCTGGTGCCGGAGATTGGGCTGACGCCCGCCGCTGCGGCGCAGCTCGACGCGACCTTCGGAAGCAAGGTCGCGCTGCTGCATTCGGCGCTGACGCCGGCTGAGCGTTCAGAACAATGGCATCGCATTCGGCGCGGTGACGCCCCGATCGTGGTCGGCACGCGCTCCGCGGTGTTTGCGCCAGTTGAAAACCTCGGCTTGATTCTCGTCGATGAGGAGCACGACCAGAGCTACAAGCAGGAGGAGACTCCGCGCTATAACGCGCGCGATGTGGCAGTAATGCGGGCTAAGCTCGCGGGTGCGCCGGTGGTGCTGGGGTCGGCAACGCCTTCGCTTGAGAGCTGGCAAAACTCGGAGGCAGGGAAGTACAAGCGCCTTGCGATGGCCAAGCGCGTGAGTAACCGTCCGTTGCCGGGCGTTGAACTGGTCGACATGCGTATGGAGTTTCAGCAGACGGGAAAGGAGCAGCTTTTTTCACGGCTGCTGGTGACAGAGACGCAGGCTGCGCTCGATCGCGGCGAGCAGGCAATGATCCTGCTCAACCGGCGCGGCTATTCGTTCGTGGCGATGTGCCGGGCCTGCGGAGAAAAGCTGGAGTGCGTGAACTGCGCGATTTCACTGACGCATCACAAGCCGGTGAGTTCAGCCGACGCCATCGCCAGTGCAGGGCAGCGGCTGGAATGCCACTACTGCGGCTATCAAAGGAAGGTGCCGAAGAATTGTCCCAAGTGCGACAGCGAACATTTGTACTACCTCGGCGCCGGTTCGCAGCAGGGCGAAGAGCGCTTGCAGGAGATGTTTCCGACGGCGCGCATCGGCCGCATGGACAGGGACACAGTTCGCGGACGGCATGACATGGAGCGGCTCCTAAGCCGGTTGCACTCGGGCGAGATCAACCTGCTCGTGGGCACACAGATGATCGCCAAGGGACACGACGTACATGGAGTCACACTTGTCGGTGTAGTGGGTTGCGATCATGCCCTTTCAATGCCGGATTTTCGTGCCGCTGAACGGGTCTTCCAGCTTATGACCCAAGTCTCAGGGCGCGCCGGCAGGGGAGATCTGAAGGGGCGCGTGGTAGTGCAGACCTACCATCCGGACCACTACGCGATCCTCGCCGCCTCTGCGCACGATTACGCGGGGTTTGTGGCGCGCGAGCTTAAGTACCGCCGCTGGATGCACTACCCGCCGTTTGAGGTATTGGCCAACTTGCTCGTCCAATCCAAACGAATGGAAGAAGTTGCGGGGTGGTCGGCGGAGCTGGGCAAATGGTTTCAGAAGACGGCACCCGAAGGCGTGCGTGTGCTGGGTCCTTGTACGGCCCCGATCGCGCGAATCAAGGAGGTCTACCGCTTTCACCTGATTCTGAAAGCAAGCTCGCGCAAGGCGCTTAATGCGGCCTTGCGCGGCGTATTGGAACACGCCGAGAAAGCAGGAATTCCTCGGCGCAATCTGGTGGTGGATGTGGATGCACTGCGCCTGATGTAGGTGCGGCGGCGTTGAAAGCTCGTCATCATTTACGCCATACAATTTACGCCGCACGTCGTGTTACCAGGAAAAGAGCCGTGCACCGTCAGCCTTGGCCCGCTTGCGATCTTCTTTCAGGCTGATGTTATTAGTCTCGGCCTCACCTATATTCACACTTGCACTCACGCTCGGAAGGGCGGCGCCGACACCGGTGAACTCTTCCATTTCGATCGGTTCGTAGGAGTTCATCACGGCACATGCTGCATCTGCCTGGGCCAATGATCCCGAAGCAAATACAAGTACCTTGCCCTGTTTCACTCCGTTGAGATAGGCGTCAATTTCATGATCGGTCGCGCCCATGGAACGCAGATCACGCGACAGGCCGGCCACAAAGTCAACTTGTGGAGTGCTGGTAGCGGTGTTCACAGTCGCGCCAGCGGGCTTCGAGATTATGCGGATTCCCTGTTGCGGAATGGCGTTTGCGCGGAGTGCCTGCGCAACCGACTCGGCTACGTTTTCGTTTGCGAACAGTCCCACTGCGGTAGCTGCCATAGATACCTCCATGTACCTGCGCCTATGGTGGTCCGGTTGCCTAAGCATTGCAGCCCTAAATTGCTCAGAGAAGGTGCGCAAAATATATCGAGTTCGTCTGCTGAAAAATTTGAATAGCCAGACTGAGCAGAAAGGGGCATCTTAGGGAGCGATGTTGAGTTTCAATCGTTAAACATTGACTGGGGTTATCTATTGGCATCGATATCGAAAGGGATTTCCTACGGAGAATCGTTGCGCAATAACCAACCTTACAGGAACCAGCAGTGGAGTTAGTTCGACTAAGAAACAAAATCATGAAAAGGCTTTCAGTACTTAGTGCAGAGTGGCAGTCCACTACGGCTTTTGGGGGATGTGAAGTTGTTTCTTGAGTTTTCTATCCTTTGCCAATGAGAGAATAAGAGCGACCAGCCAGCAATCTTCCCCTCATGTGCCTGAGCGAAGGGGATTCTGCGGAATGAAGCCTGGCCAAAAGGGTTCGCAGTGAAGATACGCCCGGGACTTCCCGGGAGGCGAGTGAGGCTATGGGTAACTGGACAGTCGATGCTACTCCGAGAACGGTTGCAGCCAGGGCTGAGAAGCATAATAAGTTGGATTGGACCAAACTGGAACAGCATCTGCAGGAGATAGGGACCCTGCATACGAGTATTTACCGAATCGTGCGCGATCTGGCGCCCGCTATTGTGCTGAGTTGCTATTGGTTCTTTAAACATCCTGGACTTATGTTTCAGGGACCTGGGTGGTGGTACATTCCACGGGTCAGCCTGCTAGAGCTTGGTATGCTCGGCGGGCTCACACTACTGTCGCGTGTCGTGACCGGCCGCCGGCGCGGCTCAGATGAAGAACTGCTTCACAAGGAAATGGCAGCGAGTGTGCTGGCTGCATTTCTGTGCGCCGTGGCCGCGTATCCATGCTTGCTGGCGAAGCTGGAGTGGGAGCGTGCGCTCCGTGTAGACGCGGGATTCTTTCTCGCTACCTGCGCGCTCAGCCTTTTCATTCTCGCGATCGCATGCTTCATCGGCTGGGTTTCGATTGACACCATCATTCCCAAACGCGAAGTGCTGATTGTTGGCTCAGGCCGCGGCGGTCAGGCCGCCTTTGAAGAAATGGTGGATTCGCCCGTGTACAACATCGTGGGCGTGCTTGACGATTCCTTTGTCGGCACAGGCGCTATGCGCGACCGCTATCTGGGCGGACTCGATTTACTCGACGCTCTGCTCAAGGAAAATCCTGTATCAGTTGTGTATTGTTCGCTGCCTGTGAAGTCGATGTATGAGCCGATTCAGCAGGTGATCGCCGTATGCGAACAGTTTGGCGTCGAGGTGCGGCATTCATCGCATCTCTTCCAAACCAAGATAGCTACGCTTGATCGGCATAACGGCGCCAATTATTCAATTTTGCGCATGGTCAGGGATGACTGGACTCGCTATGCCAAGCGTACGATGGACATTCTAGGTGCCGGAGGGTTGCTGCTTCTTTCAATACCGATCCTGCTTGTTGCCGGTATTGCCATCAAAGTCACCAGCGAGGGCCCTATCTTCTTTTCGCAGGATCGATATGGCTTCCATCGCCGGCGCTTTCGCATGTTCAAACTGCGATCGATGGTGATGAATGCTGAAGTTCTACAAGCTCAGTTGGAGCACCAGAATGAACTTGGCGGGCCAGTCTTCAAGATCAAAGAGGATCCGCGAGTTACAAAGGTCGGAGCGTTTCTGCGCAAAACCTCCATTGATGAGTTACCGCAACTTTGGAACGTTCTTCTCGGGGATATGTCGCTTGTGGGTCCCAGGCCTCTGGCAGTGCGTGATGTTCTGAAGATTGAGGATTCCGCGCAGTTGCGGCGATTCAGCGTGTTGCCGGGAATCACTTGTATCTGGCAGATGAGCGGGCGAAACAATACCGACTTCGAGAAATGGATTCGTCAGGACCTGGAGTATATCGATTCATGGTCTCTCATGCTTGACCTGAAGATACTGATCGGGACGATTCCTGCGGTGCTCTGGGGCAAAGGGGCGATGTAGCGATTGTGCCTGTTCGCCGTGACCGAGGTTATTCCGTCGGCGCGATAGCCAGAGCCTCAGCGATCTCAAGCAACACTGCCTCTGCCGCGAGCGCGGGGTCAGGGGCCTGAGTAATCGGACGACCCACAACGAGATAGCTTGCTCCCTGCTGCAAGGCAAGGGTCGGTGTTGCGATGCGCTGCTGATCGCCGCGGTCGGCTCCAGTGGGTCGAATTCCCGGCGTGACCAGAATGCCCTGTGGGCCGGTCAGTGCACGCAGCGTCGCAGCCTCGTGCGGCGAGCAGACAAAGCCGCGAATTCCAGACTCCCAACCCATCCTGGCGAGCAACGCGACATGATCCTCTGGAGATCGGGTTACCCCGGTCGCCGCCAGCTGTGCTTGATCCATGCTGGTGAGCACGGTGACGGCGAGTAGTTCGGGCGGAGACGCCATCGTTGCCGCTGCTTCGCGTGCAGCCGTAAGCATCGCGGGTCCGCCGGCGGCATGAATGGTCAACATACCCGTGCCCAGGGATGCAGTTGCCCGCACTGCCGCGGCAACCGTGTTGGGAATGTCGTGGAGCTTAAGGTCCAGGAAAACGGAGTGGCCCCTGCCGACGAGCTTTTCCACGATGGCTGGCCCGGCAGAGATATAAAGTTCAAGGCCCACCTTGAACCACTGGCATTGCTCTCCAAGGCGGTCGGCCAAAGCTAACGCGCCCTCAGCTGTGGGAACGTCCAGCGCGACAATGAGGTGTTCTCTGGCCAGGTCGTAGGGGGAATCAGGCGGGGTCGGCCTATTCTGCGATGGCTGCGTCAATGGGGTCGATGGGTTCAATGGCGGCTCCTGGGTATCCGGGGTCTGGCTGCCTGGGACGGCCTGAGGCCATCTTACCGCGAATTTCACCCGAACCTAGCGCGAAGCGAAGCTCTCTGGACGGCCCAGGTTGGGCCAGTTGAGTTGCGCGGATTCGGCGCCCTCAACCTTTTCCAGGCGGACGCGCGCCTTACCTCTTTCGCCGAAGCCGAGAGACCGGGCGGCCGCATAGGAAAGATCGACGATCAGTCCTGTCTCCAGGGGGCCGCGATCATTGACGCGCACCATGATGGTCCGGCTGTTGGAGAGGTTCGTGACCCGCAGCAGAGTGCCAATCGGCAAGGTGCGATGCGCGCAGGTGAGCATGTTCAGATCAAACGCCTCGCCACTCGCTGTACGGTGCCCTTGAAAGCGGTGCCCATACCAGGACGCTTTGCCGATTTGAAACCACTTGGTCGTTTTTAGGGTTTGCGATTCGTTTTGCGCATGCGACGTTACAGTGGCATGTGCTGCGACGCCAGCGACTGTCACCAGCAACGCGATTGCCGTTGCCTTAAACTTTCGTTGTCGATTTCGTGCATTGCTTACTGTCAGTGCTTGCATAGCGTATCTACTGAGGATACCGGGTACAAAAGTTCAAGTCAAAGATTTGAGACATTTTATGGTCAGTTTTATGCAGAAAAACGAGCCTCACTTGTCTCGATAAGTACCCTCCTTTATTTACTGAGTAGTTAATATTTAACCAGTATAATAGCGGCAAGCGCCAGTTAAGTCCTTTGAACAGAAAGGCATTGCATGTTGGCAGATTTGCTAACACTGACGCAAATTGGTAACGGCATCCGGGAGGCTCGTTGGAACCCCCCGGATGCTGCTTAACGAAAAAACCCTGCGTCTCACCCAGCCGCAGAGAGGCTTTCGGGCTTTTCCTGCTGATTTCGCATTTCCTCATGCGTTGGCATAAAACGCTTGAGGTACCGGAGCGGATCGTCTGTTATGGCCATCTGGCGCAGATGATATTTCCACACGTCGGCCTTTATTGTTCGACGGGTGAAGGGCTTGCGGTTGATGGTGACCACTTCACCTTTTCCGTTCATGCGGGAATAGGTGGCAGCGGGCACGACGAAGTTCATTTGGGCACCCCTCTTCCAAAGAGCCCGGGCAAAATCGTGCGAGAAAACCAAGGAGTAGTAACGACCCTCGGTGACAAGGATTTCGATTGCTTCTTCTGATCCTGGCCACTCTGGCGAAATGTTTGCTTGAAACCAACGGCGAAATTCGAAACCGTTGGCCAGGGCTTGACTGATGAGAACTACTAGAGTCTCGGTTCTAGTCATGCGACCTTTCCCGCGTTTGCGATTCAGGGGTTTCGGAGTCAAAGTTTCCTCAGCCTTCTGGCGGATCGTGCAGCCTGGCAGTAGGAAGAAGTGCAGTCTTTCCGCAAAAGAAAAACCGCCTCTGCCATCTATTAACGTCAAAACTAGGCTGTCCCCTTTTGAGAGTCAAGAAAAGTTTGCGGATTACGCTTTTGTCTTTTAGAGGGAAAGGGCCTCCGCCGCGCGAGACGCGAACCGAGCAGTATTGACCCATCATGAAGAAACCCTTTTGGTCATTCCGGCCGGTCCGATTTTGCCAAGGTAGGATTGGGTGTGCGGAGGCCTGGCGCAAGGTCGTCTCTGATATTCAAAGGACGCGCCGTTTCTTGACCTTCGGAGGAAGCTTGCATTTTCGATTTCGGCAACTGTTGATCTCAGTAGCGCTTTCGTGGGCCGGAGTCTTGACGGCGTTCGCCGGCACAGTTCATGCCAGCCCGCTGCACAGCGATCCGATGGTCCGTGAGGCTTACGAGCATTTTTATGTGTTGGACTATCCGGCATGCGTCGCGCTGCTGGAAAAGGTGCGTGCTGCGCATCCGGGCGACCCTGCGGCAACTGCGTTTCTGCTTGAGGCAAGAGTCTTCGAAGAGTTGTACCGTCAGGATCTGCTGGACACCACTTTTTACGCCAACGACGGATTCCTGACAGGCAAGCACCCGACGCCTGAAGATCCAGCAAAACGCGATCTTATTTTTTCGCTGGCGGACGCTGCTGTGCGTGAAGCGGATGCACGGCTGAACAATAATCCGCGAGATGTGGATGCTCTCTACGCGCGGGGCTGGGCAAAGAGCCTGCGGTCTTCGTACATGGCAATGGTGGAGCGAAGTTTCAGCGCAGCTTTCCGCATCGCCTTGCAGGCGCACAGCGATGAGGCGAAGGTTCTGGAGATCGATCCGGAGTATGTCGACGCCAAGCTTGTCGCAGGAACGTACCAATACGTGATTGGTGCGCTGCCGTGGGGATTCAAGCTGCTGTTTGGGTTTGCGGGAATCACCGGCTCAAAATTCAGGGGCATGGCGATGCTGCACGACGACTTCGCCCGAGGCCCGATGACCTCGGCTGAAGCAGGCACGGTGATTGCGCTCTTTCTGCGGCGGGAGTCGCAGTATCGCGAGGCCATCGACGTTGTGCGGAGCCTCAAGGCGAAGTACCCACGCGACTTTCTGTTTTGCCTTGAAGAAGCAAATCTGCGCAAGGATGCGGGTGAGGGCATGGCCGCCGTGACTGCCTATCAATCTCTGGTCAGCGATGCGGCCAAGCCTGGATATTTCCCCTCGGCGCATCTGGAACTGGCGTATTTTGGATTGGGCGAGGCCTTGCGAGGGCAACGCCACTTTGCCGAGGCGGCCAAGGCCTATGAAGATGCCGCCTGGGCGCAGGGCTCGGGTGCGGAGTTGAAGCGGCGTTCGCTGGTGGCTGCGGGCAAGGCGCGCGATCTGAACGGGGAGCGTTCGCTGGCGGTGAAAGACTATCAAGCCGCCATCGCCAACGGTTCGGATACGACGCAGGGAGATATTGCGCGCAAGCTGCTTAAGTCGCCATATCGGGAGTAGCAAGAGATCACCAGTCGCGCGGCCTGGCGGAAATGGAACCTTCTGAATCGTCTCCACGTATGAAATATTGGTCGGCTTCGGGCTGGCCGGGAGAGTGAAAGATGTCTGCTTATTGCAGCAATTGTGGAAATGCTTTGCCGCCGACGGCGCGATTTTGTTCAACCTGTGGAGCGGTGGTGAGCGGAATGCCGTCGGCTGGATATCCGCCGCAGATGCCGCGTCTGGTCAGGCCGCTGTTCGGAAGGCAATTTGCCGGTGTGTGTGCGGGCCTCGCCAGAGCTTATGGTTGGGATGTCGGGACGGTCCGTGTTCTCGCGGTTGTTGGTGGCATATTCCTTTGCCCGGTGATAGAGGTTTTGTACGTTGCGTGCTGGATCGGTATTCCAGAAGAGCCGATCAACGAGATGCAGCAACCCCAACAGTTCTAGGGCTACGGTGACGGTGTGAGTGTGCGCTAGGCGAAAGGACGGCCTCTCCCCGGCCGTCCTTTTACTGCGGGGTGGGCATATCTGCTAGGCTCAAAGGCAGACGAAACTCCAGGCATATTCAGGCAAATCCTTGTCCAAGTCTTCTCCCAAATCTCTCGACAAATCTTTGGCGCGACCTTTTGCCTATCCGGAAGCGGGTGGGCCGCTGAGCTGTGGTAAGCACTCGCTGACGGCTGTAGCAGAACAATTCGGCACGCCGCTGTATGTGTATAGCGCTGACCAGATCCTCCAACGGCTGGAGTTGTTCCAGCGGGCGCTTGCCGGGCGGCCACATCTGGTCTGCTATGCAGTAAAGGCCAACTCCGCACTGGCCATTCTGAAGCTGTTGGCGGAGCATGGCGCGGGCTTTGATATCGTCTCCGGCGGAGAATTGGAACGGGTGTTGATCGCTGCTCCGGATGCTGCCGGGCGAGTTGTCTTCTCTGGCGTTGGCAAGACAGTAGCCGAGATCGATCGCGCGCTTGAAGCGAATATTCTTGCCTTCAATGTGGAGAGCGAGGCGGAACTCACCCTGCTGGCCACCCGCGCAGCAAAGCGCAAACGCAAGGCGCGTTTTGCACTGCGGGTGAACCCGGATGTCTTCGCCGAGACGCACCCGTATATCTCGACAGGTTTGCGAGAGCACAAATTCGGCATTGATATTCGCCAGGCGCGGCGCATCTATAACGAGGCGAAAGGCAACCGCTGGCTGAGCGCGTATGGGGTGAGTGTCCACATTGGTTCGCAGATTCGCTCAGCGGACCCATTTGGCGCAGCGATGCAGCGTGTCGTGCGATTGGTGCGCGAGTTGAAACGCGACGGAATTCGCATCCGCTCGGTGGATGCGGGCGGTGGCCTCGGCATTGACTATCACGCGGCGCCCGGCTTCGATCCAAGGGCCAAGGTCGAAGAGTATGCCGCGGCCCTGGAGGCGGCGATCGGCGACCTCGATGTGCAACTGCTGCTGGAGCCAGGGCGATTCATTGTGGCGCAGGCTGGAGCATTATTGGCACGCGTGCTGTATGTGAAGCGCAACGGGACGAAGAGCTTCGTGGTGACCGATGCGGGGATGAATGATTTGATTCGTCCGGCGCTCTATCAGGCTTTCCATGAGATCGTTCCGGCGGAGCCGCGGGCCGGACGGGCCATGGCGGTTGATATCGTCGGCCCGGTGTGCGAGACCGGAGACTTCTTCGCGCGCGACCGCAAGATCAAGCCTATCGAACCGGGGGACCTTGTCGCAGTGTTGGACGCAGGCGCTTACGGTATGGTCCAGACCTCGAACTACAACTCGCGTCCCAGGCCTGCGGAGGTGCTGCTGCAAGGCGACAAAGCGACCTTGATCCGGCGACGCGAAACGATGGCGGATTTGCTGGCGCCTGAACTCTAGTTTGTTACAAAACGTTACTGGCTCACGAGTAGATCGTTCCTGTATTGTTCACAGCGGAGGATTCATGAATTCTAGAAGGGTTTTATTACAGGCGACGATCCTTGCAGCGTCTATATGCACTGCGGCAGTCGCAGCTAAAGCCGATTCGCTAACGGTCAAGACGGCGGACGGTGGTGTCCACGGCAAGTCACTCAACAGTTCAGTGCGAGCCTTTCAGGGGATTCCGTATGCGGCGCCTCCGGTGGGAGATTTGCGTTGGAAGGCTCCGGAGCCAGCCAAGCCATGGAAAGGTGAATTGGATGCGACCAAGTACGGCCATCACTGCGCGCAGAATCATGTCTTCGATGACATGATTTTTCAGGATGCCGCCAGCCCGGCCGATACCGGTTCAGAAGATTGCCTCACGTTGAATGTGTACACCCCGGCGTCTGCAAAGCCCGGTTCGAAGCTGCCGGTGATGTTCTGGATACATGGCGGCGGTTACTCCGGCGGAGGTAGTTCGGAGCCACGTCACAACGGCGATTTCATGCCCCAAAAAGGCGTAGTCCTGGTCACAATCAACTATCGCCTAGGAGTCTTTGGATTCCTCGCGTTGCCTGAGCTGGCCACGGAACAGGGCGGTTCGAGCGGCAATTACGGCATGATGGATATGGTCGCCGCGCTGGGTTGGGTGAAGAAGAACATCGCTGGGTTTGGCGGTGATCCAAACAGCGTGACAATCTTCGGCGAGTCAGCGGGATCGTTCGCCGTGAGCACGCTCATGGCTGTGCCGTCGGCGCAGGGACTGTTTCACAAGGCCATCGGAGAGAGCGGCGGAGCCCTCACGACAGGTCCTCTGGAGATGGAGACGCTCGCGGTACGCGGCCCCAAGGAAGAGGAGTGGATGAAGAGCACCGGCGCAAACTCCCTCGCCGATTTGCGCGCGATACCGACGGGCAAGATTCTTGAGTTTGCGGGAAAGAAAGGCACGATTGGTTTTTCGCCCGTCATCGACGGCAAGCTGATTACCGAGCCGGTAGTGAAGACTTACACCGAGGGCAGGCAGGCAAAGGTGCCTCTGCTCGCTGGATTCAATCGCGATGAAGGTTTCTTCCTTTCGATGGGTATGACGGTCGATAAGTGGAAGGAGATGGGCAGCAAGCGGTTTCCTGACAATGTGACTGAATTCTTCAAGCTTTACCCGGGAACCACGGATACCGAGGCGGTACGTTCGGCGACCGACTTTGGCGGCGACTCGTTCATTGCTTACGGAACATGGAAGTGGATCGAGATCAACCGCAAGACTGGCAATCCGGCAATTTATCGCTACAAGCTTGATTTGGCGGCTCCTCCGAGCAAGTTTCATCCTGGGTCGTATGCCTTCCATTCGGACGATATTGAGTACATTTTTGGAACGCTCGATACGCGGCCCGGAGCGGTGTGGCGGCCTGAAGATCGCAAGCTGAGCGATCAGATGATGAGCTACTGGACTAACTTCGCCAAGAAGGGTGACCCGAATGGCGAAGGGCTGCCGACCTGGCCGAGGTATGGTGAGGGCGATCCGGTGCTGCACCTCGACAACCCGATCACTTCGCGGCCTGACGAGAACCGTGCACGCTACGAATTCTGGATGAGCACGGAGAAGAAATAGAACGTTGGGCGTCAAACGCGCAACGTTGTTTGCGTGATGCCGAACGTTAATTGGGTGATTCGTTACGTTAAGCGCGAAAAAAGGGCAGCCGCGCAGAATCTTGCCGACTGCCCTTTTTCTTTCCTATTTTTGAGCCACCGGCAGCGCTCCTCCGCTGGGTCTTTTGCCGGTCCGCTTCCACTGAATAAGTTCATCGAGAGCAGCCGTGGTTTCTTCCGCTGAGATGTGGCAGTGGCCGTCGGCTTTGACATACTGCTGGACAAAGTTGGCGCTGCTTCCGGCCCTCTGAACTGCTTCGGCGTAGAGACGGACGCTGTCGGCGGGAATGATGGGGTCGTAAGTGGTGTGGACGGCGAGCATAGGCTTGAGCAGCACGCCGGTGGGGGTGTACCAGGTTTTGAGGTAGGCGAGGGCTGCGTCGGAGGCGGTGTAACGTTTGACTCCGTCGTTGAGGGCGTTGTCGTCGGGGCCGCCAGCGTAGATGTAGTTGTGGTTGTCGATGACCGGTGAGCCTAATTTTTGTTCGAAGTCCCGTTCGATGAAGGTGCTGAAGACCATGCCGCTGGCCAGGTCGGATTCGGTCTTCATGTGCGTGAGAGCCATCAGTTCTGCCAGCCCCTTCGGGTTGGAGGGGAGGGTCTTGAGGACCTTGTCTACTATGGAGTCATCGAAGACGACTGAATCAGGCACACCGACAGGACCGGGCAGCAGGCCGGGGTAGTAGTAGTCAAAGGCAGCGCGAAGTGCTAAACCATGCCCGACGGCCCAGTTGGTGGGTTCGAGGAGGCCGCAGAGGGGTAGCGCTCCGTCGTAGCGGCTGGGGTAGCTCTCCATGGTGATCATGGTGAGTTGGCCGCCCATGGAGTGGCCGAGGACGTATGTCTCCTTAGGCTGGCCGTAGTGAGCGATGGTGTAACGGCGCAGGGCTTCGGTTTCGGGGATGGCGTGTTCCAGGGCGAAGCCGATTTCGGAGTAGCCTGATTGCGCGACAGCATAGCCTGCGGCGGCGAATCCGGAACCCATCTCATTTGGTTCGTCCTTGTTGAAGATGACTGGGTGTTCGGAGTAGCCGTGGTAGTAGATGAGCAGGATCCCATTCCAGTTTTCGGGAAAGTCGATGCGGTAGGAGGCGCCGTCGAGAGTGCCGATTTCTACTTTGACCTTTGGCGGGTCTGCTGCGAAGGCTGCGGGCAGGGAATTAGCGATGGCGAGAATGGCCAGAAGCAGGAGTTTCTTCACTGGGATTGGGACCTCGATACGATGGTATCCGAAGTGGCTTGGGGCTGTGTCGAGGAGGGTCTGTTGGTTGCCGCCAATCCGGAAGTCGTCTATCAGTCAATCGAGGCGCGTTTCTCATTACTTATCGGGTTGCGAATGCGTAAACCGCAGTCGATGAGTGCATTGCCCTGAAGTTATCAAGAGAGATCGAAACTTATGGTTTGTTGGTTAATCACTAGGTCACGCAGAGAATTCCCGGTGTGCTCGGTTGAGAAGGGATTTGTTGGTGAGAATTTGGCCCATTGCCAGACCGATGCCGAGGAACATTAGGGCGATCTCAAAAGGCGTAAATCCTTTCTTGTCCGGAATATTCAACCAGTCAGGCAAGTGGGGATGGACCGCCAGCGCTGCCGTTTCGAGAACGAACAGAGCAACAAGACAGATGAGATGGCGCCAAAGCAGACGGGGAATCTGGGGCTCGACGGCTGGGCAAGTGAATTTGTAACCGGGGACATTACCGCCGCCTCTACTACCAGTCGTTGCGAACGTGAAGAACAGCACGCAAAGGGTGTAGAAGATTAACGACGCCACCTGTAGTCCGTAGGTCGTACCTCTCGGCAGCACGACGAGAAGCATGCTGCCGACTGTCATGCAGAGAAAGATCGCTGACATTAACAGGAGTCGCGGACCTGAGCTTTTGTGCCGGCACGGGTCAGAGAATGGCCACTGCTCTATCAGATGGGGTTGCGGCTCGAATGAAGCAATGCGGTGGAGAGGGATGTAACGATGACTCCGACGCGTCCGAAGCCCCTTTCGAGTAAAGCCTTCAGAAGGGATTACCTGAACAGAGAGACGATCTCCCACTTCGTTCAGTCCGACAACTTGCGCATTAATCCGTTCGCCGTTCGCAAGCGTTAGGACACCGAAGGTGCCCACGTCTGCTTTATCCAGCCATTCGGGAGCAAAGTGTCGCTTTGCCTCATCGAACATGAGGTTGCGTCGTGCGAGTTCCTTGCCCAGCACCTGCTCGGCTTCCGCTGTGAAGCCACCTTCCGCCGCAAGCTTTAAGAGCTCCTCGTCTCTCAGGGCCTTATAGTGTTCGTCGAGCGCTTCTGTGTCTGTCATTAAGTTGACTCGATTATATTGCTCCCGTTTGGTCGGCGATCCGGAAATTGGGTGGCATTGAAGCGTCAATTTACGCTAAATCGCCAAGCACTCATTGAGGCCAGACAGGTACCCTGAGTCGTCTTTTCGGAAGTAGCCTCCTAGCTGGTACCATGCCGCCATGAACAAACTTGTGCCATTCCTCTGGTTCAATGACAACGCCGAAGAAGCTGCTGAGTTTTACCTGAGCGTCTTTCCGCAAGCGCGCAAGCTCGATGAGCTTCGTTCCAAAGGCGTCGGTCCCTGGCCCGTGGGCAAGATTGCCACGATCACAATCGAGATTGAAGGCCAAGAGATGGTCTTCCTCAACGGCGGCCCTGCGCACCAGCTCAATCCGGCATTCTCGTTCTTCGTCCGATGTGACTCCCAGGAAGAGATCGACAGCTACTGGGACAAGTTGATCGAAGGCGGCAAGCCCATGGCCTGCGGCTGGCTCACAGACCGCTTCGGCTTATGCTGGCAGATTGTGCCTCGCAATATCGGCGAGTTGATCGATCACCCCAAAGCCATGGAAGCCATGATGGGGATGATCAAGATGGACCTGCTCGCGCTGGAAGTCGCCGCGAGAGAAAGTTGAGAGCCTTCTCTTGCCATTTCCAGTCAGAACGTTTGCTGGCTCCTGGGCGTAAGGGTTGCTTCTGTGAGGGACAGCAGATCCTTCGTCGCTTTGCTCGTCAGGGTGACAAGCCTTTTTCTTTGAGATGACGAGCTCTATTTTGTCGGATCAATGGATCGCGTCGAGGTGTGGGAGCAGGACTACGCTCTCCTGCTCATTGGGGTCGGTGCGGGCAATCAACGCGACGCAACTCTCGGTTGCGCTTGGGTTGTAAGGCAGATGGGGCATGTCGGCGGGGATGTATAGGAAGTCGCCTGGCCGAATCTCATAATGATGCTCAAGGTGTTCGCCGTACCACATGCACGATGTACCGTTGAGCGCGTAGATCGCAGTCTCGTGAGACTGGTGCTTATGGGCTTTGGCTCGGCCTCCCGGAGGAATGGTTACAAATTGCAGATGAATGCCCTTCGCTCCGGCGGACTCGGCCGAAATGCCGGGTGTGTACTGCAGGCCCTGCTTGCCCTGAAACTGGTCGCCTGCGCGCACTAGGCGGCAGGTGGCGCCGGTTGGCGTTGATGTATCCGGCGCTACGGTATCTCGCGTGAAGTTATCTGCGATCTGCTGAGTCATACGATCATACGATCCCAATCGATTCAGGATTGAATGATGGTAGTCGCTTCGCAATGGGATTGTCGATGACTGTGACTGACAACATGCTCAGAATTACTTTGGGTTGCGCGACTGCGTCATCCGGGATATTTCTCCCTTCTTTACTCGTGGAGCAATGGCATGGCGGACTGCCGCAATGGACTTCTCTGGAGGTGCGTTGAAAAGTTCAGGGTGAAGGTACAGTCCGCGCTCTTTGTCGGCTTTCATCTGTTCTACGGGAATGCGGTTTGCATCGGCCCATGCATCATGGCGAACGCCGGTCACCTGCCATGAGACTTCCACATCGGGCTTGTCGGTTTGAATGGTGAACGTGTTGTTCGCGATCTTGCTGGCGACCATAGCCTGTGCGAACTGGCCGATTGTCGTTAGTTGATAGCGGAAGTCGCGGTTCAGCGCTTCGAACCACTCGGGCATCTGAACGACGGCTCTGCCCTGGCCATCCGTGACAACGGTGCCATTGTAGATGTTCATCATGTCCGGCGACTCCACGAACGAGTGGTAGAGGTATTTGTTGGCGGGATCCAGCGGATGATCGATTTTGAAGGAGCCACCCGCCTTGGAGAGGTTGCCGTCCACATCGACATCGCCCAGGAAAAACGCGGCGAATCCGCCATTGCTCTGTGCAAAGAGACCGTCGCCATTAGTAGTGTTGATGGCGGCCACGCCTGATCCCGCCGGGCTGTTTGCGATACCGTCCACGCCATCGGGGCCGAATCCATTCGGCGAGATGTTCGTTGCGAAACTCTCACCTCTGACTCCCTGGCCGCTTGTACCGGTCCCTGTTTCGCCGAGTATTGCAGGCCCGCCGCCATTGTTCCGCCCAAAGACGCCCGCTCCGCGCTGGGCATCGGAGATTCCGGCGACACCGATGCCTTCGACGTCACCCGAAGCGTCATTTTCTCCGACGATCGGCGAGGCAAAGAAGTTCACGGGGTTGCTGTTTCTGGCACTGAATTGCGGAGAGTTCATTCCCGTTGTTGCGAAGATGCTGGCTGCGTTGAAGTTGCCAAACGCATCGCGCTTGACGATCGCGTTCGCAACATTCTGATCGGTGGGCGGAACCAGCCACTTGAGATTCAGCGTTCCTTTACCGGTGACCGGCGAACCGCTCACGGCGAAGTCAGAGGTAGGAGCAATCAGGCCCACACTTGTTACGGTGCCGGTTCCCACTCCTGGTGGAAACGTCTGCCCGGTCGCAAATTTGATGATGCCCTTATTGGAGATCGAAAGGCCGGTTTCTACGGGTGTCGCGCTTCCGGATCCGAACAAAAGGTTCAATGAGCCGGAAGCCGTCGCCGTGTTGTTGCCGGTTGCCTCCGCCTGCAGTTGAAATGTCTGCGCTACTGAGGTGCCCGTGCCGCTATTGAATGCCGCGGCCTGTATCTTCTGCGGTTGTGAGGCCTTGCCGGCCGTTGCGGTCGCCGTGCCAGTGGGCCCCAGGATCAGGGAACCGCGGATGGTGGCGGAGCCATTCACGTCCAGCTTTGACGCGGGCGTTTTGACACCGATCCCCACGTTGGTTCCGGTGTCGAATACCTGAGAGTTGACGATGTCGGCGCTGCTGTCATACTTCGCCAATGCGTTCGCCGTGCCTCCCCCGGTGGTCACTGGCGTTGCAACGGCAGGCGCGGGTTGACCTTGCACGGTCGCGCTGGACGAACTCACGGCGCTGGCCGTTGTCGTTGACGTGGCCAGCAGGAATGCCGATGGCGGAAGCCCACCAAGGGTCTGCGCGTCGGCTGCCTTCAGCGCATAGGGCACGCTGAGCAGCAGGACTCGCGGCTGCTCTGTTCCTCCGTTGACCCGCACTCCAAGCCAGCGTGCTTCTGCTGAACTGAATAGCTCCAGCGGCAGACCGTCCGGGTTGCTGGCTCCCAGCTGCACGCTGTAGTTGCCTTCGGCATCGACGGTGGCATTCTGCGTCTCCATCCATAGCGCAGCGCCTTCGAACTGATCTTTGTAAATGGCAAAGCTGAAGCTGTTCATGCCCGAGACGGGTTTGCCTTGCTCGTCGCGCGCTTTCCCGGAAAAGTTCACCAGGTGCGGAACGGTCCCCTTGGGTTGCTGGTCCGGCTGTTGTGAATTCAGGACAGGACAAAGCAGTAAACCTACGATCACGCTCATTACGAATTTCACGAAATTCCCCTCTTACTCAGCGGCGGTTCATACGAGCAAAGTTCCATCCCGCATGGATACTCGCGGCGCTAAGAGTGCCTCTACTGGGGAGATCGCAAAAAGAGAGGAAAAGACGACAGCAGGGAATGAAAATTTGTAGCGAGACTATTGCTGGAGCGATGGGCAATGCGGCTACTTTTGGCTGCGCGCGTCGAAATGAGCTACTGCTTTGCCGTCTGAATCCAACAGGTCGAGTTGCTGGCCGATGATCTTCCATTTCTTCACGGTTTTGAGGGCATTGACGAAGGCTCTCTCGGTGTCCATGCTATCGAGACACGCCATCATGGTGGTTGCAATCAGGCCGAAAGTTAACGAGTCGCCATCGAGTTGATAACTGCCCATCAGCCGGTTACATCCGCCTGATCCTGCAACGCGGTGAGTGTCGGCTGCAAAGGTAAGGTAAGCTTCGCGTTGTTGATTGGCTGAGATAACGGGGGTGTCTCCCAGTCGCGCTAATCGCCATTCTGTCCCTTCCAGCGGCGCTGTTTTGTCCTCAGGCGTTAACGTTGAGTCGTTGCTGCTTTGGAATCGAACTGACTGCCAGGAGTTTCCGATGGGGGTCGATGCTGTGCCGGACGATGGCGTTTGCTGCGTCGGCTGAAACGCGGAAAGCATTGCGAGCGCAGCCAGGATTGCAGACTTAGGCATTGGAACTAACATGGTCTCGAGCATGAGCTAACTCCTTCATCGTCATAGGGCTTATTCATGACAGATCCTGATCACTTCGCTATCCGCGGCCATTCTCTGCATACAGGTTTTATTGGGACGGGGCGGACCACAACTGTCAGGAATGACAGCCTGAGACGCTGAGTTATTTTCGAATAACTCGAATTGTCTTGCAATGTTTTGGCATACGGACTCACTATGAGACCAATACTTCTGGAGTGTCGGCACTGCCGCGATGCTTGCGGGGTCTGACGCGACTCAACGCCATCATCAATTCTTCTTCCTCAAAAACAACGCGGTATAACGTGCGGATGCTGTGACCAGCAGAACCGGTCCAAAGGAGCAAGCACATGATGACTTACTGCCTTCATACGATTTCACTGAATGCACGCGTGCCGGTACGGAGCATTGCACTGATTGTTTTCATGATTGCGTGCGTGCTGCATGTAAACAGTCAGGTCAACGTGACCGAGCGGGGTTATAACAAGTTTCGAACCGGCGCTAATACTTCTGAAACTATCCTTACACCGGCGAATGTAACGTCGAGCGCGAACAAGTTTCACAAGCAATTTGTGATGCGCGTGGATGGGAAGATCGAGGGTTCACCACTCTATGTATCCAATGTTCAGATTGCTGGTGGAACGCACAACGTCGTTTACGCTGCGACGATGCACAATACGGTCTTTGTCTTTGACGCGGACAATGGAGCGCAGCTTTCCGCGCGATGGCTCGGTAATCCGGTAACGGGGAATGATCTGCATAATCTCAAGCCTGCGACAGTTCATGCCGAGTGGGGAATCCTCAGTACTCCTGTGATCGACCTTGCTACGGGAACGCTCTACGTTGTGCGATGGGGTTATGAGAATAATGTTACGGGACCGACCTTTCGACTTTTCGGTCTCGACATCACTAACCTGAGCAACGATAAATTTCAGTCGGTGCTTATGGATGGTTTCAGCGTGGGAGGAAAGGGATTCAATCATTCGCTACAGGTGCAACGTGCCGGGCTCGCGCTGGCTGTCAAGCCGGGCGGCCAGCAGGCGGTGGTGATCGCGTTCGGTGGCGGTGAGGGTGCGGGAGCTTCGCCGGGCTGGGTCGTGGCCTACGACACTGCTAAACTCGCCACCGGTAACGCGACGGCGAATGTCTGGTGCAGCGATCCGCCCAATAACTCTGGGGGGGGCGGCGGAGGCGGCATCTGGATGGCAAACGCGGCTCCGGCCATCGATAACAACGGAGACATATTTGTAGTTACCGGCAATGGTCCGTACAATCCGCAGTTCGGGCTCGATCAGCTTGGAGAGAGCGTCGTGCATCTTATCTGGACTCCGGGAGACCCTGGTTCATTGAATGTCAGCGACTGGTTTACGCCGTACATGGATGCCGATCGTGACGAGGCGCATAAGGATCAGGATCTGGCGTCGGGTGGAGTTCTCGCTCTGCCTGATGAGACGGGACTTATTGCCGGAGGGAAGGATGGGACTTACTATCACATCAATCGTTCTGACATGGGTAAGCGCGACTTCACCAAGTTAATTGAAAGTCCATTCGTTGCATCGTTTGACTACCAGCCTACGAACGGCCACACTTCGCTTTTTGAAGACCTGAATCAAGTCACTTCAACTGATCCATTTACTATCGGTCCTGCTTCAGGAGGCCGTACGGCGCACATCCACGGAACAGGAGTTTATTTCAACAATCTGCTGTTTGCGCAGGGCGAGAACAATACGGTTCGGGTTTTCTCGAAGACCGGGGGGAAATTTGGGCCGCAACTGCTCGCACGCGGCACATCGATCGCTTCCATCGGTACTTCATCTCCGGGCGGCATGCCGGGAGGCATCTTGTCGCTATCGGCGAACGGAACGTCGCAGGCGATCCTTTGGTCGAATGAGGCTTTCGGTAATCTTCCCAACGATCCTGACGCTAATCAGCATCCGACGCCCAACGTGTTGCGCGCTTATGATGTTTCGACGGCCGCCACCGGAACGCTGCAGTCGATCTGGAACAGCGAAGCGGAGCCGAACGATCGCGTGGGAGATTCCACAAAGTTTGCGCCGCCATTGGTGGCTAACGGCAGGGTCTACCAGGCGACTTACGATAGCCAGGTCGTGGTCTATGGGCTTGGCAATCCCTCTGCAACGCCGACGCGGGATATACGGCGTACGGTTGTATTTATCTACGGGCAGACAATTCCAGGACAGGATATGTTTGTGCGCGGCAGCACGAAGGGCGGCGGGGCCATTCGCATACGGCATCGCAACTGGCTCAATCCGCATACGAATGTCTATCGCTGGGGCGATGCGAATCTCGATCTGGACGGCGTGGAACTGGGCCAGGCTGCGCCTCCGGGGCGGTTTGGCGGCGGCTCGCCGGTTGACTGGACGACTAGCCTTGCGCAGGGCGCGGGGCAGCCGTATGTATCGACGGCGGGCTTCGGAATTGCCGACGAAAACACGTTTGGCATGAACTACTGGATGCTTGATGTGGACATGGATTGCGAGCAGGCATTCGATGACGGGCATGGCGGAAAGTGGTTCGAGTTGCGGGCGCTCATCGCGCCTCGTCCCGGCCCCGAAGCAGCTGTCGCGCAGGTGAGCACGCCGATGCCGCCCTACACATCGCCGAATCACATGGGCCTGTGCGGAATGGTGAATGTCTTTGTCGCTAACTTCGGAAATTTGCCGGCGGGGCTTGATGCGAACTCCGCGCAATTCATCAAGCCGAGTTACACCTATCTAACTCCTGTTGACGATCGCAATGCTTCGAAGGATGTGCTGGAGAATACTCCATGCGCTTCGCCGAACATCGAGAACCGCTGCGTAGGAAACCTCGCGCAGACCTGCCAGAGTGTGAATGGCGGAAGCTTCTTCCGGACGGTTCAGAATTGCAACCTCAAATCGGCGGGAGGCAATTACGGACAGATGTGCCAGAAATCGACGGGGCAGTGTTGCACTCCCAACGAAGGCAATATCTGTCAGTAGCGGCCACCCGCAGGCCTGTTGTCATTCCGTTCTCAACGCTTTCGCCGGGTCGATGGATGCGGCGCGGCGGGCTGGGATCATTCCTGCGATGCAGGCTGCGGTTGCCAGCGTTATGATTGCGCCGATCATGACGGTGGAGTTGGCGCTGGTGATTTCGTAGAGCTGTGTTTTCACAAATCGAACGCAGGACAGAGCGATCGGGACTCCGATTGCGAGGCCGAGCACGGTCTGGATAACTGCACCGCGCATGACCATGGCGATGACGCTGCCGCGTGCTGCGCCGAGGGCCATGCGTATGCCGATTTCAGAAGTTCTGCGTGCGACGGTATAGGCGGTTACGCCGTAGAGCCCGATAGTTGCCAGCAGCAGCGCCAGCGCGCCGAATAGCGTCGTCAGCCTTGCGATCAGGCGCTCTTCGGTGAAGCGGTCGGCGATCTGCGCATCGAAGGTCTGAAACTTCACCACGGTCAGGTTTGGATTGATCGCGGAGAGTGTCTTGCGCGTGAGCGATTCGATATCGTTCATCGGGCGCTCGGTTTGCAGCACGATCGCTCCTGCGTAAAGCGACATATCGTTTTCGATCGGGTCTTTGTCGCTGGGTGCGCGCTGCATGATGGGAACGAAGTACATGGCGTGGTTCTTCCACTGGACGGAGGTATAGGTCGTGTCCTCAACGACGCCTACGATCTCGAAGTCTCCGGGGGAATGGGGATAGCCAAGGCGGCGTCCGATCGGATTTCCTCCATTCTTGAAAAACGCTTTGACGAAGGCCTGGTTGACTACGACGACGGGCGGAGCGGAAGAAGTATCCTGTACGCCGATACCGCGTCCCATCACGACATGCGTACCGACTGAGTCGAAATACTCTGCGTTGGCTTTGATGAACGAGGCGCCGAGTTGCACATCGGGCTGACCCTGGACCACGATGCCGCTACCCCAATTGTTGTCTTCCATCGGCGTGTAGTTTGAGATGCCTACTTTCAGCACGCCTGGAATCGCGTGAAAGCGCTCTTCCATCGTGCGGTAGAGAGCTTCCAATTGAGTCTGCGAATATCCAGCGGCCTGCGGATTGATGTGGATGATGTAGCGGTTTCTGGAATCGAGCTTCATGTCGGAGCTTTGCAGCTTGTTGAGGCTTTGTGCGAAGAGTCCCGCGCCAACCAGCAACACCAGCGACAGAGATGCCTGAAGCACTACGAGGGCGCGCTGTAGCAGCGTCGCTCCACCCGAGGTGGTCCGCGAGCCGGTGCGCAGGACGTCAGCGGGTTGTGCATGGGCTGTGATCCATGCCGGCGCTACGCCGAAAAGGATGCCGGTCAGCAGCGAAAGTCCGAAGGCAAAGCCGATGACTTCAAGGGATGGGCTTGCGTGGATGGTGACGTTGTCCGCGTCTGGAAAGGCCAGCATGAGCAGCATGTGCGTTCCAGCATAGGCGACGGCCAGGCCTGCGATGCCACCGGCGAGCGACAATACGATGCTTTCGGTGAGTAACTGGCGGATGATTCGGCTGCGCATCGCGCCGAGGGCGGTGCGAAGGGACATCTCCGCCTTGCGGCCCATGCCGCGCACGAGCAGCAGGTTTGCGATGTTAGCGCAGGCGATCAGCAATACCAGTCCGGAGATCCACATCAGCAGGTGCAGGTGGGATTCGTACTCCTCCTGCATCTGTCGAATACCGGCTCCGCCGGGCGTGAGCTTGATATGCGCTTTCGCGAGCAGCGCCTTGCCCTTGTCGCCATTGAACATTTTGCTCGGCGCCAATGCCTGACGCAACAGGGCGCTTAGCTTTTCCTGAAGGGGAATCAACTGCACGCCTGGCTTGACTCGACCGATGATGTAAACCCACTGCACATCGGGGTCATGAACGTAGGGGACGCTGGCAAGCACGGTCATCGTCTCGATCGGTAGATAGTATTCGGGGGGCGTGCTCGTCAGGCGATCTCCGAAGAAGCCTTTCGGCGCGATTCCGACGATGGTCACGGCTTTGGTGTTAATCCAGAATGTGCTGCCAATCACCGAGGCATCGCCTGCGAACTCGTGCTGCCAGGTGTCATAACTCATGACGGCCGTCATTGGCGCGCTCTTGGAGTCATCTGCGTCAACGAGCAGGCGTCCTGCATTTGGCTGAAGGCCGAGCGTGCGAAAGTAATTACCGGAGACGAACTCTCCCATGACTGATCGCGCCACGGTCTGGGCGCCATCGCGTCGAGCGATGATGGGGCGATAGCTGAAGCCGGATTCGACTGCCGCGAGGTCTTCAAACTCCGGCGAGTTCTTTTTCAGTTCATAGTAAGTGGGAGTGGAGAAGAGGGCATAGTCGCCGTCGTCGCTAGTGCCAGAGTTTACGCAGCAGTTATTGTTATCGCCCAGCCGGATAAGTGTCTTTGGATCGGCGACGGGGAGATTCCGCAGCAGGACGGTATTCACCAGAGTGAAGATGGCGGCATTTGCGCCGATTCCAAGAGCCAGTGTCAGCATCACGGTAATGGTGAATGCCGGCGTCTTGCGTAGCTGCCTGATCGCGTAGCGCACATCCTGCATCAGTGTCGTCATTGTTGATTTCCTCGTGCGAAATGGTTATGCCGGCTGGGAGATCTCTGGGATTCAACGCTCTTTCTGTGCTGCCTCGCTGTGGTGCGTGGAGGCCGCTCGAAGGCGTCATTTGCTACCGGAGGGCCCAAATCTCGGTAAGGTAAACAGCATGTGGCGCGCCAAACTGGAGGGGTGATCCTGGTCGTAACTTGTCCAAAGTTATCTGTGGTTTAGAGGAGGATTTGCGAGAGGTTAGTGAATCCGGGCTGGTTGTCGCTGTCCACGCGCGAATTCGCGTGTCCGAAAACGGACACGGTTGCGGTTGCTGCTTTCAGGGCAAGTTTGCGTCCGGGACGGCGGTGAATCCCTTCAGCATGCTGGCATCGGAGCGGAGTATGTGGTATTCCGTGAACGCGACGTCGTTTAACAGCGTTCGCAAAGGTGGTTCGTCGCTAGCAGGGCTGATGACTGCGCGGTGAAGAAACACAGGCCCCCCATCAGACTGGGAACGTTCCTGATGCGCGAGGACAAAGGCGACGCTTCTCAGCGGACAGATGTAGGTCTTGCCGGCAATCTCTACCGGTCCGTATTCCACCATCAGATTAGATTTGACCATTGGGCTTGAGGGCTTGAGATCTGCGCGGAGCGTCAGCCGCAGGACGGCGCTGTTGTTTGGATCGAGCGCAATTTCTCCGCTGTAGGCTGGACGGTCGCTTACGGCATCTCCTGGAAACCGCGGATGGGAAAACCCTATGCTGAAGTGAGATAACTTCCGCGGCACAGAGTAACGAAAAACCGCAAGCGAAGCGCCGTTCATGCGTTCCCAATGGCTCCAGGTCAGCTTTCCCTGGCTGGCATCGGCGAGCACCACGGCCAGGACTGGTCCGAACTGCCCGGAAGAAAACAACTCTCCTTCCTGCATGCCTGCCTTGCTGGCGTCCGGCGATCCTGTATCGAGCACTTCAGCGCCTTTGCGGTAGAGAACCGTTGCGCTAGCCCGATTCACGAAATGCATCGGCTGCCCGGGGACGGAGTGACCGGCCTCCTGGGTGGCGGGAAGATTCTCGAACAAAAGACTCTCTCGCGTCGCGAAAAAGTTCGGCATCCTCGCCAGGGCGATTCGGGCAGAGACTAAAGCGCGAGCCATCAACTGATGCTGGGTGTCTTCGGCGGGCGGTGCTGCGTGTTCAATATCCGCGGCGGGGAGCTTGAGGAAAACCGATGCGTCGGCGAGCTCGACCAATGCGCGTTGCGACTCAACTCCGGGCAACTGAGTCTTCCATTGCTCGAGCCGGGCGGTGCTCAATCGCTCGGTCAATTCGAGATTGGAGAGTTGCTGCGCCGCTTTGGCATCCGGGGCGTCGTGGGCCTGGGTCACGATCTCTCCGAGGCGCTCTACCGAGACGCGCTTTGCCGCGAGCGCAGGCAATGCGAGTCCGACAAGCATGAGCAACAACGGCAGTTTCTTCATCGAGAGGTCCACTGATCGTCAGCCATTGCCTTGCCCTCAAAACGAACGCCAACGATCTGGCGTTCTCATGATGCGCAGTGTCCGCGCCAAAGGCAAAACCCCGATGACGTAACCGTCATCGGGGCCTGGATTCTCGGGGAAATTGCTGGACCGGAACCTAGTGGCTGATACCGGAGGCGGCGACGAATCCCTCTGGTTGAGTTGGGGGAGCGGCTGCCGGACTGGTGAGGGTGTTGAAGTTGGTTCCATTGCCGGCGTTGATGGCTCCGGAGTGGTTGGGACCGAGGCCCAATTTGATCAAGGCCCGGGAATCGGGAGTCAGCTTGGTTTGCCATCCTTGGTCGGCCTGAAACTTGAGCATCGCGGCCTGAGTTTCTTCATCCCATTTCGAAGTAGGCGCGCCGGAAAGATAATGTTCACGTATGAGAGCGGTCTGAATCTCTGTAACCCTTCCGGAATCAATGGCTTGCTGGCCGCGGGTCTTTTTGGCCTTGGGAGCGGGAGCGTGATGTGTTGAATGGGCATGTCCGCTGGTAGGAGCACGGTGAACACGCGATGCCATTGCCGGGGTAGCGGCAACTGCGACGGCCAATGCAAATGCAAAACCTGTACGAAGTATCACTCGGAAGAACACCTCATGAATTTTGGCGGTCTGGCTGTCCTGCACAGTCTATGGCAGGAAGCCTTGCCTTTCAAGAAAAACTGCACAAAAAAATGCAGGTTGTGGAAAACAGGAAAGGAAACTGGACGGCCATTGCGTTTGCCGTCCATGTCTATCCTGCATGTTGAAGGCAACCGATCCGCTACGGCAGAGTTCCGCCGACAAAATTAATGCCATCAGCCGGACGCTTTGGATTCATGATCTCGAAGACCACGTCCTGGCCTGATTTGAGCCCCTCAACCGCGCTGTCGAACTGCGCCTTGTTTCCGGTTGGGCGCTTGTTGATCTGGGTAATGACCAGCCCGGGCTCGAGACCCTGCTGATCGGCAAAGCTACCGGGGCGCACTGACTGAATCACCATGCCGCCCACGCCGAGTTTAGCAGCGGTGGCGGGGGTGATTTCCCGCACTGAGATTCCGAGCTTGCCTTCGGCGGCCTCGCCCTTGCCGGCCGGCGCCTCTTCTTCAACGGCGGCCTGGTCGGTGAAGACCTTGTCGCGATCGCCGATGGTTACGGTGGCGTCAGCCTGCTTGCCGTCGCGCAGATAGCCGATACGCGCCGAGGTGCCGGGATGGCGTCCTGCGATGTCGGCGACGAGGTCGTTGCCGTCCTTGATGGAGCGGCCGTCGATCGAGAGAATGATGTCGCGCGCCTTGAGGCCCGCCTTATCGGCCGGACCGCCGGGAGTCACGGTATTGACCAGCACGCCATTCTTGAAGCCGTAAACACGTCCAACCGCGCCTGACAGGCCCTCTTTGAACGAGATGCCAATCGATCCGCGCGTGACCTTGTGGCTTGGCGAAACGAGATCGTTATAGACCTGTACTACGGTATTCGAAGGCATGGCAAAACCGATGCCCTGATATCCGGCAGACTGGGTGAGGATCGCGGTGTTTACGCCGATCACTTCGCTGTTCATGTTGAGAAGAGGGCCGCCCGAGTTGCCGGGATTGATCGCCGCGTCGGTCTGGATGAAGTGCTGAAACTGGCCGCCTACGCCCTTTTCGATGGTGCGGTTCTTGGCGGAGATGATGCCAGCCGTAACGGTCTGCGAAAGATCGAAAGGACTGCCGATGGCGATAACCCAGTCGCCTACAGCGGTTCCGTCGCTGTTACCCAGCTTGACCGTGGGCAGCGGCTTATCAGCGTCAATCTTGATCACCGCGAGATCGGTGGCCTTGTCTACGCCGATTACCCGAGCTTTGCGTCCGAGGTCGGTGGTATCGGGGTCAGTGGAGAGCTTGACGTAGATTTCGTCGGCCTTATCGACTACGTGATTGTTGGTGATGATGTAGCCCTTGGGGTCAACGATGAAGCCGGAGCCCAGCGAATCATGCTCGGAGCCGTCGTTATCTCCACCGTCGGGCCCCTGTCCGCCAAAGAAGCGGTTGAAGAAGTCCTGAAAGTTGCCCTGACCGCCCGGCGCCTGATCCTGTCCGTCGCCCTGATCGTCGTCATCGGGCTGCTGCGGTACGGGAACTGCGCGGCTGCGAGGATTAGGCCGCTTGTTCTTGGCCACGTCTTTGGGCAGGATGCGCGTATTGATATTGACCACCGCCGGGCCAACCTGGCGGGCGATCTGCGCGAAGGCATTGGGCGCAACTGAGGAGGTTGGAATTTTAAGCGGCGTTGCGTCAGTGCTTTCGTTCTGCTGCTCCTGGCCGTGAACGCCGTGCGCCACGTAAGACCCAATCAGAATTGCGGCGGAAAGGGACGCAAGTATGGCAAATGTCGATGCAAGACGGCGTGCCTTGAGCCGGGCAAAAATGGATGACATAAATCGTTCAACCTCGGGTTCTTTCATCTGCTACTGCCGTGGCCTCGGGCGGTCAGGTTCGAAGAACCGTCTTCTTCCTGCCGGGACAGGCCACTAGGTGTCATTTCTTAGTATAGCCAGTTATCTCCGGGTTTTTTAGTTCCAGGGGATACACGGCCATAAAGATAGACGTAAATTTGGCTGCAGAGTCGCATTTGGGCGAAAAACAGCGTTTTCCGCCGTGCTAATATCGGGCATGTTTCGCACTCATTCGCTCCCTTCCAGCCCTGTTTTCCGTGCCCGGAGTGTCCGCTTCGGGGTGAGTTCTCTACTGGTGTGCTCGCTTGGCCTCAGCCCGGCGCTTGTGGCGGCGCAAAGCCCCGCGCCGGCGCCTCAGCCCTCGATGCGGGACCGCATCATGGCCCGGATCATGGGCAACGGCAAGAGTGCGTGGACCCCGGAACAGATTGCGACCATGGGACGGCTGCGCGATGCGGCAATCGCCGACCCGTATGCGCTGGATGAGTTGCGCCACCTGACCTTCAATATAGGACCACGCCTCAGCGGATCTCCGCAGGCACAAGCGGCTGTGGAGTATGTCGCGGCTGAGATGAAGGCACTGGGGGCCGAGGTGACGCTCGAAAAGACCTCCGTTCCACACTGGGTCCGCGGAGTCGAGACCGGAGAGCTGGTTTCGTGGCCCGGCCAGACGCCTGGCACGACGCAGAAAGTCGTGCTGACGGCGCTCGGCCCCAGTGTCGCCACGCCTGCCGAGGGAATCACCGCCGAAGTTGTTGTAGTGAATAACTGGGCGGACGTGAAAGCGCTCGATCCGGCAAAGATCAAGGGCAAGATCCTGCTCTTCAACAGGAAGTTCGATAAGCAGCTGGCTGCGCAGCAGGGCGGTATCTATGCCTACGGAGATGCTGTCGTCTATCGCGCGGCGGGGCCGCTTGTCGGATCGACTGCAGGAGCCGCGGCGGTGCTGGTAAGGGCAGTCGGCGGCGCGGATTATCGCATCCCCCACACCGGCCAGACGCAGTATGCGCCGGGCATCGAGAAGATTCCGGCAGCGGCGGTCACGGCTGAGGATGCGGATATGCTTGCCGACCTGACCAGCCAGGGGCCGGTGAAGCTGCATCTGACGCTGACTCCGCAGACGCTGCCCGACGCCACAAGCTACAACGTCATCGCGGACTGGAAGGGAACCGAACATCCTGAGCAGGTGGTTGTCGTCTCCGGCCATCTGGATTCGTGGGATTTGGGGACAGGGGCAATCGATGATGGGGCGGGAATCGTGGTCTCGATGCAGGCGATTCATCTGTTGCAGAAGCTTGGGATTCATCCGAAGCGGACGGTGCGGTTTGTTGCGTGGATGAGTGAGGAAGAGGGTTCGCAGGGCGCGGCGACTTATATGAAGGATCATGCGGGCGATATCGCCAACCACATCGGCGCGCTGGAGTCGGATCTTGGTGCGGGGCATCCCGATGGAGTTGTCTGGGCGGGGAAGCCTGAGTTAGGTGAGTGGCTGCAACCGGTGGCGCAGGCGCTGGATCCGATCGGTGCACAGACGTTCCGCAGTTCTCCGGAGACAGGCGAAGATATCGACGGCCTGACGCAGAAGGGTGTGCCGAGTTTTGCGCCTTCGCAGGATGGCCGGTATTACTTCAATTACCACCACACTCCGGCGGATACTTTTGATAAGGTCAATCCGCGTGAGTTGGCGGAGAATGCGGCGGTGATGACTGTGGTGGCGTATGCGCTGGCGGATTCGGCGGAGATGGCGCCTAGGTAGATAAGGCGAGCGGGCATGGGAGGCCGAAATATGATGAACGAGTTTCCCGGTGCAGTGCCTGAGATACCTGTAAGTGATATCACCAGGGCGGCGGCTTATTACGAGAACAATCTTGGCTTCACCTTAGACTGGGGTGGTGAAGATGGTGGGATTGCAGGGATCTCGAAAGGGAACTGCAGGATGTTCCTGACCAATCGCGCCTTTCGAGAAGGGTACGGGAATGCCAGCCCGGTTTTGATCTGGCTCAATCTCAACAGCAAAGAAGAAGTGAATGAGTTGCACGCGCTGTGGAGTAGTGGTCACGCCAAGATCATTTCTCCTCCAGAGTCGAAGCCATGGAAGCTGCATGAGTTCACGGTTGCAGACCTGGATGGCAACCTCTTTCGTGTCTTCTATGACTTTTCGAAGGACCTATAGACGGTTTGAACTTCAATGCGGCACGGGTGTAACATCGCTTTCGCTCGCGATAAGTTAGCCGGGGAGTTACAAACGTGAGCCTTCTGATTTCGTAACACTTCTTTTTTCCACACCAGGTTGTGCAGGTAGGAGCTTTCTACCTATTGCGTGACGATATGAGTCAGGTGCCCGTCCTCGACTGCGCGAGTATTTCACGAAGCGGTCGACGAAGTTCTAAATGTTCTGAATCGATTAGTCGCAACCGAGCCGAAAGCGCGACGGCGGAGACCAGGAACAACAGGGAAGGGGTGTGAGTCAATGAAATTTCAGGATTGCCCAAAGCAAGATCCTTACTTTCGACTTTTCTATCCGGACACGGGAGGGATAGGCCAAATAGTGTTTTCGTCTCATGGACTTTGGCTGCCCCATAAAGACGGCATGATCAGCGTCAAGTACACGTACTACTGGTATGTACAGCCGAATGTTCCCCTCACTGGGCAGGAATACGCGAATTGGGTCGGGAAGATGGGGACTGTCTCACCGGTGGATATTATCGGACCAAGCAGCGGTATGGTGGCGAATACGGCGCTCTATCCGCTGGAGCAAAAGACCTTCGGCTTTACGGTTCAGAAGTTTCGCGAGACTTATGACAAGGTGAATCCGGGGGGCATGAGCCTGATTGCCTTTCACGGAAACAAGTCCGTGGGCATGCTGACGCTGTCGTTGCTTGATACACAGCTTTTGCCGATGTTTGTGTACCCGGTGGATAGGCCCGTGCACATGGTGGTGTGCCGGTCGCTTCACATGGAGAACAACAATGTGCGTCCTAGGGTGAGCAACCATGTTGTTGTTCTTAGGAAGCCCGAGACGACTTTCAGCAGTATCACGAACGATATGTTGTGAGTTGGGCAGCTGGAAATAAGTTCGCGATGCTATTTTCGAGCTGCTTCAGGATCGCTTGTACTGACGTCTGATCGCCAGCAGGAAGAGGCCGCCGAGCGTGGTCGTCAGCAATACCTCTAACAAGCCAAGGGCGCGGCCGCCGGGGTATGCGGGCGAGTAGCGTAGTTCTTTCTGAAAGCCTGCGACGGAGAGGGCGGTCATTTCGCTGTGAACGAGTAGCGGCAGGGCGGCATGATCGCGGGTCACGCGCCGTATCCACTTGGGGACCGGGTTTTCGCTGTCATGATCGAGGAAGAACTGGCGTGCGTTCCAGTAATTCACCTGCCTGCCGTTGAGCCCCTGCTCGCCCGGTGAGGCATTTACCTCCAGGCCGGCGAGGGGAAAGAGCAGCGCGAACAGTACTGCCATCGCGACGAGCCACAGGAGCGGACGCGTCACGCTCTCCCCGTACTCGCTGCCGTATTTGTAGAGCGCCGTCAGGCTCATGTGCTGCGCCATCCATCGCAGCGGCTTCCATTCGAAACGGCTGTGGAGGCGCAGCATTTCCATCTCGCCGTAGTGGAAATGGCCAGCCGTCCAGTAATCGCCTTTGGCGTCGTAGTTGCGCTTGAGCTGCTGATAGGTCGCAGCGATAAGGCCATAGTCCCGTTCGTCACGGCTTTCCGGGAGAGACATCAGGTCGAGAGTGTCGCTGTCGAGCTTAACCAATTCGTCGAAAAGGCCGAAGCGTCCGGACTTGCCCCGCCGGTGCCATTGCACCAGCGTGAAATCGACATGAGAGACATCGGTGTTGAAGAAGATCGCTCCGCTAAGATCGGTCTTGTAAAACGCGACCTTCTCCGGACACGTGAGCTTTGCATTGGCCAGAGCGAGGCTTGCTCCCTGAGGGCCTTCAGCGAAGAATTTCGTCTCTCGAAATTGCATGCCACCTGAAATAGTGGCTGCAAAGAAGCGAGCGCCCTGGCTGAACTCTGCGTCAGTAAAGTCGGCGTCTTGCGAGAATTCGGCTCTGGAGAAGTCAGCGTTCTGCGAGAATGTGGCCGTGGAAAAGCCTACTTTCTGCTTGAATTGGGCTGCAGAGAAGTTGGTTTCCTGCATGAAGTTGGCCACCGCGAAGTCGGCATCCTGCTGGAATACGGCCGAGGCGAAGCTTGATTGCTTCGTGAAGGTCGCCGAGGAGAAATCAGCCTTCTGCGTAAATTCGGCCAAGGAGAAGTCAACGGCTTGCGCGAATGTAGCCGAGAAGAAGTCAGCGTCCTGCAGGAATTTGGCCTTGTGAAATGTGCAGGGCGTTTTGAAGTCCCAGACCAGGAAGCGCGATAGGGGAAAGACGAATCCGCCAAAATTTGCGGTGTTGATTCCGTTCTCAGCATCATCGAGAATTCGCTGAAATTCCGCTACGAACTCTTCGATGCTCTTCTCCGGATCACTTGAGTGCATCAGACAAACGGGTTCCGAGTCGTATTTCGGCGCCGCATGAATTGCGCGTCCGCAGGTGTGCGGCTTAGACCAATGACCCATCTGTCGCTGGCATAGTTTCGGTTCGGTAGTCAGGGCCTCACTCGCATCCGCCATCGAGCTGGTTCCTTCGGTGTTTCGCTGCCAATCACTCTACCGCATGTCTGGTGCGACGTTCATGTACTTCGTCGCTATTTCACGCTTCGTGCGCGGTGGGAACGTGGGGCTGGGGGATTAGTTCGGTCAGTGCGATTCCGGCGAGGATCAGGATGGCTCCGGAGGCGGGGCGGAGGCCGAGGCGTTCGCCCATGATTAGGAACGAGGTGATCCACGCGAAGACCGGTTCGAGTGTCAGAATGAGCGCGGTGTGCGTTGTTGGCAGAATGGATTGGGCCCAACTTTGGATAGAGAATGCTGCGGCAGTCGCTAACACTGCTGCGATAGCGAGTGAGATTCCGAGGCGGGGAGTGAGGTTGAGATGAGGATGCTCGAGCAGCGGCATGCTCAGCGCCATGAAGAGGGCGCAGAAGCCAACCTGAAGCAATGCAAGTGGCTGGAACGGGATGCGCGGCGATGCGTGGCCTAAAGACAGGCAGTGGAAGGCGAATGCGATCGTGCAGCCAAAGGTGAGGACATCGCCGACGTTGACTGAGGTGAAGTCGGGGAGGAGGTGTCCTGAGGCTGCGGGGATGGTGAGCAGCAGGATGCCGGTGAAGGCGAGGAGCGCGCCCAGGAAGGCGTTCCAGCGCGGAGCCTTTGCGCCGGGTGGCCGCAGGCCGGGAATGGCGGAGAAGAGCGGGACGAGGACGACGACGAGGCCGGTGATGAAGGCTGATTTCGACGGCGTCGTCTTGACGAGGCCTGCGGTCTGGAACTGGTATCCGGCGGCGAGGAAGAAGCCGACGACGGCTCCGGCGAGGAGTTGGCCGCGGGTGACTTCGCGCCAATGGCGGTGATAGATCAATGCCAGTACGAGGAAGGCAAGGGTCATGCGCGCGAGGTTGAAGGCGAGCGGCGTGGCGTCGGCGAGCGCGTCTTTGATGAGGACGAAGGTGCATCCCCAGACGGCGACGACGAAGAGCATGAGGAGGTAGGCGCGGAGTTTCACGGTTGCTTCTGCGCCCCGGCCTGATAGACGGTTTTGCCTCCGACGATGGTTTCGAGGACCTGCGTTTTGAGGATTTCTGCGGCCGGGATAGTGAGCAGGTTGCGGTCGAGGAGGATGAAGTCGGCGTCGAAGCCGGGGGCTAGTTTGCCTTTGGTTTTCTCGTCGAACTCGGCGTAGGCGGAGCCCTGGGTGTAGGCGTAGAGGGCCTGGGTGCGGGTGAGTTTGCTTTCGGGGAAGTAGGTCTTTGTGCCGGCGCCGCCTTTCCCATCTTCGTTGGCGCGGGTTACTGCTGCGTAGAGGCCGCGAAAGGGTGTGACTGGCTCGACGGGGTAATCGGTGCCGAAGGCGAGGACTACTCCTGCATCGAGATACGCCTTCCATGCGTAGGAGTAGGCGGCGCGCTGTGGGCCGAGGCGGTCTTGTGCCCAGTTCATGTCGGTGAGCAGGTGGTTGGGCTGCATGGAGGCTATGACGCCGAGCTTTTTGAAGCGCGCGATGTCGGCGGGATCGACAACCTGGGCGTGTTCGATGCGGTCGCGATGGCCTTTGGCCACAGTGGGCCAGCAGCGTTCGACTTTGTAGGGATTCTTGTCCTGCGGGGCGAGTTCGGGGCAGGCGTCGTAGGTCTGCGCGAAGGCGTCGAGGGCCATGGCGGCGGCTTTGTCGCCGATGGCGTGGAAGCCGATCTGGAAGCCTGCCCTGGCGCGTTCGACGGCCATGGCGTTGAGTTTAGGCTGGTCGTAGCGGGCGAGTCCGGAGTTGGAGGGTTCGTCGGCATAGGGGGCCTTCAGGGCGGCGGTACGCGAACCTAGCGACCCGTCCATAAAGCCTTTGAGCATGCCGGTGTGGAGCATGGGGTCGTTCTGATCGTGGTGGGCGCGCATCTCTTTGAGTTGGTCTATGGGTGCGGCGAAGGGGAGCCATTCGGTGATGCGGAGGCCGAGCTTACCTTCTTTTTCAAGCTCTTCCATGACGAGAAATTCATCCCAGCCGGAGTTGTCCTGCACGCTGGTGAGGCCATGGGAGAGGGCGTCGGCGATGGCGAGTTCCAGGCCCTGGCGCAACTCGTCGTGCGTTGGCGGCGGAATGAGTTTTTCGACCTCTTCCATCTCGGTGTCGCGGAGGATGCCGGTGGGTTCGCCGCTGGCGTCGAGGTCGATGCTGCCGCCTTGCGGGGCGTTTGATTTGCCGGTGATGTTGGCGGCTTTGAGCGCGGCGGTGTTGGCTACGGCGATGTGGCCGTCGATGCGTTCGAGAAGGGTGGGGTGGTCGCCGGTGACTTTATCCAGATCCTGACGGGAGGGGAGGGTTTTGTTTGCCCAGAGAGTGTGGTCCCAGCCGCCGCCGGTCAGCCAGTGGCCTGCAGGGCTCTGCGCGGCTTTGGCCTTGATTCGGTCCAGCATTTCGTCGAGGGATTGTGCGCCGGTCAGGTCGACGTTGAGTTTGGTCTGGCCTGCTCCGCCGAGGTGGACGTGGGCGTCGTTGAGGCCGGGCATTAGGAATGCGCCCTGCAGGTCGCGGAGTTTGGTCTGCGGCGCGGCGAGACGCTTGATGTCTGCGTCGGCGCCTACGGCCAGGACTTTGTCTCCGGCGATGGCGATGGCGGAGACGATTTGGGGCTTCGCTCCGTTGAGGCCTTCGCCCGTGAGAATGGTGCCGTGGAAGAGGATGAGGTCGGGCGACTGTGCGGAGATTTGTGGCGCAAAGGCGGCGAAGGAGATCGTTGCCAGAAGAGCTGTGTTGAAGAGGCGCATGGGCGGAGTTTAGCAGACTGGGTAGGAGGGTTCGTGCCTGGCACGAATTTGGACCCACATCTCAAAATCGAGATATGGGCACCCGGCGGATGGTTCGTGGGGCGCCTTTTTCAGAGGGACAGGTTAAGGATTTCTGCTTTCAGTTGGCCGCTTGCTTCGATGGTGATGCGGCCGACTGTGATGGGCAGGTTGAAACGGCGTGGGCCGCAGGAGCCAGGGTTCATGTAGAGGATGCCTTTGTGATGGCGGATTTCTGGTTTGTGGCTGTGGCCGTAGAGGACGGCGGCGAATCCTGCGGCTGCTGGGTCGAGATCGAGCCTGAGTACGTCGTGTAGCAGGTAGAAATCGTGACCAGCGAGTTGGACGACTTCGGTTTCGGGGAGCTTGGCGCAGGGGCCGTGGGTGTCGATGTTGCCGCGGATGGCAGTGACTGGGGCTAGTTTTGCGAGGGCGCCGAGGATTTCCGGGTCGCCTACGTCGCCGAGGTGGAGGATGTGGTCCGAACCTTTTAGGAGTGGAAGGACTTCGGGGCGAAGGAGGCCGTGGGTGTCGGAGAGGATGCCGACGACCAGAGGGGTCAACCGTGGGGCGTGACTCTCATCAGGTGAATTATTCGGGCTCACGTCTAGCTCCGATTAATTCAAGATAGGGGTCAGTCGTGGTTCTCAACCTGCCAGGATTATGAGGGTCTTCGATGGCGATGCAATAGAGGGCGCTCCAATTTCGTTGCCAGCGCCAACCCTTGGCAGCTCCCGGTGAGTTTTTTTCGATATGCCGGGTTGCATGCATGGCGGAAAGAGCTTGCCTGCAGAAAGGGCAGCGTGGTGAAGCACCTTTGACAAAGCTTCCTCCGCATTCACAAGGCTTCAGAAGAGCTTCGTGCTCTTTGCATATTTCTTGAAACTGAGGACAACCAACGGGCCATGGAGGCAAGCGTTTGTTCCAGTAGCTCAGAATGCATAGTTCTCCGCATATATCGCAGTACGCATAGGACAAGTCGCCAAAGCCAGAGTGATACAGGGAATAACGGTAGGTCTTTCCACAATGCTCACAGTCGCCGCTTTTTAAGTCGCTCATTAAACTCAAAGCCCCATCTGGATGCGGGTGTGGGGGTCTAGGTAGTCGCGCAGGGCATCGCCTATGAAGTTGAAACTTAGGACGGCGAGGGCCATTGCAAGGGCAGGGAAGAGGACGAGGTGTGGCGAGTCGAAGAGGTGAGAGCGGGAGTCGTTGAGCATCGAGCCCCAGCTTGGTGCGGGGGCGGGTATGCCGAGGCCGAGGAAGGAGAGTGTAGCTTCGGCGAGGATGACTCCGCCCATGCCGATGGCTGCCTGCACCATGAGGGGCTGCATCATGTTGGGCAGGATGTGACGGAAGAAGATGCGCAGATTGCTTGCTCCGAGGGCACGGGCGGCTTCGACATATTCGCGCTCTTTGACGGCCATGACCTGGGCGCGGACGAGGCGGGCGTATCCCGCCCAGCCGCCAATGGCGAGGGCCAGGACGAGATTCTGAAAGCCGGGGCCGAGGAAGGCGGCGAAGGCGATGGCGAGCAGGATTCCGGGGAGGGCCAGAAAGGTGTTCATGGCGAAGATGGTGAGGGCGTGGTCGAGCCAGCCGCCTTTGTATCCGGCGAGGCCACCGATGAGCAGGCCGAGGGCCAGCGAGATGCTGACGACGGACACCGATACGGTTAAGGACAGGCGCGCTCCCCACAGCAGGCGGCTGAGTGTGTCTCGGCCGAGTTCGTCGGTGCCGGCCCAATGATTTATGGATGGGCCTTCGAGTCGATGGAGGAGATCGATGGCGGCCGGAGGCGCTGGGGCGATCCACGGAGCGAGAAGGCCGGCGAGGACAAAGGTGCTTAATAGAACAAGCCCTGCGGCTGCCAGGGGTTGTTTGCGCATCCAATTCAAGATTGATGGAAAGATGGCCATTGCTCTGTGGTCAGCATATCGTGAGTTGCTGTGGGTGAGTGTTTCGAAAAACATGATTGGAGTTTGACTTTGATGAATCATTGCTGGATGAAGTTCGCTGGGTTCGTGCTGCGCACGAATGAGGCTCACATCTCAAAATCGAGATATAGGGTACCCCTATTTGTGCTGACGTTGATGCTGGTTTTTGGGCTTGGCAATGGTGTTTTGCGGGCGCAGAGTCCTGAAGAGCAGAAGCTCGTGGAGCTGGCGAATCAGTCTCGTTCTGAGGCTGGGCTGAAGCCGTTGCAGTGGGATGCAGCGCTGGCTGAGGCTGCGCGTGTACATGCGGCACTGGTGGCTTCTCAGGGGCAGCTCTCGCACCAATATGGCGGCGAGCAGGATTTGCCGGAACGCGCGGCGAAGGCTGGCGCGCACTTCAGCCTGATTGAGGAGAACATCGCTGCGGGGCCGTCGCCTTTCCAGATTCATCAGGAGTGGATGCATTCACAGTCTCACCACGACAACATCTTGAATGCGAAGATCAATCGCATTGGAGTGGCGCTGATTCCATACAAGGGCGGCATGTATGCGGTGGCGGATTACGCGCAGGGTGTCGACTCGCAGACGAACGAGCAGGTGGAAGCGAGTGTGGGCAAGCTGGTTCAGGAGCGGGGACTGACACTGATTTCGGATTCGGCTGGAGCGCGGTACTACTGTGCGCAGGAGGGCAACTCCAGCGGCGGGACTGGCGGCGAGATGAAGCCGAAATTTCTGATGCGCTGGCAGAGCGCGGATATTGCGAAGCTGCCGCCGCAGATGGAAGATGCGATCAAGAGCGGGAAGTTCAAGCAGGCTTCGGTGGGGGCTTGCGAGCCTAAAGGGAATGACGGGGGCGGGCCGGTATTCAGTGGTTATCGGGTGGCTGTGTTTTTGTATTAGTTGTCTATGGAGATTTGTGGTATCCCACCCTTCGCAAGTGCGCGAAGGATGGGGCACCCAGATTTTCGCACCCGGATTTTTGGCGGGGGTTGTCAGGTGAGGGCCAGGTATTCGTGGACGAGGCGCACTACCATTGAGCCTTCGCCTACGGCTGAGGCTACGCGGTTCATTGCACCTGCGCGCAGGTCGCCTGCTGAAAAGACTCCGGGCACGCTGGTTTCGAGTGGCAGCGGCTCGCGAGGCTCTTTCCAGAGGCGTGAATAGGTTTCGGCGGCCATGACGTCGCGGCCGGTGAGGACGAATCCCTTGGAGTCGCGCAGCACGTTGGCAGGAAGCCACTCGCTGCGCGGGCGGGTGCCGATGAATACGAAGAGTGCGTCTGCTTCTTCGGTTTGCAACGAGCCATCTTTGAGGGATCGCAATGTGACTCGTTCGACGTGCCCATCGCCTTCGACGCGCTCGATTTCTGTTTTACCCCGTAGATGAATGTTTGAAGTCTTTGCAATCTGATCGATCAGGTATTGCGACATGGTTTCGCGCAGGTCATCGCGCCTTACGACGATCTGTACATCTTCTGCGTAGCGCGCAAGGTACATCGCGCCCTGGCCGGCAGAGTTGCCGCCTCCGACGATGAACACTCGTTTGTTGCGAAATGCCGAAGCCTCGGTGGTTGCGGCGCCATAATACACGCCGGCGCCGGTATGTTCGGCGATGCCCGCTGCGGGATGTTCGCGATAGAACATTCCGGTTGTGGCCAGCATTGAACGCGTGACAATTTCACGGCCGTCGGCGAGGTTGATGCGCTTGTATCCGGCGTCGATCGTGACGGCGGTGACTTCAAGAGGAGCGATAAATTCCGCGCCGAGACGTTGAGCTTGCATGAGTGCGCGACGGGTCAAATCGCTTCCGCTGACGCCTGCGGGAAAGCCAAGATAGTTTTCTATGCGAGAACTCGAGCCCGCCTGCCCACCGGGCGCATGCCGGTCAAGAAGAAGGGTCCGCAGGCCTTCGGAAGCGCCGTAGACGGCAGCCGCGAGACCTGCGGGGCCTGCCCCCACGATTACCAGATCATAGATATCAAAGGCGCAGGTGAAGGACTTGCCCAGCCGTTCTGCAACCTGGCGCGGCTCGGGGTTGCGCAGGACAGGATTTCCGTCATCGAAGAAGAGAGCTGGCAGTTCTTCGTCCGCGACTCCCGCGACGTCGAGCAGGGTGCGCGCATCGGCGTCTCGCGCAACGTCGAGCCAGCGGTATGGGATGAGATTGCTGGCCAGATAATCCTTGATCGCGTGCGATTGCGGCGACCATTGGTGGCCGATGAGACGCAGGCCTTTAGCCTCGGGCAGATGCTCGGCCTGCCAGTTGTCGAGCAGATCGTCGACTACGGGAAAAAGCCGCTCCTCGGGCGGGTCCCACGGCTTGGAGAGGTAGTGGTCGAGGTGTGCTTCGTTGATGGCTTTGATTGCCGCTTCGATGTCGGAATAGGCGGTGAGCAGCACGCGTCGCGCAAGAGGGTAAATTTCGCGGGAGCGCGCCAGCACTTCGCTGCCAAGCATGCCGGGCATGCGTTGATCGCTGATGATCATGGCGAGTGCATCTCCGCGGCTTTTCAGTTCACGTGCGGTGCTGAGCGCTTCATCACCTGAGGTTGCGCTGATGATCATGTAGTTGTCGCGGTAGCGGGAACGAAGGTCGCGCCGAACGGCGGCGAGTACCTGCGGGTCGTCATCAACGACGAGGAGGACAGGCTTGTTCATTGCGTGCCTCCGGCGCTGCCGTCTTTGGCAAGCGGCAGGGCGATGCGAAACTCGGTGCGGCCGGGCTGCGACTCCACGGTAATGTCGCCGTCATTGTGGCGGACGAGGCGGCGGACGATGTCCAGACCGAGCCCAGTGCCCTGGCCCATGGGCTTGGTGGTGAAGAAGGGGTCGAAGATCTTCTTGCTAATCGCCTCCGGAATGCCGCTGCCATTGTCGACGATGCGCACAACGACGCGTTGCTGTTCGCGATTGGCGAGGATCTCCACGCGACCCGAGTCGGGTACTGCGTCGAGTGCGTTGTCGATCAGATTGGCAAAGATCTGGTTGAGTTCGCCGGCGAAGCCATGGACGCACGGCAGGCCCGGTTCGATGTTGATTGCGACGGTGACCGATTTTGCCCGGGCTTTAGATTTGAGTACGGTGGTGGTATTTCCAAGGCTCAGGGCAAGGTTAACGGGTTCGGCAACCATGGCCTGATCCATGTGCGTGAAGCCTTTGATCGCCATGACCAGGCCGGAGATGCGCATCGCGGATTCCTGGATCTCGCCGGCGAGGCTCCGCACGGAACAACCGGCGGCAGCCCAGTGCAGCACGGCATTGAGCGCGGGTCCTTGGACCGCAGCGGCGATGAGGTCGAGAGCCTCGAAGGTGACGTTGGTTTCGGCGAGCGCTTCGGCGGTGTCTTCGTCGACGCCATGATCGGCGAGCCAGTCGGCGATGGCCTCTTCGCGCTGGGCCTGCTCGATGGGCGATCGCACGCCCTGCACCTGTGTGGCAAGGCAGGAGCTGCGAACTTCGTCGATAGCACATAGTTGCTCGTCGGTGAGACGGGCTGCGCCGAGGGCGCGGGTGGCCTTTTCTGCGTCCTCGAGGCGATCTTCGAGCAAGGCGGCGGTGCGTTCGATTGCCGCGGCGGGATTGTTGAGTTCGTGGGCGAGACCCGCGGAGAGTTTGCCGAGAGAAACCATCTTTTCGTCGTGCATGTCGCTTGATGTGAAGATGCGCGCGCGATCGATCATGGCGTGGACGAGGATCGAAGTGATCTCATAACATTCGCGAGTCATGGTGCGGATATGGTCGCGAGGTACAGCCAGAATTGTAGTGGGTTCCTGTGCAACCGAATCGCCAGGCGGGCTGACCACGCGGGAGTAGGGCAGTATGCCGCCAACGTCTCCACCTTGCCACTCCATGACTTTGTTTGGACCCGCGCCGCGATCGACAAAGATGGCCACGCGGCCGGATAGATAAACAAACATGCCTTCTACCGGCGCGCCCTTGGCAGTGAGCACTTCAGCCGTGTTCAAATGCCGAAGAGTGCTGTGCGCAACCAGCCACTCCAACTCCTCACGCGGAGCCGTTCCCAGAGTCTTGTGTTCGGCAAGTCGGTCGATAAGATTCGATGTAGTCGTGGATGCTATCCCCGGTTCAGTCATTGGGCAATCATTTCTGGCGATTTGGGACTGCGATCAAGGTATCAGGCCGGGGAGACGAGAAGGCAACGGGAAAGAACTCTGGCGGCTCGTAAGGGAGCCACCGCGTTTCAGCAGGATGCGATGGCCTCTGCGGGCGCTGTTGACGGCTCAGGTGCGCTGCAGCCGCCTTCGCCGGGTTTGGTGGGTTCCATGCGGAGAGCGTTGTTGAAGCGATTGAAGTAATTGAAGAGGCCGATGGAGCATAGCAGCTCGACGATTTCGCCGTCGGAGTAGAAGCTTTTGAGTTCGGCGAACTGCTCGTCGCTGAGGTTGTTGGAGTCGCGAGTTACTGTTTCGGCGAGGCGGATGGCTGCTTTTTCGGCAGGCGTGAAGTCTTCGCGCGTTTGCCATGCGGAGAGGTTGTTGAGCTGGTCGTCAGTCCAGCCGAGGCCGCGCGCGAGAATGGTGTGCGAGGCAAGGCAATAGGGTGTGACGTTTATCTGCGAAGTGCGGACGATGATCAGTTCCTTCAGTTTCGTCGAAACGGTGCCGGTATTGAGCACGGCGCTGAAGTGGGCCATCATGGTCGAAAAAATCTCGGGCCGATGAGCCATGGTGCGAAACATGTTAGGCACGTTGCCACGTTGGGCGTAGATCTTGTCAAAGAGTGCGGCCATGTCAGGGGTAACTTCACTACGTTCGACTTTGGAAATGCGGGACATACGGCGGCCTCCTGGGATTCTGTCCTTCTCATTTTAAGGCAGAGCCGGGCTCATCTTAAAGCAAAGGCGGGCTGGTCGATAAAGCTGCTGCTTCGCTTTCTGTTCTCAGCGGGGAGGGTAGGATTCGGAGAGCGGGTTCATTACTCGCGGAATTTGTACGTCTGTATTTGTACATTCCACCGAAACGGCGGAGTCGTATACTCGACCCGTGGCTACTGCGAAAATGCCTGTGAAGGCTCCTGCTGCCCCGGAATTTGACGTAGTCATCATCGGCGCTGGCCTTGCCGGACTGGCCTGCGCGCGCGATCTTGTTGCCGCGGGGCTGAGCGTCAAAGTGCTTGAAGCAGCAGATGCACCGGGCGGGCGCGTTCGGACGGATCTGGTTGAGGGATTCAGGCTCGATCGCGGGTTTCAGGTGCTGCTCACGGAGTATCCGGAGGCGCGCCGGGTACTGGATTACGATGCGCTCCAATTGAAGAATTTTGTGCCGGGGGCGCTGGTTCGGCAGGCGGGGAGCTTTCATCGCTTTGCCGATCCAAATCGCGAACTGCGTAAGGCATTATCGTTCGCTTTTGATCCCGTGGTGCCCTTTGGAGACAAGCTGCGCGTTCGTCGGCTGCGCCACGAATGCCTGAAGATGACGGACGCCGACCTGTTCGCGACTGCCGAAGAGACGACCCGCGACTTTCTGCGACGGGCTGGATTTTCGCCATGGATGATGGAGCGGTTTTTCGAACCATTCTTCGGTGGAGTTTTCCTGGAGCGGCATCTCATTACTTCGGCGCGCTGGTTTCGCTGGCTCTTTCGCGCCTTCGCTGAAGGTTTTGCGGCGGTGCCGGAGCTGGGAATGGAGCAGATTCCTGCGCAGATGGCTTCGAAGATCGCGAACGGCGTGATCACCTGCGAAGCTCCGGTGAGGGCGATTGAGCAATCAGCCAAAGGCTGGCGAGTGGATGCGGGATGGGCAGGCAGATTTATGACGAGGCACCTGGTCATGGCGGCTCGCGAACCGGAAGCCAAGAGCATGCTGCTCAAGATTCGCAAGCCCGGCGCTGCTCCGGCGCGCATCTGGAATCGAACGACGGCCTTTTACTATGCCGCGAGTGCGTCCCCTGTTGACGAGCCGGTGATTGTCCTCAATGGAGATGGGCCAACGGCGGGCCCGGTCAATCATCTGGCGGTAATGAGCATGGTTTCTGCGGCATACGCGCCGCCGGGAGCGCACCTGATCTGCGCCAATGTTGTAGGCGCTGCTCCGGATACAGACCAGGGGATGGCGGCACTGGAGATTGATGTTCGGAACCAGATGCGGCGCTGGTTCGGGGATCAGGTCAATGGCTGGGGCGCTCTGGCGGGGTATCCGATCGCGCATGCTCTACCATTGCAGTCGAACTACCATACTGAACGTCCCGCTCCAGTGGACAGCGGAATCGTTCTGTGCGGCGACTATGCAACAACCGCTTCTATCCAGGGGGCGTTGGTTTCGGGCGCAAATGCGGCGGCTTCCGTTCTCAAGAGCCGGCCCGTTTTGGCTTAGCAGAGCGCCGTCGTGGCAGCGTGGCCCTTTGACGCAAGCGGCGCGCTTTGATATTTTTAAAAGGTCGCCTGATTTCGCCAGAGTCAGGCACAACAGACACTCCTCAGTAGCTCAATGGCAGAGCATTCGGCTGTTAACCGAAGGGTTGTAGGTTCGAGTCCTACCTGAGGAGCCAGTATGCTATTAAAATCAATAATTTAGAATGACGCTGGCGATGGATACCCCAAGTTGTACCCCAAAGGTTACTATCCGCCCCAATAAAAAGGCGCTGTCACGATTTCGCGCACACAGAAACGTTTCATGGTGTTGCAGTTACGTTGCAGCCCGCCACCCGGTTCCGACACTCGCGACAGGACTCGCGTAGGGAGGGGTCTTGTTCCATATTGCCCTCTAGTCATGTGAGCGAATTCTGTGGGCGGGTTGGTTGACACCGCAGCGTGAGATTGTCAGCACGGTCGATAGTGCGGGGGCTGTAGCAATGCGCACCATGGTGGCAAGAACGGCGCAGGTCATGTCATCTTTCGGTGATATTTACGATCCGCGAAGCGCAACACGCCAAATTTCCCTGTGTGGCTCGTGAGGGGGCGTCCAACGCGTGATCGGACCGCGATTAGCACGCATCATCCATTGCATGCGTCATGCAGCGGATGAGCATTTGACGACAAGGGGCGACTCAAATGTCCCGGTTCAACAGCGGGGCATGGATGCAGCGAATGCAATTTCTTAGGGCTGATAGCGCCAGAGGTCGCCGAGAGCACCCGGCGCATCTGCTGAATCGAATCCGAATCCCCCAAAGAGCCAGAAACTGCCGTTTTGGTCCGTCCAACTAACAGAACCGTACCGTGCGCCGGGCACATTGCCGGTGGTGGCCACGCCCAGCTTACCGTAGACGCCCGCTGCTGCTCCTATTTGAGCCCCACTCATCCATGTCCATTCATGAGTGGCCGGGTTGAAGCTCCAGAGATCGTTGAAGACGCCAGAAAAGTTTTCACCGCCAAAAAGCCAGAAATTGCCACTTTGGTCCGTCCAACTAACTGAACCGGACCGTGCGCCCGGAACATTCGCAGGGGCGGCCACGCCCAGCGTGCCGTAGACGCCTTCCGCATCTACTATGTTGCTTCCCCCTTCCCACGTCCATTCGTTTGCGATGGGATCGTACCGCCAAAGATCGTTGAATCGATGGAAGCCATCATCATTAAGGTAATAAGGGTCACCTCCAAAGAGCCAGAGGTTGCCACTTTGGTCCGTCCAACTAACTGCATCGTACCGTGCGCCGGGAGCATTCGTAGGAGCAGGAACGCCCAGCGTGCCATAGACACCATTTAACGGAACGTTTTTGAAGCTGAAGTTAGTCCACATCATGGTTGTCGGACTGAACTTCCAGAGATCACTGTCTCCCATACCTCCGCCGCCAAAGAGCCAGAAATTGCCATTTAGGTCCGTCCAACTAGCCGAACCGGCCCGTGCGCAAGGTCCATTGGAACCACCCACGGGATCGGGGACGCCCAGCGTGCCACAGGCGTAGTCGTTCGCCACAAATGAATTGCTCCCACCAACCCATGTCCATTCACTTGTGGCAGGGTTGAATTCCCATAGATCGTTGAGACCCCCCACAATTCCACCACCTCCAGCCAACCCAATACCGCCAAAGAGCCAGAGGTTGCCACTTTGGTCCGTCCAACTAAGTGAACCGGACCGTGCGCCCGGAACATTCGCAGGGGCGGCCACGCCCAGCGTGCCGTAGACGCCTTCCGCAAATAATGTGTTGCTCCCACTAACCCATGTCCATTCACTTGTGGCAGGGTTGAATTCCCACAGGTCATTGAGAAAGGAAGCGTTCGGCTTTGGGAAAACAGAACCGCCAAAGAGCCAGAGGTTGCCACTTTGGTCCGTCCAACGAGCTGCACCGGACCGTGGGCCGGGCATATTGGTGGCCCCTTCGCCCGGTGTTCCAAAAACGTTCGGTGCCAGCACCGTGTTACTTCCGCCCATCCAGACCCATTTAGAAGGCGTACTCGCAACCAAGATCGATGCCGTGCCCGATCTTGTAGTGTCCTGTGTTGACGTTGCAGTGACAACCGCTGTTCCCGTACCTGCCGGTGTAAACACCCCAGAAGACGTAATCGTGCCCTCTGTAGCCGCCCAGCTAACCGCCGAGCTATACGATCCGGTTCCGTTCACTGTCGCTGCACAGGCGGAAGTCTGGGTCGTCAGGATGGAAGCCGGAGAGCAGGTCACCGAAACCGAAGTGATCGTCGATTGCGTAGATACTGCCACGGACGCGTTGCCGGATTTTGTCGAATCCTCCGTCGAGGTTGCTGAGATCGTGGCAGTCCCCGCAGCGGCTGGAGTAAACACGCCGGAACTGCTGATCGAGCCCATGCTCATGGGGCTGACAGACCATGTGACGGAAGAACTGACGCTCCCGGTGCCATTGACGGTCGCAGTACAGTTTGTACTCTGCCCTGTGTAGATCGAGATCGGAGAACAAGCTACCGTCACAGAAGTGATTGCCGAAGATGTAGAGCTTATGCTGCCGCCAGAGTTTCCACTACATCCCGAGGTGATCAGGGCAATGAGGCAGAGAAATAGGACCGAAACGCTTTTAAACACTTGCAAGTAAACCAACCTTTTCTTGGACAATAAATACCAACGGCGATGGCACAAATCCGAGTTTGCAGGCTTGCGTCCGCTGCGTCCCGGTGCCCTCGGCAAGAGTGCGCCACAGACGAGCTTCCATATCCGTGTATTCCTCGCACCGCGACGGTAAGCGATGAAGAACAATCTCCCACGCCCGACCAGCAGGATCATTCAACAATGTGTTGGAGGAAGCGTAATTTCCGGATGCAGCAGGAGGGCAAAAATTAAGAGCCTTCCAAGGAAGGCTTTAAACACGTCCCCGACACTTCTTACCGTTCACCAGTTCCCACAATAAGTCGCTTACCACTTTGGGTGCTACATCTATTGGACCACGGGAGTGGGGCTTAGCTTGTGCAACTTTTGTGTCTCTTCCTAATGATTCTTGGCAATATCAGCGATGCAACCGAAACCGCGTTGCGGAAGTCAGGGTCGGAGCAAAGGGTCGAAAAAAATCTGACACAAATGGGCGAAAATTTTCGGGGCCAAATCTGGGGAGTGTTCGCCCCGATTCGAGGCTCCGGGAATCGCGACAGGATACTGTCCGGTTTCCCTGTAGAGAGATGTTCAACTGGTGTGTGACTGAATCGGGTTTGCCCGCCGCCAGCCGGGGCGCGGCCACACAGGCAAACAGGTTTTCACGTGATTCGCCTGCGTCTTTGACTGTCTTGGACATCTGGGGCGGAACAGGAAGGAAGTGTGGGGATGCCATGTGTCGAAAGTTGTTCAGGCCAACGACGGGCAACCGCAGATCGGCGGGGCTGCACCCCCACGTCCATTATGGTGTCACAGCCGCAGGAAAGTGGCCAAAGAAATTATTGGACTCCAGCCGTAAGTCGTGGTGAACTGGTGGCGTTCAGGTCAGCGGGTCAATCGCTTCCCTCGTAGACCACGACCCGTAAGCATCCGGCTCCGCTCTTCTGAATATCCGGGAGGGGACGACTGCTTGCAAGCGGCAGTTGCTGCGCCTCGGCGCGGCGGCGGGTGGGTTCGCGATACATCCCTCCCAAACGACGAACGGATCGCTGGAGCACGACAGGTAGCGAAATAGGCACCGCATGGTTATGACGCAGCTTAATCCGGGCAACGGACAGGTAATCGATCCTGCGATGCGGACACGTCCCGGTCAACACAGGGCGCAAGCTCAAACAAGGCTGACCAAGGCATAACCAAGACCTGAAGATGCCGCTTCCAGAAGCCGAAAAACTCCCGGATATGTGGAGGGAGTCCGCGTGTGTCTTTAAGTAAAGCTGCGCCTTTTGTTCATTTTTGCCCGATCCGATTTTCGTCGCCGCCGCGTTCACCAGAAATCTGTTTCCGTAAAAGCTGCGCATTTCGTTTCCGCTTTTGTGTCAAGGTTTTATCTGTCGCGTTGCGGCTGCTATCTATCACCGCAGTGATCTGCGTCGCCTAATCACATGTGTGCAGCTTTTGTCGCCGGATCGCGCTGTTGCAGGGTCAGCGAAATCTCATCCAGTCCTGCCAGTCGCGATGCGGATCGATTTCGCCCCGGCGGAATTTACTCTCCATCTGGTAGAACTTCCGCCACGTCGAAGGCCAGATCAGCACCCGGCAGTTTTCGATCTCGGAGATCGAAGGCCGACAGATGCCGACCACGTCACTCATCATTCGCTGAGTTAAGAGAGCATCGCGCCTCAAGGCTCGAAACCGTTCCGCGATCTCTGCCGTGGTGCATGGCCGAGGGTCCACATCCGTCGTCCGCTTTCTCATGCGCCAAAGGATACAACCGGCTGGGCTGCGCGAACAGGACTAGTGTTTCTATAGGTGTACCCCGCCGCGCTAGATGTTGACTACAGCCAACCTCCGGCTTTACGTCCGAAGCGACGGCGGGCGTACCTCGGCCATTGTAGAACGACCGGTGCCCGTACAGCGTCCCAGCCTCAGACGCCGATCCCGGCGTTCGCGACAGGACTCGTGTATTCCCGTGCTTCTACTCCCTATTGCTTCTCCTCATAATGTGTAACTGCGATCTCGGCTGGCGGGCGGTTCCACCGCCGCAGCGCTCACCTCGCAAGCAGTCGGCTGCTCATTTCGCCGCTGTGTACTCGTACACGGCTGGTTGATTTCAAGCGAAGGTCGAAGTCATTTTTTTGCGCGAATTCGAAATTTTTGCCAGCCTTCATCCTGTGCAGATCGTGCGCAAATCACGCGCAGAAAATTTTCTGGCCTACCTGATGACATTTCGCCTTTTATTCGCTATATTCCATGCATGGCATTTTTCCACTCCGACGCCCGGAAAATCTTGTGCGTCCGTTGCAAGCGGTGCCAGCGCAACGTCCCGGCTGGAGTGACTGCGCCGCCGAAGAAATACATCGCCGTGAAGTGCGTCCTCTGTCAGGAAGCGCGGCTGTATCTGCCGGTAGAAGTAGGACTTGATTTCGTGCATTACGAAGTTATGAAACGGACGCGGGTCCACTGATGGGCGAGATGAAACGCGCCATTGCGCGAGAGGGGCAGGAGCGCCATGACTACGAGGCAAGAATCAAAGATCGATTTGCATCCACACTGGTCATTGCTACGGCAATCATCGCCGCCGTGAGGCTCGCCAAGGATGAACGTGTTGGAAGTCCATCCCCGCGTGTGGTGAGCGTTGTAGGTGACGCTGTCGCGCTGGCAAGGATGATTTTGGACAGGATCGTCAGATAACCAAGGAGAAAACAATGAGCGAACAACCCGAACCGATTATTCTTCCCCGGCCCACCGATCTGGAGTGGCTCTCGGAATACCACACTGAAGATGCGAACTTCCTTCACGGCATAACCGCGTATGGGCACGTGGACCCGAACGGAAGCCAAGAAACGATGAGCATCAAATGCAACTACTTCGAGCCTGCGGAAAAGCTTCAGATGGAGGACATGAAGACCGTCAAATTCTGGATGTACAGGAATGATGCGATTGCATTCGCAGAGGCAATCCTCAAATCCGCAAAAGGAGCAGGTAACCCGGAACGTGTCTAGCCATCCCGGCCCCCGCACAATGCTACGATTCCGACATGTGCGGACGGTACGGCAGACGGTCAGACAAGCAGCACATCGCGGAGCACTTCGCCATGCGTAAGAAGATGGGCGATCTGCCTCCGATGCCGCCCGGTTACAACATCACCCCCGGCACCTTCCAGCCAGTTGTCCGTTTGAGTCGTGAAACAGGCGAACGCGAGATGGTGCTAATGGAATGGGGGCTGGTGCCGTACTGGTCCGACAAGCACAAGATGGTTTCCAACTGTGCCAGAGATGACAAGTTGAGAACCGCAGGGGCTTGGATTAAACCATTCGAGCGCCGCCGCTGCCTCATCCCCGGAGAGTTCTTCTACGAGTGGGAAGTACCGACACCAGAGGATAAGAAGCACAAGATCACTAAGCCGTGGGCAGTCGCACTGAAGGACGACAGGCTCTTTTCGTTTGGTGGTATCTGGGACAGGTGGAAAGATCGGGCGACGGAAAACGTGCTGGAGAGTTTTGCCATCGTCACAGTAGAACCGAACGAGCTTCTGGAGCCGTTTCACAATCGCTGCCCGTTAATCATTGAGCCGAAAGATTACGACCGCTGGCTTGATCCGGGACACCCGTCACGCCTGCCGGTTGATCTGGTGCGAACCTACCCAGCCGAGGAGATGAAGGCGTGGCGTGTAGCGCCGCTGAAGGACGACGGGCCTCAACTGCTGGACCCGCTGCCAGCGACGGCGCTGGAGTCACCGCAAGGTACGCTGTCGTTGTTCTAAGCCGTTTTTGCACATTGACCCTTTGTTGATGAGACGGCTATCCTCGTCACATTACCCCAGATGTCTGTGTACCATTACGAACCCCGTCAGGACATCGGCGGGGATTCGGTTTTTAAGGCATCGCCGCTTTCCAAATAGCAAGCGCGACAGGTTCCCCCTACTCTCACTACCACCCATCATTTCTCCTTTTCCTGTGCAGCCTTCAACAGCCGCATCACCTGCACGCTGGACCACTCTCCGCCACGGGGCGCTGGTGCGCCTTCAGCATTGAGCGCCGCCGCGATCTCGCGCAGTGAGGTGGCACCTTGCCGCTGCTTCTCCTCGATCATGGGCAGGATGTCAGAGATAAAGCGATCCCGGTTCTGGCGGCGCACCTTGACGCCTTCAGCGCTGCCCTTGCTGGCCACACTGGCCAAGTCCCACGGTGTTCCATCCTTGCGCGTCCGCAGGCCACCCAGCACCGTTCCCTGCGCCTTGGCAGCAGCCAGAGCCACGCGAGTGCGCTCAGAGATCGCCTTGGCTTCGTGTTCCGCCATGCTGGCCATAATGTGAACGCTGAGGTTGTTGGCTTCCGGCAGATCGACCGCCACGAACTTGACGCCAGCTTCCATCAATCCGGAGACGAAGTGGACGTTACGCGCCAGCCGGTCCAATTTTGCGATCAGCAGTGTGGCGCGATGGACGCGGCAGAGCGCCAGCGCCTTCTGGAGTTCCGGGCGATCACTGCGCTTGCCAGTCTCGACTTCGACCACTTCCTGCACCAGTGTCCACTTGCCGCCGTTAAGGTAGCTCGCAACCGCCGTGCGCTGCGCTTCCAGTCCTAAACCGCTCTGGCCCTGCTTCTGTGTCGATACCCGGAGGTAGCTGATGAATTTGCCTGTCATTTTCTCTCTCTTTTAACCCCTTTCGGGTGCTGCTACATAATCTTCTACGAGCGTTGTTGTTAATGTAGCACCGTAGTTCTGGAGAGTCCACAATAATCTTCAGGAGATTTTCGGCTCTGATCGACTGGGCGC